>PJUK01000219.1_pt1 | contig 27627 bp, 21 predicted proteins | sample 1512211 | NCBI WGS metagenome assembly PJUK01 (sample SAMN08177668, study PRJNA422409) | Feces metagenome, whole genome shotgun sequencing project.
CTCCCAACCAACTTGCACTGATAATTTTAACTGCTTCTGCATCTAGTGCCTGTGATGTATTAGCAGCAATATCTAGAATGACCTGACTGGCTACAAGCATACCGACTGCATCAAGAGCTGAGTCTTCCCCCATTCCTTGAAATCCATCGGAACCGATACTCACAGCTTGATTGAAGTTATGATCCCATCCTTTACCTAGGACTCCGTTTTGTGTTCTATTGTCTGAACTATATAATCGACTAAAGCCCAAACTTTGTGATCCAGCACCCACGCCTACATTTAAATCTTCATGATCAAGTAAAAAACTACCTTTAGTTAAATCTATTGGATCTGCAAGTGTCTGTCCTGTTACAACATTTAAATCGAATGACGAGGCATTTTTATTTTGAATGTTGTTTGCATTTCCAAAAACCGTTGTATAGGTTGACCCCAAGCCCCCAGAAAAAGCTCCAATTTTCGCCATGGAAACTGTTGATGATCCTACAGTTCTAAAACCAAAATAAGCATCGCCACTCCAAATCCCCTTACTCTGTTGGCAATTTTGCGGGAGTAATAACATCCAGTTATTATTAATATAATTCGAATAATTGGATAAATTACCTGCTGAGCAGTTCGTTAAATTCGGTTGCACTGCTGATGCATAGTTCGCTGCTTTAGCACCAAATAATTTTTGAGTTGTTCCTAATACTCCATCTAACACTGTAACTGTTGACGCAGCTGGTGCTCCAGTTACCTGCTGAACGGTTGTTGATTCTAATACGCTTATGACCTTATTAAATGAATCATTTACAGCCTCCATATTACGAACACGAGCAGCCAGAGTCGCATCCGAACTCGCTATATTAAACATAGCAGCAGGAAAGTCGACATACGTTGCACCATTGTTGACGTAACCGACTATTCCGAGTTGATGATAGGGCTGATAATAACTATTTCTTAACTTTGCAAGTGTATATGCTGCAGCACTACTTTGTGATAGCCATTGTGCTCCAGTAAAAGCTAGAGTCAGTCCTTTTAGCTCCTCGGAAGTCTCCAATGCACCCGCTGCTTTTGCTTTATCCATCTTACTTCTAAATTGTGTCGTAATGCCACGCCCCGAATATCCCCAGCCGTTGGCAATCAGAAATGTCCCTCCCGACTTAATAGTCATATTGATTTCTTGGGATAAAGCAGTCGCCTGATTATGCTCAGCTGCTATAGTTAATGTACTAAGTGTACCTGGTGCTATCGCCGTCCCAGCTGCACCATACATTGTTCCATCCAAACGTAATTCAGGCTGATTACTACTATTAAACGTCAGAGTTAGGCGTTTACCGTATAAAAAGTCTGAAGTAAAAGCCTGATTAATTCCCTGATATTTAACTCGTAATACACTTTTTGCTGCTACAGGCATATCCGCATAAGTATAGGACGCCACTCTAACAGGGCTACTTGTCTCAAAGTTGACATCTCTCGATGGAGCTGGGAGCTCTGTAAGCAACTTTCCACCAAGTACATCATCTATTGTGGCTGCTGGCTTATTTGTGCGTAAATAATTAATTAAATTATTTGAATAAGTATTTAATGTATTTCTGATACCTGTCCTGTTGATATTTTGGACATAGTCATTATTGATTGTAGCGCCCGTTCTTGCAGTAGCCAACAATGTATCCCGGTTATACCCCATCGCCGTTTTAATATCTATGGGAGTTTTAGTAGTATATGTTTTGAAACTTGGATCAAACACATAATTAGTGCCATTAATTTTAACTTGTACCCATGTATGCATAAATGTTGCACTACTTACTGCAATATTGGTATCACAACCAGCAGCAGGTGGTGGTGCATTGTTTATCTTGTCTAGAGGAATCTGAGTTGCAGAAAAGAAACTGGTTAGCGAACATGTATTAGCGGCACTAAATCCAAACAGATCTTTTAATTGCTGAGCATTCAACGTAATTAAACCATCCACATAGTTAGCTTCATATCCGGATGTTCTTAATAACTCAACCATTAACGTCGACTGATCGGCAGAGTTCCCTTGATTATCCAGCAGCGCACCTAATGCTCCACGATTTCCCTCAAAACCTGGCGTATATTCAATATTATTTTTTACATATTCATAAATATTATCAACATCATATTGTAATGCTCTTGCCATCTCAGCAATAGATGCTGGAGATAAAGGAGAGTTATCTCCTCCGATTCTCAAGGTGGAAGTTTGTGGTTTCGATGCCGATTTAGTTGTTGTCACTGTATTAAGATTATCTATCGTTCGTTTCTGCTCTCTTTTCTTACGATATTCATCAACTGTGAGTAGTGGCAATTGAATTGATTGCCAATAGCCTTCAGTTTTTTCTTTTGCACTTAATGGCTTATTAATTGAGTTTAATTCTAAATTTTTCAATGCATTATCATTTTTAGATTGTTCCTTTTTTTGATTATTTAATAGATTCTCCTTTATATTTGTTGTTATTTCTTGAGTTAAAGAGCTTGATGTTCGTGGTTCATTTACCTCAGGTAGATCCTGTTTTTCTAGTTTCGACTCTGAGGCGATTGGAACTGGCTCGCTCGCTGCAGAATCCAAAACTAGAACTTCAGATTTTAATGTGTTTTCTAGTCCCTCTGCATAGCTTAATGATGAAGTCAAACAAGCATTTATGGCCAAAATAGATAGAGTTAACGTATTTTTTTTCATAGACCCTCAATAAACTAAATATTAGTTTGTTGTTATTAATCTGAGATGTTTTTATTACCTGCTTATATAACAACAAAAGTTAATGAGTTAAAATGTCATTTATCTTTATGGAATAATATGGTTAATTATTGTGATTAAACTGTTTAAAAATACGTTTTAAATTAATATTATTTTAATAATGAGAGTGACGAGTGTTTTTAATTAATTAAAAGTGATCTTAGAATACTTCTTTTAAAAAGGAAGTGCGTAAAATAAAAAAGCCAATTGAAGTTCTATAAACAATTGGCTTAATGGTTTTAGCTGTGTTAAAAATAAACTTCCCTAGGCGTTATTGTTATAATCCCCTATTTACGTTTCACCAGAATCTGATAGGCTAGATTCCCGCCGACCAAGCCCCAAAACGCTGAACCAATCCCTAGTAAGGTGATACCTGATGCGGTGAGAAGAAAACAGATCATCGCTGCATCGCGGCCCTGTTCGTCTACTAATGATTGATGCAGGCTGTTCATCAAGGTCGTCAATAATGCCAGTCCAGCCAGAATATGGATTAATACGCTTGGTAAGCCATTAAACAATATAAAAATAGCGCCGCCAAAAATCCCGGCGATTAAGTAAAAAATACCGGCCCAAGTCGATGCAATATAACGTTTTGCCGGATTAGGATGAACATCAGGCGCCATACAAAGCGCTGCGGTAATGGCTGCAATACAGATACTAAAACCACCCCAAGGCGCTAAAATAATCGCGGTTAGAGAGGTACAGACCAGCAACATAGAGGTTTTAGGTGTATAACCACTGGCCTGCAAGATCGCAATACCCGGTGCATTTTGCGATGCCAGCGAAACGATAAAAAATGGAATCCCGACACCAATCAGCGTGGTCATGGTGAACTGCGGCTGGACGAAGGTGGGTAGCGTGAACACATTACCGGTCTGGGTAAAATGCAGGTCTCCGCTGATCCCTGCCACAACAATGCCGGTAATCAGCGTTGCAATAATGGCATAGAGTGGAAACCAGCGTCGGGTCAATACAAACGCCGCTAACATGGCAAGACACAAGGTAAAATTGACCTGTAAGGCTTCGAATGTACTTAAACCAAAACGTAACAGAATGCCTGCCAGCATGGCAGAAGCAATCGAGCGTGGAATGTAGTTCATCAGCTTGGCAAAAATACCTGTCGCGCCACATAACAGCATCAGACCTGAAGCAAAGATAAATATCCCCACCACTTCATTAATACTGACTCCAGTCAGGCTGGTGGCAAGCAAGGCAATCCCGGGTGTCGACCACGCCGTTAAAATCGGGGTACGATAATAAAGTGACAATCCGATACTGGTAATTCCCATACCGATACCCAGCATCATCAGCCAGCTTCCTGTTTGCGAAGCATCCAGTCCCGCCCTTTCCAGCGCTTGTAAAATAATGGCCAAAGAACTGGCATAGCCGACCAGCACTGCCACAAGCCCGGTCATAATCATGGCTGGTGAGGAAGACCTAAAAAATGCTAAGTTACGCATAGGAAATACTGTACTGACGAATGAAGGTAGAGTGACTAAAGTATCATCGTCTGTTATAACGGACAATCATTTTTATTCAAGAAGACGTCTATTTATGCAAGATATTCCACCCAATGTTGCTGAAGCTTTAAAAAGCTTGAGAACCGAGCGCGGTTTGAGCTTAAGCCAAACTGCTGAATTGACCGGTGTGAGTAAAGCAATGCTCGGTCAAATCGAGCTGGGCAAGTCGAGTCCGACGGTGGCAACGCTCTGGAAAATTGCGACCGGATTCAATATTGCATTTTCGACTTTTCTTGAAGGTGGACAAGCTCAAACAGCACCGGAAATCCATCATTTCAGTGATTTACCTGTTTTTGAACAGGATCATTCAGGCATGCGGGTCAGTCCCCTGATTGCTTTTGATGAGAAACTTCGCATGGATGTGCTAAAGATTGAATTACTGCCCGGCGCAAGGAGTGAATCCAGCCCGCATGAAGCAGGCGTGATTGAACATATCATTGTATTTGCTGGGGTATTGCAGCTACAGCTTGAAGGGATTAATCACACGGTGGCAGCTGGAGAATCGATCCGCTTTCACGCCGATATTCCACATACCTATGCCAATACGGGTGAGCAGAGTGTGATTATGCACAATATTATTCACTATCCACACCCTGCCCCTTAAACCTTGAACAACAAAGGCAAGTTTCTGTTTTATAGAATCTGAGTCAGGTCGGACAGATGTTGAATGGTATACGTGATATTCAGATTTTGTTCATTCTTGATTTGTTTGGGATTGTACCAGCAGGTTGGAATTTCACATGAAGAGGCACCCTTGATGTCTGCTTCAAGACTGTCACCAATAAAAAGAATTTCTTCTTTGGCAATCTTACTTCTGGCTAAACAGGTCTGGAAAAAACGCTGATCAGGTTTTTCATAACCGACATCATCAGATACATACAGGTCAGAGAAATGTGGCAATAAACCGGCTAAATGTAAACGCGCTTTTTGTTGATGCAAAATGCTATTTGAAGCGGCGAAGAGTTTATATTTTTGGCTCAAATATTGAATTGCTTCTGCAGCACCCTCTTCAAGGGTATGTTCTTTTGCCAGATTGCCTTGAAAAGTATCGCGAAAATGCTCGTGATTAATATCAACTTTCAAGGCACTAAAGAGTTCTTTAAAGCGGTTATTAATTACGTCCTGTACAGTAATTTCGCCTAACTTCTGTCTTTCCCATAATAGATGGTTAATGTGTTTATAGGTCGAATAGGTCAGATCATCATGATGTAAATTAAATTCTCCGAAAGATTTTACAAATGCCGAGCGATTGGCGATGCTAAAATTCAGCAAGGTATCATCAATATCAAAGAAAATCGCTTTATACATCCTACTCTTCCTATCTGTTCATCCTAAATTGCCGCTATTTTATGATACCGATAAGTCAAAAGACAATGTGATGAAGGAATTATCCTGACTGTGTCATCGAGACCATTTCAGGCTGAAATAAAAAAGGAAACAGCAATGCTATTTCCTTTGATTGAGACAAGAAGTCGAAAAATTGTTTTTCCCTCATTCATTCTCAATAAGTCCAAATCAGCTCGTGACGACCTTGAAATTCTCTTTTTCTTCGACTGAATGGATCGGTTTACGAAGTAAGATCAATGCTGAAATGGCTGCCAATAAAATCATCGGAATACTGGATGCAATCACCACAATTTCACTTTGCCCTGTTCCCAGTAAATAGCCCGCAACTAATGGACCGGAAAACGCACCGATCCTGCCAATTGCAACAGCAGCACCGACGCCGGTTCCCCGCATTTCTGTTGGATAATACTTGGCTGCCAAGGTATATAGAATTGACTGGCAACCAATCACAAACATACCGCATCCACTAGCGAATAAGGTAAAACTAAACGCACTATTGGAATAAGCCAGTCCGATCAGTGAAATCAGAATGCCGGTATAAACACCTGCAACAATCAGGAATTTATTTAACCGGTCCAGCATAAAGCCCAAAATCAGGATGCCAATCGAACCGCCCAGATTAAAGCCAATCTGGATATAACTGGCCTGTTCTTTATTCAGACCTAAGCCTGAAATTAAAGTCGGTAACCAGTTCTGGAATAGCGCTAATACCAGAAGCGTACCGAAAAAACTCAACCATAAACTGGACGTAATCAGTATACGGGGTTTTGCAAATAAGACCGTCATCAAACTTGGGCGTGTTGCCGGGCTATTTGCTGTTTTATTCAGATAGGCTTTCGATTCAGGTAAAAAGACAATCAGAACAGGGACAAGTAATAAAGGTGCGATGCCACCGAAATAAAAGATATGCCGCCATTCATGATCGGCAGTCAGCGACAAAGCCACCACGGAAGTGAGCACTCCACCAATCGGCATACCACAATACATGGCACTCACTGCTGTGGCCTTATATTTTTCACTCACCGCCTCGGACACCATGGTAATCACAATCGGCAATGCCCCACCCATGCCTAATCCGGTCAGAAATCTCACCAGAAGCAAACTGTTCAGTTGTTGGGTAAAAGGTGTCAGTAATGACATCAGGCCAAAAATCAGAATACAGCTAATGAATACTTTCTTACGCCCAATTGAATCGGCCAGTCTTCCTGCAAGCATGGCGCCAGGTAAAGTACCGAGCACCGCTGCACTAAACACCCAGCCCATCTCGGTACTGCTCAGTAACATTTCTGTTTTCATTCTGGGTGCGGCAACGCCCATCGACTGCAAATCAAAGCCTTCGATAACGGCAAACAGAAAACAAAGTAGTAAGGTGATCACTGCTGCTTTTTTTGAGGAATGCAACGTGGCGTGCGTATCCTTGAACATGTCCATATTCCTTATGATTATTTGATTTTTTAATCTCTTGTATATTATCCTGAGTTGACATATTTTGAGAGAAAGCGAAAAAAGACTAGCAGAGCAAATGGCGTTACGCAATATGTATTAAAATTATGCAATACGTAACCTTAAGGCGGTCGAGGGTGTTTGATTGAAATATAAGACCAAGACCATACTGTATGCGCTTTTATTGGCGCCGATTCGTTTATTAGTGTTTATGGCCTTGCTGTTTATCTTGCTGAATAGTGAATTTAAACCTTATTCGCTATTTATGATTTTGGTTGGACATTTTCTGGTTTATCTCGCCTATTGCATTTTAACCATTCCTTTCTCCTTGTTATTGTCACTCGGCTTAAACCACTATCGGTGCCTGAATTTTTTTACGATTTGTCTGAGTGCATTATTACTTGCAGCCCCTTTGTTTATTGTTCTGGAATGGAGCCATACCGGCCAACTGCCAAAGCAATGGGGCGTACTTTATGATGATATTTTTGCGTTCTTTATCGCCTTGATCCCCGCAGTGTGCTACTGGTTGATATTAATTAATCTGAAACCGAATCACTCGGCGAACGAGTTGGAGCGATAAAATTGTGTCGAAGCAGTTAAATGCGGAGTCCTCTGAGCCAGATGTTATTTCCTCAGGTCAGATAGAACATTTGGATAATACCGGATTAGCGACCATGATCCCTGCTCCACATCCAGATCAACACCGCAGCCATACAGGCAATTAAAGGATAGACCAGCCACGGATGTGGAATGGTCCAGAGCATGATGACTGCAGCAATGCTCATACTTACGGTTGACATGTATTTTGCTTTTTTGGGAATGCGGCGGTTGTGCTGCCATTCTTTGAGCATAGGCCCGATAAAGCGGTGATTAAGGAACCATTGATGCAGTTTTTCTGAGCCTCTGGCTGCAAAGAAAACCGCCAATAATATAAAATCAACTGTCGGCAGACCTGGAATAAAAATTCCAAGTATGCCGAGTGCAATACATAACCAGGCCAGACAGATAAAGAGTAATCGCCACCAGACCGAGCGTGCTAATTTGCTTGCCGGCTGTGAGGGTTGTGACACAACCTTGCTATTTACATCATGATTCATGCGATCAATATTCTCCATACCTGCTCATCCTTAAGTCATCTGCTTATTTCAATTCGTCCAGCTGGTTTAAAGCCTTTCCAAAATAGCCAAATGCATCCAAAGCACCTTGCACCACGCGATCCTGTAATGCGGGGTCAAAATACGCATCGTCGAGTGCCTGAACAAAACGTTTCCAAGCCTTGGCACGTCCTTCCGGATAAGCAGCCAGATTACGGGCAGCAAAGGTTTCAGAGAAGCCTAAGCGTTTTTGCGCTTCTTTAAATAAGAAAGCGGCACCCAAGGTTGACCCTTCCGAGACATAGATCCAGCCTAAGGCTTCAGGTAATTTGACGGCTACACTTTGTAGCGCTTGTCCTGCCGGTTGAATACCCAAGTCCTGCAAATCTTCAAAAGCCTGCAAAGAACGACCACGAATCCCGAGATCTGGAATAAGTCCAGCCACACCTTCCTGTTCAAAAAGATGTTCAATTTCCTGCTGGAAATAGTATTGTGACAAGGTGAATTGCGCATATTTTTCCTTGTTGGCAAATACATCGGCCTGCGCCATCAGGCGATGCATCCGTTCATGCTCTGCTGCCGTTTCTTGCTTTAAACGCTGCGAAAGGCTGTTGGCGACCATTGGTTCTGTGACTGCGTTCATGATCATTCTCCTGAAGAAAGAATATTGCTCATCGGTTAACGATCCCGACTGAGTTTAAGTTGCACTGGAAAATCGACGACAATAGCCACTGCTCGGCCATTGACTGTGTAGGGTTTGAATCTGGACTGACGGGCTGCGTTTAGAACGCGCTGATCTAAACTGGCAATACCTGAACTTTGTTTTAACTGAATATCGATTGGCTGCCCGTTTTCATTGATGTGTAAGCGTAACTCCACCATGCGGGTTTGTAGTCTCAGTTCCCGATCGTCGTAGGCAAACTTGCCAAAACTGAGAACTTCGACATGACTGACTTGCATAGGTGCATCACGTTCAACCTGGCTGTCAGGTGCCCGGCTAAGCTGCTGTTGTGCTGTAGGCGCTTTTACGCCACCAGAGAGCTCGTGCTTTTCTCCCGCATCTGCTTGAGGGAGTTGTTGATGTGAATTCACGGCAGCAGAGGATGGTTCAGTCTGTAAATGTGATTTCGCCGTTTTATTTTCTACAGTTTGAACAGCAAGCGGTTGTGTTGGTGGGGATGCGTCAGCATGTTGTTGTTTATTCAGTTGTTTGTTGGACACGCTATGCGAAGCATTATGACTGACCAGAATCTTCTGCTCGTCGCTGTCCTGTTTATGTAGGCCAGGACTGCTAGATTGTGGTTTTACATGTTGCGCTGCTGGTGGTTGAGCACGCGCAATTTGAGCCGATGTATGAGGCGACTCTTGTTCTGCCGGTGACAAGGAGACGAAGTGCACCTTGAGCGCATTCACTTTGGGTGAAGTTGCCAAGCTATAAGGTTCAATAAAATGGCTGAGAAACCATATGGCTAGAAGATGCAGCACAATGACTAGCAAGCTAATGACTGATTTAGGGTATGAATGAATCAAGGCCGCTCTGGAGGCGAATGTTGAAGTCCATGCATAAGAGAGCGACTGGGATTTTGGTTTCATCACGCTCTCCTAAAAACGATGTTCCAGCTTTAAGCTGATATTGTGTTTATCGTAGGAATAGAGCCAGTCGACATTACTGTCATTATGGTTGTAGCGATAGGTCAAATTCGGCGTCATACCATAAAACTTAAACCGTGGCATTTGTACAACCAGGGTATAGTTCTGTTCAAAATCATGGCGACGTGCAGCAAAGGTCTCGACGTAGCGGTCAAACTGCCGCCAGCGGTATGAGGTTAATAGCGTGGTATTTAAACCTGCTTTCCAGGATTTGCTCAGTCCTAGACGGATGCCTTGTTGCTGATAAGCCGCCATATATTTTTCCTGGGTGTCATGATCCAGTACATCCAGTCCGCTAAAAAGTGTCCATTGCTGCGGTAGAATTTTCCAGAATGTAAACATTGCCGAGCTTTCTTTACCATCTAGGTTTTTATACTTTTGATAGCCCAGATCTTTGATTTCAGCTTCAAGCTTGAAGGCTTTGTCTGGTGCTAGAAATCGCATCCATTCAGTACGTGCCCCCCATGCATTGTATAAACCATCATTGGCATAACGTTTATGTTCAAATAGCGGTGCAATGGTGATTTGATTTTTTAAATCAAAAAAACTATAGCCTGCATTGATATTCAGGGTGGATTCGTTATAGAGCGCATGATCAGCATAGGATTGCCCAAATGCTAAACCGCGTAAGGAAATGCCATGATTGCCCGAAAGCGAAAAGCGCTTGATTAGACTGGCCTCATAGTCAACCCCTGTTGCTGATGCTGCTTTGGGACTGCCACGGGTAATTTCCTGAATTGGAGTCGCCTTGCCCTTGTCATCAATGCCATACAAGGTCCATGTTTTGCTTTGTTCAGAAGAGCTATTCAGATTGGTGGCATAGGATGGGCCAATTGCGACACTGCCTTGCCACGAATCCCGCTGATCAAGTGCTTTGACGAACAGATCAACCGTTTGTTGCACTTCTGGTGGGATCATTGCCCCATTGCTCTGCCCTAGCTTGTCCTGAATCGATGTAAAAAGGCGTGCTGCTTGTTTATTCTTCTGCTGTTCAAACAGCACGCGCGCTAACTCGAGTTCACAAATCAGATTATTCGGTTGTTGATTAAGACTACTTTGAAATTTTTGTTCGGCTAATTTGAGCTTTCCCTGAGCGCGCGCCAAAGCCGCTTCGGCAAAATCGGTTAAAGCCTGATCATAGCCTTGATACTGCTGATAGTGTTTTAAGTAAATCGCAGCATTGCCCCATTGCTTTTGCATAACCGCCAGATATAGCGCTTTGGCCAGATCATCCGGATTCTGCTCTACCGCGTAAATTTGGCCATTAATACGGATGCTGGGTAGTTTCTCGGTGTCACGAATGGTGCCTTGTTGTTGTAATTGATGCTGTTGCTGGAACAGATTCTGATCCAGACTCTGATTAAGGCGGAGTTGTGTCTCATCATCGGCATAGAGTGATGAAGCAGCCAGTAAAATCACACAGCACAGCAATGTTTTGTTCATAACAACCGTAAAAAAGAAAAGCATGAGTCCTTAAACAAGAAAAAGGAATCTACAGCTGTAGATTCCTTTTGCCACCATTAGTTCTTCGCACCGCCAAATGCCGTGTTATAAGATACATTGTCAAATTTCGCGATACCCGCTAAAGCAGCCGCATTTGCGCCAAAGAAATGTCCTTGAACCGCCCCGGAGTCATTTAAGCCAGCGGTACCATTTGCAATTGCAAAGCCGCTAAATGCAGCCGAACCCGGATTAAAGGTCACGCCATCCAGTGTTAAGTTTGAAACGCTAGTGCCGGTTCCGGTTAATGATCCTTCAAGCGTACCTGCACCGAAGTTTGCAGTGAAATTACCAGTTAACAGATTGCTCGCTGAACCATTAATCCCTGCAACGGTATAGGTTGCAGTCCCTGCGGTAGGTACTGTGGTATTGGTATTGTCACCTGCGTAGTAAACCGTATGGCTTGCGCTGGCAGGCGTATCACCTGCTTTCCACCATTCACCGAAATAAACTTCCTGTGTGCCGACCTGGCCAAAGTTAAAATTACCTAAAGCGCTATGTGAAGGCGGCATTGCAGAGACAGGAATATGAGAGATATTAAAGCTCTTGCTACCCACAGTTACATTGCTATTGCTGGTTCCTTGTGCAGCAAATGCCTGCGCTAGACCTTTGAGTGAACTAAAACCGGTGAATGCATTATAAGGTGCACCCGCCGCCTCTACTGAAACAGCAGCTGTTCCACCGCTATGACTGGCATTTGCTGCCGCACCGACTTTGATATTTGCTTCGTTGCTTGAAGCGCCTTCAATTGCTGCATGGCTGAATACCGCAGAACATGCAACCAGAGCGATGAACAGTTGAGAGATTTTCATTTATTGTTACTCCATTTTTCTAAAGCTAAGTTATTGTTTCAATAAAGATAACGATTTCGTTATCCCTGTAGTTGTATGCGCAGTTGGATCGATCACTACGCCTTGTTTTGTAAATAATAATCATTCAACTCTATTATTTACGCTTATCTAATTCCCGCTGATTTAAAAGAGGAAATTAAATTCTGTGTTAAAACTTGGTGGTCCAGCTGACTTTCAAAGTACGGCCGGGTGCGGCCATGGCACTTCGCGTTAATGGATCGATATAGAACTGGTTGGAAAGATTGTTGCCCACAAATTCAACCGTATTATAGGTATCGATTTGATAGCGGGCATAAGCATCAAAAAGCCAGGTATCATCCCAGGCCAACGGGACATTGAGGTAATAGCCTTTGTTGATCCCTGCATCATTATTTTTACGCAGCGGACTTTCATAGCCTTTGTAGAAGGTTGCACGCGCACCCAACTCTAATCTTTCATCGAGAAAACGTGCGCCCAACAACGCATGGGCACTCAGCTCGGGAGTCGACATGGTAACCAGATAGCCATTCGGAAAACCATCATCGACACAACGTTTATAGGCATCACGGAACTGCATCCCCTGATCCGTTTGCACCGTGCCGCTATTAATCATTTTATCGATGGCACTATTGCTGTCACAGACTTGATTCTTCAGGTTATAAGCCAAGCTCAGATCGGTGAAGAAAGCGCCATTATCAAAACGGCTTTGCAGTTCCAGCCCTGAAAGCTTTTGCTCATCCATATTGGTGAAAATCAGGTTCTGATTGCGCTCGATCACGTTTTTGGTTTTATTGTAGTAATACGCCAGTTTAAGGTCGGCATTTCGTGCTGAACTCAACCAGTCACGCATGTCGTAGACATATCCCACTTCATAATTAAATGCATGTTCGGGTTTGATCGCTTGATAAGGCATCAGGGCGGAAAAGCCAACCGTGCTTTCAAATAGGCTAGGTAAGCGATACTCTTCTGCATAACGGACATAGAGCCGGTTATTGTCAGTTAAATGCAGGGAGGCACCAAGCTGAGGTGCCCAGCCATTGTCTTTTAATTTTTGCGCCGTTTCAATCGGAACCTGTTCAATCACAGCCGGGCTTAGGTTGCCACTGCCGGTAATCACATATTTTTGACCTAAGGCATTCAGTCGTTCTAATACATTATCGGCCAAATTTAGCTGACCGTTGTCATCTGCTTTCCAGGTAAGCGTATTTTTCTGTGACCAGATCAGGTTATATAATGTACTTTCTGATGCAGGAACCGTTTCCAGTTTGCCATCCCAGTCTGGATTTCTGCTGGCATAACGTTGAGTAAACCGGTCCAGCATGCGTTGCTGCTGAGCGCTATAACTTTCAGGCATGGTCTGATATTCAAAACTGTATTCCTTGAGCTTGCTTTTCTTGGTAAATAACGGATTTAAGGCAGGATCAACCCCCTCTCGCAGGGATTTATTCAAGAAGTCATCAAAAGCCCAGTAGGAGCGATAACGCATCCCTGCATCAAAACTTAACCATGAAGCGGGACGATAGTTAAAATTAAAATCAAAGGTCTTTTCTTCACGGCGGCCTGCACGCGGTAAGGCTTGATATAAGGAATAGCTTGGGCCGTATTCACCGTAAATATCATCAGAACTGAGTTTCTCTTTTAAAAAACTTCCACCCAGTGTTAAATCAAGTTGTTGGGACAATCTGGCTTTGTTACTGATCGTGATGCCCTGACGTCGGTTATCAGAATGACTGATCGCGGTATTGATAATGCGGTTGTCTCGAAAATCAATCGTGGTTGGCCAGCCACCGCGTGTATAGGTCTGGCTTTCGGTATCGGTCTGCCAGATATTGGCATAGAAATCGACCCACTGAATATTTTCGGGTTTAAATTTATATTCCAGACTATAGGCTTTAGAACGAATGTTGCTGAGTGGCCATTGCGGTACCCCAATATCAGGCGTTAGCCCCCATTCAATCCGTGACGGCATAATTTCACCAAATCTATTTTTGGTGTCTCGATAGGTCAGTTTCAGTGCCTGATCATCAGTTGGGCGATAGTTGGCTTTGAATAACCACGATTCCATTTGGCTTGAGGTATTCGGTACTTCATCGCCCGGTTTGTATGAATGTGCAAAATAAGGAATAAAATCAAGGCTATTACTCGGTTCTGCCCGTTTATAATAGCCTGCCCCATGTGTACCTGAAAAATAGTTGCCACGTTCGCGTACTGCATAAACTGCCAATAAATCAAATTTGTCCTGCTTCATTGCCAGTGCCAGTCGGCCCGCGAGATCATCGCCAGAGAAGTTAGAATTATCATTTCTGCTGCGGTTCTTTTTATAGATATCCGGATCGTACTTTTTCCCGTTTACATCGTTCCACGGCGTCGTATCATCATAATTTTTGCCGACTTTACTCATGTCCGGAAGCGATGGGTCGATTGAGTTGCTTGAGCCTTCAACTTTGAGCTCGGCACCAAATGTTTTACCGGGGCGAACGATATCATCCGCTTCCAGGGTTTTGACCACCACACCGCCACCGACTGAAGTCGTGGTATTACGTTCTAAGGACGGGCCTTTAATCACTTCAATGCCCGCGATCAGGTTGGGATCGATATAATTTCGGTTATTTACGCCATTATAGCCACGCCATACCGCAATTGACTGTTCCGTTCCATCAATGGTCAAGGGGACTCGACCCACGCCCTGCACACCACGTACACTCGGGTCCAGTGCGCCGCTATTTCGGGCATCGCCACTATAAACACCGACCATCCCTTGTAATACATCAGCAGGATTGGTGCCTTTGAAGCGCTCGATATAGTCTTTGCCTGCATAGACTGAAGAGCGGTTGGCATCATATACCCTGTTGCTGCCCTGAGTATCACGATTTTCCTGACCAAAGACCACAAGCGGGGTTAAACGAACGGCTACTTCATCATTCTGAATCTGCTGAGAAGTTGTATTATTGAGTAATGTCGTTGTGGGCGCAGCGATACGATGGGTATTTTGAGTCGTGTTAGGCGCCAGCGTATAGCCTTGGCCGACTTTCAGGGCATGAAATGTTGAAGAGGCTAAAATGTGTTGAAAGCCTTGTTCCAGCGCAAAGTTACCTTTTAAACCCGAACTGCTTTGTCCTTTTAACTGTTGCGCATCAATGGCAATTGAAGTACCGGATTGTTCTGCAAACTGGTTCAATACATTAGCCAGGGATCCTGCCGGAATATCGTAGGTCTTTATATCCACAGTTTCCGCATAGGCGTGTTGTAAAGGCAAAGTCAAACTACCTATACACACCGTATGTATTGCAAATGCGAGTGTTGAAAATCGAAATAAGTTCCGATTTTGCATTTTCCCTTTTCCAGTGTTGTTCATTGTACCGCCCCGGTAAATCGAAATAAGAATCATTTAACTTGTTTGAATAAAATGATCCAAATGAATTGCTTCTACTTACTATGACGAACAGCTTTGAAAAAAGTGGAACCTGAATTTAAAAAAAAATTAATTTTTTTGAACATAAATAGATAAATGCCTGCCATATTCCGGTCATCGGGTATTTTTTGTGGTAACGACAACCAGATAAGGCGTAATTTGATACATCTCTATCTCTGGAAAAACGCTTGCCAATAATTTGAGTGAATCCTGGGTCTGGTCCAAAGGTAAAACAGCATTGACTTGAATCTTATGTAATGCCGCTGAGTTAAATAGGATTTTGCCCTTATAGTTTTGATCCAGTTGTTTTAACACCTGATCAAGCGGCAAATTTTCTACCATCAGCTGATGTTTCTGCCATCTTTGTTGTTCATTATAAATATTGAATGTGGACAGTGCTTGTATGCCGTGCTGATTCAGACTTACAGCCTGCCCTGCGTTGACAATGACGGACGGTTGGGAATATGCATTGGCTGCATGTACCCGTACCCGGGAATGTAACATTTTTAACTTCGTCGCTTCAGTTGAGTAGTCCACGCTGAACGCCGTACCTAGCGCCTGAATCTGGCCATGCGGCGTTTTGACAATCAATGGCCGGTGCGGATCTTTGGCTACATCGATATAGATCTGCCCTTGTACTAATTCGATCACACGTTGCTTGCCCTGAAAATTGACGTTGACGGCGCTCTTTCCACGTAAAATCAGACGAGAACCATCTGTCAGGGTTTGATCGGTCCAGTGGGCCGTATTCCCTTGAATATCTGCCGTCAAATAAGCCACAGAATAATTCGTTAAAAATAATATTCCGAAACTGAATGCAAATAAGGCAAGCGAAAAAGCACTTCCTGCACGCAGGTATTTATAGGTTTTGCTAGAGCCCAACCCCGCCTTAAGCGCAGATTTCACCAGCTTTTTATCAGGCGTGGCTTGAGATACGATCTGAATCGAATAGATGCATTGCTCAATATCTGCGGCTATTTTCTGATGATGCTGACTGCGCTGTTTCCATTGGTTAAACTTCAATTGAGCATGATGGCGTGTCGATTCGTCATCTGAGCTGAGTTGCACGATCCATCGTGCCGCTTCTTCTACCAGTTGACGCTGATCAGGTTGATCTATCGCCATTTATACCGCATCCATAAGCAGTCGTGCCTGATAGCACCGGACCAGACAGCTTGCCAGATACTTTTGGATCATTTTGCTTGATACACCCAGTTGCTGTGCGGTTTCTTTATGGGTGTAGCCTTCCAGATAGTGCAGAATAAACGCCTGCTGGGCTTTGGCAGACACTCCTTCCAGTGCCTTGCACAGTTGTTCAAGCGCCTGAATAATCTGCATCTGGTCTTCTGGTGAAGCAACGGCGTCCAGCATGTATTCCATCTGGCTTAAACCATCTAGATATGCTTGCTCGATGCGCTTGCGGCGCACCTGATCAATCAGTAAGTTCTTGGCAATAGAGGTTAGATAGGCACGCGGTTCTTTGATCCCTAAAAGTTCATCACGGGTCTGTAGAAGTTTAATAAATGTATCCTGAACCAGATCAGCCGCTTGCTCGGTATTGCCCAGTTTTTGCCTCAACCATTGGTGAAGCCAGCCACGATGGTTTTTATATAATTCATCTATAAGCAGCGGGGTTCTGTTCACAATGATCCGACTCAAACAATGTATATTCAAATGATAATAATTATCATTAACAAAAGTCAAGGTGGATTGATGCTTTCTCTGATTTTTATGTTAAATACATGATATGTTGATGGAAATATCGGCGAAAACTAAAATTACTAGTGGATTTTAAAAAAAGTAAAAATCTTGTCTAGTGGTTAATTAATGGTTTTAAGCCGGCAACCACTTCATCTGATTTATACAGCGCCACATGCTGGTTGAAGCGCTGTACGGTTGAGTGATGCATTCAGCTTTAATGAATTTACTCTACAGAGACGGTTAAAATTTCTGGGAAATACTGAATTTATAATCCCGGCCTGTGCCGGTCATATATTCACCCAGATACATCTTGTAGTCTCGATTAAACAGGTTATCAATCGACATATTTAAGGTAGGCCCTTTCTGCCCTACAGGTTGCCAGTCCACATAGACACCATGCAATGAATAACCTTTGGTTTTCGGCAGCGAAAATGAAGAGGCAGCGATAGATTTGTCATTGTCCGAAAGACTACGGTCTTGTGCCGCCACAAAAATCCCGCGCCAGCCCATCGTTAGGTGATGCTCTGGCACATTCACGCCCAAAGTTGCTGTGGCTTTTCTCGGTGGAATATCGGTCATCCAGGTTTTCTGGTCAAACCATGGGTTGACTGGGGAGTTATCTCGTTGCCCACGAATATAAGAATAGGTTAACCCGGTAAACCACATGGGCTGGTTATAGAAAAGCTCGGCCTCATAGGCTTTGATCGTATAATCATTCACATTACGATAAAAACCATGAGGATATTTTCCATTGCAGTCATTGATGCTGCCATTGCCGCCGTTGGCATTGTTTTCAGCTTGTGCTTTGCAGAAGGTGGAACGGTTACGGAAGATTTCATCAGATCCACGATTACGATGATAGGTCAGGCGAACTTGTAAATGGTCATCTTCGGCAAATACATCATCGAAGTTCATTTCATTGCCTAAGCGAAGCGCGAGCATTTTTTCAGGCAATAAATAACGACTGGTGGATGGTACAGATGTGATCGCGGATTGCACATAATATTGTTCATCGACACGGGGCGCACGCCAGGTTTTACTGATATTGGCAAACCAGGTCAGATAATCGGCCTGTTTCCATGCCAAGGCTAAACGCGGCGACCAGCCAGTATAGGTTTTGCTTGAATAATCATGTCCCGCTTCAGGGTCGTTATAGCGTGACGCACGGTTCGGTTTACCCGTGTTGGTAATATGGTCGTAGCGAATAGAAGGCGTAATGGTGACATTATTGATCTGATATTGGTCCTCCACAAAGGCACTCAGCATCTGCTGATCCCCAGCCGGCATATAATTTGGCTCATAATAACCAAAATTATAATCTGGCTTTTTCGAGTTGGTTTTATCGTAGATCAGGGAGTTCTGCTCCATTTTCTGATATTGCGCACCGACTTTTAATTTATGTGTGCCATAGTCAGTCTCAAAATCACTGATATTACTGAGCTTAAGGGCCGTGTTGGTATAAGTGACCCAGCTTTCATTGCCCAAGGTTGCAGCTGATCCATTCACACTCGGTAAGCGCTGGTCATGTTGATCTGTCTTGGAATACGAAGCCATGGCTTTAAAGTTCACATAAGGATTGGATGCCGGATTGAACTCATAGCCGATGGAATAACTGCTATCTTTCTGGTCACGGTAAACCAGTCGGCGTTTCCATGCCTCTTCATAGCCATATTTCTTAATATCGGCTTCGGTTGGTACTGCATCCTGATCACGCATGGCAGCAAAAGGTTCCCAGCCATCATGCCCGCTTTGCATGGCATTGAAAGTGATTTTCTGACTGTCGGTTGGATGGAAATTCAGCTTGGCCAGATAAGTGTTTTGTTCTTGGGCGGAGTATAAAAATTTTGTGCCGTCTGGGCGGGTCACATTGCCACTATCACGATTGGTGTAATAAAACATGCCATCGACCAGGCCATTGTTGCTTTGTGCATAAACCGCACCGGTATAAGTATTTTGCTGGTTATTGGAAAAACGCGAATACTTTAAAAATGCACCGACCTGCTGATCATCTTTCAGTAAATCCGTTGCATCCTTGGTTTCTAGCGTTACTTTACCGCCAAAACCACCATTACCGACTTCAACATTATGCGGCCCTTTATCGACCGTAATTTTCTTTAAAATTTCGGGTTCAATAAACACTGAGCCCTGCCGATATTTATCAAAACTTTTAACCGAGTCATCCAGGGTAATCGGTACATCCTCGACACCGCCCATCCCTAAAATATTAATGGTCTGCCCACCTGGTCTTGGAGAACCCGCAGATCCTACACTGGGCATATGATCCAGCAATTGTGCGACATTATTGGCTTGATAACGGTCAATGGCTTTCTGGTTTAATACACTCTGACCAAACTGGATGGTATCGTCTTTTTCGGCCTGTACCACGATCGGTGTCATCTGATAAATCTGGTTCTGGGCATTACTTTGGGCCGAACTCTGAAGTGATTTATTTGATAATGACGCTGTGCTTTCGGCATGGCTTAATGGCTGCACTGCAACGCTTTGGCCCGCATTTAAATTCATGGATAACGCTATCGCAGTTGCCAACAACAACGGTTTACAGACCATACCCTGTGTAAGTGGCTGATTCAGATGTGATTCACCAAGAATTGCACTGTGTTTCTTGGTGAAATTAAGGGAGTGTGTCATTCAATTATAAAACTTTACCTAATTGATAATAATTATCGTTTACATTTGTAATTTTGTAAATAAAATCATGTTATTTTTCTATCAATTAAGCTGTTTATCCGCTCATTTAAGCTTTTTCTAATGCTTCAAATGATGGCTAAAGCAGTCACACGTGCTGAAAAAGGATTCTGCCCTGTAATGGAGGATCATCTATTTTAATTATCCTATTGAAAATGAATGCGAATACAGCATTTCAATCATTTTCTCTTAATTGGCTTTGATAGATCTCTCGAGCGAAATCATTTAGGAATGAAACTATTAGTATTTGATGTTCTGTAGAGCACTGCAGTTCATTAATTTCTTCTGGAGATTTTCCTAATAAGGATATACGTAAAAATAAATGCTCAAAAAAATTACCACTGAGGGTTGAGAGAACTTTTCTTAAAGATATAAGCATGTCATCTCCACGACTAGAGGCATGTGCCAAAACAATTGGTTTATCAATAATTTCTATACGTGAAACCATCCAATCAATCGCGTTCTTTAATCCGCCAGGAATGGAGCGAATATATTCGGGACTTGAAATGATGATACCATCTGCAACCGATATAGCGTGAATAAACTCTTTTACTGCTTCTGGTGTCATTTCCTCCTCGTTATCCGGAGAGAAAATTGGTAATAAGCTAAGTTGATTAAATACTGTAATCTCAATATGAAGTGGTGAAAGTTTCTTAATCGTTTTAAGAAAAGCTGTATTTGTTGATCTTTCTCGAGCACTTCCAGAAATCGCTAAAATTTTTATATTAACTGTTTTCATTATTTAAATTTACTCAGTCCGTTTAAATTATTTTTAATTTCCTAATCATGTGAAATCGTATTTTAAGAATAATCTATTTATTAATTTGTAAGATGTTTAAACCTTCTGGTAAAGTCTCAGCAACATCTATTACAAAATCTAAGAATACACGCAATGCGGCTGGAGGATGCTTTCGAGTAGGATAAACCAAATAAAGTCCACCCCCATCATAATCGTATGATGGCAGTAAATTGATTAATGTACCAGATGCTAGCTCAGAAGCCACCAAATGATCGGGTAATAAAGCGATACCTAACCCAGCTTTAGTCGCTGCAAGTAATGCACCTAATCCATTCATTGCTAGCCGTACAGGAACTCGAACAGATTCTAGCTGTTGTCCGTTATTTAACGTCCAAGTTGCCCACCCATCTTGCCCATGCGCAGCTAGGCATGGATAATTAATCAATTCTGAGATATTTGAGGGCATCGTATATTGCTCCAACAGCCTAGGACTAGCAACCACCAATAGCCGACTTGAAAGCAACTTACGTGCAATAAGATTTTCATCTTGAATCGGTCCAGCACGAAAAGCCACATCAATTCCCGTTGCAAAAAAGTCAATTTGCTCATCTGACAATATTAATTCCAGATTAATAGATGGATATCGCTCCATAAATTGAGCAATATATGAAACAAATATAGTAGACAATGAATCTGAAAAGGTTGATATTCGCAAATGACCACTTGGCTCATCAGCCTGTGCTTGAATATGTTGCCACCACGATTCTAATTCAACTAGAGCGGGCTCGGCATGTTCTAGCAAACTTCGTCCGATTGTAGTCAGACTTAATTTACGTGTCGATCGCTGTAATAGACGAACTCCCAATTTTTCTTCTAGTCTTTGTACTTGTCTGCTTAAACGATTTACAGGAACGCCTAAGTGCCTTGCGGCGGCAGAAAAACTACCTGTTCGGATGATTGTTAATAACGTTAATATTCCATTTAGATCTACTTCTGTTTCCTTCATATTTTAGTACTCAAGCCTGTTTTAACCAATTTGTATTACTATTTATACTGTTGCATGCCCATAAACATTTGTGGAAGCATTCGAAATGGCGGTAGTGATGGAGGAACAGGTGCCCTCTGTATTCTCATAACAGATAGAGTACTTTGAACAATGTATTCTTTCCAATCAGCAGCTTTCTTACCAGTCCAAATTAAATCTCTTGGTATATCACGACAGTCGACAAATTGTACCACTCCATCATTTCGCCCCAATCCAATATTTCGAAATAGATAGTTGAATTGAAAAATAGGTGGTTTTAAATTATCTATTAATGCAATTATTGTTTTTGTTCCTGATGCTCCCATTGCTAAAGCTGTGGCACTTCCCATGCGACAAAAACCAGCTTTATCTGTAGCTATGCTTGCAGCATCACCGACTGCAATAATATTGGGGTAATTGATAGAGCATAAATGTTGATCAACGATTATCTGCCCAACTTTATTGACCTTTATTCCAGCCTGAGTCGCCAATGAAGATGGCTTGAATCCAACAGTCCAAATACAAATATCGAAATCAAATGAATAAAAATTATCTAAAAATGCTTTTTGCTTTTCTAAACGTATGACATGTGCATTTTGCTGTAATTTAATTTTACGAATCTTTAATGCTTCCAATATATATGCAACGGCTTCTTTGCTGAGCCCATCTGGAATATTATTTTTTTCCCCTATCCCTTTAGTTAATAGAGTAATATCTAGGTGAGGCAAATGCTCGGCCAATTCAGTTGCCATCTCTATCCCAGTCAAACCACCACCAACAACTAATACACGTTTTTGATCAAGGGATTGTATTTTACTGTATATACGCAATGCTGCTTCTTTTGAGTCAAGAAAATCCGCATATTTGGTTACTCCAGGCACTTCATTCACATCCGAACTGCTCCCTAGCGCGTAAACTAAGTAATCGTATTGTAATGTTCCAACTTCACCATTTGTATGTTTAATACTAATTTTCGAAAACTCGGGACTTATAGCTATAATTAGCCCTTGAAGAAATTTTACATTTATTTTATCTAGAACATAATCATAAGAATAACTTGAAATTGTTTGTCCAGCAGCAATCTGATGTAAACGATTACGCTCTACGAATTCGGAGTTAACATCAATCAGAGTAATTTGAATATCTTCTCGTTGAGAGGCTAATCGTTTTGCAACAGTTAATCCTGCATAGCCGGCACCTAAAATTATTATATGGCGAGGGCTTAATTTTAAATCTGACATATTCATGCTCCTGATCATATCTAATAGAACATGATCAGGATATGCTGAGTTATTCATTATGATAAGGGACTTTTTATGAGATAAACTTTTCCATAAATGAGTGAAATAAAGTTTTTCTGAACAGAACTATTTCATCAATTTTCTACTAATTTGACAGTTTACATCAAACTATCAAGGCCTACATCTTGAGGTATGTGATCTAAATATTCATTAAAAGACATTGCGGTTTCCTTTGTAATTGATAATAATTATCGTTTACATTTGTAATTTTGTAAACAAAATCATGTTATTTTTCTATCAATTAAGCTGCTTATCCGCTCATTTAAGCTTTTTCTAATGCTTCAATGATGGCTAAAGCAGTCACACGTGCTGAAAAAGGATTCTGCCCTGTAATCAGCTTACCATCCTGAACCACATTTGGCATAAACGGAATCAGTTTCTTTTCATATTTCGCGCCACGTTGTTTAGCAAGTTGTTCGGCATTATAGGGCACTTTTTTCGCCACCCCTGCCAGTACTTCTTCACACCAGGCAAAACCGGTCAGTTTTTTACCTGCAATCAAGTATTGTCCATTTGCAAGCTGAACATTGAGCAATCCACAATAACCATGACAGACACTGGCAACGATGCCCCCATGTTCATAAATATTGCTGGTGATCTGTTGCAGTTCAGGATTGTCTAAAAAGTCCCACATCACGCCGTGCCCACCGGTGTAATAAATCACATCGTAATCTTGCCAGTCGATCTCGGCAGGCTTTTTGGTGGTTTCCAGCAACTGCATAAAGACAGGATCATTTTTGCGCTTTAAAACAGATGCATCCGCGACGAAACGCTCCAGTGATTTGGGTTCAATGGGAGAATGACCTCCCAAAGGACTTACAATATCCTGAATATAACCCTGTTTCTCAAATTCATCGTAGGCATGGGTCAACTCCCCGAGCCATAAACCTGTGGGTCGATCAACTGTTTCATATTGAGCAATATTGGTCACCACATGCAGGATACGTTTAGACATTTTTCACCTCAGCTTTTACATTATTTTTAGTCTTGCTTTTAACCCACTATAAGTCTAAAGTTAGCTTTAATGTCAAGAGGAAATCAGTAATGAATATTAGCGAATTATCAAAACAAAGCGGTTTAAGTACGCCTACGATTCGTTATTATGAACAGATTAAACTGTTACCCAAGGCTAAACGTAAATCTAATGGCTATCGGGAATATAGTGAAAATGATCTGAAACAATTGTTCCTGATCCAGCAAGCACAACAGGTTGGCTTTTCGCTGACAGAGATCAAGGCTTTTTTACCGTCGAATGTGACGACTTGGGATCACGATATCCTGATCGGTTTGCTGGAAAGTAAAATTAAGGATATTGAAGAATTAGAACAGAAACTGGCCATGAGTAAACTCAATCTTCAAATGATGATTACAGCGATTAATAACAAGCCGGATGAAATTACCTGTGAAGAAAATGCACAACGCCTGCTCAATCTGTATTATACCGCTGATAACGCTGAAAAATAATCATCTTTTCTAATGGTTTTCCGCTGAGCAACGGATAGGAAGCTATTGACCTTAAAGCCTACTTTAAGCATAGGATGATTGACAGGTGATTGATAAGGAACCTGTCATGTTGCAACGTTGGAATCTTCAAAAGTGGTGGATCAGCCTATTTATGCTGGTCTTTTCGCTTAACCCAATCTTTGCTGCTGAATCTGGGCAAAATGTACACGCCCCGTCCTTCGGCAAAATTCTGGTGGTCATGACCAACCACTCAGCTTACCCTACCCGTTCAGACCATACTGGCTTATGGTTAACCGAACTTACCCACTTTTATGACATTGCCCAAGCGGCTGGTTATGACATGGATTTTGTCAGTCCGCAAGGTGGCGCAGTTCCACTGGATGAGCGTAGCTTAAAACCAATTTATCTGGATAAATCTGCCAAAGCTCATTTAGCCGATCCTAAGTTTATGCAACGTTTAAACACCACGCTTGCCCCGAAAGCGATTGATCCATCCCGCTATAAGGCCATTTATTATACTGGTGGTCACGGCACCATGTGGGATTTTCCAAACAATGAGGGCCTGAAAAAGATCAGTGAGCAGATTTACCAGCAAGGTGGCGTGGTCTCTGCTGTTTGTCATGGTGTAGGAGGCTTGTTGCCACTACAGGACAAAAATGGCAAAGCTTTGATTGCAGGCCGAAGCGTGACTGGATTTGCCAATATTGAAGAAACCCTTTCAGGAATCAAGTCCCAAGTCCCTTTTTCCTTAGAAAATGGATTGGTCCAGCGTGGTGCAGACTATAAGCGTGCCTGGGTTCCATTTACATCTTATGTGGTTGAGGATGACCGCATTGTTACCGGACAAAATCCGCAGTCGAGTAAAGAAATTGCGGAAGCTGTGATCAAACGTCTCGCTACTTTAAAATAAAATATCGCTTGAAAAGCCAGATTTTTGAATCTGGCTTTTTAACATTCCCTCCTTGTTCAATGAACTGATATCTCCCTACTGATCCATTCTTCCCGTGCATGGCTTGCATAAAATCCTGCAAAAATGCTTGACTTTAAAGTGAACTTTAATCTTAGCATTTCAAATATGAACCGGAGGAATCTCATGAATTTTAATCATCGTTATTTAAATCGCTCTATCTCGGCGATAGCCGCAAGTGTGTTACTCAGCACTGCAACTTATGCCATTGAGCCGAAGCAACCTGCCAATACCACACAGGACACAGCGCAAACCACAGTGGTCGAATTTGGTCCGTACAAAGTCAATGTACCTAAAGGTGGTTATTACGATCGTTTTCGCATGAATCCGGATCTAGATGAAGTGGCGAAAGACCCGGCAGCAGGAAATATTGATTATTTCCGTACTATTCCTAAAAAGCTGGTGGAAACCCGTGTGGGGAAAGTCTGGTCACCGAATTTTTACTATCGGGCCAGTAATGTGCAATTGTTGATGCTTGCCCCAATCGCAAAACTAAAAGCCAGGCTTCCTGCACCCCTTGAACCTTTGCAGCCTTTTTCTGGCTATGGTCTGGTTTCACTGACCTTCTTTTCTTATGCTGTGGGGGATGTTGATCCATACGATGAAGTTTCGGTTGCCATTGTGGTTCGTCAGCCCGGTGCCCATCATTTCAATAGCACCGAACTATTGAGCTCAATGCGCAGCCATAAATACTATGGTCATGTACTGGCTTTACCTGTCGATACGGAAATAGCCCGTGTCCGTGGTGTTTATGGCTACCAGTTGCCCAAATGGCTGACACCGATTGACCTGAATATTGGCAGTCAAACACTGAAAGCCCAGATTTTTAATACCGATGGCACCCCAGATCTAAGCCTCAGCGCAGCTTTGCCAAAAATTAAATCGGTGAAGCCACAGTCTAGAATTGAAACCAAGACCATGTATCAACTGGTTGACGGGAAATGGCACAGCACTTCAGTAGAATCAAATACACTGGCATTTGGACAAAAGTTATTTCCAAAGGATATGCAACTGGTGCGTAGCGGCGGCCCACTGACGAAGCTTCTGGATGATTTAGGTGCAGCGAAGATTTTACGTCTGGATGTGGTGAAAGATGCCCAATTAGCACTGAATATGCCAGTTGCTTATCCTGCACTGGATCAAGCCAGTCAGCATAAAAAATAAATGTATTCCATGACTGGCACCCGCTTTCAGGCTGAAAGCGGGTGTTTTTTTATTTGAGTTAAGTTAGTTATGGTTCTAAGCAGAAAACAAACTTGAGAATTACCGTTTTTAATCCATGATTTTTCTTTAGTTTTAAGTCAAGCGAATCATCTTATTCACGACTACATAGAATTGTAGCGCTTTTGCTTTGATCTCATTGTCTGCCTATAGGCTGCAAAAAGAACCATAACTAAAAAAGCCAATGGCAGAGGGACTGTCATTGGCTTTAGCTTCAGGATGTAACCGATAAAAACATGTCCAAGCTGTATCTTTTAACAGGCTGCACTATAGTGACGCATCCGGTTTTTATAGAGACGGGTGCGGCGTGCCATCGCAGCTTGTTGCAGAATCAATGCCCAGGCTGGAGAAACTTTAGGATTCGGACGTTTTCCAAGGCTGAGTTTACGCAACTGAAATTTTACTGTTGCCATATTGGCCAGAGATGCCAGCGTTTTGTTTTTCCAGTGGATAGGCTTTAATTCAGGTGCCGTGTTCTGCCCTTGCTGCCATTGATGAGGAAGATTCGGTTCGATCGCCAAAGCAGTGGCAATCCCGACCATATCCACACCGCTTTCAATCACCTGTTCAGCCACCTGTATACGGCGAATTCCACCCGTGACCATCACGGGCATCTTGGCGACTTTACGGATCTCCTGTGCAAATTCCAGAAAATAGGCTTCACGGGCTAAAGTGCGGCCATCGCGTGCCTGACCTTGCATGGCTGGTGCTTCGTAGCTACCACCAGACAACTCGACCAGATCTACAGCCAATCCATTTAGCATCTGCACCACTTGCTGCGCATCTTCGGCACTAAAACCACCACGCTGGAAATCTGCCGAATTGAGTTTTACTGCAACAGTAAAGGTATCAGCAACCACAGCGCGTACTGCTTTAACGATCTCGATCAGAATGCGTGCCCGATTTTCCAGAGAACCACCCCATTGATCCTGACGTTTGTTGCTGAGTGGTGAAAGGAACTGGCTGAGCAGATA
>PJUK01000223.1_pt1 | contig 27399 bp, 28 predicted proteins | sample 1512211 | NCBI WGS metagenome assembly PJUK01 (sample SAMN08177668, study PRJNA422409) | Feces metagenome, whole genome shotgun sequencing project.
CGACGCCCCGATGACCGCCTTCATCCGCAAGTCGGACCTGTCGCGCGATCGTCAGGAACAGCGCCCCGAGCGCTTCGCCGTGGGTGACCGCGTCGACGCTCAGATCACCAACGTGGACAAGGCTGCTCGCCGCGTCTCGCTGTCGATCAAGTCGCTGGAAATGGCCGAAGAGAAGGAAGCCATCGAGCAGTTCGGCTCGTCGGACTCCGGCGCTTCGCTGGGCGACATCCTGGGCGCCGCTCTGCGTGAGCGCGCCACGAAGGACTAAGCTTTTTCCCTCACGGGTTTAAGCTGAAGACAGGCGGCGGTCGGAGCAATCCGACCGCCGTTTTTCTTTTGCGCGAACTCTTGGCCGTGCTGCCTGGAATTGTATGGTCCCGCTTGTCTGAGTAGTTGGCAGGGGTCCTCCATGTTCAAATCTTCCGCGCTGGCCCTTCCGGCCGCCGCCGTCGCCGCGATGTGGACTGGTCACGCCGCCGCCGCCGACAAGCCCGTCTACGCCGCGCCCGTGGCCTGGGTGGACGTCGCGCCGATCCCCGCCGTCCAGGCCGGACCCGAGACCCCCGCCACCCAGGTGCTGCTCGACGACAGCCAGACCAGGCTCGAGCGCTCGGGCGGTACCTTCTACAGCCGCCGCGTCGTCCGCATCGTGAAGACCGAGGGGCTGTCGGGCTCCGGTTCGCGCTCGGTGTCGTGGAACCCGACCGCCGAGACGGTCACCCTGCACACCCTGGCCATCCGCCGCGGCGACCAGGTCATCGACCTGCTGCAAGGCGGCAAGGACGTGCTGGTCATCCGGCGCGAGACCAATCTCGAACGCGCCATGCTCGACGGCCGCCTGACCGCCAGCATCCAGATCAAGGACCTGCAGGTCGGCGACGTGATCGACTGGGCCTACACCGTCCATCGCACCGAGCCGCTGCTCGACAATCGCGGCCAGACCTTCGAGCGCATGGGCTGGGCCGGCAAGATCGGCCGCTACCGGGTGCGCATCGAGTGGCCGCAGGACAATCCGGTGATCTGGAAGGCCTCGACCGGCTTCCCGCAGCCGGCCGTCGCCAAGGTCGACGGCTTCACCCGCCTGAACGTGGATCTGACTGACGCCGAGGCGCCCAAGGCCCCGGCCGGTGCGCCGCTGCGCTTCCTGCGGGTGGGCGAGCTGCAGGCCTCGACCTATGCCGACTGGGCCGAGATCTCGCGGCGCATGTACCCCCTCTACGACAAGGCCGCGCAGTTGGCGCCGGACTCGCCCGTGCGGGCCGAGATCGCGCGCATCGCCGCCCAGACCAAGGACCCCAAGGAGCGCGCCTTCGCGGCCCTGCAGCTGGTCGAGGACAAGACCCGCTATCTGGCGCTCAGCATGGGCGACGGCGGCTACCGGCCGGCCCCGGCCGACGAGACCTGGGCTCGCCGCTTCGGCGACTGCAAGGGCAAGACGGTGCTGCTGCTGGCCCTGCTGCGCGGCCTGGGCGTCGACGCCGAGCCGGCCATCGTCTCGACCAGCGGGGGCGACGGCATGGACGAGCGCGTGGCCGCCGCCGGCCAGTTCAACCACATCATCGTGCGCGCCCGCATCGACGGGAAGAGCTACTGGCTGGACGGCACGCGCGCGGGCGACAAGGGCGGCCTCGACCGCTTGCGCCCGCCGGGCTTCCGCTGGGCCCTGCCGGTGCGCGTCAAGGGGGCGAGCCTGGAGCCGGTCGAGCAGCCGCCGCTGACCGAGGCCCAGAACGACAACCGGCTGCACATCGACGCCTCCGCGGGCCTCGACAAGCCGGCGAAGGTGCGGGTCGACATCCTGATGCGGGGCGACATGGCGCGGGGCTTCTCGCGATCGCTGGAAACCGCGCCCAAGGCCGACGTCGAGCGCGGGCTCAAGCAGACCCTGTCCAAGTCGATGAGCTGGATCACGCTGGAGACGGTGGAGTGGAAGCAGGCCGAAAGCGGCGACCTTTCCATCAAGATGACCGGGACGGGCGCGCCGGAATGGCGGCTGAACGACGACCTGGGCGTGCGTGAACTCAAGCTCGACGAGGGCGAGGGCTCCGGCGCGGCCTTCCCGCGCCGCCAGCCGGGCCCCAACGACACCGCGCCCTTCGCCCTGCGCTATCCCATCTTCACCCGCAGCTCGATCGAGGTCGTGCTGCCGGGCAAGGGCGAGGGCTTCAGCGTCAAGGGCGTCAACGGCGAGGACGCCGCTACCGGCTACCGCGTGGCCAAGTCGGCCAAGGTGGTCGACGGCGTCGCCCGCTTCGAGACCGAGACCCGCGGCGAGGCCAGGGAACTGCCGTTCGCCCAGGTCGACGCGGCCAACGCCGCCATCCGCAAGGCCGCCTACGACGTTCGCATCGTCCGGGCGCCGAAGGGCCTTTAGATAACGGCTCGCAACCTTTTCCTTGAAGATTCCGGCCTGCTTGGGCAAAGGTCGCGGCGCGCCGCTCCCTCGGCGCAGGGGATATCGATGATCAAGTCTGAACTCATCGCCAGGCTCGCGAACGAAAATCCGCACCTGACGCAGAAGGATGTCGAGCGCGTCGTGGGCGTCATCCTGGAGCGGATGATCAACGCCCTGGAGGCCGGCGGTCGTGTCGAGCTGCGCGGCTTCGGGGCCCTGTCGGTGCGCTCGCGCCCGGCCCGCGCCGGTCGCAACCCGCGCACGGGGGAAACCGTCGACGTCCGCGCCAAGCACGTGCCGTTCTTCAAGAGCGGCAAGGAACTGCGCGCCCGCCTGAACGCCGAGTAGTCGGCCGGCCGACTCTCTTGCCCCTGGCGGCGAACCGGCTCAGCCTTTCGGCGTTCCGGTTAGCCACGAGGGGATTTGCGCATGAGCATCGTCAAGGAATTCCGCGAGTTCATCGCTCGCGGCAACGTCATCGACCTGGCCGTCGGCGTGATCATCGGCGCGGCCTTCAACGGCATCGTCAAGAGCCTGGTCGACCAGGTGATCATGCCGCCGATCGGCCTACTGACCGGCGGGCTGGACTTCTCCAAGCTGGAATGGGTGCTGCGGGCCGAGGATCCCGGCACCGAGGCGATCGAGAAGGTCGCCATCCAGTACGGCGCCTTCATCAACACGCTGATCCAGTTCTTCATCGTCGCGGCGGTGGTGTTCCTGCTGGTCAAGCTGGTCAACCAGATCCGTCGCGCCGACGCCGCCGAACCGGCTCCCGAGGCGCCGGCCGCGCCGACCCCGGAAGAAAAGCTGCTGACCGAGATCCGCGACTTGCTGGCCAAGCCGGCGGTTGCCGCCGTCGTCCCGGCCGCCGCTGAAAAGCCCGCGCCGGCCGCGAAGGCCGCCGCCGCGCCGAAAGCCCCGCCCAAGGCTGCTCCCGCCAAGAAGCCGGCCGCGCCACGCAAGCCGAAGGGCTGATCCCTCTCCCCTTGCGGGAGAGGGTGGCCTCCCGAAGGGAGGTCGGGTGAGGGGTCTCTCAAAAATCAGACGCCGCGACAGCCGATCAGCTTTCGCGGCGTTTCTCGTTTGTGCGACCCCTCATCCGGCGCTTCGCGCCACCTTCTCCCGCAAGGGGAGAAGGATCCCGATCAGAAATCCACCGCCACGCCCTTGCGCTCCCAGTCGCCGAAGCGCGTGGGCTCGGGGCCGTCGCGGCCGCCCTTCTCGGCGGGCATCGCCAGGGCGGCCTCGGCCTCGCGGCGGGCGGCGGCCTCTTCCAGCGCGCGGCGGGCGGCGGGGCTCAGGTCCTTGCCGGGCGCGGCGCCCAGGCGGGCCAGTTCAGGGTCCTGAACCTCGGAAAACGGGGGAGAAAGATCGTCGGACATGGTGTTTCATAGCACGCAAGCGTCGATGGAGCATCCAAGGGGCTTGCGCTTTGGCGCATTGCGGGGCACGGCGGGGCGGTGACTCAGGAACTGAACGACGGCCTTCCCGCCCGGGAAGCGGCCCTCGCCCTACTCGACGCGGCCCTTTCGCGCCGCGGCGGCCTCGACGAGGCCGCGACGACCAACGCTTTCCGCGCCCTGGAGCCGCGTGAGCGCGCCTTTGCGCGCGCGCTCGCCATGGCCGCCCTGCGCCGTCTGGGGCCCGTGGATCGGGCTCTCGCCGCCAAGCTCAGCAAGGAGCCGCCGCCGCGCGTGCGCAACCTGCTGCGGCTCGGCGCGACCCAGGCCTTCTTCCTCGACGTGCCCGCCTTCGCGGCGGTGGCCACCAGCGTCGAACTGGCCGGGGCCAACAAGGCCAGCCGTCCGTTCAAGGGCCTGGTCAACGCCGTGCTGCGCGGCCTGCTGCGCGACGGGGCTCCGCCCGACGACCCCTCTACCCTGGTGCCGCCGTGGCTGTTCGCCCGCTGGGCCGGCGCCTGGGGCCAGGACGACGCTCGCGCCCTGGCGGCCGTGGTGGCCGAGGAGCCGGCCACCGACCTTTCCCTCAAGCCCGGGACCGACGTGGCCGCCCTGGCCGAGGCCATCGAGGCCGAGGTTCTGCCCGGCGACACCCTGCGCACGCGCCGCCGCGGCGACGTCGCCGGCTGGCCCGACTTCGAGGCCGGGACCTGGTGGGTGCAGGACGCCGCCGCCGCTATTCCGGCCCGCCTGCTGGACGTGAAGCCGGGCGAGACCGCCGTCGACCTCTGCGCCGCGCCGGGCGGCAAGACCCTGCAACTGGCCGCCACGGGGGCCAAGGTCGTGGCCGTCGACCGCTCGGCCGCCCGTCTGAAGCGCGTGACCGAGAACCTCGCCCGCATCGGCCTGGAAGCCGAGGTCGTGGCCGCCGACGCCTCGACCTGGGACGACGCGCGCACCTTCGACGCCGTGCTGCTGGACGCCCCGTGCTCGGCCACCGGCACCTTCCGCCGCCACCCCGACGTGCTGTGGGCCGCGCGCCCCGGCGACGTGGCCAGCCTGGCGACCGTGCAGTCGGCCCTGCTGGACAGCGCCGCCAGGCGCACCGCGGCGGGCGGCCGGCTGGTCTATTGCGTCTGCTCGCTGGAGCCGGAGGAGGGCGAGGCCCAGGTCGAGGCCTTCCTGGCCCGGCATCCGGAATTCTCGCTGTCGCCGATCGGCGCCGGCGAGGGCGGCGCCCCCGAGGCCAGCCTGACCGCCCGCGGGACGCTGCGCCTGCTGCCCCACCATCGCGAAGGGGGCCAGGACGGCTTCTTCGCGGCCCGTTTCGTCAAGGCCGCGTAAGGCTGGAACTCAACCGCTCGCTTGTAGCGCGAGCCTTTGCCCGGTAAGCCAAGAACACCATGACCGCGCCGATCATCGCTCCGTCGATCCTCGCCTCCGACTTCGCCAAGTTGGGCGCCGAAGTGGCCGCCATCGAGGCGGCCGGCGCCGACTGGGTGCATGTCGACGTCATGGACGGCCATTTCGTGCCGAACATCACCCTGGGCCCCGACATCGTCAAAGCGATCCGGCCGCACGCCAAGATCCCGTTCGACGTGCACCTGATGATCAGCCCGGCCGACCCGTACCTGGAGGCCTTCCGCGAGGCCGGGGCCGACATCATCAGCATCCACCCGGAAGCCGGCCCGCACCTGCACCGCTCGCTCAAGCGCATCCGCCAGCTGGGCGCCAAGGCGGGCGTGGTGTTCAATCCCTCGACCAGCCTCGACCACGTCGAATGGATCCTCGAGGACGTCGACCTGGTGCTCGTGATGTCGGTGAACCCCGGCTTCGGCGGCCAGAGCTTCATCCCGGGCCAGCTGCGCAAGGTGGAAGCCCTGCGCAAGATGATCGACGCCCAGGGCCTGGACATCATCCTGGAAGTCGACGGCGGCGTGACCCCGGTCACCGCGCCCCAGTGCGTCTCTGCCGGCGCCACGGCCCTGGTGGCCGGTTCGGCGGTGTTCAAGGGCGGTCCGGACGCCTATGCCGCCAACATCAGCGCGCTCAAAGGGGGCTGACGCCACGGCATGACCGGCGCGCCCGCCACGCCCTCCGCATCCAAGCCCGCCGGGCGTCCCCTGCGGCGCGGAGTCGTGTTGGCGCGATCGGTCTCGGCCTCGGCCCGCTCGGCCGTCGAGCGCGAGTGGTTCGGCTCGCCGCCGCATCGCGCCCTGATCACCGCCCCGCGTCCTGTCGGCCTGTCGGCGCGCCCGCACGACCCTCGCCCCGTCGACATCCAGCGCGGCCGCCAGCTGCTGGACGGCGTGCTGACCCTGCATGACGAGAGCCTGAAGGTCGGGGCCGAGGGCGACCCCTTCGACACCCCCAGTCCCTCGCGCGCCTTCGCCGTGGCCCTGCACCGCTTCGACTGGCTGCCGGGCCTTCTGGCCCAGGGGCCCGAGGGCGCGCGCCGGGCGCTGCGCCTGATCCAGGACTGGCGCCGGGTGTTCGGAACCTGGAACGCCTTCTCGTGGTCAGGCGAGTGCCTGGAGCGCCGCACCTTCCACCTGGCCTGCGCCGCCAAGACCCTGTCGCCGGGCGCGTCAGACGCCGAGACCGCCGCCCTGGCGCTGGACGTGGCCCGCGGCGCGCGCCAGCTGATGAAGGCCTCCGACGCCCCCGACCGCGCGCTTGAGCGGGCGGTGGTGGTGGCCGTCGCCGGCACGGCCCTGGTGGGCAAGGCGGCCGACCGGCTGATGGCCGAAGGCCTGCGCCGCATCGCCCGAGACATCGACGCCATCGTCCTGGCCGACGGCGGCCACGCCTCGCGCTCGCCTGAGGCCGGGCTGGAGCTTTTGTTCGACCTGCTGACCCTCGACGACGCCCTGGGCCAGCGCGGCCGGCCGACGCCCGAGGCGATCAGCCGGGCCATCGACCGCCTGTCGTCGGGCGCGCGCTTCTTCACCCTGGCCGACGGCAAGCTAGCGGCCTTCCACGGCGGCGAAACGGTCGAACCGGCCCGCATCGCCGCCGCCCTGGCCCATGACGACCATGTACCGCGCCCGCCGATGGACATGCCGCACGCCGGCTTCCAGAAGATGCAGGGCGGCGCGATCCAGGTGCTGGCCGACGCCGGCGCGCCCCCGGTCGGCGCGCTCAGCCGCTCGGCCTGCGCTCAGCCGGCGGCGCTGGAGATCGTCTGCGGCAAGGACCGGCTGATCACCTCCAGCGGCTGGAGCCCCGAGGCCGCCAACGCCCAGGCTTTCCGCCTATCCGACGCAGCCTCGACGGTGTCGGTGGGCGAGGGATCCGCCGGGCGGCCGCTGTCGGGCTTCCGGGCCGCGGCGCTGGGTCCCTGGCTGGTCGACGGCGCCACCAGCGTCGAGTCCCGTCGACACGACGGCGAGCAGGGCGTCTGGCTGGATATCGTCCACGACGGCTGGCGGCGGCTGGGCCTCAAGCACGCCCGTCGCCTGTTTCTCGATCTGGCGGCCGACGAACTGCGCGGCGAGGACAGCTTGATCCCGATGGCCGAGGCCAAGGCCGACGGTCCGCGCCGCTATCACCCGTTCAAGATCAGCTTCCACCTGCACCCCAACGCCCGCGCCTCGCTGGCGCGCGACGGCAAGAGCGTGCTGATCAAGGGTCCGTCCAACGTCGGCTGGTGGCTGCGCAACGACGCGCCCGACGTCGCCGTCCTGGCCGCGCCGCACTTCGACCACGGCCATGCCCGCCAGGCCGGCGTGATCGTCCTGAAAAGCCAGGTCCGCGCCGAGAAGGGCGCCAAGATCCGCTGGAAACTGGCCCGGGCGACGGATCACTAGAAATCTCCCTCTCCCAGAGGGAGAGGGAGGGGCCTAGGCGTAGCCTGGGAGGGTGAGGGGTTTCACCCTTTCCTATTTCGCACTTCAGATCGGGTGGCGGGACCGCCAACGGCGTACGCCCTCACCCTCCCACGCCTTCGGCGCGGGCCCCTCCCTCTCCCCACGGGAGAGGTTTTTCATGATCAATCCAGCGACCTGTCCTTCGTCTCCGGCAGCAGGAACGCCGTCACCAGCACGCTGATCAGGGTGAAGAGCACCGGGTACCAGAGCCCGGCGTAAATATCCCCCACCGCCGCGACGATGGCGAAGGCGCTGAAGGGCACGAAGCCGCCGATCCAGCCGGTGCCGATGTGATAGGGCAGCGACAGGGCGGTGTAGCGCACCTTGGTCGGGAAGAGCTCGACCAGGGCCGCCGCCAGGGGGCCGTAGAGGGCCGTGGCGCCCACCACGAACACCAGCAGCACGCCGAACACGCCCCAGATGTTCATCCGCTCGGGATCGGCGGTGGTCGGATAGCCGACCTTCGCCAGGGCCGCCTTGATCGCGGCCTCGCCGGCGGTCTTCACCGCCTTGGCTTCGGCGGCCGGCAGGCCCGTGGCGCTCTTGGAGACGATGCGCGCTTCGCCCACCTGGACGATGGCCTGTGAACCGGCCGGACCGGCCTGGTTGGCGTAGGAGATCCCCGCATTGGCCAGGGCGCCCTTGGCGATGTCGCAGGACGAGACGAAGGCGGCCTTGCCGATGGGGTCGAACTGCAGGGCGCAGTCGGCGGGATCGGCGGTGACGCTGACCGGCGCCTTGGCCGAGGCTTCGGCGAGGGCCGGGTTGGCGGCCTTTTCCAGCAGGTGGAAGCCGGGGAAGTAGAAGGCCAGGGCCAGGGTCATGCCGGCCAGCATCACCGGCTTGCGGCCGATCCTGTCCGACAGGGCGCCGAACACGACGTAGAGCACCGCGCTGACCGCCGCGGCGGCCATCATCAGGGCGTTGATCGTGCCGGGCGCGACCTTGAGGAACTTCTCCATGAAGGTCTGGATGTAGAAGAAGGTGGTGTACCAGACCGCCCCCTGGGCCGACATGACGGCGAAGAAGGCCAGTAGCACCAGCTTGAGGTTCTTCCACTGGCCGAAGGCCTCGGCATAGGGGGCCTTGGAGGCCGCGCCCTCCTCCTTCATGCGGGCGAAGGTCGGGCTTTCGCTGAGCTTCAGCCGCATCCACACCGAGACCGCCAGCAGGCCGATCGAGACGGCGAAGGGGATGCGCCAGCCCCAGGCGTCGAAGGCCTCCGGTCCGACGAGCGCGCCCAACGCCCAGCGGGTCGCCAAGATGACGAGCAGCGCCGCGAACAGGCCCAGCGAGGCCGAGCTCTGCACCCATGAGGTCGCCCGGCCGCGCTGTCCGGGCGGGGAGTGTTCGGCCACGTAGATGGCGGCCCCGCCGTATTCGCCGCCCAGCGCGAAGCCCTGCACGCAGCGCAGGATGATCAGCAAGATCGGGGCGATGATCCCCGCCTGCTGGAAGGTGGGCAGAAGGGCGATGGCGAAGGTGGCGCCGCCCATCAGGAGCACCGTGGCCAGGAACGCGCCCTTGCGGCCGGCCTGGTCGCCGATCTTGCCGAACACCAGGGCGCCGAGCGGCCGGAAGGCGAAGCCCACCCCGAACAGGGCCAGGGCCGCCACGTAGCCGGCGGTGTCCGACAGGCCCGTGAAGAAGGTCTTGGAAATGACCTGGGCCAGGCTGCCGAAGATGAAGAAGTCGTACCACTCGAAGGCCGTGCCGGCCGACGAGGCCGCCACCACCGTGCGCATCGACGCGCCCTTTTCCTTCGCGGCGCCGGCTGTCGTGTCCGTCATGCGGATCCCCCTAATTGGCAGGAGGATTAGACCGTAACGCCGGTCGCTGAAAAGGGCGTCGATCGCGTGGCGTCGTCAGGCGGCGGCCGTCTCGGCCGCGCCGGCGGCCTCGGCCACCCTGACGATCTCGGCCAGCAGGGCGGTGGGCGAGATCGGCTTGGCCGCCACGCCGTTCATGCCGGCGGCCAGATAGGTGGCCCGCTGGTGGGCCAGGACGTTGGCGGTCAGGGCCACGATCGGGGTGGCGCCGACCGGGCCGGGCAGGGCGCGGATGCGGCGGGCCGCCTCCAGGCCGTCGACGCCGGGCATCTGCACGTCCATCAGGATCAGGTCGAAGCCGCGCATCGCCGCCTCCACGCCCGACAGCCCGTCCTCGGCCGTCTCGACGTCGGCGCCGAGCATCTCCAGGATCCGGCGGGCGACCATGCGGTTGGTGGCGTTGTCCTCGACCACCAGGATCTTCAGGCCCTCCAGCATCTTGTCGCCGTCGGCCTCGTCGCGGGGCGCGGTCTGCACCGGCGGCGCGCTGATCGACAGGCTGAAGGTCGAGCCCTCGCCCTCGACCGAGCTGAACTCGACCTCGCCGCCCATCATCTGGGCCAGGCGCCGGGTGATGGCTAGGCCCAGGCCCGAGCCCCCGAACCGCCGGGTGGTGCTGGCGTCGGCCTGCTGGAAGCGCTGGAACAGGCGCTGCTGCGCCTCCTGCGGGATGCCCACGCCGGTGTCGGAGACCTCGAACACCAGCCGGTCGGCGCTTGCTCGGCGCAGGCGCAGCGACACCGAGCCCGACAGGGTGAACTTCACCGCGTTGCCGACCAGGTTGAACAGGGCCTGGCGCAGGCGGGTGGGGTCGGCCAGCACGATGCCCTGGTCGGGCGCGTCGACCACCAGGGCCAGGCCCTTGTGCTCGGCCTGGGCGCGCAGCAGGCGCGCGACGCTGTGGACGAGGTCGGCCGGGTCGATCGGCTCGGGCGCGACGTCCAGGCGTCCGGCCTCGATGCGCGAGAAGTCGATGATGTCGTCCAGCAGGGTCGACAACATGCGGCCGCAGGCCAGGGCCTCGCCCAGCAGGTGGTCGGCTTCCGCCGATAGCCCCTGCCGCTTGAGCAGGTGGATGACCCCCAGCACCCCGTTCATCGGCGTGCGGATCTCGTGGCTCATGTTGGCCAGGAACTGGGCCTTGGCCTCGTTGGCCGCCTGGGCGGCGCGTTCGGCCTCCACCAGGGCCAGTTCGGCGCGCTTCTGCTCGTCGATGTCGAGCACCAGGCCGTAGGCCTTGCTGACCCGCCCGGAGGCGTCGCGGCGGATCTCGTGGAACAGGCGGATCCAGCGCTCCTCGCCGTTGGGGCGGACCACGCGGGCGTCGAACGCCCGCTCGCCCCAGCGACCGACGGCGCCGGCGGCGTAGACGGCCGCGACGTCCTCGGAGCGGATCATCGGCCAGATCGCCTGGCGCACGTCGTCGAAGGTGATGCGCTGACCCAGGATCCGGTGGAATTCCGGCGAGCCCCAGAAACTCTTCTCGGCGTGGTCGATCTCGTAGACGCCGGCCTGGGCCGCGCCGAGGGCGGTCTTCAGCCGCCGGGCGTTGGCCCGCGCTTCGCGGCGGGCGTCGGCCAGGGCGGTGACGTCGTCCATGTAGGTGATCACGCCGGCGATGGCGCCGCTGGCGTCGCGCCAGGGCCGGGCCTCCCAGCGCAGGCGGTGCTCGCGGCCATGGCCGTCGGTCAGGCTGTCCTCGCGGCGCACGACGGTCTGGCCGGTGAGGGCCCGCTCGACGGCGGCGACGAAGCGCTTGCGCGCGCCGTAGGTCAGGTCGTGCAGCGACTTGCCGATGACCTCGGCCTCGGTGGCCTGGAAGATCTCCAGGAAGCGCGGGCTGACCACGGTCAGGCGCAGTTCGCGGTCGTAGAGGGCTACGGCGAAGGGCGCGCCTTCGACCAGCTTGCGGGCCTTCTCCTCGCCCCAGCGGGCCAGGTCGCGATCGCGGGCGACGTCGGTGATGTTCTGCGAGATGCCGCGCAGGGCGAACACCCCGCCGGGCCGCGGCTCGGTCTGGAAGGTGGCGCGGAAGGCGAACTTCTGGCCGGTGGCGCCGCGCATGTGGTGTTCGATTGTCCCGCCCTGGCCGGTGCGCACGGCGCGGGCGAAGGTCGCCCGTACGCGGCCGCGCTCGGGCTCGTCCAGCCGGGCGTAGAAGGCCTCCGGCGTCGACACCTCCTCGGGGCGCAGGCCGGTGAGGCTGAGGATGTCGCTGGACCACTCGATGCGGTCGGCGACGGGGTCGAAGCTCCACACGCCGACCCCGGCGGCCGAGGCCAGCATCTCGCGCGTCCGGCGCGAAACGGCCTGCTCGGCCTTGCGGGCCACCTCGGCCGAGACGTCGCGCAGGGTGCCGACGATCTCGCCGGCGGGGCCCAGGCGCGCGTGGGCCTCGAGCCAGACGCGGCGGCCGTCCTTGCAGACCATGCGCACCCGCATCACCGCCCCGCCCATGCCGCGGATCACCTTGCCGGACTCCAGCAGTTCCTGGTGATCGGCGGGATCGACGAACTGCAGGGGCGACTGGCCGATCAGGTCGGCGGCGGTCCAGCCGGTCAGGCGGGTCCAGGCCGGATTGACGGTGGCGAAACGGCCATCGGCCACGACCGCGAACAGGTCGTGGGCGTTCTCGAAGAACCACTGCGCGCTCTCGGCCTGGCTCAGAGGCGCGGGCGGCGTATCTGGCGAGGACGGCGAGGACATCCCAGCTCCCGGCGGAAGGTGAGGCGGATTGTCACGCCCAAGGGTAAACTTAAGGTTGGCGTGGCGGCGAGTTGGGGAGAAAGATTCCACCCGGCCGCGTGGAGCGGGGAGAAGCCATGAAGCTCGCGTCGATCCTGGTTGCAATCGCCGCCCTGGCGGGGGCGAGCCCCGCCGCCGCCTTCTGCATGTACAAGGGCGAGCTCTATGCCAAGACCACGCTGGAGCAGGAGTTCGCCGACGCCCGCTACGTGGTCAGGGCCAGGGTGCTGTCGGCCGTCAACGTCTCCAGCGACGAGGGCGACAGCTGGGTGCTCTACCGCCTGTCGGCGCAGGACGTCTTCAAGGGCGCGCCGCCGAGGGCGTTCAGCCTGTTCAGCTTCCGAGACAGCGGCGGCTTCTATCTCGACGGCGACGCGGGCCCGGACCTGGGCGGGGAATACCTGCTGTTCCTGAAGCGGTTCGAGCCGACCGTGGCGCTGCCGTCCCAGGCCAAGGGCGCGTTCGACGTGAACTACGGCTGCGGGCAGTCGCGTCTCTGGAGCGAGGTCGGGCCGGCGGCGCGCCGCAGCCTGTCGATCCTGCAGGCGCGGGCCAGGCTCGCCGACGAACGAAAAGCCCCGCCCGGATCGCTCCGGGCGGGGCCTTCGAGGTGATCGTTCGCCGGAGCGAAGGGATCAGTAGCGGACGTTCAGGGTCAGCATGGTCTGGCGGGCCGGCGCCGGGTCGGCGTGGTGCACGCCGTTGGTGCGCAGGATGTAGCGTTCGTCCGTCAGGTTCTGGACGTTCAGCTGCAGGTCGACCTTGTCGTTGACCCGGTACGAGGCGAAGGCGTCGTAGCGGGTGTAGGACGGGATGTAGATGCCGTTGGTCCCGCCGCCGGCGCCGCCCTGGTTGCCGCCGAAGGTCTTCGACACGTAGTAGGCGCCGCCGCCGATCGTCAGCGGACGCAGCACGCGGTAGGTCGTGAACAGGCTGAAGGTGTTCTTCGGCGTGTTGGCCAGCGGATCACCGGTGTTGAGGTGCGGCGTCACGGTGTAGACGGGATTGGCGGTCGTGCCGGTGTTGGTGACGGTGACGGCGCCGCGGACCAGCTTGCTGTCCATGTAGGTGTAGCCGCCGAAGACCTGCCACTTGGCCGTGATCTTGCCGGAAACGCCCAGTTCGACGCCTTGGACGCGGGTTTCACCGACCTGCTCGTAGTTGGTCGGCTCCGGGCCGACCAGGATCTGGGCGTTCTGGCGCTCGGTGCGGAACAGCGCGCCCGAGAGGGCCAGCTGGTCGCCGAACAGGTTCCACTTCGCGCCCAGCTCGTAGCTGGTGGTGTCTTCCGGATCGAGGACCTTGGTCGCCAGGTCGCCCGAGCCCATGCCGCCCGAACCGTTCTGGTCGCCGGCCGCGATGGTCGGCGGCGTCGAGGACGTGGCGAACGAACCGTAGATGCTGCTCGACGGGGTCGGCTTGTAGTTCAGGCCGATCTGGTAGTTGACGAAGTCCCAGCTGGTCTTCGGCACGTTGGTGTAGGTGACCGAGGTGATGACGCCGTTGGTGTTGGTCGAGGCGGCGTTGTAGCCCTGCGTCGAGTAGTCGTCGTAGCGGACGCCGACGTTCAGCAGCAGCTTGTCGGTCAGCTTCACGGTGTCGAAGGCGTAGAGCGCGGCGGTCTTGGTCTTCGATTGCGAAGACGGGCCGCGGTTGATCGTGCCGCTCCAGGCGTCGCTCGGGTTCGGCGCGTAGAGGCGCGTGCAGTCGCCGGTGCCAGCGCCGGTGAAGCCGACCGGGCAGGACGAGCCGCTGGCGGTGTAGAAGGTGTAGGTGGCGTTGTCGTTCTGCTCGCGGCCGAGCTCGAAGCCGGCGTTGAAGCTGTTCTCGATCGAGCCGAGGTTGAACTTGCCGCTGACGTCGCTGACGAAGGCGATGGTCTTGGTCTCGTTCCAGCGCGACTTGGTGCCGCGCTTCATCCACCACTCGCCGGCCACGAACTGGGCCGCGCCGCCGTCGCCGGGGTTGGTGACGAAGTAGTCGTTGAGCGTCTTGCCATAGCGGAAGGCCTGGCGGACCGAGAAGTTGTCGTTGATCTCGTGGCGCACGGCGATGGTGCCGATGTCGGCCTTGGTCTTCATCCAGTCGCGGTCGAGGCCGTAATAGGCGTCGCGCGAGACATCGAGGATGCCGCTGGCCGGACGGGTGCGGCTGTCGGTGCCGGCCACGCCCCAGGTGCGCTTGCTGGCCAGCGGGATGCCGTAGTCGGGATCCTGGTCGGTATCCAGGTGATAGTAGCTGAAGGTCAGCTGGGTGGCGGTGTCGATGCCGAAGGCCAGCGACGGCGCGAGGCCCCAGCGCTTGAAGTCGACGCTGTCGCGACCAGGCGTGTCGCCCTTGGTCGTCATCAGGTTCAGGCGGAAGGCGGCGTTTTCGGCGAAGCTGTAGTTACCGTCGGCCGTGACGCGGTAGTAGTTGTCGGTGCCGACCGCGGCCGAGCCGCTGGCGAAGTTGCGGGCCTTGGGCGACTTGCTCGACAGGTTGATGCTGCCGCCGCCCGAGCCGCGGCCGCTGTAGACCGAGTCCGGACCCTTGATGACCTCGACCTGTTCCAGGTTGAAGACTTCGCGGGTCTGGCCGCCGGTGTCGCGGATGCCGTCGACGAAGATGTTGTTGCCCGAGGACTGGCCGCGGATGAACGGACGGTCGGCCAGCGGCTGGCCGCCTTCGCCGGCGCCGAAGGTGATGCCCGGCGAGGTGCGCAGGATGTCCTGCAGCGAGGTGGCGGCGGTCTGCTCGATGATCTGGCTGGAGATCACCGTGATCGAGCGCGGGGTGTCGACCAGCGGGGCGGTGTACTTGCCCGACTGCATGTCGGTGGCCTTGCGGGCGTCGACGGCGATGCCGGAGACTTCCTGCACGTCGGCCGAGCCCGGCGCGGTGGCGACCGGCGCATCGGCGTCGGCGGCGAAGGCGGCGGGCGCCAGGGCGAGACCGGCGACGCCGGCGACGGCGGCGGCGCCCAGGGCGCGGCGAGCTTGGCTGCGAACGCCAGCGGCGGGCGAGGAAGGCTTATGCATCTTGTCGAGAGACCCCAGCTCGGGTCGCGGGGGAGGATCCGCGGCCCCTGTCCTGAAATTGCGAGGCGTTCTTATTTACGCAATTGCCGGGGTGCAATAATAATCAGTCGCAGGAGGAGCACGGTCGCCGCTGCGCGCGACAACCGTGACCATTATGCAACGTATCGGCTTCGTATCAGGCGCCGCGGGCGACGAACCAGCCGTTGCGGAAGCCCTGGTCGGCCTTGCCGTACAGGAACGGCTCGCCTTCCGGCGTGGTGAAGCGGCCGCCGGCGGCGACGATCAGGGCGTGACCGGCGGCGGTGTCCCACTCCATGGTCGGCCCGTGGCGCGGATAGATGTCGGCCGCGCCTTCGGCGATGCGAGCCAGCTTGATCGACGAGTCCATCGGCGCCCGCAGGCTGAAGCCGTACTGGTCGGCCAGGGCGGTGGCCTTGTCTTCCTTCATGGTGTGGCTGACCAGGGCCAGGGCCTGGCCCTCGGGCCAGGCGCGCGCGCGCACCGGCGTCTCGGCGCCGTCCGGCCCCTCGCGCTTGACCACGCCGCCGTCGGCCGTGAACCACACCTCGCCGGTGGCGGGGGCGCAGACCGCGCCGGCCACGGGGGCGCCGTTGTCGATCAGGCCGATGTTGACGGTGAAGTTGGGGTCGCCGCGGACGAAGGCCTTGGTGCCGTCCACCGGGTCGACGAGGAAGAAGCGCGGGCCGATCTGGTCGGGCGTGCCGTATTCGCAGGCGTGCTCTTCCGAGATCGCGGGGATGTCGGGATAGCGTTCGGCCAGCAGCGCCAGGATCACCTTCTCGCCGGCCTTGTCGGCCTCGGTCACCGGGCTTTCGTCGGCCTTGCGCACGACGTCGAGCTCGGTCCGCCAGAACGGCAGGATCACCTCGGCGGCGGCCTCGACGATCCTGGCCAGGTCGCGACCGATGTCGGCCGGGAGGGGGGCGGAGCTCATGCTTGTCCTCGGGGGTCGTCGCCGACGAAGACCAGTCTCACGACGCGGGCGTCGATCGTCTGCTTGCCGGCCTCTTCGAAATTCACGGTGACGCGATGGCCGGTCACGGACTGCACCTGGCCAAGGCCCCAGTCGGGCTGGCCCGGATGGCGCACCAGCACGCCGGGTTCGAGAAACGGATCCATCACGGCTCCCTGATAGTGCGTGGCGCGCCAAAGTGTGAGCGCTTTTAGGTGTAGGCCGGCGTCGATTTGTGCGCGGCCTGGTTGAAACCGATTTCGCGGCGACGTTTGCCAAAGCTCCAAATCACGCCAAAGATCGCGGCCATGACCGACACCGCCGCCCCCGCCTCGCCCGCGCCCGCCCCTTCGCTGGACGTCAACGGCCCGGATTTCGCCGCCCTGGTGGCCGCGCGCCTGTGTCACGACTTCATCAGCCCGGCCAGCGCCATCGTCTCGGGGCTGGACCTGCTGGAGGATCCCAGCGCCCAGGACATGCGCGACGACGCCATGAGCCTGATCAGCAGCTCGGCCCGCAAGCTGGCCGACCTCCTGCAGTTCACCCGCGTGGCCTTCGGCGCCTCGGCCTCGGCCGAGACCTTCGACTCCCGCGAGCTGGAAAAGCTGGCCCAGCAGGGCGTCTTCGCCCACGTGCGGCCGAACCTGACCTGGGACATCGCGCCGCAGCCGCTGAACAAGGCCGCCTCGCGCGCCCTGCTCAACATCGCCCAGATCGCCGCCAGCGCCCTGCCGGCCGGCGGCGCGGCCACCCTTCGCGCGGTGGTCGCCGACGGGCGCACCGCGATCACCGCCGACGCGGTCGGTCCCCGCGCCCGCCTGCGTCCCGAAGTGCTGGCCGGCCTGAAGGGCGAGCCGCTGGGCGAGGGCCTGGGCGGTCCGTGGGTGCAGGCGGCCTACCTGCATTCGGTGGTCCGCGCGGCCGGCGGCCAGATCGGCGTCGAGATCGCCGAGGAGCGCGTCAGCATCGCCGCCTGGACGCCCGCCGACTGAAGCGTACGTTTTTCCGCGCCGTCACCGCTCCTTAACCCGGATCGCGCCATCCTGCCTTTCTAGGATTTGGAGCGCGCCGTGAAGACCTGCCTCGTCGTCGACGACAGCCGGGTGATCCGCAAGGTGGCCCGCCGTGCGTTGGAGGACATCGGCTTCGAGATCGCCGAGGCCGCCGACGGCATGGAGGCGCTGGCCTGGTGTCGCGCGGCCATGCCCGATGCCGTCCTGCTCGACTGGAACATGCCGGTGATGAACGGCCTGGAGTTCCTGCAGCGCCTGCGCCAGGAGCCGGGCGGCGACGCGCCGGTGGTGGTGTTCTGCACGGTCGAGAACAAGGTCGACAACATCCGTCTGGCGCTCGACCACGGCGCCGACGAGTACATCATGAAACCCTTCGACGGCGAGATCATCGCCGCCAAGTTCGCCGAGGCGGGCCTGCTATGACCCCCGAGGACATGGATCTGCTGGCGGCCCTGGGCCGCGCCCGCGCCGGCCTGAAGGTCGAGACCGACAAGCACTACGTCGTCGAGAGCCGCCTTGCGCCGCTGGCCCGCCGCGAAGGCTATCCGTCGATCGAGGCCCTGGTGGCGGCCCTGCGCGCCAAGCGCGAGGAGCGGCTGATCTGGGCGGTGGTCGAGGCCCTGACCGTCAACGAGACGGCCTTCTTCCGCGACCGCGACACCTTCGCCTTCCTGCGCGACGTGGCGATGCCGGAGCTGTCGCGCCGTCGCAAGGACGGCTCGGTGCGGATCTGGAGCGCGGCGTGCTCGACCGGCCAGGAGATCTATTCCCTGGCCATCGCCGCCGACGAGGCGCGCGGCCTGGAGCCGGGCGTGCGGTTCGAGTTCTTCGCCTCCGACCTCTCCGAGCGCTGCCTGGAGAAGGCCCAGAGCGGGCTCTACACCCAGTTCGAGGTGCAGCGGGGCCTGCCGATCCGGCTGCTGATCAAGCATTTCGAGAACCAGGACGAGACCTGGGCGATCTCGCCGCGCATCCGCCAGGCGGTGCGCTGGCGGCGGATCAACCTGATGTCCGACCTGTCGGGCATGGGGGTCTTCGACCTCGTCATGCTGCGCAACGTGCTGCCGGGCCTGGACCCGTCGGTGCGCGCGCGGCTGGTCGAGCACATGGCCGCCCGCCTGACCGAGGACGGCCTTCTGGTGCTGGGCGAGAACGAGAGCCTGGCGGGCGTGACCGAGGCCCTGCGGCCGTTGCCGGGGCGTCCTGGCCTGTTCGCGCGCGATCCGGCCTTCCGGGCCGCGGCGGCCTAGATCCGGGCCCGGCGCCGGCGGCGCGGGGCCAGGGCTTCGAGCATTTCCCAGATCCGGTCGGCCAGCCGGCGCCGCAGCGACGCCGGCGGTTCGGGCGCGTCGGCCATGGCCTTCGACAGCTTGGCGAACAGCAGGGCCGCGGGGCCCGGCGCGGCCAGGGCCGGGCGCGCCTCCAGGGCGTCGATCACCTGCCGCGAGATCCGCCGATAGGCGGCCGCCGGAACCTCGGCATGGGCCGCGGGCGTGCGGCAATCGGAAAAGTCCGGCGCCAGGCCGCATCCGACGCGCAGGGCCTGGCCGATCCGGGCGGCGTAGTCGGGATCCTGGCCCAGGCGGTCGACGTCGATGACCAGGTCGGCCTGCGGCAGGGCTTTCAGGTACGACAGCAGGTAGATCGCCAGAAAGGCCGTGAACGAGGTCTTCGCCGGAGCGCGCTTCAGCCGCCGGCGGACGGCGGCGATGCGCTGGGCGAGGGCGCCGCCCTTGGGCGCGGGCAGGCCCAGACGCCGGGCGAGGGGCTCGGCGTCGGACGCCTCGGACAGCAGCACGTACTGGCAAAGCTCGAAATAGGTCGGGCGCGGCCGCTTGCGCAGCGAGTGGAACGACAGCCACTGCTGCAGCGGATCGCGGATCAGCACCACGTGGAAGCCTCCGAATCGCCGGCGCAGCCAGCCGATCCGTCCCAGGGTGCGGCAGCAGGCCAGCACCGGGGTCTGGCCCGCGGCCTGGGCGTGGCCGACCAGTCCCGCCACATAGGCCGTCTGGGCGGCGTCCTGACGGCCCTCGGGCATGAAGTAGTCGTCGAGGGCGAAGCGCTGCTGGTAGCCGGCGACGCCGCCGCCCGGCGCCAGCAGGTCGGCGAATTCGGCCAGGTAGGGAACATCGTCGCCCGGATGCCGCAGGCCGCTGGCCCGAGGGGTCTCGCGGGCGATGCGCTCGGGGGTCAGGCCGGCCAGCTGCTCGTGCCAGGGCTCGTAATAGGCCCGCACGCCGGGCAGGGCGCGAAAGCGGCTCCACACGTAGGTGCTCGAGCAACGCCAGCCGCTGTGCACGAAGACCGGCGACAGGGCGGGATCGGGGAGGGCGACCGGGACTGTCATGACCCCCAGGATCGGGGGTCAGCTTGTCCGGCTTATCTCCCGGGCGACAGGAAAACCGGGGCGTTCTTGTCGGCGCCGCAATGGTTGATGCGCAAGCGAGACGCGGCGGCGCCCGATCGGCGCCGTCGCCGCAACACGATGCTTCCGAACGGCAAAAGGCCCGCCCCTGGTCGGGGGCGGGCCCTGCGGTCGGGCTGGGAGGCCCGTCTTAGTTCTTGGCGTCGCGAGCGGTGTCGGTGACGGCCTTGCCGGCCGACGACACGTCCTTGCCGGCGCCTTCGACGGTGTTGCAGGCGGCGACGCTGAGGCTGGCGGCGAGGGCGGCCAGGATGACGAACTTGCGCATGAGAGTTCTCCGGGGTTCGCCCTGACGGGCGTCGTGGATTGCCCAGAGCAAACGTGGCCGAGAGGCCTAGGTTCCGGCCTGATGCTGGGCCGGCGGCAGGGCCTGGGGCGTCGGAAACACCAGGCGCACAAGCAGGCCGCCCATGGGGCTGGCGTCGAACTTGACCTGGCCGCGCAACTGCCGGGCGAAGGCCGTCATCAGGGTGCGGCCCACCCCCTCGCCGGGGCCGGCCGGGGCGCCGGGACCGTCGTCGCCGATCGCCAGTTCGGCCTCTTCCCCGCGCACGAAGAAGTCGACGGTCAGCACGCCGCCACGCTCGGCCAGCGCATGCTTCTGGGCGTTGGTGATGGCCTCGACGGCGAACAGCGCCAGCGGGGCCAGTCGGTCGGGATCGATGACCAGCGGGTCGGCGTGGACCTCGGTGCGCACCGAGCCCTGGCCGTTGACGTCGCCGGCCAGCAGCAGGGCCGTCAGCTCTTCCAGGAAGGGACGCAGGTCGACCCGCTTGAGGTCCGGACCCTGGTAGAGGGCGCGATAGATCTGGGCCAGGGCGGTGATCCGCTGGCGGGTGTCGTTCATCGCCGTGCGCGCCGCCGGGTCGGTCAGGGCGCGCTGCTGCATGTTCAGCAGCGAGGTGATGATCTGCAGGTTGTTCTTCACCCGGTGATGGATCTCGCGCATCAGCGAGTCCTTCTCGGCCAGGCTGTCGCGCAGCGAGGCGTCGCGGGTGACGATGCCGGCCGCCATCTGGTCGAGGGTCTCGGCCAGTTCGCGGATTTCCGGCGGCGCGCGCTCGGCCTGCAGCGGGCGAACCGTGAAGCGGCCCTTGGCGTAGATCGCCGCCACCCGGCGCAGATAGACGATCCAGCGGATCACCTCCCGCTCGGTGGCCCAGAACACCGCGGCCAGCGCCAGGGCGAAGGCCAGCAGCGGCAGCAGCAGGCGCGAGATCGGCGTCAGCGTCGCCCAGGACATGATGCCCGGGGCGGGGGCCGACAGGATGACGAACACGTCGTCCTCGACCAGCGGGGCGGCGGAGAACAGCCGGCGGCGGCCCTGGGCGTCCTTGCCCGACCACAGGATGGTCTTCTGGCCGGCCTCGGTCTCCTCGCGCAGTTGCGCGCTGGCCGGGGCGAAGGCCTTGGGGTCCGTGGCCGAGAAGACGTTGCCGCGCGCGTCGGCCAGGCCGATCTCGGCGCCGTCGGGCAGGAAGCGGTTGGCGGTCTGGGGCTTGAGGCTCGACAGGGTCAGCACGGCCGCCATCGCACCGTCGAACACGCCGGCGCTGTCCTCGGCGCGGACGGCGGTCAGCACCGACGGCTCGCCGGCATAGACCGCGCCCGGAGCCGGCGCGACGGCCAGATGGGCGCCGGCCGCCAGGTCGAGGAACCAGGGGCGCTGGGCGCGTTCGGGGTCGCGCGGCGTCGTGCCGGCCGCGCAGGCCACGCGGCCGTAGGCGTCGAAGCGGATCAGGTTGGCGTAGCCGGGCAGGCGCGACTTCACCGCGTCCAGCCGCCGGGCGCACTCCAGACCGACCGAGCCTGGGCCAAGGGTCTGGAGCAGCACGCCGGCCGCCTCGATGCGGGCCCGGGCGGTGGCGGCGCTGTGGCCGGCGGCGAGCTCGAGGCTCTGCCGCCGCGCGTCGCCTTCGGTGCGGAAGGCGAGGTACGACTGCAGGACGCCGGCCATCAGGACGGGCAGCAGGGCGACCGTCAGGGCCAGGCCGAGCCTGACCCGGATGGTGCCGACGACCTCCGCCGCACGGCCGTACACGCGCTTCACCGCTGGGTGCTCAGGCGCTCCGCATCGGCCAGGATGGCGTGCATCGCATCGCCGGCGGCGCCGCCGTCGCGATCATAGCCGCCCGACTCGAGGATGGCCTGGAGGGCGCGGCGCGCCCGGCTGACCCGGCTCTTCACCGTGCCCACCGCGCAGCCGCAGATGTCGGCCGCTTCCTCGTAGGCGAAGCCGCCGGCCCCCACCAGGATCAGGGCTTCGCGCTGTTCGGGCGGCAGCATGGCCAGGCTCATGCGCAGTTCGTCCAGGGCGACCGGGGCCTCCGGATCGTCCACGGCCACCAGGGTCCGCTCGGCGGCTTCCTGGTCGAGCTGGCTCTGGCGCCAGGAGCGACGCTTTTCCGAATAGAACTGGTTGCGCAGGATCATGAAGGTCCAGGCCTTCATGTTCGTGCCCAGCTGGAAGCTGGCGCGTGCGTCCCAGGCCTTCATCATGGCGTCCTGGGCCAGGTCGTCCGCGGCCGTCGGGTCACCGGTGAGGGTGCGCGCGAAGGCCCGCAGGTGCGGGATGAGGGTGACGAGTTCTTTCTTGAAGATCCCGTCACGGGCCGGATCGATGGGCGATCGGCCGACTTGCGCTTCGCTCATGCTCAACGCTCTCCCGAAGGCTTGTCAGCCTTGCGCAGGATGTCGAGGAATTCGTCCGGGACGGGCTCGTTGACCACCTCGTCGAACATCTGCCGAAGCTTGACGCCGATGGCCTGCTGCCGAAGCCGCGCCTCGTCGAGCGAGGCGGCTCCCTTGCGTTGATCTTCCATGGGTACGTGTTCGATCATGTCCTCGACGCCGGTTGTTCGCAGCGTCCGCCCCCTGCGGCCGAATGTGTAAATGCTGGAGGTCAACGCCACATTCCGCATCGGGTTCCATAAGCTTGAGCATAGACTGCCAAAATTCGGTTCGGTGCGGAACCGCCCTCGCGCAGGGCACGTTATGCACTCGACTGAACGGCATAGCTTTGCCGTGACAGAAGGCCTTTTTTGTTTCGAAGACACTCTACGGGAGGGGTCATGAGTCTTCTTGCCCGACTGGCGCCGCACCTGCCCTACGTTCGCCGTTACGCCCGCGCCCTTACCGGCGACCAGACGACCGGCGACCATTATGTGCGGGTGGCGCTGGAGGCGCTGGCCGCCGGCGAGCGTTCGCTCGACGCGTCGCTGTCGCCGCGCGTGGCGCTCTATCGCGTTTTCCACGCCATCTGGCTGACCTCGGGCGCCCAGCTGGAAGCACGCCGCGACGACGTCTCCGACGACGCCTCGCAGCGGCTCCTGCGCATCGCCCCTCGCTCGCGCCAGGCGTTCCTGCTGACCGCCCTGGAAGGCTTCACGCCGACCGAAGCGGCGCAGATCCTCGATTGCGACTTCGGCGAGGTCGAACGGCTGATCGCCGACGCCCAGGCCGAGATCGACGCCGAACTGGCCACCGAGGTGCTGATCATCGAGGACGAGCCGGTCATCGCCGCCGACATCGAGGCGCTGGTGCGTGAACTGGGTCACGACGTGATCGACATCGCCGCCACCCGCGGCGAGGCGGTCGACGCCGTCGCCCGCAAGACGCCGGGTCTGGTCCTGGCCGACATCCAGCTGGCCGACGGCTCGTCGGGCATCGACGCGGTGAAGGACATCCTGGCGCGCCTCGACGTGCCGGTGATCTTCATCACCGCCTTCCCCGAGCGCCTGCTGACCGGCGAGCGCCCGGAACCGACCTTCCTGATCACCAAGCCCTTCCAGCCGGAAACGGTGAAGGCGGCGATCGGCCAGGCGCTGTTCTTCCATCCGCGCCGCACCCGCCAGGCCGCCTGACGGTCGGATCGGGTATCCAGAACGACGAAGGCCCCGGCGAGCGATCGCCGGGGCCTTCTCTTTGGTGCGTTTCCATCTCGGGCCTCTGCCGGGCCCTTCCTCAGTCCCGCGCGGTTAGTGGGCCGGCGCGGTCTGTTCCTGCGGCGCCTGCTTGGGCGCGGTGAGTTCGGTGGTGCCCTGCTGGGCTTCGGCCGGCGTGTTGGCGCCCTTGTTGCCCTCGACCGAGGCCAGTTCGCCCGAGCGCATGCCCCAGCTGCCGAACAGCGCGATGGCGGCCAGCACGATCGAGATCACCAGCACCCAGAAGATGTGCCGGCCCCAGCGGCCCTGGCGCGCGGGAGTGGCCTTCAGGGTGGGCGAGTGGTCGGTGTTGATGTCGGTCGCCATGGGCGCCTCCTATTTCGTGTCGCTCCACGCGGCCGGAGCCGTGCGGCCGGCGTCGAGCTGGGCGGCGGCGAAATGCTGGACGGTGCCGACCGCCAGCGCCATGCCCAGCACGGTCGCCGCGGCGAGCAGACGAGAACTCCGGGCTTGCCTGCGGCGACGCTGGGTTTCGAAGACCAGTCCGCCATGCGCGGCTTGATAGGCGCGGATCATCACGTCGCTCCCCATTCGCCCCGCGATGTCGCGGGATCACGAGAACAACGTTTCGCGCACGGCGCCGTTCCGCCGCCGTCGCACAAGCGCGGCTCGGCCTTTCGCCAACGGCGCGAAATATTTTTCGAAGTTCCGGGAACGCCGACCGGGGGAGGTCGTTCTATGTCTGCGGAGGCGGCGACGCCCCCCCGACTTGAGGCTGGCGAGAGTCAGCCTGCCGTCTCCGCAACCCCCTTTCTGTAGAGCCTTCAGGCGGATCGGAACCCCGACCCGCCTTTTCTGTGTCCGCTCTAGCGGGGTCTAAGGCTCAGGACTTGGGCTTGGGGGGACCTTCCAGGTCGATGCGCACGTCGGCGCGACGGCGCAGCGGACGGGCCTCGCCGTCGCGGGTGACGGCGCCGGCGTCGCCGGCCGCCGTGACCTCGAACGAGACCTGCCGGAAGCCGACCCGGGCCAGGGCGCCGGTCACGGCGGCGGCCCGCTTTTCCGAAAGGGCCAGATTGGCGTCGGGCGCGCCCACGGCGTCGGCTAGGCCCACCACATGCACGTTCTTGGCCGTGCAGCCCTTGGCCATGTCGGCCGCGCCGCGCAGCACCTGGCGGGCCTCGCGGGTCACTGCCGCCGAATCCCGCTCGAAATAGATGGAGACGGAGAAGTCTTCGCAGGCCGCCGGAAGGGCCTCGATCTGCGACCGCGATTTCGGCCATGGGCTGCTCGCGCAACCGGCCGCCGCAACACCGATCGCCGCCATAGCGATCCAAACGCCCGCCTTGCTCATTCGTCGCCCTCTTGTTGCACCCACCAAATCGCCCCTCCGGACATGCCAAAGGCGGTCGACGCGCGCCGACCGCCTTCGAGATCCTGTTCGGACGAGGCCGCCTTAGCGGGGGCTGCCGTCCTCCCAGAAATAACGACCGCTGCGCGAGTCGTAGTAGTAATACCGTCCAGCGCGCTCGTCATAGTACTGGCGACGATTCACGTTGGTGGCGCCGCAGCCGCCGTCTTCGCGGCAGCCCTTGATGGCGCCCGCGGTGCCGCCGATGGCCGCGCCGATGGCCGCCCCGGTCCCTGCGTCGCCCGCGCCGACATTGTTGCCGATCACGGCGCCGGCGAGGGCGCCGAGGGCCGCGCCGCCGGCGGCGTTGCGTTCGGTGTTGCCGGTGGCGGTACAGGCGGTGGCCAGCAGGCCGGCGGCCGCCACGGCGATCACGGTGGTCTTCATCTTGGCTCTCCGTTCGAGCGTGTCCCGGTCACTCAAACGGAGCATGGCCGAGGGAAGTTCCGGCCCGCGCGCCCGGGAACCCCCGCCAAGCGCCGCCGTTTGCTCCGAACGGGGGCCGCTTTGGGCCGCGCCGAGGGGAGTTTGCATGCGCGTCGAACTGGTCGCCAACGTCGCCTCCGGATCCGTGGGCCGGGACGGTCCCCAGCGCGCCGAGGCGATCCTGGCCGAACATGGCGTCGAGGCGACCGTGCACGCCCCGGCCGGCGGCGAGCTGGAGGCCTGTCTCTCGCAGGCTCTGTCGCGCAAGCCCGACGCGCTGTTCGTGCTGGCCGGCGACGGCACCGCCCGGGCCGCCGCCGAGATGGCCGGTCCCGACGGCCCGCTGGTCGCGCCGCTGCCGGGCGGCACCATGAACATGCTGCCCCGCGCGCTCTATGGCGAGCGGGCCTGGCCCGAGGCGCTGAAGGCCTGCCTGACCCACGGCGAGGAGCGGATGATCTCGGGCGGCGAGGTAGCCGGCCGGCTGTTCTTCGTCGCCGCCATCCTAGGCAGCCCGGCCCTGTGGGCCGAGGCCCGCGAGGCCGCCCGGCAGGGCCGCGCGGACCTGGCCATCATGCGCGCCCAGCGCGCCCTGCGCCGGGCCTTCTCCAGCCGCCTGCGCTACGTGCTGGACGGTCGGCCCAAGGAGAAGACCGAGGCCCTGACCCTGATGTGCCCGCTGGTCTCCACGGCGCTGGACGCCGACGAGCGGGCCCTGGAGGCCGCGGCCCTGGATCCCAGCAACGCCCTCGACATCTTCCGCCTGGGGGTGAAGACCGTCACCGGCGCCTGGCGCGACGACCCGTCGGTCAGCGTCGGCCGCTGCCGGGTGGGCCGGGCCTGGGCCGGCGGACGCATCCCGGCCATCCTGGACGGCGAGCCGGTGCGGCTGGATGACCACGTCTCGATCCGCTTCCGGCCCAAGGCCTTCCGCGCCCTGGCCCTCAGGGACGACGCGCCGTGACCGGAGCCATCTTCAAGATGGTCCAGGTCTCCGACATCCATTTCGGGGGCGAGCATCCGGAGGCGGTGGAAGCGGCGGTGGAGTGCATCAACGCCGCGCGCCCGGACCTGGTCATCGGGGCCGGCGACCTGACCAAGGACGGCGCCCAGGTCGAGTTCGACGCCGCCCGCGCCTGGTTCGCGCGCCTGCCGTCGCCGCAGCTGCTGGCGCCGGGCAATCACGACACGCCGTTCAAGGGGCCGGTGGAGATCATCGAGCGGCTGGCGGTTCCCTGGCGGCGCTACGAGGCGCGGTTCGGCGAGCCGGACGGGCTGTCGTACCGTGATGAGCGGGCGGCGGTGTTCACGCTCAACTCCGCCCGTGGCGCGCAGATCCGCTGGAACTGGTCGAAGGGGGCGGTGTCGCGCTCGCAAACCAGGGCGCTGGCCAGGCGCCTGGCCGCCGAACCGCCCGGGCGGCTGAAGGTGGTGGTCTGCCACCATCCGCTGATCGAGATGATGGGCGGGCCGATGACCGCCAAGGTGCGGGGCGGACAGGCCGCGGCCCTGGCCTTCGCCAACGCCGGCGCCGATCTCGTGCTGACCGGCCATATCCATGCGCCGTTCGTGCACGCCTATCCCTATGCCGGAGGCTGCACCCAGGCGGTGGGATCGGGCACCCTGTCGGTGCGCGAACGCGGCGTGCCGCCCAGCTTCAACATCATCGAGGCCGACGAGAGCGAGATGCGCATCACCGCCATGGCCTTCGAGCGCACCGGCTTCGTCGTCTGGCGCACCTGGGCGGTGAACCGCCGGCCCAACTGCAAGGTCCAGGACCCCTGAACGCAAGAAGGGCGGGATCTTGCGATCCCGCCCTTCTCGAGGTCGGCCCTCGGTCGGTCGCTTAGACCGGGTAGGTCCAGGCTTCGCCCTGGCCCTGAGCCGCGGCGTACTGGGCGTCGGCGAACGCCCAGTTGGGCAGGGCGTCGAACCAGGCTTCCAGGAAGCCCTTACGGTTGTTCTGGTGGTCGAGGTAGTAGGCGTGCTCCCACACGTCGCAGACC
>PJUK01000226.1_pt1 | contig 27184 bp, 25 predicted proteins | sample 1512211 | NCBI WGS metagenome assembly PJUK01 (sample SAMN08177668, study PRJNA422409) | Feces metagenome, whole genome shotgun sequencing project.
TGGAACGCCAGCCCGGTCAGAATGCTCATTTACAGCTCGTAAAGTCGAACGCGACTCCGAGCGTTCTTCGCTCGATTCGCGGGGCCGCCATCGGTATTGCCTGGCTCTAGCTCGCGAGACTTTTAACAGGCTCTAAGTCAGCGGCAGGCTGGTGGTGGATTTGATCTCCGATAACGCCACGATCGAGTTGACCTCCTGGATACCCGGCACCAGCGACAGTTTCTCGAAGAAGAAGCGCTCGTAGGCCTCGATATCACGGGTGACGATGCGCAGCATGAAGTCCACCGAGCCCATCAGCACATGGCACTCCAACACCTCCGGGAATTCGCGCATGGCCTCGGCAAACTCGGTGAGATTGGAACGCCCATGGGCATTGAGCTTGACCTGGGCGAACACCTGCGTGTGCAAGCCGACCTTCTTGCGGTCGAGCAAGGTCACCTGACGGCGAATGACGCCCTCCTCCTTGAGGCGCTGGATGCGTCGCCAGCACGGCGACTGCGACAACCCGACCCGTTCGGCGATTTCATTGGTGGACAGTCCTGCATCCTCCTGCAGCAGCGCCAGAATGCGTTGATCGTAGGCATCGAGAACGACGGACATAAAAAATCCCTAAAAGACATATAACAAGGCAAGACTATCCATAAATTGTGTAAATACACAGAAAACAAGGCAAAACTTTTGCCCCACGAAGGATGAAACTGGAACAAATCCTCCGCGAGATGCCAGCATGCCCAACGCCACGCCTTTTCCAGCAGCCTACGCCCGTCGCGATCCCTGGCAGGATCGTCCCGAACAGAGCGTGGAATATCATCTGCGTACCGAAGCTGATGCCGATGTGCTGTGCCGGCTGCTCGGATTGTTCGCTCAACTGCAACTGCTGCCTCAACACTTGCAGGTGGAACGCAAGGACAACGACCTGCAGGTCGTGCTGCAACTGAGCGGCTTGTCGTTGCACCGTGCTGCGGTACTGGCCGAGAAACTGCGCGGCCTGGTTTGCGTATGGCAGGTGGACTGGCGCCACCTCGATCACAACCTGGAACAGGTAGCTCTGCGCACTGGCTAGCAGATCACGCCGCAGCCTTCGCCCCGGTCATGCTTTTCGGGCATCCTAGTGGCTGACGAGGTTTGCCGAGCGCGCGGCAACACCGCCTGAAGCTATGCTTGACCAGGATGTTCAACCGAGGAGCCCGCATGTCCGCTTTTGCTGCCACCGCCCCAGACCGTGTATTGGATCTCGGCGATCTGCTGCGCGAGCTGGTCGCCCAGGGTCGGGTCGAGCAGGATGTGGCCGAGCAGTGCCTGGCGATTCGCCGCAGCTCGCTGAACAACACCCAGCACCCGCTGGAGTTTCTCGCCGCGCAACAGGTGGACGATCAGAAACGACCGGGCAAGAAGCTCGACCTGGAAACGCTCACCGTCTGGCTCGCCGACTTCTCCGGCCAGCCCTACCTGCGCATCGACCCGTTGAAAATCGACGTGCCGGCCATCACCCCGCTGATGTCCTACGCCTTCGCTCAACGCCACAAGATTCTCGCCGTAGCGGTCGACAGTGAAAGTGTCACCATCGCCAGCAGCCAACCGCTGGTGCACAGTTGGGAAGCCAACCTGGTACACGTGCTCAAGCGCCCGATCAAACGCGTGGTGGCCAATCCCAGCGATATCCAGCGCTTTACCACCGAGTTCTATCGACTGGCCCGCTCGGTCAGTGGTGCCAATGCCACGGATCAGAAGATCAGCGGCGTCGGCAACTTCGAGCAATTGCTCAGCCTGGGCGCACAGGATCAGGAGCCGGACGCCAACGACGCGCACATCGTCAACATCGTCGACTGGCTGTTCCAGTACGCCTTCCAGCAGCGCGCCAGCGATATCCACATCGAGCCTCGCCGCGAGCAGGGCACGGTGCGTTTTCGCATCGACGGCGTGCTGCACACCGTCTACCAGTTCCCAGCGCAGGTGACCATGGCGGTGGTCAGCCGCCTGAAAAACCTCGGCCGCATGAATATCGCCGAGAAACGTAAACCACAGGACGGCCGGGTCAAGACCAAGACGCCTGACGGCAACGAGGTGGAGCTGCGCCTGTCCACTCTGCCCACCGCGTTTGGCGAAAAGATGGTGATGCGTATCTTCGACCCCGAGGTGCTGCTGAAAAGCCCGGATCAGCTCGGTTTCTCACCCGAGGATCTGCGGCGCTGGGCCAGCATGACCAGCCAGCCCAACGGCATCATCCTGGTGACCGGCCCCACCGGTTCGGGCAAGACCACCACCCTCTACACCACGCTCAAGCAACTGGCCACGCCGGAAGTGAACGTCTGCACCATCGAAGACCCGATCGAGATGATCGAAGGCGCCTTCAACCAGATGCAGGTGCAGCACAACATCGACCTGAACTTCGCCAGCGGCGTACGTGCGCTGATGCGCCAGGATCCGGACATCATCATGGTCGGCGAGATCCGCGACCTTGAGACTGCCGAAATGGCCATCCAGGCGGCGCTGACCGGCCACCTGGTGCTGTCCACCCTGCACACCAACGACGCGCCCAGCGCCATCACCCGCCTGCTCGAACTGGGCGTGCCACATTACCTGCTCAAGGCCACTCTCCTCGGCGTCATGGCCCAGCGCCTGGTGCGCACCCTGTGCCCGCACTGCAAGGCACCGGTGCAACTGGACGAAGACACCTGGAACGGCCTGACCCGGCCCTGGAGCTCGCCCCTGCCGACTCAGGCGCACCATGCCGTCGGCTGCCTGGAATGCCGCGAAACCGGCTACCGCGGCCGCGCCGGCGTCTACGAGATCATGTTGCTCAACGACACGATCAAGCCGCTGATCACCGCCGACACCGATCTCACGGCACTGCGCCGCGCCGCCTTCAAGGACGGCATGCGCAGCCTGCGCCTGTCTGGCGCACAGAAGGTCGCCGCCGGGTTGACCACCATCGAGGAAGTGCTGCGCGTCACTCCACAGAGCGAGCAACGCTGAGCGTCGCACAGCTGCGATAGCGATCCTCGGCCAGTTGCGGATGCCAGGCGAACAGGTACTGGCCATCCTCGAGCTGATCCACCACCAGCCGGATCACCTCCTGCTGCACGGCCGGGCAGCCGAGGCTTCGCCCCATACGCCCGTACTTCTGCACCCAATCCGGCGCCACATAATCAGCGCCATGGATCACCAGTGCCCGGGCACGTGCCAGGTCATTGAGCCCTGCCTCCAGCCCATCCAGGCGCAGTGAATGGCCATGTCGGCCACGATAACTCTCGGCCCCACGAAACAGCCCGAGACTCGACTGGTGACTGCCTGGCAGGTTGGAGAAGCGCTCGGCGAAGAGTTCGCCGGACTCCCGGCCATGCGCGACGAACTCGCGCTGCAGCAAACTCCGCCGGCTCAGATCGAACACCCACATCCGCCTCTCCAGCGAAGGCCTCGAATAGTCGATGACTGCCAGGCGATTGGCCTTGTTCGGCGTATCGCGTTCGGCGCAGTGCAACGCCTGCAGCGCAGCTTGCAACACTCGGCCATCCAGTTGTGGCGCTGCGCGCTGCAATGCCTCCTGTAGCTCGCTGGCCAAGACGTGCTGCCCAACCAATGCCAGAGCAACGAAGAGCAGTGGTAGCAGCAAGCGTTCGAACATGATCAAGCCCTCACCAATTGCATGGCATTTGCCCACCTTGCGAAGGGGTCGGCGGCAGACCGCTAGCGGCTGTGCTTAGATTCATTGATCTGGCAATGGAGTCTATGCAATGCACACAGGCGGACGGGCGAACCATACCCCTGGAACGGGTCTCAGCACTTTCTCATGATCACCTATCTTCAACACCTGTCGTTCTGGGACTGGGTGGCTCTCGCCACCCTGCTGCTGATTCTCGAAGTGTTCGGCGCTGGCGGCTACCTGCTCTGGGTCGGTCTGGTAGCAGTTGTCGTCGGCGCGCTGACCTACCTATTCCCGGAACTGCCCTGGGCCTGGCAATTTCTGCTGTTCGGTACGCTGGCGCTGCTCTCGGCACTGTTCTGGTGGCGACATCAGCATCGCACCAACAGGGCCAGGAACTGACCTGTCTGGCAACCGGCCATCGCCTGCAAGGAACCACAAGCGGCATCTGTCACTCCTAGGTTAGGAACCACCCCACAGGAGTTTCATCATGCGTGTAACGAGCCGCGCCGCACTGGCTTTCAGTGCCTGCCTGATCGCCCAGACCGCAGCAGCCGATGGCATGCTGCGCGACATCCTCTCCTCGGGCGCCACCACCGCCTCAACCTACCTGACCTTCAAGGATCGCAAGCTGGTCGCCGCGGCCGAAGAGGACGCGAGCAGCTTCGTCGCCAGCGCTGGCGAAATTCGCGGCCCACACCTGGAGGCCGCGCTGCAGAAGCTGCGCAGCGACAATCCGCAGTTGCAGGACGCCGATGACATGGCGCTGGCCAGTGCCATCCTCGCCAGTTCGACAGGAAAGCAGGAGTAAGCCGTAGGGTGCGCCCAATTCCGCGACCGACGCCAGCACCAAGCCAAAGCGCCGGAATACAGGGAGCCCTCCCTACGGATCGGCTTCATCAGGTTTTAAATAAAAAACCCGCCTCCCTTTCAGGAGGCGGGCTTTTTTTCAGCCTTATGACTTACAGCAGCGGCAGGGTGTAGCTAACGATCAGACGGTTCTGGTCGACGTCGGTTGCAGCATTGCCACGCAGCACACCGTAGCGCCAGCCCAGACCCAGGCCTTTCAGAGTGCCATCCTGGAACACGTAATCCAGAGCGACGTCACGCTCCCACTCTTTTGCCTGAGTACCGTCGGCACGCTGAACATTAGTGCCCTTCAGGTAGGCAACCGAGGCCTTCAGGCCCGGTACACCGACGCCAGCAAAATCGTAGCTGTACTGACCGAAGGTGGTGCGCTCACCGGCGCGGGTGAAGTTGTGAGCCAGACGGTCGGTCAGCAGGTAGACGCTGGCGCCAGCGGAGCCTTCGATACCGCCCTGGTTCAACTGCACGAAGTTGCTGTCTTCAGAGACACGCTGATAGCCCAGCATCACTGCATGGCTTTGCAGGGTGTAGGTGAAGGCGGCGCTCCAGGTGTTGTTGTCGATCTCACCGGTACCATCGCCGAAGGTAGTGTTAGCGGAGTAACCGCCAGCGCGGCCAGCAGCACTGCCGTTCTTGCCGTCGGAAGTGGTGCGGAAGTAACGCAGATCGGTCTTCAGGCTACCCTCACCCAGCGCCAGGTTGTGGCCCAGACCGGCGAAGTGCTGCTTGTAGTAATCGTCGAGATTGGCGTAGTAGTACTGCGCAGTCAGATCCTTATTGATCTTCCAATCGCCACCGCCGAAATAGAACTTGTTGGAGGCTTGGCTACCACCATCCACAGCCAGGCTGGTGCTGTTGCTCGAAGCACGGCCAACGGCGTGCTCGATCTGGCCAGCGGTCAGGGTCAGGTTGTCGATTTCGTTGGAAGTGATCATGCCGCCTTCGAACATCTGCGGCAGCAGGCGACCGTCGTTGGAGACCAGGATCGGCAGTTTCGGCATCAGGGTACCGATACGTGCTTCAGTTTTGGAGAAACGAACCTTGCCGGTCAAGCCGCCCTTGCTGAAATCGTCAACTGCGCTGCCATCGCTTTCCAGCGGGAACAGAGCGCCGGGGGTGCGATCACGACCGGTTTTACCAGCACGACCGCCGCCGTCCAGACGCACACCCAGCATGCCAACGGCATCAACGCCGAAGCCAACGGTACCTTCGGTGAAACCGGACTGGTAGTTGAGGATGAAGCCCTGGCCCCATTCGCTGGCCTCGCCGTTGTTGTTGGCGGTGTTCTTGGTGTTCTGGTCGAAGTAGAAATTGCGCAGGGTGAGGTTGGCCTTGCTGTCACCGATGAAATCGGCGAAGGCGACTTGGCTCAGGCCCAGGGTGCTGGCGGCTACGGCCAGTGCCAGGGAGGTCTTTCTCATTATGTTTCTCTCCAGTGTGTTTAAGGTGACGCATCGACTCCTAGCACTGACTTCGGCACGAAGAGGCAGGCTCGGAGACGAATGGGGTGAACGCCCAGGCGCACGACCTCACGGCAGAAGGTTGCCGCGCCAGAGGCGAACGAAAATCAGAAAAGAGATAACAACGGGAAGCCCGGACAGAGGGGCAGGAGGAGACGGGCAGGTTGGGTCATAGTCGGCACTCGCATCGTTGTTATTGTGCGCCAGCATCCATTGGCCGGCTTTGAATAGCGAGTGCTAGAGCAGTTTGCGTGCCAGAACGGGTACAGCAATGGGCAAGAGCCGCCACCATGGGAAGTTACACTTTCCAGTCAGCACAGTGACACCTTGATGACAGCCATTCGATAGGCGGTTTATTGCCTATCTAATTCACTGAAAAGGCGGAAAACCGCCACTCAACCCACCACGATCTGATTCTTGCCCTGCCGTTTTGCCGCATACATGGCCGCATCGGCGCGCGCATAGAGCGCGTCGAGAGTGGCGTCGGTTGCGAGCAAGCTGGTCAGGCCCTGGCTGACGGTAATACCGAAATTCGTGCTCTCGTGCTGGAACACCAGCCGCTGTACCTCGCGCTGCAGCCGCTCGGCCACCTGTAACGCGACGTCCGGCTCACAGCCGGGGAACAACGCAGCGAATTCCTCGCCACCGATACGACCGAACAGATCCCCCCGGCGCAAGGTAGTAGCACCGCAGTGGGCCAGGCGCTGCAGCACCTGGTCACCAATCTGATGGCCGTACTGATCGTTGATCTTCTTGAAGTCGTCCAGGTCGAGCAGCAGGAAGGCCATCGGGCTGCCGAACTGGCGGGCATGTTCGAACTCACGCCGAGCGCATTCGAAGAAATGCCGACGATTGCTGCTCTCAGTCAGCACATCGGTGGTGGCCAGGCGATGCAGCTCGCCCTCCAGGCGCTTCTTCTCGGTGATGTCTTCAGCGATGCCGACGATCACGCTGCCCTTATCCACGCCAGGCAACGGGCTGACGAAGCACTTGTCGCTAAGCCAGCGCAGTTGGCCATCGGCCCGGATAATGCGGTACTCCCGCGACTCCACCGCACCAGTCTCCAGCACCGTGGCCAGGCTCTGGGCGGCGTACTCGACATCGTCCGGATAAATGCTGTTGCGCCACTCGCCATAATCGGCCAAGAGCAGTGCAGCAGAGCGTCCGAAAATACGTTCGTAGGCAGGGCTGACGTAGATCATGCGCTGCTCGCGCCAGTCGAACGCCCAGAGTACGGCGTTGACGCTGCCGAGCAGGCTGCTGAACAACTGCTCACGCTCACCCAGGCGCTCCACCTCGGCTCGGCTGTGCAGCAGGGCCAAGGTCAGTTCTTCCAACTCGGAAACAGCGTTGCCTTGATCATCCATCACAGCAGCCATCCAATCCCTCGCAATCAATATCTATTGAGCATAGTGCGAGCCGTTGGACAAATAGAAAGGCCCGCCAGTTCGGCGGGCCTTCGGTTATCGCGTATGACGATCAGGCGGTAGCGTTGGCAGGACGTAGCGAGTAAGTCTTCAGTTGCTCGGCGAACTCGCGCAGCGACTGGATACCGCTGGCCTCGGCCTCATGTACCCACTGCTTCATGGCTTCGAGCATGTCATGCCCATTGCTGCTGGTCTTGACCCAGATCTGCTGCAGCGCCAGGCGCTTCTCGTAGATCACTTTCAGGGCCTGACTCTGCGCCAGCATGTCGGCGATACGCGCGTGGTGCTGTTCTTCCAGCAGGCTCGGTTCACGCGACAGCAAACGCTTGGCGCGATGAAAAAGGTGACGAACGGACGCGTCGGCCTTGGCCACTTCCTGTTTGACCAGCGGCGCGATGACCAGCTTGCGGTACTGCGCCATGATCTGGAAGCGGTTGTTGAGGATGGCCATGGCGGTGTCCATATCCAGATGCCCCTTGCCTTCAACGCGATGAGCGATAGGCGCAACGCGCTGCACCTTGGCCAGCCCCAGGAAGCTGAACAGCTTGATCCAGGCCCAACCCATGTCGAACTCCCACTTCTTCACCGACAGCTTGGCCGAGTTCGGGTAGGTGTGGTGGTTGTTGTGCAGTTCTTCACCGCCAATCAGGATGCCCCAGGGCACCAGGTTGGTAGCTGCATCGCGGCATTCGAAGTTGCGGTAGCCGACGGCATGGCCCAGGCCGTTGATCACACCTGCGGCCCACACCGGAATCCACATCATCTGGATCGCCCAGACGGTGATGCCAGCCACACCGAACAGCAACAGGTCGATAATCGCCATCAGCGTCACACCACCGATGGGGAAACGGCTGTAGACGTTGCGTTCGATCCAGTCGTCCGGGCAGTTCTTGCCATAGATACGCAGGGTTTCCTGGTTCTTGGCCTCTTCCTGATAGAGTTCGGCGCCTTTGCGCAGTACGGTGCCCAGGCCCTTGATCACGGGGCTGTGCGGATCGTCGACAGTCTCGCACTTGGCGTGATGTTTACGGTGAATCGCGGTCCACTCGCGTGTGTTCTGGCCTGTGCTCAACCACAGCCAGAGACGGAAGAAATGCTTGAGCGCGGGGTGCAGTTCCAGTGCACGGTGCGCGGAGTAGCGGTGCAGATAGACGGTGACACTTACAATGGTCACGTGCGTCATCAGCAAAGTCGCAGCCACCAGCTGCCAGACCGAAAGGTCGAGTAAACCGTTGTACCACATGGACGCTGTTGCCTCTTGAAAGGGAAACGCGGCTTGTCCTACAAGGACGAACCTTGAATCATTATCCCTGACCCATAGCAGAAAACCAGTTGGTCTTTTAGATAAGAATGTTTCAGCCTTGACCCATCTATACTGCCCAGCAATAACAGGGAGCGTAATTGCCCGCCCATGCGTATCGACACCGCCGCCTTGCGTCTGACCCTGGGCTACCTGCTGCTTGCCGGGCTGTGGATTCTGCTCAGCGACCATCTGCTGACAGCGCTCGGCCTGTCCGTGGCACAGCAGGAACGCCTGCAATCACTCAAAGGGTTGCTCTTCGTCATCCTCACTGCCGCCCTGCTGTATCTGGTGCTACGTCGGCATGCCCAGCAGCACCGCCATGCCCGTCTGCAACTGGCCGGCAACGAGGAGCGCCTGCGCCTGGCGCTGGACGCCACCCACGACGGCCTGTGGGACTGGGACGTTTCGCAACGTCGGGTGTTTTTCTCCGAAGGCTACGCCGCGCTGCTCGGCCTCACGCCTCAGGTGCTGGGCAATACCCGCGAAGACTGGGCCGAACGCCTGCATCCGGATGATCGTGAGCGTGCCCTGCAGGCACTTGGCGTCGAAGCGAACGCCGATCACTACGAGAACATCTACCGCATGCGCCATGCCGATGGCAGCTACCGCTGGATTCACTCGCGCGGCCGCCTGCTGCGCGACGAGATGAACCAGCCGCAACGACTCCTCGGCATCGCCAGCGACATCACCCAGCAACGCGCCAACGATGACAGCCTGCGTCAGGCGGCGGCGGTGTTCGATGCGACCCAGGAAGGCGTGCTGGTCACCGACCCGCAGCAACTCATCGTCCACGTCAACCCGGCGTTCAGCCGTATCACCGGCTACAGCGCCGAAGAGATCCTTGGTCAGCACCCCAACCTGCTCAAGTCGGGGCGACACGATGCGGCCTTCTACCAAAGCCTGTGGCATGCCCTGCAGAACCGCGGCGCCTGGAGCGGCGAGGTATGGAACCGGCGCAAGAGCGGGGAAATCTACCCGCAGTGGCAGTGCATCCGCGTCATCCACGACGAGCAGGGGCGCGTCAGTCATTACGTCGCGGTGTTTTCCGACATCACCGCCCTCAAGCGTTCGCAACGCGAGCTGGACTACCTGGCTCACCACGACCCACTGAGCAACCTGCCCAACCGCCTGCTGTTCACCGAACGGATCGCGCATGCCCTGGAGCGCAGCCCGGGCGAACAGCTGCGTGGCGCGGTGCTGCTGATCGACCTCGACCACTTCAAGCACATCAACGAAAGCCTCGGCCACAACGTCGGCGACCTGTTGCTCAAGGAAGTGGGCGAGCGCCTGCAACAGGATGTGCCTAACGGCAGCACCCTGGCGCGTCTGGGCGGCGACGAGTTCGGTCTGCTTTGCGAGAACTGCGCCGAAGCCCCGCAAGCGGCCGAACTGGCGCAGCGCCTGCTGCGCTGCCTAGAAGCGCCCTTTCGTCTGGATGGGCACGAGCTGTATATCGGTGCCAGTATCGGCATCAGCCTGTTCCCCGAGGACGCCGACAGCGTCGAGCAGGTACTGCGCAATGCCGACTCGGCCCTGTTCAAGGCCAAGAGCAGCGGCCGCGAGGGATACGCCTTCTACGTCCAGGAACTGACCGACTACGCCAGGCAACGCGTGGAGCTGGCCAGCAGCCTGCGCCATGCCCTCGACAACCACGAACTACGCGTTTTCTACCAGCCATTGCACGACCTGCAAGATGGCAGTCAGGTGGGAATGGAGGCATTGGTACGCTGGCAGCATCCACAGCGCGGCCTGGTACCTCCGGCCGAGTTCATTCCCATCGCCGAAGACAACGGCATGATCGGCGCCATCGACAGTTGGGTGCTGGAGCAGGCGTGCCGCCAGATGGTGCGCTGGAACGCCCAGGGCAGCTCGCTGCGATTCGTCGCGGTGAACATTTCCAGCCGCCTGTTCAGCCGCGGTGAACTCGACCTGAAAGTCGCGCAGGTGCTGGCCGATACAGGCCTGAAGCCCTCCCAGCTGGAGCTGGAGGTCACCGAAAGCGCGGTGATGGAGGATCCTGCCGCCGCCCAGTTGCTGCTGACCCGCCTGCGCGCCCTGGGCGTACGCCTGGCCATCGACGACTTCGGCACCGGCTACAGCTCGCTGGCCCGCTTGAAACGCCTGCCGGTGGACAAGCTGAAACTCGATCAGAGCTTCGTCCGTGGCCTGCCCAATGATCCCGAAGACGCCGCCATCGCCCGTGCAGTGATCGCCCTGGGTCACAGCCTGGATCTGAAGATACTCGCCGAAGGCATCGAACAGATCGAGCAGGCCGATTTCCTCCGCGACCTCGGTTGTGACTACGGCCAGGGCTACCACTTCGGCCGCCCACAGCCCGTATCAGGGGCTGCATCTGCCAGCGGCAGCGTGGGCAAATCACCGGATAGCCAGGACAATACGAGGGGCTGAACATGCGCGCGCCAACCCCGCTACGCGAACTGATCGGCGCCTGCTCCGTCCTGCCATCCGGTATTACCCACCGTGAGGCGTTGACCTGCGCCGAGGCTCAAGAGCCGCAGCGCCAGCGCCGTATCGCCGAAATGGCCGGAGCGCGGCCGCATTGAACAGCGCACCACGGCCGATCCCAATCCGCTGGATCGTGATCGGCGGCAGTCTGTGTCTGGCGATCTTCTTCGCCCTGCTCGGACGCCAGGCGTTGTATGAGCGCGAAGCGCTCTGGCAGTTGCAGATGAACAAGCAGGCGGAGGCCCAGCGCCTGGCCTTGCAGAGCTTCCAGCATGGCCTGCGCGAACGTGCTCAACTGCTCGCAGAAGCCATCGCCGCCGATGCCTGGGTCGCGGAGCTGGTGCGCCAGGCCCACGCCCTGCCACCAGGCAACCAGAGCGCTCTGGCCAGCATCCGCAATCAGCTCTATACGCGCCTGGCACCGCGCTGGCGCAATCTGCAGACGCATCGCCCCTTTCGCCTTTACGTGCACCTGGCAGGCGATGCACAGGTATTGCTGCGCGTTCATCAGCCCCAGCATTTCGCCGATGCACCAGACGCCGTGAGCGCCCTGGTCATGGAAACCCTGCGTAGCAACCGCAGCCGAGCAGGATTGACCCAGGATCACGACAGCATCGACATGCACGCCATCGCCCCCTTGCAGGTCGACGGCCAGTCCGGCCTGCGCTCGGTCGGTGCCATCGGCGTGACGATGAACATGCTCGATGACCTGCCACAGCTCGACCAGGATCTCGGCAGCGGTATCGCCGTGCTGGTGAATACGCCTCAGGACGCCAAAGATACCGCCACGGCTGATCGCGGCTGGCGCCTGCTCAGCCAGTCCCGCTCGCAGGCGCAGCGCTGGCTGGACGCAGGCGAGCTGCCCGAGCCCGAGCAAGGCAGCACCCAGCGCCTGCTGGAAGATGACGGCCGCCATTACCTGTTGAGCCAGCTGGTACTGGCGTATGCCGACTCGCGCCCCACGGCCACGGCACTGACCTGGCGCGACATCAGCGAGCTGTATGCCGTGCATGTGCACGACAAACGCTGGCTGGTGGGCAAGTGGCTGCTGGCCTGGTGCGGCGCCGAAACCCTGCTGCTGATTCTGCTCCGCGCCACCCGACGCAGCACCCAACGGCTGATGCAGCGCCAGCAGAGCGCCTTGCATGCGCTCAATGAAATCGCCGCCCTGCCGAACCTGAGCAGCCGGGAGCAATTGCGCGAAGCATTGCGCATGGGCGCGGATTATTTCGAGTTGCCGCTCGGCGTGATCGGCCTGATCGATGACGACAGCTACCGCGTACTGGTACAGGTCTCGCCCAATGGTGAACTGCAGGACGGTCAACTGTTCAACCTGGGCGAGACCTATTGCAGCCTGGCCTTCGTGCAGGACGATGTCCTGAGCATCGAACGAATGGCCACCTCGCCCTATCGCGAACACCCCTGCTACCAGCGCTTCGCCCTGGAAAGCTATATCGGCATCGCCATCTGGATCGGCGGCCGGCGTGTCGGCACCCTGGCTTTTTGCGACCAGCAGATGCGCGAGCGCCCATTCGATGAAAACGAGCGCGAATTCCTCCGCCTGTTCGCTCGCTGGGTCGGCGCCATTCTCGAGCGCGACCAACAGGAACAGGCACGCCAGACGCTGCTCGAACGCCTGGCCAGCATCATCGAAGGCACCGACGTCGGCACCTGGGAGTGGAACGTGCAAAGTGGCGCGACGGTATTCAACGAACGCTGGGCGCAGATGCTCGGCTACCGTCTCGACGAGTTGCAGCCGACCACCGTGGAGACCTGGAAGCGCTTCTGCCACCCCGATGATCGCCTGCCCAGCGAACAGCTGCTGCGTCGGCATTTCGCCGGTGAAGTGGCGTCCTACGACAGCCAGATCCGCATGCGCCACCGCGACGGTCGCTGGCTGTGGATACAGGTGCGCGGGCGTCTTTCCAGCCGTGACGAGCTGGGCCGTCCGTTGCTGATGTATGGCACCCATACCGATATCAGCGAGGCACGTAGGCGCGAGGACGCCGTGATCGAAGCGCGCGCCTTCCTGCAGACGCTGCTGGATTCGGCCATCGGTGTATCGATCGTCGCCACTGACCCGGAGGGCCTGATCACCCTGTTCAACTCCGGCGCAGAACGCCTGCTGGGTTATCGCAGCGAGGAAGTCGTGGGCCTGCGCACGCCCGTCTGCTTCCACCTGCCCAGCGAGATCGCAGCGCGCGCCAGTGAACTCACTCGCCTCGCCGGCCGGCCGGTCGAAGGTGTCGAGGTGTTCAACCACACTATCCGTGGCGGCGAAGCGGAAACCCGCCAGTGGACGTACCTGCACAAGGACGGCAGCCAACGCCTGGTCAACCTCACCACCAACGCCATCTTCGACGCCAACGGCCAGATCACCGGCTTTCTCAGCATCGCCAGCGACATCAGCGCCCTGCAGCAGGCCACACGAGCGTTGCAGCAGAGCGAGAGCCGCTTCCGCGGCCTGGTCGCCAACCTGCCAGGCGTGGTCTATCGCTGCTCCAATGACAGCAGTTGGAGCATGCGTTACATCAGCGACGAAATTCTCAGCCTCACCGGTTACCCACCCACGGACTTCATCGACAACCGCGTACGCAGCTTCTCCAGCATCGTGCACCCGGACGACCTGCCCATCACCTACCTGGCCAACGACAGCATCGCCCGACACGAAGTGCTCGAACTGACCTACCGCCTACGCCATGCCGACGGTCACAGTGTCTGGGTGCGCGAGAAAGGCCGCGGCGAGTACGACTCGCAGGGCCGCCTGGTGTGGATCGACGGCTTCATCTGGGACATCAGCGAACGCAAGGTGATGGAGGACGAACTGCGCCTGAGCCAGCAACTGTTCAGCAGCGCCTTCGCCACCGCCCCACAAGGCATGGCACTGGTGGCCATCGACGGGCGCTGGCTGGAGGTCAACGACGAGTTGTGCCGCATGCTCGGCTACAGCCGCGAAGAACTACTGGCCCTAGACTTCCAGCACATCACCCACCCCGACGACCTCGACGCTGACCTGCGCAATGTCGACGACCTGCTGGCCGGCCGAATCAGTGCCTACCAGATGGAAAAACGCTACCTGGACAAGCACGGCCAGGTGCTCTGGGTTCTGCTCAGCACTGCCGTGGTACGCGATGGCGAAGGCCGGCCGGTGCACCTGGTCGCGCAGATCCAGGACTTCAGCGACCGGGTCGCCGCCGAGCGGGCGATACGCGAGCGCGAACACTACCTGAGCACCCTGCTCGACAATGTCATCGACGCCATCGTCACCCTCGACGAAACCGGCCAGATCGAAACCTTCAACCACGCCGCCGAGCGCATCTTCGGCTATCGCCAGGCCGATATCGCCGGCCAGAACATCACCCGCTTGATACCGCCATCCGCCGATCACGGCTCGCCACGCACCTGGGCCCTGGGCCAGCCACGCGAGCTGGAGGGCCTGCGCCACAACGGCGAGCGCTTCGCCCTGGAGCTGGCGGTGTCGCAGATCAGCCACCAGGGCCAGGCGCGCTTCATCGCGGTGATCCGCGACATCGCCGAGCGCAAGCGTATCGAGCAAATGAAGAACGAGTTCGTCTCCACCGTCAGTCACGAACTGCGCACGCCACTGACCGCCATCGCCGGCTCGCTCGGCCTGATCAACGGCGGCGCGCTCGGTGAAGTCCCGCAGGCCATGCGCCAGATGCTGAGCATCGCCCAGGCCAACAGTCAGCGCCTGAGCGAGCTGATCAACGATCTGCTGGACATGGAAAAGCTGGTGGCCGGCAAGATGCGCTTCGATCTGCAGACGCAGCCGCTAAAACCGCTGCTGGAACAGGCCGTGCTGCACAACCAGCCCTACGCCGATCAACACCAGGTGCGCCTGAATCTGCAGGTGGAGGACGATGCGCCCGTACACGTCGATACCCAGCGCCTGGCCCAGGTGCTGGCCAACCTGCTGTCCAATGCCGCCAAGTTCGCCCCGGCCGGCAGTACGGTCGAAGTGCGCCTGGGCAATGCAGGGCAATACCTGCGCACCAGCGTCAGCGACCAGGGGCCGGGGATTCCGGCGACGTTTCATTCGCGCATCTTCGCCAAGTTCTCCCAGGCCGACTCCGGCGATACCCGGCGCAAAGGCGGCACCGGCCTGGGCCTGGCCATCTGCAAGGAAATCATCGAACGCATGGGCGGACGTATCGGCTTCGACTCGGTGCCGGGCCTGGGCGCGACCTTCTGGTTCGAACTGCCGCGCGACAGCGAGCCCGGCTCATGAAAATCGTAACGGCGCTGGCCGGAACCGCCACACCTGAACCACACTGCAAGCAGCAGACACCCGTCGGGGAGACGGTTCATGACTGAACTCAAACGCATCCTTCACGTCGAGGACGACCCATCGATCCAGGCCGTGGCCAAGGTCGCGCTGGAAGCCGTCGGTGGTTTTCAGGTGCTCAGTTGTGGCAGTGGCCAGGAAGCCCTCGACCAGGTGCAGGGCTTCGCCCCCGACTTCATCCTGCTGGACGTGATGATGCCCGGCATGGATGGCCCCAGGACACTGGAGCTGCTGCGCCAGCTGGTCGACCTCGAACGGACGCCAGTGGCCTTCATGACCGCCAAGGTGCAGCCCAGCGAAGTCGCTCACTACCGCAGCCTGGGCGCACGCGATGTGATCATCAAGCCCTTCGACCCCATGCAGCTCGCCAGCCAGGTGCGACAGATCTGGAGCGAGCGTCATGGATAAGGTTCCTCACGCCCTGCAACAGCATCTGCAGCAGCTTGGCCTGCAATTCAGTGAACGCCTGCGCCAGGAGCTGCCGCAGCTAGCGCAGCAGGCCAAACAATTGCTGGAAGTGGATGAAAGCGAACGCGAGCGCCTGCTGCAGAACCTGCGGGATCAGTTGCACAGGCTGGCGGGCAGCGCCGGCACCTTCGGTTTCGCCCAGCTCGGCCAGCAAGCCCGCGAGCTGGAACAACAGGCCGAGCGCTGTCTGGAGCGCCTGCTGCGCCAGCAACAGAACCTCAACGAGTTCATCAGCGCCCTGCAGGAGCTGGGCGAACAACCAGCAATCGCCAGCGCACCGCAGGAACCCAGCGATCGCAAAACCAAGCAGCCGCGCAACGAGGATGGCAGCCGCCATATCTACATCCTCGAAGGCGAAGCCGCGGTCGGCGAAAACATGCGCCAGACCCTGAACAACTTCGGCTACCGCGCCGAGCACTTCAACTCCATCGCCGGGCTCGACGCGGCCCTGCAGCAGCGCCTGCCGGATGCCCTGATCATCGACGCCAAGCTGCCCGATGAAGCCAGCTGCGGCCTGGAATACGCCAACCAGCTGCGCGCGCGCCTGGAGGAGCCTCTGCCGTTGCTGGTACTGACCGACCAGCAGGACGATTTCGCCACCCAGCTACAGGCCGTGCGCGCCGGCGCGATGGGGCTGTTCAGCAAGCCGGTGGACATTCCGCAACTGGAAAGCCGCCTGGAACGCTGCTTCACCCAGCAGAGCGGCGAACCCTACCGGGTGCTGATCGCCGACGACGACCAGGATCTGGCCAGCCGCTACAGCCTGGTGCTGCGTGACGCCGGCATGCTGGTGGAGGTGTTGCACGATCCGGCGCAGATCTTCAATCACCTGCGCGACTTCAACCCCGAGGTGATCCTGCTCGACGTCAACATGCCGGACTGCACTGGCCCCGAGCTGGCGCAGATCATCCGTTGCAACGACGACTGGCTGCGCATCCCGATCATCTACCTGTCGGCCGAAACCGATTTCGGCAAGCAGATGAACGCCCTGATCAAGGCTGGTGACGACTTCGTCAGCAAGCCGATCTCCGACAACGCACTGGTCGCCACCGTATTCTCCCGCGCTCAGCGCGCGCGCCTGCTCTCCGATGCACTGGCGCGTGACAGCCTCACCGGCCTGCTCAAGCACGGCGATATCAAGGAGCAGGTGGCCATCGAGCTGGAGCGCGCCCTGCGCAGTGGTGACCGCGCCAGCGTGGTGATGCTCGACATCGACCACTTCAAACGGGTCAACGACGAACACGGCCACGCCGCAGGGGACAACGTCATCCGCGCGTTGGCCAACCTGCTGCGCCAGCGCCTGCGCCGTGTCGACAGCCTGGGTCGTTATGGTGGGGAGGAATTTCTCGCCGTACTACCGGATTGCACGCCACAGCAGGCCAAGCTGATCGTCGACGAGATTCGCCAACGCTTCGCCGAACTGCACTTCATCGCCGATGGCGGGGAGTTTTCCTGCACGCTCAGCGCGGGTATCGCCGGCACCGACGTCAACAGCGATGCCGAGCAACTGCGCGAACGCGCCGACAAGGCGCTATACGCCGCCAAATACAACGGGCGCAATCAGGTGCAGGTGGCGGCGTCGGAAGAACATCGCGGCTGAAGCCGCTCCTGCACCAGCACCACGTTCAGAAGGAGCGGCTTCAGCCGCGATAGGTCATAAAAGCTTCAGCGGACTGTCGCCCGCCAATGCCACACCGATCACGCCTCGGCGCGCTGCATCAGGCGGCGCTGACGCCATTCCATGAAGGTCTTGAGGAACAACGTGAGCAGCGCCATACAGGCCAGCAGACCTGCCGCGGTGAAGGCTGCCGCGGGCTTGTAGTCGTTGTTGAGCTGGTCGACCAGCAGCGGCAGGGTCAGGGTCTGGTTGATGATGGTGCCGGACACCACCGACACCGCACCGAACTCACCGACCGCGCGGGCATTGGTCACCACCACGCCATACAGCAGCGCCCACTTGATCTTCGGCAGGCTGATGCGCCGGAAGATCTGCCAACCACTGGCGCCCAGGCACATGGCGGCGGTTTCCTCGTCCTGGCCCTGGGCCTGCATCACCGGAATCAGGATGCGCGCCACGTAGGGCGCGGTGACGAACACCGTGACCATGACGATGCCCGGCCAGGCGAACATCAGTTGCATGCCGTTATCGTAGAACCAGCGCCCGACGAAGCTCTCCAGGCCGTAGACCACCAGGTAGCAGAGACCGGCGACCACCGGCGACACCGCATAGGGGATGTCGATCAGGGTGGTCAGCAGCTTGCGCCCGCGAAAATCGTAGTGGGTCACGCACCAGGCCAGGCAGATGCCGAAGCACAGGTTCAGCGGCACGGTAATCGCCGCGACCAGCAGGGTCAGGCCAATGGCGTGGAGCATGAAGTCTTCGCCCAGGTTGCTCCACAACAGGCCCAGGCCACCGGCCAGCGCCTTGCTGAAGATCAGGGCCAGCGGCACCAGCAACATCAGCGTCACGACCGTCAGGCCCAGCACCACCAGTGACCACTGGCGCCAATCTTGAGGTTTTTTCATCGACCTTGCCGTTGCCATGCGAACAGACGTCCCTGCACCACCTGCAGCAGGAACAGAAGGGTCAGCGACGCGAGCAGAATCACCGAAGCGATGGCCGCTGCCGCCGGATAATTGAACTCCTGCAGACGGACGAAAATCATCAGCGAGCTGACTTCCGTCTGATAGGGAATGTTGCCGGCGATCATGATCACCGCGCCGAACTCGCCGAGGCTGCGCACGAAGGCCTGCGAGCCACCGGTGACCAGCGCTGGGGTCAGGGTCGGCAGGATCACCTTGCGGAAGATCTGCAGACGACTGGCGCCGAGGGTGCGCGCCGCCTCTTCGTACTCCGAGCCGAGATCCTGCAGCACCGGCTGCACGGTACGCACCACGAAGGGAATGCTGGTGAACACCATCGCCACCACGATACCGGCATAGGCGTAGGCCACCTTGAAGCCCAGCCACTGGCCGATCCAGCCATTGGGCACCAACAGCGCGGCTAGGGTCAGGCCGGCTACCGAGGTGGGCAGGGCGAAGGGCAGATCGACCAGCGCATCGACGATACGTCGGCCGGGGAAATCGTAACGGGTGATGATCCAGGCCAGCAGCAGGCCGATCACCAGTACCGCCAGGGTCGAGTAGAACGCCGCGGAGATGGTCACCTTGTAGGTCTGCACCACACGCGGATCGCTGATCGCGAACCAGTACTGCGCCCAGGTCATGTCGCTGACGTACAGCAACAGCGCCGACAACGGCAGCAGGATAACCAGGGAGAGGTACAGCACACTGACGCCGAAGCTCAGGCCGAAGCCTGGCAGCAGCGGAGTCTGCAGGAAGAACAGCGTTGGTTTGCTCACGAAAAAGCTCGGCTCTACAAATGCAGTGGCCGCCCATTAGGCGGCCAACAGACCAATACGATGCTTACCCAATGTCAAAACACGGATCACATGTCGACATGTGGTCGCGTGCTTTGGAGTAGGGTGCGCTGCGCGCACCACGAAGACCGCAGTGCGTACTCGGTGCGCAAGGCACACCCTACGAAAAGCCGCCCGACCGACAGCTGATCTGTGGCGTAACACTAGGGCGGGTTACACCCGCCCTGCGTCCCGGTCAGCGACCGGCTGCAAGAAGCTGGTCAAGAATACCACCGTTGTCGAAATGCTTGGCGGTGATGTCATCCCAGCTGCCGAGGATCTCGTTCGGGTTGATCAGGCGTACCGGAGCGAACTGCGCCTTGGTCGCCTCGACCACTTCCGGGTTGTGCACACGGTAGTTGTAGCGGGTCAGCAGTTGCTGGATGTCCTTGCTGTACTGGAAGTCGAGGAAGGCCTTGGCCTGCTCGCGAGTACCGCGCTCGTCGGCCACCTTGTCGACGATGGCGACCGGGAATTCGGCCAGTACGCTGACTTCCGGCACCACGATATCCAGCTTGGCGGACTTGAACTCGTCACCCTTGGCGATGTTGATCACTTCCGATTCGAAGGTCAGCAGTACGTCGCCCTGGCCATTCTGGGCAAAGGCCACAGTGGCGCCACGGCCGCCGGTGGGGAAGTTCTCGACGTTCTTCAGCAGTTTGCCGACGAAGGCCTTGATCTTCTCCTGGTCGCCGTTGAATTTCTCGTTGGCGAACAGCCAGGCGCCCAGGTAGCTGTAGCGGGCGTTGCCGGAGGTTTTCGGGTTGGGGAATACCAGTTTCACGTCATCGCGAATCAGATCGTCCCAGCTCTTGATGTTCTTCGGATTGCCTTCGCGCACCAGGAAGGCGGTGGTGCTGTAGTACGGCGAGGCGTTGTTGGGGAACTGCTTGGCCCAGTCTTCGCGCAGCAGGCCGCGCTTGGCCAGAATGTCCACGTCGGAAACCTGGTTGAAGGTGACCACGTCGACCTTCTTGCCCTGGATGATGTCCTGCGCCTGGCGCGAGCTACCGGCGAAGGATTGGATGATCTTCACTTCCTTGCCGCTCTGCTGCTTCCAGTGCTCGACGAACAACGGATTGATCTCGCCGAACAGCTCGCGAGCGATGTCGTAGGAGGCATTGTGGAACGGCGTGTCGGCAGCTGCATGGCTCAGCGAGCCGGTAAGCAGGGTGGCACTGGCCACACTGGCCAGGAGGATCTTCTTCAGCATGAGCGGCTTCCTTATCGTTGGCAGAGCCTGCAAGCAGGCGTTTTGATGGCGCGATTGTGGCGCAACGGCATATATCCGAAAAATACTATTTTCTTATCTGCTTATAACCAGATAAAAATCAACCACGCCATCATACGAACCCGCCGCACAGGCGCGGCCAGGGAAAGACGGGGAAGCATACGGGAAGGTGCCGGAAGTGGCGAACAAGGAGGGACGCGGGGACGTGACGGTGACGCCTCGCCCCGGCCGCCCCGAGGAGCGGCCAGGGTGGCGCAAGAGCGATCAGAGCTTGGCGATGGACACTTCGGTGGATTTCACGAAAGCGATCACTTCACTGCCCACCTGCAATTCCAGTTCGCGCACGGAACGGGTGGTGATCACCGAGGTGACGATGCCGGCAGCGGTCTGCACGTCGATTTCCGACAGTACGTCGCCGATGACGATTTCCTTGATGTTGCCCTTGAACTGGTTACGCACGTTGATGGCTTTGATGGTCATGGTGTTTCTCCTCAGGTCGTTTTACATGTAGCCCGGATGCAATCCAGGGAATTCTCGAGCCGCTCCCGGATTGCCTCCGGGCTACGGCGTCAAAGCGCCCAACGCAATTGCGTGGGCAGGGGTGATACGGGTTCCGGTGGCGTCGGCAATTCCGGCTGCGCCAGCACGCGGTCGAGCACGCGCGCTTCCAGTGCCGCCAGCAGCGGCGAGCCATGCGGACGCGGGCGCACCAGTTGCACATCGAGGTCGAGGCCGATCTGACCGTCCTCGATCAGGATCACCCGATCCGCCACGGCTACCGCTTCGGCAACGTCGTGGGTGACCAGCAGTACGGTGAAACCATGCTGCTGCCACAGGCGTTCGATCAGTTGCTGCATCTCGATACGGGTCAAGGCATCCAGTGCACCCAGCGGCTCGTCGAGCAGCAGCAGGCGCGGGCGATGGATCAATGCACGGGCCAGGGCCACGCGCTGCTTCTGCCCGCCGGACAGTGCTGCCGGCCACTCATTGGCGCGATCCGCCAGGCCGACCGCGGCCAGCGCCTCTTCCGCCTGCTTGCGCCAGTTGCCGGAAAGCCCCAGACCGACGTTGTCGATCACCCGCTTCCAGGGCAGCAGACGCGAGTCCTGGAACATCAGGCGGATGTCTTCACGCACCGCGTTGAGCGAGCCATTGCCGGCCAGCAACTGGCCACCGCTGGGCTGATCCAGGCCGGCCAGCAGGCGCAGCAAGGTGCTCTTGCCACAGCCGCTACGGCCAACCACGGCGACGAACTGACCAGCCGGGATATGCAGGTCGATGCCCTTGAGCACCTGACGCTCGCCGAAGGATTTCTCGATTTTCTCGATCGCCAGGGGAATGCCCTGACGAATGTTATGCAGCGCTGTCATTGCCCACCTGCCTTGGCCTGGTAGGCCGGATGCCAGCGCAGCCAGACGCGCTCGAGACCACGGGCAGCGACGTCGGCCAGCTTGCCGAGCACCGCGTAGAGCAGGATCGCCAGCACCACCACGTCGGTCTGCAGGAACTCGCGAGCGTTCATCGCCAGGTAGCCGATGCCGCTGCTGGCCGAGATGGTCTCCGCCACGATCAACGTCAGCCACATGAAGCCGAGGGCGAAACGCACGCCAACCAGGATCGACGGCAACGCACCCGGCAGGATCACCTGACGGAACAGCGAGAAGCCGGACAAGCCATAGCTGCGCGCCATCTCTACCAGCGCCGGGTCGACGTTACGGATGCCGTGGTAGGTATTGAGGTAGATCGGGAACAGCGTGCCGAGCGCGACCAGGAACACCTTGGCTGCCTCGTCGATGCCGAACCAGAGGATCACCAGCGGGATCAACGCCAGGTGCGGCACGTTGCGGATCATCTGCACCGAGCTGTCGAGAAAGCGCTCGCCCCATTTCGACAGGCCGGTGATAAAGCCCAACAGCAGGCCGATACCACCGCCGATGGCGAAGCCGATCCCGGCGCGCTGGCCACTGATCGCCAGGTGCTGCCAGATTTCGCCGGAGGCCAGCAGCTCCCAGCCGGCGGCGAGCACGGCGCTGGGCGCCGGCAGGATGCGGCTGGACAGCCAGCCACTGGCCACCGCCAGTTGCCAGGCGGCCAGCAGCCCCAGCGGCAAGGCCCAGGGCGCAGCGCGCAGGGCCAGTTTGTGAAGGGTCGTGTTGCTCATGGTTGCCTCAAAGAATTCTGTATCTCTATCCCCGGATTGCATCCGGGCTACATCTGCCCTCTCCCCCAGCCCCTCTCCCGCAAGCGGGAGAGGGGAGCAGAGCCGTACCACAGGGCAAACCAGCGGCGCCGATCAGCCCCCTCTCCCATTCATGGGAGAGGGTTGGGGAGAGGGGCTTTTCACTCCGTAGCCCGGATGCAAGCCGGGAAACCCTATGCCTGCGCTACCCTCAACTCGCCGAAGCCGCCTTCGGCAGGATGTCGCTGGAGATCATTTCGCCGAACGGGCTGACATAACCGCGACTTTCCGGACGCTGCGGCTGGGCCACATCCAGGTGCGGGAACAGCAGTTCGGCGACCCGGTACGACTCCTCCAGATGCGGGTAGCCGGAGAAGATGAAGGTATCGATGCCGAGGTCGGCGTATTCCTTGACCCGCGCTGCCACGGTCGGGCCATCGCCGACCAGCGCGGTGCCAGCGCCGCCGCGCACCAGGCCGACACCGGCCCAGAGGTTCGGCGACACTTCCAGGTTGTCGGTCTTGCCGCCGTGCAGGGCGGCCATGCGCTGTTGGCCGACGGAGTCGAAGCGCGCCAGCGACGCCTGGGCGCGGTCGATGGTGTCTTGATCCAGGTGGCTGATCAGACGATCCGCCGCGGCCCAGGCTTCCTCATTGGTCTCGCGCACGATAACGTGCAGGCGAATGCCGAAGCGCACTTCACGGCCCTGCGCAGCAGCCTTCTCACGCACCTGAGCGATCTTCTCGGCCACGGCGGACGGCGGCTCGCCCCAGGTCAGGTACAGCTCGACCTGCTCGGCGGCCAGATCCTGCGCCGCGTCGGATGAACCACCGAAATACAACGGCGGACGCGGCTGCTGGATCGGCGGGTAGAGCAACTTGGCGCCCTTCACCTGGATGTGCTTGCCGTCGTAGTCGACGGTTTCGCCTTCCAGCACGCGGCGCCAGATACGGGTGAATTCGACGGAAGCCTCATAACGCTCGGCATGCGACAGGTGCAGGCCATCGCCGGCCAGCTCGTCCGGGTCGCCACCGGTCACCAGGTTGAACAGCGCACGGCCATTCGACAGGCGATCCAGGGTCGCCGCCTGGCGCGCAGCCACGGTCGGCGAAATGATCCCAGGGCGCAGGGCGACGAGGAACTTCAGGTTCTGCGTGAGCGGGATCAGCGAGGCTGCCACCAGCCAGGAGTCCTCGCAGGAACGCCCGGTGGGGATCAGCACACCGCCGAAACCAAGGCGATCAGCCGCCTGAGCGACCTGGGCCAGGTAGCCGTGGTCGACGGCGCGCGCGCCTTCGGAGGTGCCCAGGTACTTGCCATCACCATGGGTAGGCAGGAACCAGAAGATGTTGAGGCTCATGGAGTTGTCTCCTTTTACGAAATCGTCGGCATGGCCCGGACGCATCCGGGCTGGGGAATTACTGGGCCTGGGCCACCTTGGCGGGGGGATTCCAGATCACATCCTTGATGGTCAGTTTCTTGGGGATCAGCTTCAGCTCGGTGAAGGTATCGGCGATCTTCTGCTGTGCCTCGACCACATCCGGGGTGATGAACTGCGCGCCATAGCCCTGGCGCTCCACGGCCTGGCGGGTGATTTCCGGGGACAGGCCGATCAGCGGCGCGACCTGGCTGGTGGCTTCGTCGAGGTTGCCCTTGACCCACTCGCCGACACCGCGGATTTCCTCGACCAGCGCACCGATCACCTGCGGGTGTTGCTCGGCATAGGTGCGGGTCGCCAGATAGAACTGGTGGTTGTCGACCAGGCCACTGCCATCACGCAGGGTACGGGCCTGCAATTGTTTCTCGGCGGCGGACTGGAACGGATCCCAGATCACCCAGGCATCGACGCTGCCACGCTCGAATGCGGCGCGGGCATCGGCCGGCGGCAGATAGACCGGGGTGATGTCGCCGTACTTGAGGCCGGCGTCTTCCAGTGCACGCACCAGCAGGTAATGCACGTTGGAGCCCTTGTTCAGAGCGACCTTCTTGCCCTTGAGCTCGGCTACCGATTTGATCGGCGAGTCCTTCGCAACGAGGATCGCCTCGCCGGTTGGAGCCGGTGGCTCATGGGCGACGTAGAGCAGGTCGGCGCCAGCCGCCTGAGCGAATACCGGCGGGGTTTCCCCGGTGACGCCAAAGTCCACGGAGCCGACGTTGAGACCTTCGAGCAGTTGCGGGCCACCCGGGAACTCCGTCCACTTGACCTCAACGCCCTGCTCGGCCAGGCGTTTTTCCAGGGTGCCCTTGGCCTTGAGCAGCACCAGGGTGCCGTATTTCTGATAGCCGATACGCAGTGTCTCGGCCTGTGCATGAGTGATGGCGCCGAAGGAGATGGCCGCGGCAAACAGGGCGACCAGGCTTCGACGCAAAGTAATGGTGCGCATGGCGCTCTCCCTTTGCGGTGATGTCTTGGTTGGCTACCTGCTTGCCCGTTGGCGGGCGAGTAAGGCGGGGCATTACGGGTGGATCAGATGCTCCAGCGGGCGTTCACCAGCCGGTCGTTCAATACATTCGGATCGATCGGCCTCGGCCGTCGCGCCAGGGCTGCGCCCAGTTGTTCCAGTGCCTCGTCGAGGCGTTCGCGCAACTCGTCGTCGATCTGCGCGGGCCTGTCCCCTTCCGGGTAGGCGATCTGTTTGTCCACGGCGAACACGCCAGAGAGCATTTCCTGCGCCTTCAGCGCGGCCAGCACCGGCTTGAGCGCGTAGTCCACCGCCAGCAGATGCGCCGGGCTGCCGCCACTGGCCAGGGGCAGTACCACCTTGTGCGCCAGAGCTCGCTCGGGCAACAGATCCAGCAGCACCTTCAACGCCCCCGTGAACGACGCCTTGTACACCGGCGTACCGACCACCAGACCATCAGCGCTGGCCACCACGGCCTGCAGCTGCTGGACAGCCGGGCTGTCGAAGCGAGCATGCAACAGATCCTCAGCTGGAAAATCCCGTACCCGCAGCAGACTCACTTCCACGTGCTGCGCCTCGAGGCGTTGACGCACGTAGTCCAGCAACACTTCGGTGCGCGAGCGCGCCGCAGGGCTGCCGGACAGCAACACGACATGCATGTTCGATCCTTAGCGATTGGGTTGCGGGGTCAGGCGCAGGTAGGGTTTGACGGCGCGATAGCCTTTCGGGAAGCGCTGGGCGATTTCGGCTTCGTCCTTCAGCGATGGCACGATCACCACCTCTTCACCGTCCTGCCAGTTGGCCGGCGTGGCCACCTTGTAGTTGTCGGTCAGTTGCAGCGAATCGACGACGCGCAGGATTTCGTTGAAGTTGCGCCCGGTACTGGCCGGATAGGTGATGGTCAGGCGCACCTTCTTGTTCGGGTCGATGACGAACAGCGAACGCACGGTCAGGGTGTCGTTGGCGTTCGGGTGGATCAGATCGTAGAGGTCGGACACCTTGCGGTCGGCATCGGCGATGATCGGGAAATTGACCGCAGCGTTCTGCGTCTCGTTGATGTCGTCGATCCACTTCAGGTGCGAATCCACCGGGTCGACGGACAGGGCGATGGCCTTGACGCCGCGCTTGGCGAATTCGTCCTTGAGCTTGGCGGTAAAGCCCAGTTCAGTGGTGCATACCGGGGTGAAGTCAGCCGGGTGGGAGAAGAGGATGCCCCAGCTGTCGCCCAGCCATTCGTGGAAACGAATGCGGCCTTCGCTGGAGTCCTGCTCGAAGTCGGGGGCGATGTCGCCCAGGCGGATGGTCATGATCGTGCTCCTTGGCAGTAGCTTGCGTGGTGCTCACTATGCTCAGGAACAAAGAGAAACAAAAAGAATAAATAATGATTTATTTATAACTAAAAAATCATTCTGGAACGATCCGTCATGACCACCCCGAGCCTGCACAAGGTTCCCAGCGAACAGGCGCCCATGGCGCTGCTGCTGGAAGCCGACCCCAGCCCCGTCACCATCGCCCACTACCTGCAGGAGGGCCATTGCGTGGTCGCGCGCCTGGACGACGCGATCATCGGCGTCTACGTGATCAAGGCCCTGACCGCCAGCACCTGGGAACTGATGAACATCGCCGTGGCGCCCGAACACCAGGGCCAAGGCATCGGCGCCCTGCTACTGCATCACGCCATCGACCAGGCCCGACAGCTCGGAGCCAAGCGTCTGGAGCTGGGCACTGGCAGCTTCGGCCACCAACTGACGTTCTACCAGCGCGCCGGCTTTCGCGTGGTGGCGGTGGAACCGGACTACTTCCTTACCCACTACCCCGAGCCGCTGTTCGAGAATGGCCTGCAGCATCAGGATCGTTTGCGCCTGGCCCTGGAGCTTTAAGAGCCTGTTAAAAGTCTCGCGAGCTAGAGCCAGGCAATACCGATGGCGGCCCCGCGAATCGAGCGAAAAACGCTCGGAGTCGCGTTCGACTTTACGAGCTGTAAATGAGCATTCTGACCGGGCTGGCGTTCCA
>PJUK01000231.1_pt1 | contig 26777 bp, 25 predicted proteins | sample 1512211 | NCBI WGS metagenome assembly PJUK01 (sample SAMN08177668, study PRJNA422409) | Feces metagenome, whole genome shotgun sequencing project.
GAAGAAAGGCTGGGCGCAAAGTGCCAGGCTTGCGGCAATGAGGGCGGATTTGGCAAAATACGGGCGCACGCGTTTTCCCTGTTTCATGAGCGCGGTCCTACTTCTGTAATGCTGCCGGACTTGATGACCTTGACGGTTCCGCTGCGCTTCGGCGAGGAAACCAGATAGTCGGCCTGCTTGATGTCCTTGTCTTCCGCATCGTGCATGGAGCGCAGGGACAGGGTCAACCGGTCGGCCATCTGCTGGGCGACGGTGATGATTTCCGCCTGATCGGGCGTCAGTTCCAGTGTCGCGGTCTGGCCGACCATGACCTTGCGGCCCTGTTCGTCTTCCTGAATGGTCTGGTCAATGGCGAGAATACGCACATTTTGCAGCACTGTTTCGGTCGTGAAAGGCGCGATGGAGGTGCTGGTTGCATTGTCCGGCTTCCGACGGGTCATGATGACATCGACAAAATCATTGGGCAGGATGAAACCGCCCGCTGAGCTTTCGGCATTGATCTGGGTCGCAACCGCACGCATGCCGGGCGGCAGGATTGATGAGAGGAAGCTCTGTCCGGGGCCGATCAGCTTCACCTTGCGAATGGGTTCGCCGGGGAAAAGTTGCAGCCTGACGGTTGCGCCATTGAGCTGATTGATCGCGTCTGGTTCGCTGGACCGGGTGATATAGCCGTCGGATATCGCTTCGGCAGGCCATGACTGCCAGCGCATTTGCGAGGTCAGTTCAGCACCGACACCGAGGTTTTCCGTGGCGACCAGCACTTCTTCCAGCTGGATCTGTGGGGTTTCGGACGCAACCACGACCGGCGCTGGCGGCGGTGCCGCCAGATTCATGGCGATATAGCCCGCACCGCCAGCAGCGATGACGGCTACCCCAAGAATGAGCAGACGAGCTGATTTCATGATGCGCCCCGTGCAAGTCCCCACGTCCGAACGACGTGTTCCAAAATTGCACTGGCAATCGTGTAATTATGGTTAATATAATCTTATTCGTATTAAGAAATATAAGTTCCGCAGGGCAATTTCGTGCTGGCCGTTACGCGGGAGCGAACAAAATCGACTGCATGGTCTGGCCAACGGGTGAGAGCGGGAAGCTCCACAAACCGGCAGCACCCAAAGCGATACCGTAGGGAATCCCGACATCCTTGTGCGACAGCCGTTCCAAAAAGGCATAGCGATCCGCATGCGCCGGGCGCGGCATCAGGCGGTAAAGAATGATGAGAAGCGTGAGGGCGCCGCCAATCAGCGAAAACTTGATGACATAATCCACCAGCCCCGGATTGAAGCCGAACCACAATGTGGTTGCTGCAATCATTTTTGCATCGCCGCCGCCCATGGTGCGCAGGCAGAAGAGCAGGAAAGTGATGCAAAGCATCAGCCCGCCTGCCAGCAGATGCCAGCCGTAATCGGCAAGGGCAAGACCGGAAAACGGTGCAAGGATGATGAAACCGGCGGCGAGCCCAATCGAAACCCGGTTGCGAATGGTCATCGACAGAAGATCGGTGACCATGGCCGTGACCATCGCCGCCACGAATATCGCCGTCATCAGCGCCGCTATGACCATCGAATCCCCCGATCCCTTCAATAAGTGTTATTGGCCGTTGGTCGCGTTCTGAAAGCTCGTGGCAACGCTGTCGAATTTTTCGCCGACGCTGCCGGCCATGAGCGCCACGCCGCTGACGATCGCAATCGAAACCAGCGTGCCGATCAGCGCATATTCAATCGCTGTGGAACCGGCCCGGTTCTTCAAAAAACGCGTCATCAATGTCGGCATTGTACGCTCCTTCACCTCTCCGAAGACGGCTGCCCCATCATGGCCGTCGCTCTGTTCGGATGGCTGAAAGATAATCGACACGCATTGTTGGGCCCTTAATAATCAGGGTTAATGAAGCGTTTCCTGTCGATTGGCTCGCCGCTCTCGCATGCTAGTGGATTGAATTTGACGTTTGAATCCCGGCTGACACATACGCTGTTTCAAACGTCAAATTCGAAAAATCCACTAGATACATATAGTTGCTAGTGGTCTTTTTGATTCCAACATTTGCTCAGCGCGTGAACCGAGGGAGCTAATGTTGGAATCAGACCACTAGGCGGGCGTGGCGGACGGCTTAATGCTTCCTTCACCAATCCTCTTCATTATTTGCTAGGCATATTACGGGGGTCGTAGAGTGGCGCATCGGTTTTTCTCTTCGGAAAAGTTGCGGAAGGCATCTGCTTTGGCCGCAATGATGCTGGTTTCAGCAGGGCTTCAGGCTGCGCAGGCGGAAGAATATATCAAGCTGGAAACCAGTCAGGCGCGCATCCTTCGTCTGGCCCGACCCGCCGACACGGTAGTGATCGGCAATCCCGCCATTGCGGATGCAGTGGTGCAGGATTCCCAGACCATCGTGCTGACCGGCAAGGATTTTGGCGTTACCAATATCGTTGTCATGGATAAGAACGGCGAGCCGATCATCGACCGGGAACTCGTCGTTTCCAGCAATGCGCGCGGCACCATGCGCGTTTATCGCCAGGCAGAGGTGCAGACGCTGTCCTGCACACCCTATTGCGAAAAGGCGTCCACCAAGACCGGCGACGATAAATAACACCCCTCTCTAAAATCCGGCCTGCGCCGTTAATACTCTTTCAGGTTGTCCTGATGTAATCATGCGCCATTGTTTGAACCGGCGGGTTTGGGTGGGGCATGGCATTCATGGATTTCCGTCAAAGGCGCGGAGAAGGACGGCTGCGGTTGCAGGCCGCCGTCCGTCAGTTGCGGCTGTTCGGTCGGGCGCGAGACGGCGTCACGGCCATTGAATTCACGCTCCTGATCATCCCGTTTCTCCTCATCGTCTTTTCGATCATTGAAACAGGCATGAATTTCACCGCCCGACAGGTGTTGTGGAACGCCACGCAGAACGTGGCGCGCCAGATCCAGACCGGGCAGGTCCGGGGAAGCGATCTCACGCAGACCAGAATCCAGACCATGCTTTGCGATCAGATCCAGTTCATGGTGAAAACCGGTTGCGAGGGGTTGTCATTCAATCTCGGAACATATTCCGGCTTTGCCTCGGTCCCGAACCGCGACATTCTGACGGACAAAGGTTATCTGTCGCGCACCGGCATCACCGGCACCAACGGCACCTCGACCATCAACCAGCTCAATGTGCTTTATCGCTGGCCGGTTCTGACCAACATTCTCTACATGACCGATAGCGCCGATGCTGAGAGCGGCACTATGCCGTTATTCTCCACGCTGACATGGCAAAACGAGCCGTTTCCAAACTGACGACGAATATCGGGTTGTGGCCCGGACTGGACCTATATCGCCATGCGAACAGCATTATCCCGGTTGTTGAAAAGATTTTTCCGCGACAAGCGCGCGGTCGGCGCGGTTGAATTCGCGCTGATCGTCCCGGTTCTGCTCCTGATTTATCTGGGCTCCACCGATTTGGCCGATGGTCTCGACGTCAACAAGAAGGTGTCGCGGTCCGCGAGTGGCCTTGCCGATCTGGTCACGCGCCAGATATCCGTCAAAGCCACGGATATCGACGATATGTTCGCCATCGGCAGCACGTCGCTTTTGCCCTATCGCCGGACAAGCCCGAAGATCAGGGTGACAGCCATCAAGGTCACCAAGGCGCAGTCGTCCAGCACCTATTCCGTGACTGTTAACTGGTCGCGCGCCAATGTCGCAAATTTCGCGGCGCTGGCTGGCAGCAAGACCGATCTTCCCGAGGCGCTGGTCGCAAGCGATGCCTATTTCATCAAGGTCGACGTCGAACTGGACTACAGGCCGCTGAACTCCTGGATATCGACCAGCATACCGATGAGCGAGACCTATTACCTCGCGCCGCGCTATACCAACACCATTCCCTGCAGCGGTTGCTGAACCCGTGTCTTGGCTCTACCCCTTGCACTACAGTTGCAAATTCGTCAGGCCGCGGCGAAACGAGTGATTTTCGAGCACCGGAGCGGAGCGTACTTAAGGGTACGTGAGCACCGGAGCGCAGGAAATTGCTCGTTGCAGACCGGCATCACGAAGAATGCAACTGTAGTGCTTGGCAATGCGGATAAAACCCAACATATAGAAGGAAAGGCCAAACCGCCCCCTTCAGGATTTGTTTTCATGCCAGAATTGCCCGAGGTAGAAACCGTTCGCCGCGGCTTGCAACCCTTCATGGAAGGCGCAACCATCGAAAAGGTCGATCAGAACAGACCCGATCTCCGCTTTCCATTCCCGGAGCATTTTGTCGAGCGTCTGACCGGTCATCGTATCGAGGCGCTCGGTCGCCGTGCGAAATATCTCACGCTTCACCTCGATGACGGCCTGTCCGTCATCAGCCATCTTGGCATGTCCGGCTCGTTTCGCATCGAGGCCGACGACGATGCCGATACGCCCGGTGCCTTCCATCATGAGCGTTCGAAGAACAGCGCCCATGACCATGTGGTGTTTCACCTGTTGCGGTCGGGCGGTTCGGGCGCGCGCATCATCTATAATGATCCGCGCCGTTTCGGCTTCATGCTGTTTGCGGAAAAAGGCGCGCTCGATACGCATCCGTTTCTGAGCGGCCTCGGGATCGAACCGACCGGCAATCTTCTGTCGGGGGCGGTACTGGCGGAGTTGTTCCAGGGACGGCGCACGCCGCTCAAGGCAGCGCTGCTCGATCAGCGGCTGATCGCCGGTCTCGGCAATATCTATGTCTGCGAGGCGCTGTGGCGTTCCGGCCTGTCGCCCATGCGGGCAGCCGGGGCCGTGGCGGACGATGCAGCACTTATGGAGCGTCTGGCGAGCGATATCCGCACAGTGATTGCGGAGGCGATTGCTGCGGGCGGATCGAGCCTGAAGGATTATATTCAGGCCGATGGCGCACTCGGCTATTTCCAGCATTCCTTCTCGGTCTATGGGCGGGAAGGGGAGCCGTGTCGCAATCCCGCCTGCAATGGCGTGGTCGAGCGTGCGGTTCAGGCGGGACGTTCGACTTTTTTCTGTGCCTCGTGCCAGACATAAGACCTTGCCAAACGGGGATGGCCGGTTCACCTTGCCGCCCGGAAATTGAAGCTGTCATGGTATCGGCCTTATAGGGGCCTGAACCGGACGGCGATGCCTGATGAAGGAGGAGCAGAATTCCATGGCTTATGAAACGATCATCGTCGAGACGCGCGGCAATGTCGGGCTTATCCGCCTCAATCGCCCGCAAGCGCTCAATGCGCTCAATCGGGGAGTGCTCGATGATTTGACGGATGCGCTCTCGGCTTTCGACGCCGATGACAAGATTGGCGCCGTGGTGTTGACCGGTTCCGAAAAAGCCTTCGCGGCGGGTGCCGACATCAAGGAAATGCAGTCGATCGATTTCGTCGATGCCTATCTGCAGGATATGTTCGCCGACTGGCAGAAGGTGGACCGCGTGCGCAAGCCGATCATCGCCGCCGTTTCCGGCTATGCGCTGGGTGGCGGGTGCGAGCTGGCCATGATGTGCGACTTCATCATCGCGGGCAGCAATGCCAAGTTCGGCCAGCCGGAAATTACGCTGGGCGTAATTCCTGGCATGGGCGGCTCGCAGCGCCTGACCCGTTTTGTCGGCAAGTCCAAGGCCATGGATATGTGCCTGACGGGCCGCATGATGGATGCAGCGGAAGCCGAGCGTTCGGGTCTCGTTTCGCGGGTCGTCGAGCCGGAAGTCTTGCTGGAAGAAGCGCTGAAGGCAGCCGAGCGCATCGCCTCCTTCTCGCGTCCGTCCGTGCTGATGGCCAAGGAAGCCGTCAATCGCAGCTACGAATTGACCTTGAACGAAGGACTGCGCTATGAGCGCCGCCTGTTCCATTCGCTTTTTGCGACGGAAGACCAGAAGGAAGGCATGGCCGCTTTCATCGACAAGCGCACGCCAAGCTTCAAGAATCGATAAGACTGACAGCACATCGGGCAGCCATTACCGTTGCCCGATGCGGTATGATGGCCCCTTGTAAGGGCCGAAAAGCCCGCGCGCAGGCGCAAATCCGGCTTTTTGATTGGCGGTTGAGGCAGAATCCTCGTTGACGTGAGGGCAAAGCTGATCTATAAGCCCGCCCACGGATCGGCGGCCTTCCCGGGATTTCTAGGGATTTCGGCTGCCCTAGAGGTTTTGTGCCCGGCGGTTTAAGCCCCTGGCTAGCTGACAGAAAAAGAGAGGCATTTATGGCCAATACTCCTTCGGCCAAGAAGGCAGTGCGCAAGATCGCTGCCCGCACCGAAATCAACAAGTCGCGCCGCTCGCGCGTTCGCACTTTCATCCGCAGGCTGGAAGACGCTCTGCTGAGCGGCGACAAGCAGGCTGCGGAAGTCGCATTCAAGGCTGCTGAGCCTGAACTGATGCGCGCAGCCTCCAAGGGCGTCGTGCACAAGAACACTGCTGCTCGCAAGGTGTCTCGTCTTGCCAAGCGCGTGAAGGCACTCAACGCCTAATTGCCGCCTATTTTTATATGTAAATTTCGAAACCCGGCTCATTGTTAGCCGGGTTTTCTTTTTTTCAGGTTTCTGCCAAAAGACTGCGCAAGGAGAGGTCGCCATTTTTTCGCAGTTTTTTCAATGTGAAAAGGCCAGTTTCCGAGGTTTCCAAAAGCAATGATTGGGTAATTTTCAATTGTAATTTCAATCATTTGCGGAGATTCCAACGGAGTTATCCACAGGGGGTTGGCGGGACTCGGAAGGCCGTTTGAGTCAAGCAGAATTTTAAAATTTATTTTTCAGGCGGAACAGATCAGGACCATCTAATTTGACCATGTGGAAAATGCCTTGAATCCAAAGGTGTTAATTCGCTGGCGTCCGATTCCCTGTCTGTCGCACGGCCCTATGCAAGGGGTTTTATGAAAAAAAACTGGCAATCTCAGGCTTGCTCTTTGCGCCGGCCCTTCGCTAAAGTCAGCTCATCAAGAGGGGTGGGCCACCGGCCCGGAGTTAGCGCTTATTGCTGTCGAATGTCAGCGTGGATGTTCAATCCGCGGGCGCTATTTTCTGGTCTCCAAGGTCCTCTTTCTTTCAGGCGATTGCTTATCATTCAATGACCGGGCCATTAACTGGCCATTAACCGGAAAGTCGTTTTGGACAGATGGCGGGCAATTGAGTGGTTGTCGTGGAAGGGGTTCCGGGCAATCAGCCTTCGGTGAACAGTTGTATGAGTCGTGCGCGGGTAACCGGAAAGGAGTATTTCGGTTTGGGACCTGTTGGGTTCGATTGAGTTTGTGTTTGGCCCGGATGTTTGCGGGTCTGAGTGTATGAATGAGTACCGCCGACGTTGAAGGACGACAGATCCGGAACGACGAGCTGGAAAAAATGACAAGCGCCGGAAAATGGCGCGTACGAATGTGAAGGCAGGCGAGCGATGGCAATGACGAGCGGCAAGGCGACGGCAACGATGGGTGATGATGCACATGCGAACCGTATCCATGGATCTTCTGCTACCGGCAATGACAAGAGCCTGACGAACGTGGACGCTGCGGTTAGCGAAGAGGCTTTCGAGCGCCTGACGGCAAAGCTGAAAGCCCGCGTGGGCAGCGAAATCTATTCGAGCTGGTTTGGCCGGTTGAAACTTGACGATATTTCCAAGAGCATTGTGCGTCTGTCGGTTCCGACCGCTTTTCTGCGCTCCTGGATCAACAATCATTATTCCGAACTCCTGACCGAACTCTGGCAGGAAGAAAACGCGCAGATCCTGAAGGTCGAAGTCGTGGTGCGCGGCATGAACCGTGTGGTTCGCAGCGCCGCTCCCGCAGAAACGGCAGAATCGGCTGAAACCAAGCCGGTCGTGGCGCCGCGCGAAAAGATGATGTTCCCGGTCGGCCAGTCCTTTGCCGGTCAGCATATCGGCGACAAGCGCGGCTCCGCCGTGGTCGCAGAATCGGCTGCCGCTTCGGGCTCGATTCTCGGTTCGCCGCTTGATCCGCGCTACACCTTCGACAGCTTCGTCGATGGCGCATCGAATCGCGTGGCGCTTGCTGCCGCCCGCACCATTGCGGAAGCCGGTTCCAGCGCCGTGCGCTTCAACCCGCTTTTCATCCATGCCTCGGTCGGTCTCGGCAAGACGCATCTTCTCCAGGCCATTGCAGCGGCAGCGTTGCAGCGTCAGGAAAAGGCCCGCGTCGTTTATCTGACAGCTGAATATTTCATGTGGCGCTTTGCGACCGCGATCCGTGACAACAATGCGCTTTCCTTCAAGGAGCAGCTGCGCGACATCGACCTTCTGGTCATCGACGACATGCAGTTCCTGCAGGGCAAGTCCATTCAGCACGAGTTCTGCCATCTCCTGAACACGCTGCTCGACAGCGCCAAGCAGGTCGTGGTTGCCGCTGATCGTGCACCGTCGGAACTGGAATCGCTCGACGTTCGCGTCCGTTCGCGTCTGCAGGGCGGCGTCGCGCTTGAAGTGGCCGCACCGGATTACGACATGCGCGTTGAAATGCTGCGCCGTCGTCTGAACACGGCACAGGTCGAAGATCCGAGCCTCAACATTGGCGACGAGATTCTCTCGCATGTTGCCCGCACCGTCACCGGATCGGGTCGCGAGCTGGAAGGTGCTTTCAACCAGCTTCTGTTCCGCCAGTCTTTCGAGCCTAATCTGTCGATCGACCGCGTGGATGAGCTGCTGGGTCACTTGACCCGCGCAGGTGAACCGAAGCGCATCCGCATCGAGGAGATCCAGCGCATCGTGGCGCGCCATTACAATGTTTCGAAGCAGGATCTGCTCTCGAATCGTCGTACCCGCACCATCGTGAAGCCGCGTCAGGTGGCGATGTATCTCGCCAAGATGATGACGCCGCGCTCGCTGCCGGAAATTGGCCGCCGCTTTGGCGGACGCGATCACACCACCGTGCTGCACGCTGTGCGCAAGATCGAAGATCTGGTGGGTGCCGACACCAAGCTGGCACAGGAACTGGAGCTTCTGAAGCGCCTCATCAACGATCAGGCGGCTTGATTAACACGACAGTTGCAAATTCGTCAGGCCATGGCGAAACGGGTGATTTTCGAGCAACGGAGCGGAGCGTACTTAAAGGTACGTGAGCACCGGAGCGCAGGAAATTGCTCGTTGCAGCCCGGCCTCACGAAGAATGCAACGGTCGTGTTGGAGAGCTTCCCCGCTATCAACCGCGGTTATCAACAAAAAGCCCGGGCCCTGTCGCATTACGGCACGGCGCGGGCTTGCTTTTCTCCTTAAAAATCTGCCACTTTAACGGACCTTTCTGGCGCCTCTGGCGCCGTACCGACGAGGGCCGCTGCCCGTCAGATGCAAGCGCCCTGGTCCCAGCGAGCGAGTGCGTTTGAACATGCGTGTTACCCTAGAGCGATCGAACCTTCTCAAATCTCTCAACCACGTCCACCGCGTCGTGGAGCGTCGCAACACGATTCCGATTCTGTCGAACGTGCTTTTGCAGGCCGAAGGCGCAAGCCTTGCCCTCAAGGCGACCGATCTCGACCTCGAAGTGAATGAAGCAACCGCCGCCATGGTCGAGCAGGCGGGTGCGACGACCGTTCCGGCACACCTTCTCTACGACATTGTGCGCAAGCTTCCCGATGGCGCGGAAGTCATGCTGTCGACTAATCCGGATGGCGGTTCCATGTCGGTCATTTCCGGCAAGTCGTCCTTCCGTCTCCAGTGCCTGCCGCAGTCGGATTTCCCGGAACTGACAGCCGGGTCTTTCACCCATTCCTTCCGCATCGAAGCGCAGGCGCTGAAGCGCCTTATCGACCGCACCCAGTTTGCGATCTCGACGGAAGAAACCCGCTATTATCTGAACGGCATCTACTTCCATGCCATTGAAAGCGACGGCGCTCTGAAGCTGCGCGCCGTGGCGACCGACGGTCACCGTTTGGCGCGTGCCGAACTGGAAGCGCCATCGGGCACGGAAGGCATGCCGGGCATTATCATCCCGCGCAAGACGGTTGCCGAACTGCAAAAGCTGGTTGACGCTCCGGATGTGGTGGCGACAGTGGAACTGTCGGATGCCAAGATCCGCTTCACGGTCGGCTCGGTGGTGCTTACTTCCAAGCTCATCGACGGCACCTTCCCGGATTACCAGCGCGTCATTCCTTCCGGCAATGACAAGAAGCTCACCATCGGACGCCAGGAATTCGCCGCTTCGGTGGACCGCGTTTCGACCATTTCGAGCGAGCGTGGCCGTGCGGTCAAGCTTTCCATCGCCGATGGCCAGTTGACGCTGACGGTCAATAATCCCGATTCGGGCAGCGCTACGGATGAGCTGGCAGCGGATTATGATTCCGATCCACTGGATATCGGCTTCAACTCCAAATATCTGCTGGACATCACCAGCCAGCTTTCCGGCTCGGATGCTGTCTTCATGCTGGCTGATGCCGGTTCGCCTACACTGGTGCGCGACACCGGCGACGAAGATGTGCTGTATGTCCTGATGCCGATGCGCGTCTAAGAGCTATCGATCTTCAGGCTCTGGCGGCCTGCAAATGGCGTGATATTTCGCTTCCGGTGCTCACGTGGCATTTTTCGACGCATAATCCCGACAAGTCAGCAACTTTTCGGGATTATGCGGTGAAGTACACTCCGCTCCGGTTCTCAAATCCCGCCATTTTCGGCTCACCATAACCAAAATCTCGACAGCCACGGCATCTCGCTGGAAGAGGTCTCTTAAAGAACCCAATTGTGGATATAAAAGACGATATAACGAGCCGCCCTGACCGGGTTTCGGTCCGGCGGCTTAAATTGACTGATTTCCGCAATTATGCGGAACTCTCGCTGCCGCTTGGTCCCGGCCATGTGGTGCTGACGGGCGAGAACGGTTCGGGCAAGACCAATCTCATCGAAGCACTTTCCTTTCTGTCGCCGGGGCGCGGCCTTCGCCGGGCCTCCTATGACGATGTGGCGCGAACTGTCGCGCATGACGGCTTTGCCATCCACGCAACGCTCGACTGCATGATTTACGGCGAAGCAGAAATCGGCACTGGAACTGCAGGCGGCGGAGAAGGCGGGCGCAAGGTTCGCATCAACGGCGTTGCGGCCTCTGGCGACGAGCTGCTCGATTATGCCCGCATTCTTTGGGTCGTTCCTTCCATGGACGGGCTTTTCACCGGTGGCGCGTCGGACCGGCGGCGCTTTCTCGACCGCATGGTGCTCGCCATCGATACCGGGCACGGCAAGCGTGTGCTCGATTATGAGAAGGCCATGCGCAGCCGTAAGCGGCTTTTGAGCGAAGGCAATAATGACGACCAGTGGCTCGACGCCATTGAAAGTCAGATGGCGGAGCTTGGCACCGCCATTGCCGCAGCGCGGGCGGAAGCCATGCGGCTGATTGCAGCCATGATCGAACGGTTGCCGGCAGAAGGTCCTTTCCCGAAGGCGGATTGCTTTCTGGAAGGTTCGCTGGAACAGCGGATCGGCGTTGAGGCGGCGCTCGATCTGGAAGAGGATTTCCGCCGCAACTTGCGTGACGGGCGCAGCCGGGATCGAGCGGCTGGCCGCACGCTGGACGGGCCGCACCGCACCGACCTCATCGTGCAGCATCGGCCGAAGGCGATGCCTGCCGCCCTTTGTTCGACCGGGGAGCAGAAGGCATTGCTGATCGGTCTTATCCTCGCCCATGCGCGCCTGACCGGCGAATTATCCGGCATGGCCCCGATTCTCCTTCTGGACGAAATCGCCGCGCATCTCGATTCAGGTCGTCGTGCCGCCTTGTTCGGCATTCTCGATGATCTCGGCGGACAGGCCTTCATGACCGGAACCGACAGGGCGCTGTTCGATACGCTTGGCGGCGATGCGCAGTTTTTCAGTGTCGCAGGCGGCGTCCTCACCAAGAGCTAAAATATCCGCTGACAGCATCGTCGCGGCGGCTTATGTTGTGACCATCATGAATGCACCATCCAGACCATTTTCGTCCGAAGAGCTTGAACGCTATGCGCGCCATATCGTGCTGCCGGAAGTCGGCGGTCCCGGCCAGCAGAAGCTGAAGGCGGCCCGCGTGCTGGTCGTCGGCGCTGGCGGTCTCGGCGCGCCCGTGCTGCAATATCTGGCGGCAGCGGGCATAGGAACGCTTGGCATCGTCGATGACGACACGGTTTCGCTGTCCAACCTGCAGCGTCAGGTCATCCACGACACGGAAAGCGTCGGGCAGCAAAAGGTCGAGAGCGCGCGAAGCGCCATTACGCGCATCAATCCGCATGTGGCGGTCGAAGGCCACGCCCTGCGTCTCAGTGCGGACAATGCCGAAGCGCTCATTGCCGCTTACGATGTGATCGTCGACGGTTCCGATAATTTCACGACACGCTATGTGCTGGCGGATACGGCAGCCAAGGTCGGGCGCCCGCTGGTGACAGGCGCGATGGGCCGTTTCGATGGAACCGTGACGGTCCTGATGCCCTATCTGACGGGGCCAGATGGCGCGCCACATCCCTCCTATCGCGATCTCTTCCCGGAAGCACCGCCGCCGGGAACCGTCCCAACCTGCGCGGAAGCGGGCGTGCTGGGCGTGTTGCCGGGCGTGATCGGCAGCTTGCAGGCGATGGAGGTCATCAAGCTCGTCATCGGCATCGGCGAGCCGCTGGTCGGTCGCCTGTTGCTCTATAATGCGCTGAATGTCCGCTTCGAGACCATTCGCTACAAGGCGCGCACGCCCAAATGACCACGCCCCGTATCGTACCCATCACTCAGGATTTCGCCCGCTGGGACGAGCTTCTGAAACTCATCCGCGACAGCTTTGCCTATATGGACGGCGTGATCGATCCGCCGTCTTCCGCGCATCTTCTGACCGCGGAAGGGCTGAAACAAAAGGCCAGCGATGAAATCGGCTTTGTCGCCCTGATCGGCGAAGAACTGGTAGGCTGCGTTTTCATCAAAGAAGGAAGCGACAGCTTTTATCTCGGCAAGCTGGCCGTTGCGCCTGCTTTCGAGGGGCAAGGGATCGCGCGCGCCCTTATGCATTGTGTGGAGGCCGAAACTATCGCGACGGGCAAGCCGGCGATTGAATTGCAGGTGCGTATCGAACTGACGCGCAACCGGGCAGTGTTTGAAAAGCTCGGTTATTGCAAGATCGCGGAAACGGCGCATCCCGGCTATACGCGCACGACCTCCATCACCATGCGCAAGGAAATCGTGCAGGGATAGGCGGTGAGATGACCGGCAGCCGGTAGCTGCCGATCAAGCCGAATATCAACATCAATACTGCGTGTTGCGGTCGACGATATGCTCCAGCGTGCCATTGCGCTCGAAAGCTTCGATCTGCCGGATGATCTGCGGCACCAGCGCGGTCGCTGACGAGCTTGCGGCGGCGTGCGGGGTGATCGTCACGCGCGGATGATCCCAGAGCGCGCTGGTGGCCGGCAGCGGTTCCTGATTGAACACATCGAGCGTTGCTGCCGAAAGCAGCCCACGGTCGAGCGCGGCCAGAATATCAGCCTCGTTCTGCAAGCCGCCGCGTCCGGCATTGATCAATACCGGCGCGCCGAACGGTCCGTCGCTTTTCAACTGCGCGAACATCGACATGGACAGGATGCCCTTGGTGTCCGGCGTCAGCGGCAGCAAGCAGACGAAAATATCGGCGGTCTTGAGGAAAGCGCCAAAGCCGTCGCGACCGTGATAGGTTTTGACGCCCTTGATTTCCTGAGGGCGGCGGCTCCATCCGGTCACGTTAAAACCGAGCGCGGTCAGCTTTTCAGCCGCATCGCGACCCAGCACGCCAAGCCCCATAATGCCAACCGTCACCTCATGGGCGGCAGGCTGGCGGCGATCTTCGTGCCAGACATGGTTCTGCTGCTGCTTGCGATAGCGCGAGCCCAGACGGTGATGATCCAGCACCTGCCAGACCACATATTCGGTCATGCGCATGGTCAGATCGTCGGAGATGATGCGCACCAGCGGCACATCGGGAATGCGGTCATCGCGGAACACATGGTCCACGCCAGCGCCAAGCGAGAAGATGACTTTCAGATTGGGCAGATTGGCGAGCGAGCCGGGCTTCTGCTTCCATACGAGCGCGTATTTGACGGAAGGATCGGCCTCGGCGCGCTCGGTCACCACGGGGCGATCCGGCGCATTGTCCTTGAATGTCTTCAGCCAGATTTCCGGATCCCAATCGGTGATCGCCAGAAGAATATTGCCTTTGTCGTTGTTCGTGGTCATTGCCTCACTCCTCCCCAAGTGGTCCGATTCCGACATTTGCCTTCAATTGCCTTTAGCTCCGAGCAAATGTCGGAATCAAAGGACCACTTATCAATTCTGTATCTAGTGGAGTTTTGAATTTGACATTTGAACCTGCGTATCGGTCGGGCGGTGTCCAAATGTCAAATTCACTCCACTAGCGCCTCCATATGGAAGGCTGCCGCCATCAACGCCTTGGTATAGTCGGTCTTCGGATTGGCGAAGACGTCCTTCGCCGTACCATATTCAACCGCCTTGCCGTTGCGCATCACCAGCACATCATTGGCCAGTGCCCGCACCACTTTGAGATCGTGGCTTATGAAAAGATAGGCGAGATCATGCTTCTTCTGCAATCCACGCAAAAGATCGACCACTTGCGCCTGCACGCTCATGTCGAGCGCCGAGGTCGGCTCATCCAGCATCACGAACCGCGGGTTCAGCACCATGGCGCGCGCAATGGCGATGCGCTGGCGCTGGCCGCCGGAAAATTCATGCGGATAGCGGAAGCGGGTTTCGGGATCGAGGTTCACTTCCTGAAGTGCCGAGACGACACGCGCATCGCGGTCGTCTGCCGAGAGTTTCGGCTCATGCACCAGCAGACCTTCGGCGATGATGTCCGCAATGGTCATGCGCGGTGAGAGCGAGCCGAACGGGTCCTGAAACACGATCTGCATTTCACGACGCAGCGGACGCATGTCCTTGAAGCTGAATTTCGCGATATCGCGCCCTTCAAAGTGGATATCGCCTTTTGATGAAATCATGCGCGAAAGGGCAAGGCCGAGCGTAGTCTTGCCAGAGCCCGATTCGCCGACGACACCGAGTGTCTGACCGGCGCGCAGATTGACATCGATACCGTCCACTGCCTTCACATGGTCGACGGTCTTGCGCATGAACCCCTTTTTGATCGGGAACCAGACACGGATATCCTTGCCTTCCATCACCGTTTTCGCTGCCGGATCGGCAGCGGGCGGCTCGCCCTTCGGTTCGGCGGCAAGCAGATGTTTTGTATAGGGATGCTGCGGATTGTCGAAAATTTCCGTTGTCGGTCCAGCCTCGACGATCTTGCCTTTGCTCATCACGCAGACCTTGTCGGCGATCTTGCGCACGATGCCGAGATCGTGGGTGATGAACAGCATCGACATGCCCTGCGCGGCCTTGAGTTCGGCCAGCAGCTTCAAAATCTGCGCCTGTACCGTCACATCAAGTGCGGTGGTGGGTTCATCGGCAATCAGCAGTTTCGGCTTGTTGGCCAGCGCCATGGCGATCATCACGCGCTGGCGTTGTCCGCCAGAAAGCTGATGAGGGAAGGCTGACAGGCGCTTCTCCGGCTCGCGAATACCCACTTCGTTCAAAAGCTCCAGCGTGCGTGCTCGTGCCTGGGCGTCGCCCATGCCCTGATGCACACGCAAAATTTCGCCGACCTGCCGCTCGACGCTGTGCAGCGGGTTGAGCGAGGTCATCGGCTCCTGAAAGATCATGGCAATGTCGTTGCCGCGCACGCGCCGCAATTCCGGCTCGGAGGCCTGCATCAAATCCTTGCCGTTGAAAAGGATTTCACCGGAAGGGTGGCTGGCCGCCGGATAGGGCAGAAGTTTCAGCACCGACAAAGCGGATACAGACTTGCCCGAGCCGGATTCGCCGACCAGTGCCACAGTTTCGCCTTCGGCAATGTCGAAGGACACGCGGTCGACGGAAATGCGTTCTTCGCCATTCTGGCGGAAGGCCACCGACAAGTCGCGGACGGACAGCAGGGTTTTATTGCCTGATTCGGACAGGGATCCGCTCATTGACCCACTCATTGAAATGCCTTTCGCGGATCGAATGCGTCGCGGGTCGCCTCGCCGATGAAGATCAGCAGCGACAGCATGACCGAGATGACCACGAAGCCGGTAATGCCGAGCCACGGCGCCTGAAGATTATTCTTGCCCTGCGCCAGAAGTTCGCCGAGCGAGGCCGAGCCGGGTGGCAGGCCGAAGCCGAGGAAGTCGAGCGAGGTCAGCGTGGTGATCGAGCCGTTGAGGATGAAGGGCAGAAAGGTCAGCGTCGCCACCATGGCATTGGGCAGAAGATGCCGCCACATGATGGTGCCGTTCTTCACGCCGAGCGCGCGCGCGGCATTCACATATTCAAAATTTCGGGCGCGCAGGAATTCAGCGCGCACCACGCCGACGAACGCCACCCATGAGAACAGCAGCATGATGCCGAGCAGCACCCAGAAGCCGGGCGGCAGGATCGCCGCTATGATCAGCAACAGATAAAGCACGGGGATCGACGACCAGATTTCGATGATGCGCTGGAAGATCAGATCGACCCAGCCGCCGAAATAGCCCTGAACCGCGCCTGCCGTCACGCCGATGATGGCCGAGAAGAAGGTGAGGATCAGGCCGAACAGCACCGAAATGCGGAAGCCATAAAGCGCGCGCGCAAAGACGTCGCGCGCCTGATCGTCGGTGCCTAGCAGGTTGAAATTGCCGAAACGGCAATTGGGATCGCTCACGCCTTGCGGATAGCGCTGGCAACGTTCCTCGGCGGAAAAGAGCCAGAAAGGCTTGGACGGCGCCGCTTCCGGGATTTCATTATTCACGGTGTTGTAGGAATAGCGGATCGGCGGCCAGATCGCCCAGCCATTATTGGCGATTTCTTCCTGGATCACCGGATCGCGATAGTCGGTCACCGCATAGAAGCCGCCGAATTTCTCTTCCGGATAATCGACAAAGACCGGCGCCAGCAACTCGCCCTTGTAGGAAACGAGAATGGGGCGATCATTGGCGATGAATTCCGAGCAAAGGGCGGCAATGAGCAGGAACAGAAAAACCCACAGCGACCAGTAACCGCGTTTGTTGGCCTTGAAATTCTGCCAGCGGCGACGGTTCAGCGGCGACAGCCATGGACGCTTTACGGGCTTGACGGTGGGGGTGAGGGCGGCATCGGTCATCACACGTCCCTCCGGTCGAAATCGATGCGCGGATCGATCCACGTATAGGTCAGATCGGACAGAAGCCCGACGAGCAGACCGATCAGCGAGAAGATGAAGAGATTGGCGAATACAACCGGATAATCACGGTTGATGACCGACTGGTAGCCGAGCAGGCCAAGACCGTCGAGCGAGAAGATGGTTTCAATCAAAAGCGAGCCGGTGAAGAAAGCCGAGATGAAAGCGCCCGGAAAACCGGCAATGACGATCAGCATGGCGTTGCGGAAGACATGGCGATAAAGCACCTGATTTTCGGTAAGGCCCTTGGCGCGCGCCGTCGTCACATATTGCTTGCGGATTTCCTCGAGAAACGAGTTTTTCGTCAAAAGTGTTGTGGTGGCGAAGGCCGAAAGCACCAGCGCCGTGACCGGCAGAACCATGTGCCAGAGATAGTCGCCGATCTTGCCCCAGAATGACATTTGCACGAAGTCGGGCGAGGTGAGGCCGCGCAGCGGGAACCAGTCGAAGAACGAGCCGCCCGCAAACAGCACGATCAGCAGGATGGCGAAGAGGAAGCTTGGAATGGCATAGCCGACAATGATGACCGCGCTGGTCCATGTATCGAAGCGCGTGCCTTCCTTGATTGCCTTGCGAATGCCAAGCGGGATCGAGATCATGTAGGACAGAAACGTCAGCCACAGGCCGAGCGAGATCGAAACCGGCATCTTTTCCTTGATCAGATCGATGACGCTGATGTCGCGGAAATAGCTGCGCCCAAAATCAAAACGCAGATAATTCCATAGCATCTGACCGAAACGTTCCAGTGGCGGCTTGTCGAAGCCAAACTGCTTTTCAAGATCGGCAATGAATTGGGGGTCGAGCCCCTGTGCGCCGCGATATTTCGAATTGACCGAGCCGCTATCGACCGCGCTCTGGCCGAAATCGCTGCCGCCACCGGAAAGGCGGTCCAGCGCGTCGCCGCCCTGACCGGAAAGCTGCGCGATCACGCGCTCGACCGGACCGCCGGGAGCGAATTGAACAACGGCGAAGGAAATAGCCATGATGCCGAAGATGGTCGGGATCATTAAGATCAAGCGGCGGAGGATGTAGGCGCCCATTAGCTTGGCTCTCGCGTTAGATCCGTGTTTCTCTTATGGCTTACCAACAACTTTTGCCTTTTCTTCTTCAATCCACCACAGCGTCTCGACCGGAAAGCCGTAATCGGGCTTCGGTTCCTTGAAACCGAACCGGTCCCAATAGGCGACGAGATGATTCGCTGTTGTCCAATTTGGAATCCAGTCGCGCCGGATACGCAAGTACCGATCCAGCACTCTGATGGTCGCGACAAGATCGTCGCGGGTCGACACTTTTCCGGCATCGTCGATCAGGGCGTCGATCAACGGGTCGGCTGTGCCGGGCAGATTATAGCTTCCGGGCGTCTTGGCCGCTTGCGAACCAAACATGCTGGAAAGCGATTCTGACGTCGGCGTCGCGCCAAACAGCATTGCAATGCCCACCATGTCGAACTGGAAATCCTGCATCCGCGCCTGATACTGGCTGGCATCCACCAGCCGCAAACTGGCATCGATACCGATGGCCCGCAGTTTCTGGATGAACGGATTGTAGACGCGCGTGAAGGCTTCCGAATCGCTGAGAATTTCCAGCGCGAATTTCGCGCCGTCCTTGTCGTGAAACTGCCCGTTGCGCCGCTCGAAACCGGCTTCTTCCATCAGTTTGACGGCTTTGCCGAATTGCGCGCGGTCCCGCCCTGTTCCATCCGAAACCGGCATGATGACGGCCTCGCCGAACACGGCATCGGGAAGCTTGCCGCGATAGCGTTCCAGCACTTTCGACTCATCCGGGGTGGGGAGGCCCCTGGCCTGAAAATCCGACCCGTTGAAACTCGATTGCGAGCGCTCATAGGTGTCGAAGAAGAGGTTTTTGTTGGTCCACTCGAAATCAAAACAGAGGCTGATTGCCTCCCGCACGCGCGGGTCGCGGAAACGCTCGCGACGCTGGTTCAGCGCCCAGGCCTGCATCAGCGGGCTCTTCTCTTTCGGGAAGGTGCGCTTGATGATTTTCTTTCCCTGAATGGCCGGGAAGTCGTAGCCGGTAGCCCAGTTCTTGGACACGCTTTCGGAACGAAAATCGATATCGCCTTTCTTGAAGGCTTCGAATTCCGGCTGCCGGTCGCGGAAGAACTCGATGTGGATGCGGTCGAAATGGCTGGAACCGCGCCGCACTGGCAAATCCTTGGCCCAGTAGTCTTCGAAACGATCATATTCAATGAATTGACCGGCGGTGAAATTCCCCACCTTGTAAGCGCCCGAACCGAGCACCGGTTCCATCGTGGTCGCTTCGAAATCGCGATCCTTGAACCAGGTCTCCGACAGGATCGGCAGCACCACGGCGTCAAGGATGGCGTTGGGGCCGCGATCCGTCGCAAAACGCATGCGAATATCGTTCTTGCCCGTCAGTTCCACCTTTTCCAGCCCGGCGAGCGACTGACGTATGAGCGGGTGGCCCTTTTCCTTCAGCACCGTATAGGTGAACAGCACGTCTTTCGCCGTGATCGGTGATCCGTCATGGAACCGCGCTTCCTTGCGCAGCTTGAAGGTGCAGGCCCGACGATCTTTCGACAGCGTGACGCTTTCAGCGATAAGTCCGTAGACGGAATCCGGTTCATCGAGCGCCGGGACCATCAGGCTGTCATAGGTCAGCTCCATGCGCGGCGGCGCGTCGCCTTTGAAGGTAAAGGTGCTGAGCGTGTTGAAGGTCTGCGTGTTCTGGTTCCAGGTCCAGCTTGCTGGCGCAAACCTGAACGTGCCGCCTTTCGGCGCGTCTGGACTGGTGTAATCGAAATGGGTGAAATCGCTGCCATATTTCAGCTCGCCAAAGGCGGACAGGCCATGCAGGGACTTGCCGGTCGGCACCTCCGCAAAGGCGTTGGCAATGACAGCCTGACCCGGCAGGCAGGCCGCGATTGCGGCGCTGCCCGAAACACCCAGAAAATGGCGGCGGTTCATGCGAAGCATCGTCATTCTCCGCTTGTCCCTATTCGCTGCCGGTCTTCAGTTTGGCTTCCTTCGCGGAGTCGACCCACCATGAGAATGGATCGATGCCCAGATAATCCGGCTGCTTTTCCGGCATGCCGAACTTGTTCCAATAGGCCACATTGATGTGGTCGGAATACCATTGCGGGATCACGTAATAATTCCACAACAGCGCCCGGTCGAGCGCATGGCTTGCGGCCACCAGTTCCTCGCGATCCTTGGCATAGATCACGCGGTCGATCAGCGTGTCGATGGCCGGGTTCTTGATACCGGCATAGTTGCGGCTGCCTTTGAAATCTGCGGCCTTCGAGCCCCACATGTCGCGCTGCTCATTGCCGGGCGAGGCGGTCTGCGCGATGACCGAGGTGATGATATCATAGTCGAAATCATTGACCCGCGCCTGATATTGGGCGGTATCGACGATACGCACCGTGGCATTGATCCCGATCTTGCGCAGGCTCGCCGCAAACGGATTGTAGATGCGCTCGTCGGTCGGATCCTTGCCGAGAAATTCGATGGTGAACGGATTGCCATTCGCATCGACCAGCTTGTTGCCCTGCAATTTCCAACCCGCTTCCGCAAACAGCTTCAGAGCCGTTCGCAGATTATCGCGGGTGGCCTGCGGCGTGTCGTAAACAGGCAGCTTGAATTCCTTGGTCAGCGCATCTGCGGGGAGCGCATCCTTGACCGTTTCGAGAATGGCCTGCTCCGCCGGGGTCGGCGGGCCGCTCAGCTGCAATTCATTGCCAGCGAAATAGCTGTTGATGCGGTTATACTGATTAAAAAACAGCATGCGGTTCATGGATTCGAAGTCGAAAGCATAGGTCAGCGCTTGACGAACTTTCGGGTCCTTGAACTTGTCGCGCCGCGTATTCAGGAAATAGCCCTGCATGCGGCCGACGGCATTATACGGGAAGGACTTCTTGACGACGTCACCGCGCTCGACTGCCGGAAAATTATACTGTTCCGCCCAGCGCTGGGCGCGGTTTTCGTTACGATAATCATACTGGCCGCCCTTCTTGAAGGCTTCCCAGGTTGCATCTTCGTTGAAGTAATACTCGTAGACGACGCGGTCGAAATTGTTGCGACCGACATTCACGGCCAGGTCTTTGCCCCAGTAATCATCGACGCGCGCCCAGGTGATGGATCGTCCCGGCGCAACGCGGTCGATCTTGTAGGCAGAAGAACCCAGCGGAATTTCCAGCGTCGGGCGGCTGATATCGCGCTGTTTGCCCTGCGCGTCCTTGCCCTCCCACCAATGCTGCGGCAGCACTGCGAGCTGGCCCATGATTTGCGGCAATTCGCGATTGCCCTTTTGGCTGAAGTTGAACTTCACCTCGTGGTCGCCGGTCTTTTCCGCGCTTTCCACGTCGCCATAATATTTGTTGTAAAGTGGCGACTGTTTCTTAAGCACATTGAAGGACCAGATCACGTCTTCCACGGTGATCGGCTGACCGTCATGCCATTTGGCGTTCGGGTTGAGCTTGAACTTCACCCAGGAATAATCATCCGGGTACTGAAGCGCTTCGGCGATCAGCGGATACTGTGTCGATCCCTGATCGAGCGAATCTGTCATCAGCGTATCGTAGAGCATGCCGCCGCCGAAGTCTGACAGGCCCGCTGCGGCGACGCCCTGCACGACGAACGGGTTGAGACTGTCGAATGTGCCGACGGCCACCTGATTGAGCGTGCCGCCCTTCGGCGCTTGCGGGTTTACGTAGTCGTAATGCTTGAAATCAGCCGCATATTTGGGCTCGCCGAGCAGGCTGGAAGAACTGCGCCATTGGGGTTCCACGTCGCTCGCATGGCTTAACGACATTGTGCTTGCAAGCATGGCAACCGCAAATGCACCCGCCCAAAACGCTTTCATCCAGTCTCTCCGTTTCTGCTTCGGATCATCTGTATGAGTCTTATGGGTTTTTGCGGAGGAAGAAAGGCACCGGGACAATAAATTTCATCGTCCAAATGAAAAAGCCCGGTTGAAACCGGGCTTTTCGATCATTCTTGCGCTATTAGTTCGCCGGTGCGGCTGGCTTTTCGCCTTCCGGTGCAGGCGCTGCATCCGCAGGCTTAGCATCGCCGCCTGCCGGTGCGGCATCAGCGGCTGGAAGTGGAGCCGGGTTGTCGGACAGCGTGCGCAGATAGGCGATCAGATCGGCGCGCTCATTGTCCTTCTTGTCGCCCGCAAAGCCCATGGCCGTGCCCTTGATGAAGCCTTTTGGCGACGTCAGGAACTTGTTGAGATGCTCGAAGTCCCACTTGTTGCCGCCTGCGCCGAATTCCTTCATGGCGGACGAATAGCCAAAACCTTCAACGGAAGCCGCCGGACGGTTCACGACATCCCACAGATGCGGGCCGACCTTGTTTGCGCCGCCCTTTTCGCCGGTGTGGCAGGCAGCACAGCGCTTGAAAACTGTTTCGCCGCGCGCAGGATCGGCGGATTGCAGCAATGTTGCGATGGAAACTTCTTCCTTGGCCGGTGCAGCTCCCCCTTCACCGGTCGACGCTTCCGCCGCTTCGATTATAAAACCGGGCTTTTCCGGTGCAGGCGAATGAAACAGCGCATCGGACAGGATGCCCGTCGTCATGACAACGAAAACCGTTGCCAGAAAAGCCATGATAAACTTGTTAGTCCGGGTTGAATTCATCGCCGGTCAGCGCTCCCTCTACCAAAACGCTCTCCCCGAGAACGCTCTCCTCAGCCGACATGCGCACCTCATATGAGGTTGCAATTCTCTCCGCGGCATCGGGCGGAAACTAGGTCTTTTACCAGGGCGATGCAACACCTATAAGGGTAACCAGACCCGTGACTTTTTGACACTTTTGCAGCATTTACAGTGCGGATAAAACTCCTCGAAAGACGGCCACGATCCGACGAGACAACAAGAGGCGACCATGCTTCAGACCTTAAAGACCCTTACTCTTATTCCGGCAAGACTGGCCGCCACGCGCTTGCCGAACAAGCCGCTGGCCGATATTTGCGGGAAGCCGATGATCGTGCATGTGGCCGACAGAGCCGCCGCCGCCAAGCTTGGGCGCGCCGTCGTTGCGACCGATAGCGAGGAAATTTTTGCCGCCGTCACTGCGCATGGCCACGAAGCCGTCATGACCCGCACCGATCACGAATCGGGTTCGGACCGCATCTATGAAGCGCTTTTGAAGCTCGATCCGGCTGGCGAGTTCGATGCCGTGGTCAATGTGCAGGGTGATTTGCCGACCATAGATCCCGACATAATCCGCAGCGCTCTGCTGCCGCTCGAAGACGGTCCGGCAGATATTGCGACGCTTGGCGTCGAGATTGAGGAAGAATCGGAAAAGACCAATCCGAGCGTGGTGAAGATCGTCGGCTCGCCGCTGGCGGGCAGTTCGCGTCTGCGCGCGCTCTATTTCACCCGCGCCACGGCGCCTTATGGCGACGGCCCGCTCTATCATCATATCGGCCTTTATGCCTATCGCCGTTCGGCGCTGGAGAAATTCGTGAAACTCGGGCCGTCGCCGCTGGAAAAGCGCGAAAAGCTTGAGCAATTGCGCGCTTTGGAAGCCAGCATGCGCATCGATGTCGAAGTGGTGAAAACGGTGCCGCTGGGCGTCGATACGCCCGCCGACCTTGACCGCGCCCGACTTCTTGTCGCAAAGGGTCTTTGACAAGGTCAACAACCAGGAAAGCCCCGCGAGTGAGGGGCGTTTGAGAAAGTACGACGACGATGAAAACCAACCGGATTTCTTTTCAGGGTGAAGCGGGTGCCAATTCCGATACGGCGTCGCGCAACATGTTTCCCGGTATGGAGCCTTTGCCGTGTCCGACTTTTGAAGACGCTTTCAACGCGGTCGAGACCGGCGCTGCCGATCTGGCGATGATCCCGATCGAGAATACGCTGGCTGGTCGCGTTGCGGATATTCATTATCTGCTGCCGCTGGCCGATATGCACATTGTGGGCGAATATTTCCTGCCGATCCATTTTCAGCTGATGGTGCTTCCGGGCGTCAAGCGCGAGGAAATCAAGACGGTTCACAGCCATATTCACGCGCTCGGCCAGTGCCGCAAGGTCATCCGCCAGAACGGCTGGAAGCCGGTCATCGCGGGTGATACGGCGGGCGCTGCCCGTCTCGTCGCCGACATGCAGGACCGTTCGATGGCAGCGCTCGCGCCGCGTCTGGCCGCCGATCTCTACGGCCTCGATATTCTGGAAGAAAATGTCGAGGACGCGGAAGACAATGTGACCCGCTTCGTGGTTCTGTCGAAGGAAAAGCAATGGGCACCACGCCCGGAAAACGGCGAACGCATCATGACGACGTTTGTTTTCCGCGTGCGCAACGTTCCGGCAGCGCTTTACAAGGCGATGGGCGGCTTTGCCACCAACGGCGTCAATATGACCAAGCTCGAAAGCTATCAGATCGGCGGGCGTTTTATCGCCACGCAGTTCTATGCCGATATTGAGGGCCACCCTGAAGACCGCAATGTACAGCTCGCTTTGGAGGAACTCGAATTCTTCTCCAAGGAAGTACGTATTCTCGGCGTCTATCGGGGCAGCGACATTCGCGGCACGCAGTTGCTCGCCGCGGAATAATTCACGAAAATATCGGGCAGAATCAGTTTTCCGCCCATGCCTTGATCAGATGGGTTGCGATGGCGCCGGATGGTGGCACTCGCAGCCCATTTTCATGGGTGCCCGCCAGCATGGTGCGGACTTCATCCTTGCCGAACCAGCGACCGTCTTCCAGTTCCGAGCGGTCGATAGTGAAGTCGTCCGACAGCACTTCGGCATGGCAGCCGATCATCAGCGAATAGGGAAACGGCCAGGGCTGGCTGGCGTGATATCCGACGCGACCAATGGCGAGCCCCATTTCCTCAAGGCTTTCACGACGAACCGCTGCTTCAATCGTCTCGCCATGTTCGATGAAACCAGCAAGGCAGGAATAGGAACCGGCAGCAAAATGCGGGCTGCGCGCGAGAATGCATTTGTCACCGCGCACCGGCAGCATGATCGCCACCGGATCGGTGCGCGGGAAATGCTCGGCGCTGCAATTTGGACATTGACGCTTGGCACCACCGGCGCGCATTTCGGTCTTTGTGCCACAACGCCCGCAGAAACGGTGATTGTTGTGCCAGGCAGTTAGTGCCGCTGCTTGCGCCAGCGCGCCCAGCAGATCGGCTGAAACCAGCCCTTCCATATAGATGCTGCGATAGTCCTGCGCCCGAAACGGTACTTCCAGCGCCTCGGGATCGATGGGGGCCATCAGGGCGACGAGCGGCGTGCCATCCTGCAACCCCAGAAACACCGGCTCGTGCAGATCGGGTGCAAAGTCCCTCGCTTCGCTGAAGCGGAAGAGCGCGCGCGGCGTCTTTTCATCGGTGTAATCGAGCAGAAGCTTGTTGCCGCCCAAAAGCATGACGCGCGTTTCCGGCAGTTCCAGCGCGGTGAAGGCCGAATCGTCCTGACGTTTTTCGGACTGGCGGTCGATGCGGTTGCCACCAAAGCCGACAAAACGGCTCGGTTCTATTTCCGGCAGATCGTAGAGGCGGAAAGCCATGATGCTCTCGAATTGCTGTTGTTGGGAGAATTACAGCGCCGCGCGAATGTCGGCGATCAGCTTGCGGGCGTCTTTTTCGTCATAGGCTTCACGCGTGCCATGGCCCCAGACGGGGCCGGGCCATCCCGCATCGCCCTCGTTGCGGGCAATCACATGCAGATGAAGCTGGCGCACGATATTGCCGAGGGCTCCGGTGTTGATTTTCTGGCACTCGGTCACGGTTTTCAGCGCCTGCGCTACCAATCCGGCCTCGAAGGTAAGAATCGTCTGGTCGAGCGGCGTCAGATCGTGAATTTCTGAAAGATCGGCCCTGCGCGGCACGAGGATAAGCCACGGCCAGCGGCGGTCATTCATCAGTCGCAACTCGCAAAGGCCGAGCACGGCGACGGAAAAAGTGTCGGCATCAAGCCGTTTATCGAGTTCGAACTGTGTCATAAGCTGTTTCCTATCAGTTTTTTTCGTTCTGCGCTTGCTTTTTGCGCTGCGATTGACGATATGCAGCGTGGGAGGTTGGTGGTGGACGAGCCACTCGCCAACCGGGTCAGGTCCGGAAGGAAGCAGCCCTAACGAGCCAGGCACGGGTCGCCGTGCCAGCCTCCCACCTTTTTCTCATTCGCCACTTTTCTTGGCTATCTGGCGGCTGTTGATGAACAGTGTCCGTTGTTGACCTTGCTCATACGTCCGGTCCAAACTGTCGGTCGAGAAAAAAGCGTAACAGGAAGAACGGAAGGGTCGCCATGGATACGAAATCCGCTGGCATAGCTGCCGATGGGGCCTATCGCGTTCTCGCCCGCAAATACCGTCCGCAGAATTTCAACGATCTCGTCGGCCAGGAGCCGATGGTGCGCACGCTCAAAAATGCGTTCGAGACCGGTCGCATCGCGCAGGCCTGGATGCTGACCGGCGTTCGCGGCGTTGGCAAAACGACGACGGCGCGCATTCTGGCGCGGGCGCTCAATTACAAGACCGATACTGTCGATCAGCCGACCATCGACCTTTCCGTGCCCGGCGAGCATTGTCAGGCAATTATGGAAGGCCGCCATGTCGATGTGATCGAGATGGACGCTGCCTCGCATACCGGCATTGACGATATTCGCGAGATCATTGAGCAGGTGCGCTATCGCCCGGTTTCAGCGCGCTACAAAGTCTATATCATCGACGAAGTGCA
>PJUK01000234.1_pt1 | contig 26551 bp, 23 predicted proteins | sample 1512211 | NCBI WGS metagenome assembly PJUK01 (sample SAMN08177668, study PRJNA422409) | Feces metagenome, whole genome shotgun sequencing project.
AAGTTCATTTAGTTACCTACTATGTTGTTTGTGTGATACAGCCTGGTCTTCTTAAAATCAGGCTGCTACATATTGAATAAATGATTGCCTGAACCAGACAATCATCATCATTCAAAAAAGTGTGGCGAACCACACTTTATGTTTTATTTACGCTTGCGTTGAATCGCGTGGATTGCACGACCGTCAACAGAAAGCGCTGCTTCATGTACAACTTCAGAGAAAGTTGGGTGACCGAAAGTCATCAATTGCAAGTCTTCAACAGAAGAAACGAATTCAAGCGCGATCATACCTTGGTGTACGATGTCAGATGCATTAGGACCCACAACGTGCATACCTAAAAGACGATCTGTTTTCGCATCAGCAACGAACTTCACAAAACCAGCAGTATCACCAGCAGCCAATGCACGACCATTCACCGCAAACGGGAATTGACCAGCTTTAACTTCATGACCTTTTTCAGCGGCTTGTTCTTCAGTTAAACCGACCCAAGCTGCTTCTGGATGCGTATAGATCACGCTGATGATGGTGTCGTAGTTCACTTGAGCAGCATGACCGTGGATACGTTCAACTGCCATTACGCCTTCTTCCATTGCTTTATGTGCAAGCATTGGACCGCGTACCAAGTCACCAATCGCATAAACACCTTCAACAGATGTTTGGCACTGATCATTGACATCAACCAAACCACGTTCAGTGAGTTTAATGCCAGAATCTTCTGCCAATAAACCTTCTGCATATGCTTTACGGCCTACACAAACGATTAACTTGTCAAAAACTTGTTCTTTGTCTTCGCCAGCTTGGTTATATTTAACCGTTACTTCGCGACCATTGGTTTCAGCACCAGAAACTTTTGCACCGATACGGATATCTAAACCTTGTTTTTTCAAGATTTTTTGATATTCCTTCGCCAATGCTTTGTCTGCCATTGGTAAGAAAGCATCTAATGCTTCAAACACAACAACTTCTGAACCAAGACGACGCCATACTGAACCAAGCTCTAGACCGATCACACCGGCACCGATCACACCAAGACGCTTAGGAACTTCTGGGAATTTTAATGCGCCAGTCGAGTCAACAATCAAGTCTTCATCAACAGGAGCGACTGGAATATTGACAGGTACAGAACCCGTTGCAAGGATCACGTACTTCGGTTCTAAAACCTGTACATCACCTTCAAAAGGTGTGAATTCTACTTTTTTACCTGCAAGTAATTTACCCGTACCTTGTAACCACTCGATACCATTACCTTTCAGTAATTGAGCAACACCACCGGTCAATTGATCTACAACTTTGTCTTTACGTGCCAACAAAGTGTCTAAATCAAATTTAACTTCACCCGTGGTAATACCGTGTTCAGCAAGTTCGTGAACAGTTGCTTCGTAACGGTGAGAAGAGTCAAGCAATGCTTTAGAGGGGATACAACCCACGTTTAAACACGTACCACCTAAAGATGGTTTACCGTTGTGAATACGTTTTTCGATACAAGCAACTTTGAAACCAAGTTGAGCTGCACGAATGGCCGCTTCATAACCACCAGGTCCACCGCCAATAACAACAAGATCAAACTGTTGAGACATCTTTATCTCCAATGAATCTCCCCTATCTTCTTTTATCAGAGAAGAAATTTCACAAACCCAGAAACTAATCAGACTTGTGAAAGTCCCTCTTGTAATTCAAGAGGGACTTCGGGGGATTTTTAAATAAAAAATTATAGGTCAAGAATGAGTTTAGCTGGCTCTTCTAACAATTCTTTGATTGTTACCAAGAAACCTACCGCTTCTTTACCATCGATTAAACGGTGGTCATAAGAAAGTGCTAAATACATCATTGGCAAGATTTCAACTTGACCATTCACCGCCATAGGACGCTCTTGAATTTTATGCATACCCAAGATTGCAGTTTGTGGCTGGTTTAAAATAGGTGTTGAAAGCAATGAACCGAAAGTACCGCCGTTGGTGATTGTGAACGTACCACCAGTCATGTCTTCGATGCCTAACTTACCGTCACGTGCTTTAAATGCATAGTCACGGATACCGTTTTCAACTTCTGCATAGTTCATACGGTCAGTATCACGAAGTACAGGAACAACCAGACCACGGTCAGAAGAAACAGCTACACCGATGTCATAGAAACCGTGATAAACGATATCGTCGCCATCAATAGATGCGTTTACAGCTGGGTAGCGTTTTAATGCTTCAGTTGCCGCTTTAACGAAGAAAGACATAAAGCCTAAACGAGCACCATGACGTTTTTCGAAAGCATCTTTATATTGCTTACGCATTTCCATGATTGGCTTCATGTTCACTTCGTTGAACGTAGTTAACATTGCAGTTTGTTGTGTAGCCGCCAATAAACGCTCAGCAACACGCTTACGTAAACGTGTCATTGGAACACGTTTCTCGATACGCTCGCCTACAGCAACGCTTAATGGTTGAACTGATGCAGCTGGCTTATGGTTCGCAACATCTTCTTTAGTGATGCGACCACCACGGCCTGTACCTTGAACGTCAGCAGCATTGATACCAGTTTCAGACAATGCTTTACGCACTGCAGGTGCCTGGTTTTGATCAACCGGTTGAGTTGATGCAGCAGCCGCAGGTGCAGATGCAGCAGGCGCCGCTTCTGCTGGTGCAGCAGCTTCAGGAGCAGCCGCAGAAACAGCACCAGCTTCGAATTGAGCAATCACTTCGTCAGAAAGAACGGTATCGCCTTCATCTTTGATGATTGCAACAAGGCTACCATCAGCTGGAGCAACCACTTCTAAAACAACTTTATCGGTTTCAATGTCACAGATCACTTCATCACGTGATACAGGTTCACCTACTTTCTTGTGCCAAGTTGCGATCGTACCGTCAGCAACTGACTCTGGAAATACCGGTGCTTTAATTTCGGTTGCCATTATTTAGAATCTCCTGATTGTTCAACTTCAATAGCAAGTGCGTCATTGATGAGCTGAGCTTGTTGTTTTGCATGCAAGTATGGCGAGCCACAAGCAGGTGCGGCAGATGCTTCACGACCAGCATAGCTAATACGGATTTGTTTACCAGATTTAAGAACGTCTTCATACAAGCGAGGAACGATGAATAACCAAGCGCCTTGGTTCTTCGGCTCTTCTTGTGCCCAAACAAGTTCTTGAATGTTTGGATACTCAGCCATAACTTCAGCCAAGCGTTGTTCTGGGTATGGATACAATTGTTCGATACGAACGATCGCAACATGGTTAAGACCAAGTTCACGACGTTTTTCAAGCAAGTCGTAATAAACCTTACCACCACAAAGCACTAAGCGAGTTACGTCTGCTTTATTGATTTGATCAATTTCATCGATCACAGTTTGGAATGAACCGTTTGCCAATTCATCAAGTGTTGAAGTCGCAAGTTTATGACGTAGTAATGATTTTGGTGACATTACAATCATTGGCTTACGAATCGGACGAACTGCCTGACGACGTAACGCATGGAAAATTTGCGCAGGAGTCGTTGGCGTCATCACTTGCATGTTGTCTTCAGCACAAAGCTGCAAGAAACGCTCTAAACGTGCAGATGAATGCTCTGGCCCTTGACCTTCATAACCGTGTGGCAACAACATGGTCAGACCACAAACACGCTCCCACTTGGTTTCACCCGAAGCGATAAACTGGTCAATTACAACTTGCGCACAGTTTGCGAAGTCACCGAACTGCGCTTCCCAAACGATCAAGCTTTTCGGCAAAGTGGTTGAGTAACCGTATTCAAATGCCAGTACAGCTTCTTCAGACAATAAAGAGTCATAAACCGCAGTACGTGGCTGATTCTCTTTGATATGGCAAAGCGGAATATAAACTGAACCATCTACCTGGTTGTGCAATTTCGCATGACGGTGCGAGAATGTACCACGACCAACGTCTTCACCGGTGATACGTACCAGGAAGCCATCATCAAGCAAAGTTGCATAAGCTAAGGTTTCAGCAGCACCCCAGTTCAGCGGCATTTCACCTGTTTGCATTTTCGCACGGTCATCGATGACTTTTTGAACTTGACGCTGTAATACAAAACCTTCAGGCAACGTATTCATCTTCTGACCAAGCTCTTTCAAACGGTCAATGCTGAATGTTGTATCCCAGATGTCTGTGTATTCATGGCCCAAGTATGGCGTCCAATCCACAAACATTTTTTTGTTCGGCTCACGAACCAATGCATTGGCAACGTGGTTACCCGCTTCCAGATCAGAGCGGTAGCCTTCAACCATGGCATCAGCACTTGCACGGTCAAGAATTTTTTCCTGAACCAGCTGATCAGCATACAACGTACGAGTCGTTGCTTTCTTGCTGATGACTTGATACATCAATGGTTGTGTTGCAGATGGCTCATCCGCCTCGTTGTGACCGCGACGACGGTAGCAGAACAAGTCCAGAATGACATCTTTACGGAATTCATGACGGAAGTCATGTGCAATTTGAGTGGCAAAAATAACCGCTTCAGGATCATCACCGTTTACATGGAAAATCGGTGACTGAATCATTTTCGCAACGTCAGTACAGTATTCGGTAGAACGTGTATCACGCGGATCAGAAGTCGTGAAGCCCACTTGGTTATTGATCACGATATGGACTGTACCGCCCACTGTGTAACCACGGGTTTGTGACATCTGGAAGGTTTCCTGGTTCACACCTTGACCTGCAAACGCAGCATCACCATGAACGATAACAGGAAGAACGTCATCACCGCCAATGTCTTTACGACGTACTTGACGCGCACGAACCGAACCTTCAACCACTGGACCAACGATTTCCAAGTGCGATGGGTTAAATGCCAATGCCAAGTGAACTTCGCCGCCTGGTGTCATGACGTTTGAAGAGAAGCCTTGGTGATACTTCACATCACCTGAACCTTTTTTATGCAGGCTCTTGCCTTCGAACTCACCGAAAAGATCAGCTGGGTTTTTACCCATGATGTTAACAAGCAGGTTGAGACGACCACGGTGTGGCATACCAATCACAACTTCTTTACAACCGACGCTACCAGCACGTTGAATGATTTCGTTCATCATTGGAATAAAAGACTCACCGCCTTCTACACCAAAACGTTTTGCACCAACGAATTTATTACCGAGATACTTTTCCAGGCCTTCAGCAGCAGTTAAACGCTCCAGGAAACCTTTTTTCTGATCATTGGTATAGTTGAATTTGCCGCGAACACTTTCCAGACGCTGTTGAATCCAACGCTTTTCTTTAGTGTCAACGATATGCATATATTCTGCACCAATTGAACCGCAGTACGTTGCTTCCATGGCTTCAACCATTTCAGACAAGGTTGCTTCTGCTTTTCCAATGGCGAGGTTGCCTGTATTAAATACAGTATCAAGATCAGATTTGGTTAAACCGTGAGCAGATAAATCGAGGTCAGGAACGTCTTCGCGTTTCGCAAGACCTAATGGATCGAGTTTAGCTTTTTGATGACCACGGTTACGGTAAGCAGCGATGAGTTGTAATACACCAATTTGACGACGCTCATGTTCTGTACTTACAGTGCTTTGAACAACAGGTTGAACTCGGCTTGCATTACGGCCCAGAAGGAGGAATTGCTCGCGCACACTGCCGTGTGGTTGATCACCTTTAGGGTATTTATCGAAATATTCACGCCAATCCTCTGACACTGAGGTTGGAGAAGTTAGGTACTGTTCGTATAGCTCTTCAATATACGCTGCACTATCAGCGGAAAGTTCAGTGTCAAGACGCAATGCGTCAGCAACTTCTTGCATTTTTGGACCCATTTCCTATTGCAAAAAATAATACAGGCTGCCTTTTAAGCACACCCATGATTCATAGTGCCAAATTGGTAACACGACACTACTACCCAAGGTAATCCAACCCTGAGACATTATTACTACACATCAGGAGTAATCCCTGTGATGTAACAAATGAGCCATGCACCTTCAATTCAAGGCACATAACTCATTCTTCATACTCGATGAAATCGAGCAATTTTTTGCAAATCATTTTAGAAAAATTAACTAAATTTTTAACTTTTCTAAATTGACTTTTTCACTAAAACCTGTACAAATCTTGAAGGCTTTCTTAATCGATAAGCCCAAGAATCTGCTTATTTTTTGATTCCAGTTGTGGCAGAAATCCTAACATGTTCTCAAGCTTGGATTGATTTTTTTGACACATACCACCTATAAAGCAGCGAAATACACATATCAAATTATATTCTAATATACCGCCCTTTTGATAAAAGTTGCACTCCAATCGATCAAAAATAAACATTCTCTACAAATATTGCACAAAGCGCATCCAGTTTGATTAAAAATAAATCAACCTAGCCACCATATCGATTTTGATGATTTTAATTAGCAACAAAATCCATAAATATTTGAGGCTAAATTTCTCAAATTCAAGTCAGGTTTTACTCAGGCAGTTACTTTTCAACCAGTCGTTAAGCTTTCGCAAAATAAAAAAAGAAGCCCCTTGCGGGGCCCCTTTCTGGCTTAGAAAAAACGAATTAACCCGCTTGATCTAATAACATGTTACGAATGTGACCAATTGCCTTTGTCGGGTTCAAACCTTTAGGACATACAGATACACAGTTCATGATCCCTTTACAACGGAACAAAGAGAACGGATCGTCTAAGCGAGCCAAACGCTCTTGTGTTGCTGTATCACGAGAGTCAATGATAAAGCGATACGCATTTAACAATGCAGATGGTCCAAGGAACTTATCAGGGTTCCACCAGAATGATGGGCATGAAGTTGAACAACATGCACAAAGAATACATTCATATAGACCATCTAAGTGTTCACGCTCTTCTTGAGACTGTAAACGCTCTTTCGCCGGAGCTGGCTGGTTATTGATCAAGAACGGCTGAATCTTGTCATATTGGTCATAGAACTGGTTCATGTCTACAACCAAGTCTTTTACCACAGGTAAACCTGGTAAAGGACGGATTACAATCTTCTCTGGCAAGTCGTTCAAGTTCCACAAGCACGCCAAACCGTTTTTACCATTGATGTTCACACCATCCGAACCACAAATACCTTCACGGCAAGAGCGGCGGAATGTTAATGATTCATCCTGCACTTTCAACGCAAGTAACGCATCAAGCAACATACGGTGCTTGTCGGTTAACTCAAGTTTAAAAGTTTGCATGTACGGCGCTTTATCCTTATCAGGATCATAGCGGTAGATTTCGAATGTACGAGTGCCTCTACTCATCTTGGTTCTCCCGATTAGAATGTACGTGGTTTAGGTTCGATTGCTTCAACCGTTAACGGGCTGAAACGCACTGGCTTATATTCAAGACGGTTGTCTGATGAATACCATAAAGTATGCTTCATCCACTCATCATCACGGCGACCGTAAGAGTAAGTTGGGTGATCCGGTGCTAACTCATAGTCAACCACGGTATGCGCACCACGACATTCTTTACGTGCAGCAGCAGAAATCAAGGTCGCCTTCGCAACTTCATACAAGTTTTCAACTTCTAAAGCTTCAACACGTGCAGTGTTAAATACGCGAGACTTGTCTTTTAAATGAATGTTACGTACGCGTGGTTCAATCGCCAGGATTTCTTTCACGCCTTTGTCAAGCAACGCTTGGGTACGGAATACACCTGCGTGATCTTGTACGATGTCACGGATTGCATCAGCAACTTCTTGTGCATTTTCACCAGTCGTTGATTCATCCAGTTTACGTACACGCTCTAAGGTATTAACCAATACATCTGTTGGAAGCGGTGCATAGTCATCGCCATGATGTTTAGTCACGTAATCAATGATGTGTTCGCCCGCTGCTTTACCAAATACCACAAGGTCAAGCAATGAGTTGGTACCTAAACGGTTTGCACCATGTACCGATACGCAAGAACACTCACCAATCGCGTAGAAACCTTTTACCGGCTTCACATAGTCACGCGTACCTTTATAAGAATACTCTTTAGTATCCTTATCGTAGTGCGCAGAGAATTCACCCTCTTCCACACCATGCGGCACAACTACTTGACCATGAATGTTGGTTGGAATACCACCCATTTGATAATGGATTGTTGGTACTACCGGAATCGGCTCTTTGGTACAGTCAACGTTTGCGAACTTCTTACCAATCTCATAAACAGATGGCAGACGTTTCATGATTGTTTCAGCACCTAAATGCGTCATATCTAGCAAGATATAGTCGGCTTTAGGACCACAACCACGACCTTCTTTAATTTCCTGGTCCATAGAACGTGATACGAAGTCACGTGGTGCCAAGTCTTTTAAAGTCGGTGCATAGCGTTCCATGAACGGTTCGCCGTCTTTGTTACGAAGAATCGCACCTTCACCACGGCAACCTTCGGTTAACAATACGCCTGCGCCCGCAACACCCGTTGGGTGGAATTGCCAGAATTCCATATCCTGTAATGGAATACCTGCACGAGCAGCCATACCAAGACCGTCACCAGTATTGATATATGCGTTTGTAGATGCGCGATAAACACGACCCGCACCACCGGTAGCAAATAAGGTTGCTTTAGCCTGGAATACCGCAATGTTACCAGTTTCTTGGTCAATCGCAGTTACACCAAGCACATCACCCGCTTCGTTACGGATCAAGTCTAATGCAATCCACTCAACGTAGAACTGGGTGCCCATTTTCACGTTGCTTTGGTACAAGGTATGCAATAACGCATGACCCGTACGGTCAGCAGCAGCACACGCACGTGGAACCGCTTTTTCACCGTAGTTAGCAGAGTGACCACCGAATGGACGCTGATAGATCGTACCATCTTGGTTACGGTCAAACGGCATACCCAAGTGTTCAAGCTCGTAAACAACTTTAGGCGCTTCACGGGTCATGAACTCGATTGCGTCCTGATCGCCTAACCAGTCAGAACCTTTAACCGTGTCATAGAAGTGATAGTGCCAGTTATCTTCTTGCATGTTACCTAACGACGCACCAATACCACCCTGGGCAGCAACCGTATGCGAACGTGTCGGGAATACTTTGGTCAATACCGCAACTTTTAAACCCGCTTGAGCAAGTTGGTAAGCAGCGCGCATACCAGAACCACCACCACCGACGATAACGGCATCGAAAGTGAGGTTTTGAATATTTGAATAATCTTCTTTAGGGTTAATAGCGCCCATGATCTCTTCCTATCAATTTGCCCAGAAAATCTGGATACCCCAGATTGCGTACACGATCACTGAAATAATGACAGCAGAAGTAAGTACAAGGCGTAAACCTGAAGCTGAAGGACCCATTTGACGAGTCGTTACATAATCAGTAAAGACTTGCCACATACCAATCCAAGCGTGTGCAACCAGCGATAATACTGCTAATAAAGAAAAGATCTTCATTGGCAAAGTCAGCATAAAGCCAGCCCATTGTTCATAACCAAATCCGCTATGGCAAAGGATCCAGCCTAATAAAACAATAGTGTATGCAGCCAACACTACAGCACTGATACGCTGGATATACCAATCGCGTGAACCTGAACCTGTTAAACCTGTAGCACTTTTCATTAGAACATAATCCATACAAAGGCTGCGACGATACCGATCACAGATAAGATCAATGAAACTGTAGCCGCGATACGACCGCTTTGTAATTCTTCAGCGAAACCGAGGTCAGCAAGTAAATGCTTGATCCCTGCGATTAGGTGGAAAATTAATCCAGCTACAAATACCCATACGACAAAACGTACAAGGATATTTCCGAAAACGACATTTTTAACGTAGTCAAATCCTTCTGGTGAAGATAAAGATTTATCCAAAATCCATAAAAGAACAGCGACTAATAAGAAAACGATTACACCTGATAGACGGTGTAGAATTGATGCAATAGCCACGGGTGAGCGTAAATTTACCGCTAACACCTGACCCATGGACAAATTGACAGGTCTGTTGCTTTTCACAGCGGGCATCCTGTAGGTAGAAACTCCATCCGGAGTTTGTTTGAATTAATTCAAAGGAAAGCTGGCATTGTTAGGCAAGCACAGCACATGCCTAACCTATAAACGACATCGAATTATAAAACGTGAAATATCAAAATACAAACAATCAGCTTTCGCTTTAGTCGAAAAAAACTTTAAATAAGAATCATTCACATGCATAATAATGACCAAAAAAACCACATGCTCAGACAAAAAATACTATCTATTTGTTTTGTAATGATAAAATTAAGATACTATTTTTTATGGATAGTTTCTAATTTAATAAATTCTTTTCTTATATTTTCTCAAAATAATTCGTTTTTAAGTTTTTATTTGTCCAAATAATCACAGTTTATGCATACTTCAAAATAATAGTGCTCATTTATATATTAAATATAATCAATTAATAATCTATTTTTATAAGTCAGCCGCAGAAATCAATCAGTCATTTTTTATACAATCAATTGCACCAAAATGAATCAATTATTAGTTTAAAAGTCACGTTTTTAATTGTTTTTTTAATGACCAGTACAGGCTAAGCATAGGGAAACACAGGCTTTTGAAAAGCGATAAGTATTTATTTTATAAGCAGCAAAATATTGTCTCTCTAAAAATTTACTTACAATTGGACTGATGCTTCATTTTTTTTCTGCACCTAAATCTTGATTTGACATATTATACTCGACCGGTGCTGTGATTTTACTCAGTTTTTTCTTCGATACTGAATGACTAATTGACTGTAGCAACGTCATTTTTTATCCCTAAGTATAATTGACAAAATTTTAGTAGCCACTAATCTTATAGCAAATTTTGACACCGTCTGATTCGCACATGACAAGATTAGTATTTCGAGTCAGATAATCATTCACCAGGACAGGAGATCTATTGAATGTCTGCAGCAACTGGCAAAAAAGCCGTATTACAGCTTGATGGCAAAGAAATTGAATTACCAATTTACAGCGGCACATTGGGCCCAGATGTAATTGACGTTAAAGATGTATTAGCATCAGGTCACTTTACTTTCGATCCTGGTTTTATGGCGACAGCGGCTTGCGAATCTAAGATCACATTCATTGATGGTGACAAAGGTGTGTTATTACACCGTGGCTATCCGATTGATCAATTAGCGACTCAAGCAGACTACTTGGAAACTTGTTATTTATTATTAAATGGCGAACTTCCAAATGCTGAACAAAAGACAGAATTTGACGCTAAAGTACGTAACCACACCATGGTTCACGATCAAGTCAGCCGTTTCTTCAATGGTTTCCGTCGTGATGCTCATCCGATGGCGATAATGGTTGGTGTTGTTGGTGCGTTATCTGCGTTCTATCACAATGGTTTAGACATCGAAGATGTAAATCACCGTGAAATTACCGCGATTCGTTTAATCGCAAAAATCCCTACCCTTGCAGCATGGAGCTACAAGTACACTGTAGGTCAACCATTCATTTACCCACGTAATGATCTTGGTTATGCAGAAAACTTCTTACACATGATGTTTGCAACGCCTGCTGACCGTGATTACAAGGTAAATCCTGTTCTGTCACGTGCAATGGACCGTATCTTCACGCTGCATGCTGACCACGAACAAAATGCATCTACTTCTACAGTTCGTCTTGCCGGTTCTACTGGTGCGAATCCGTATGCATGTATCTCTGCTGGTATCTCGGCACTTTGGGGACCTGCTCACGGTGGTGCAAACGAAGCTGTACTTAAGATGCTTGATGAAATTGGTAGCGTAGAAAACGTTGCTGAATTCATGGAAAAAGTGAAGCGTAAAGAAGTTAAACTCATGGGCTTCGGTCACCGTGTTTACAAAAACTTCGACCCACGCGCTAAAGTCATGAAACAGACTTGTGACGAAGTTCTTGAAGCTTTAGGCATCAACGATCCACAATTGCAACTTGCAATGGAACTTGAGCGTATTGCGCTTAGCGATCCGTACTTCGTAGAGCGTAAGCTTTACCCGAACGTAGATTTCTACTCAGGTATCATCTTAAAAGCGATTGGTATCCCAACAGAAATGTTTACGGTAATCTTCGCGCTTGCACGTACAGTAGGCTGGATCAGCCACTGGTTAGAAATGCATAGCGGTCCGTACAAAATCGGTCGTCCACGTCAGCTTTACACAGGCTCGACTCAACGCGACATCAAACGTTAATTCATATTAGCGTTGATAAAAAAGGATGCTTATGCATCCTTTTTTTGTTTATCATGCTTAAAAAAATAACCTTTAAAGCAGATCCAGAGCATAGTGCTCCTGGCCTGGAATTTGTCAGCTCTCTTTTTGCAGATCAGCACAGTTTAGACAAATCTTTTGTCCACAACCTAGATGCATTAAAACATTCCAGCCCGTTTTACACCGCTAAGAGGGCTTCACTACATATTGACGAGATCAATTCATCAAAGTGAATTTGCTATTAAATCTCGTCTTCTTCCAGCTCCAATGCACGCATTAAAGTATTACTGATGCCATCGGCACGCAACCAAGCCAATTCATAACTCGCTTTTGCCAAGGCCAGTACCCGACGTTCAAATTCATCCCAGATCGGTTTTACCTGTGTCTCAGCAATCCCAAGCCCACTCTCAGGGGCCAAATGTTTATTCTTCTCGCACAGCTTTAAAGCATGATACAGCTTACGACCTGTAGTGGCGCTGTCTAAGACCCGAATCCGCTTATTTTGAATAAAGCCTTCAACATGCTGTACGTTTGCATGCGGTAATAAAGGCACAAGAATCTGATCGAGCTGCGCATCTAAACGCTTCCACACCATCAAACGCTGCTCGGCCGTATAGGTATTCCACTGAATTACCTCGTGATTAAAGCGACGACAACCACGACAGACCAGATCACCAAATACCGTTGAACAGCGCCCTGCACATGGGGTCAATGATGGAATTCGACGATCATTACTCAAAACCAACTCCTATAAAACCATATTTATTTTATGGTTTTCTCGCTTATTTTCAGATTTCACGCTAAGATATGCGCCTTATTTTCCTATCTTAATACATTTGGAGTTATCCATGAACGCTACTGTAGAACAGCTTGCACCTGTAGAACAGCAAGCGACCAATAATTGGGTTGTTGCGGCACTATATCAATTTAAAGAAGTTTCAGATGCAGCAGGTCTGCAACAACGTCTTTTGGACTTGGTGAATCGCATCAATTTATGTGGAACTCTGATTGTCGCTTCTGAAGGAATTAACGGTACGGTTGCAGGTGACCGGGCTGCCATTGATACAATCCATCAATTCCTTTTAGACGAAGGTTTTAACGCAATGGAATATAAAGAGTCTGAAAGCTCTGAAAAACCATTCCGTAAAATGAAAATTAAACTCAAAAAAGAAATTGTAACTTTAGGTGTAGAAGTAAAGCCACGTGACTTGGTGGGCCACTACCTTGATCCTAAAGAATGGAACGAGCTGATTAGCCGTGATGACGTTATCCTGATTGATACCCGTAATGATTACGAATATAAAGCAGGTACATTCAAGGGTGCAATTGACCCGAAAACAGAAACATTCCGTGAATTCCCGGAATACGTCAAGCAAAACCTTGAACAGCATAAAGACAAAAAAATTGCGATGTTCTGTACCGGTGGTATCCGTTGTGAAAAATCAACCTCTCTCCTGCTTCAAGAAGGTTTCAATGAGGTCTACCACCTGAAAGGCGGTATTCTTAAATACCTTGAAGAAACGCCTGCTGAAGAAAGTATGTGGGAAGGAGAATGCTTTGTATTCGATGGCCGTACTGCGGTAACCCACGGCGTTGAAGAAGGCGAAAACATCAAGTGTCACGCTTGTGGCTGGCCACTGACCAAAGTTGAAGCTGAACTGCCAAGTTATGAACATGGTGTGTCTTGTGTTTACTGTATTGATAAAACCAGCGATAAGCAAAAAGCAGGCTTCCGTATGCGTCAGTCGCAAATTGCGGCTGCAAAACGCAAGCGTCTGTAAACGACAAAAAAGATTTCTCCAGGCCATAGTTAAACTATGGCTTTTTTATGGGCTTGATAAAATGATGTAACGTTTCACTGCTTGAGCAATCGCCCCGGCACAACTATGCTAAAAACAACAAGCAAATGAATTATATAAAGGCGTTATGGGACTGGAACAATGGGTGCTTTCCATCATGGAAAAACTGGGATATTTAGGTATCGCATTTTTAATGTTTCTGGACAATATTTTTCCACCTATTCCTTCAGAAATTATTATGCCTTCAGCGGGCTATACCGCCTCAAAAGGTGAACTGACGCTCATCGGTGTCATTATGGCAGGTAGTGCAGGCTCCATACTCGCAGCGATGCTGCTGTACTGGATTGGACGCAAAGTTCCTCAACCTCGTCTGGTCAGGCTCATAGAACGATATGGCAAGTACTTGCGTATTCAGGTTGCCGATTTAGATAAGGCACTGGAGTGGTTCAACAAGCATGGTCACCGCATTGTATTTTTTGGCCGCATGATTCCGGCAGTGCGGTCTTTAATCAGCATTCCTGCGGGCATGAGCCGAATGCCGTTTAGTAAATTCATGCTCTACAGTACAGCCGGGACCGTGATCTGGACCAGTTTTCTGGCTTATTTGGGTTTTCACTTCAGTCAGAATCAGGCATTGATGAGTCTGATTATGCAAAGGATCAGCACCATCATTTTGCTGATTGTGATGGCATATATTGCATGGTGGGCAATTAAAAAGTTTTATCTCAACAAAAAACCTAGAGCTTAATTCAAACGCCACCAGATTAATCTGATGAATCTAAAGCCAAGGGATTGAAGGCTGCCAACCATAACTGGCTGTTGTGCATTTCATCTCTCAGCCAATCTCTCAACACTAACTTTCGGACATCCTCTTCAAAAGGTTGTGCTGATAACAGATAGTAAGACGAACCATCAGCATATCCAGATGTCATCGCTTCCAGCAGATGATATTTAATTTCCCGCTCTACCATATAAGCCGAAACCACAGTTGCACCCAATCCTGCCAAACAGGCTTCAATACATAAATAAAAATGCTCAAGAGGAGCGGGTTTAAAATGCTTTAATTGGGCTTGATGTTGCTTAAATTGCTGCCATAACTGCGGCCTCGACTTGGAAATAAAGATCTGGTTTTCCACAGACTGTGAATGCTTTGCTTTTACAGATAACATCTGCTCTTCTGCAATCTTTTCACTATAAATTGCATTCTCCCAATCAAAATCATCTCGCCTCAAGGCCAGATCAATGTGTTGTGTCCTAAAATCCACCTCTCCTCCTGCCGTGAGCAGGCTCACTTCAAAGGCGGGATAAAGCTGTTTAAATTGTGCCAAACGTGGAATCAGCCATTTCATGGCAATCGTCGGTTCACAGGACAACACTAAATTCTTTTTTATTTCAGTTTGCTTAAGCTGCACTAAGCATTGGTCTATCTGTTGAAATACATGCTGACAGCATTCAAACAGCACCTCGCCCTGCTGGGTTAAGCGTAATTTTCGTGCTTCACGAATAAATAAGGTAAAACCAAGCATCTCTTCCAGGCTTTTAAGCTGCTTACTGACTGCACCTTGTGTCACACATAAATGTTCTGCGGCGCTCGTCATACTTTGATAACGAACGACATAGTAAAAAAATTTAAGTGAATTCAAAGACAAGCGCTCAATCATTCCAAAAACTCATGCATAAACCAGAATAAATTTCGTTTTTAAATATAGCAAGAATATGAAAAATATAGAAATTGTTAAAACAATGCACACAGGAATAGATGAGTGAATGAAATAATTGTGGTTGGCTTGGTCACCTTACTTGCTGTTATGAGTCCAGGTGCAGATTTTGCTCTGGTCAGCCGAAATAGTTATGTCTATGGCCGCCCCTTAGGGCTCAGCACAGCTTATGGTATCGCCTGTGGTGTCTGGGTGCATGTTGCATACAGTGTGATTGGATTAAAGTTTTTACAGCATCACATTCCCGGTTTAATTCAAGTGATCCAATATATTGGAGCGACCTATCTGATTCATATTGGCTATAAAATATTTACTCAAGCAGCAGTGATATTCAAAGAAAGCCATATTGATCTTACTCGCTGGCAAGCATTTAAGCATGGCTTTTTCACCAACAGCCTGAATCCTAAAACCACATTATTCGTCATGAGTATTTATTCTCAACTCATGAACAGTGAAAATAGCAATGCTAAACTTCTTGGCTATGGTTTTTTTATGTCTGCAAGTCACTTATTATGGTTTTGCCTGATCGCGCTTTTCTGTGCCACACCCAGTATTAGAAATAAAATTCTGTCTCAACAGATTATTATTAATCGTCTGATTGGCATTGTACTCAGCGGATTAGGATGCAGTTTATTTATCGCGAGTTTTTAATTAAACACATCATGATTATGGCAGCATAAAATATTGTTATGTGATTTTAACAATAACAGTCAGCATTAAAAAAACGTCCACTCGGGACGTTTTCATATTTCTTTTGCTAGAGCAGCTTTTTTAAACTGCTCTGGATGCACCATTACGCTGGCGTATGATACATCAGGTAAAGTTCATTTAAGTTTTCAGGAATTTCTTCTGCCAATTCATCCATCAACTGGCCATTACGGCGGAAAGATTCCATTTGTGGATCTTCTTCATCGATCCCGCTAAAGACCATGATTGGTAAAGTTAAATCGATCAACTGTTCTTCAAACTCAGGTGCAAACCATGCATCTTCATTCAGGAACATTGCATCGACAAAACCCACACTCCAATCGCCCAAGCTTGACTCGACATCTGCTTCTTCGATTTCAAATGGAAACTCGATTCCATTTTCATTGGCTAAATCCTGACGAATCGACTCCAACCAAAGCTTCACCTGCTCAAGCACTTCTGCAGGAAGTTTTTTGTGGTTACCTTCGAAAAGTTCATCTAACCAACGATCAAATTGTGGACCAACGGCAATTGCACACAAAAAGCCATGAGTCGCTGCAAAATCTAGACCGTATTCGTTTTGATCACCGTCAAGATAATTACTCAATAAGTCTAAATCTAACGTGCTCATTCTTTGTTTAATCCAATTTTAAAAATACATCGGCAACAGCATAACATTTTCGGGCGTGAAGTCTTAGCAATTTCGCTTAGTCTTCGTCGTCAAGGTCATCATCGTCGAAATCATAGTCAAAATCTTTTAATTCTCGTTCTAAACGACGTTGAGCTAAAAGGTCATCAATTAAACGGCGCTTTTCTAATGATTCTTTAGCGCTGATTTTTCCTGATGACTCATCAAAACCAACATCATCTTCACCGTAGTTATCATCATCTAGTTCAAAATCTGTAGAAGACACTAAGTACCTCTAATGAAAAAATGTTAATGGGTCTAGCCGCTATTTATCGGTCTTGGCCCACCTTGTCAAGTTTTATTTGTTTTTTTTACTATAAAACCGTGTTTTGTACTTTTTTTCGGCAGTTTTTTTGTGTATTTATAATCCAAGGCCATCAACAATCAAAAAAGTTCTTTAAACAGGAATTACGCTTGAAAAATTATGACTTAACCCCATATTCAATGAACAAACGTGCAATCCATTCTATTTTTTATTTAGAGCAAACGGATCAAATCCAAAACATTCACCGTGAATTGTGCTATCATGCACGGTTTTTCACCGCCACAGATTCAACAAAAGAGTAAGCAAAGATGAGCGATATGAATTCCCCTACTTCGCAAGTAGCGGCTCTGATTAGCCGAGGCAAAGAGCAAGGTTATTTAACTTACGCTGAGGTTAACGATCATCTACCAGACTCAATTACGGAAAGTGAGCAGATTGAAGACATCATCCAGATGCTTCAAGACGTTGGTATTCCAGTGCATGAACGTGCGCCAGAAACTGATGACACCATGTTTGGTGAATCCACCGAAGCTGCTGACGAAGTTGCCGAAGAAGAAGCTGCTGCCGTATTAGCATCGGTTGAAAGTGAGCCTGGTCGTACCACTGACCCTGTACGTATGTATATGCGTGAAATGGGTACCGTTGAACTTCTTACACGTGAAGGCGAAATTAGCATTGCAAAACGCATCGAAGAAGGTATTCGTGACGTTTTACACTCGATTGCTTACTGGCCAAATGCTGTTGAAGTTGTTTTACAAGAATATAATGATTTTTTAACTGGCGAACGCCGTCTTGCCGATATTCTTTCTGGTTATTTAGACCCGGAAACTGATGAAGATATTCCAGAAGTTCTGGAAGAAGCTGAGATTGAAGAAGAAGATGAAGAAAAAGATTCTTCATCTAAAGCCAAAGACGTCAAACTTGATGATGATGACGAAGAAGAAGAATCTGAAGGTGATGATGACTCTGAAGGTGATTCAGGTCCAGACCCAGAGGTTGCTAAAGTTCGTTTCTCGGAATTAGAAGCGGCTTGGAATGAAACAAAAACCGTTGTGGCAAAACATGGCCGTAACAGTGAAGAAGCGAAAGCCGCACTCGAAGCGCTTGCTGCTGTGTTCATGATGTTCAAATTTACCCCGCGTCTATTCGAAATCATTTCAGAAATGATTCGTGGTACCCATGAACAGATCCGTTCAAATGAACGTGAAATCATGCGTTATGCAGTGCGTCGTGGCCGTATGGACCGTAACCAGTTCCGTACCACCTTCCCTGAGCAAGAATCAAATCCTGCCTGGTTAGACGAACAGATTGCCAAAGCGCCTGCTGAAACCAAAGCCCATCTGGAAAAAGTACGTCCAGACGTATTGGCATTCCAGCAAAAGATTGCCGATATCGAGAACGATCTTGGCCTAAACGTTAAAGACATCAAAGAGATTTCGAAACGTATGGCAGTTGGCGAAGCCAAAGCACGCCGTGCCAAGAAAGAAATGGTAGAAGCAAACTTACGTCTGGTGATTTCGATTGCGAAAAAATACACCAACCGTGGCTTACAGTTCCTCGATCTTATTCAGGAAGGTAACATCGGTTTGATGAAAGCCGTAGACAAGTTTGAATACCGTCGTGGTTATAAATTCTCGACCTATGCAACTTGGTGGATTCGTCAGGCGATTACCCGTTCGATTGCGGATCAGGCCCGTACCATTCGTATTCCAGTACACATGATTGAGACGATCAACAAGATCAACCGTGTGTCACGTCAGCTTCTTCAGGAAATGGGCCGTGAACCAACGCCTGAAGAGTTAGGTGAACGTCTGGAAATGGACGAAGTCAAGGTTCGTAAAGTTCTTAAAATCGCGAAAGAACCGATTTCGATGGAAACACCGATCGGTGATGATGAAGATTCGCATCTTGGTGACTTCATTGAGGACTCGAACATCACTTCTCCAGTGGATGCAGCGACCTCGGAAGGCTTAAAAGAAGCGACCCGTGAAGTGCTTGAAAACCTGACTGAACGTGAAGCCAAAGTATTGAAAATGCGTTTTGGTATCGATATGCCAACCGACCATACTTTGGAAGAAGTCGGTAAACAGTTTGACGTAACACGTGAACGTATCCGTCAGATTGAAGCGAAAGCGTTACGTAAGCTGCGCCACCCTTCTCGTTCTGAACACTTACGTTCATTCCTGGAAAACGACTAATCTTTTGGGACATCTTGAGTGAGGGTTAAAGCCCTTTCTCAAGACTTGAAGTTCAACACTTCATCCCCATCTATGTATTAGATCAAAAGCGCCTGCACTGATGCAGGCGTTTCAAATTAAGAGGTTGCTCATGTTAGACCGCACTCCTTCTCGTGAATTACAAGAACATCTTTGGGTCTTCCCAATGGACTATCCAATCAAACTGATTGGTAATGCAGGGGATGAACTTCGAGTCGCTGTTGTTGATATTTTGCAGAAGCACTTCCCTGAATTTGATGGCAACTCAGTAAAAGTTCAGCCTTCACGTACAGGTAAATACCACTCTTTAACGGCTCAGCTACGCTTTGAAGAGCTGGAACAAGTTCATGCACTCTATGCTGACCTTGCAGCCTGTCCTTTAATCAAGACAGCGCTTTAATACAGAAATCCAAAATGCGACAGTATTTTGGATTTTTTTACGTTAAAAATAACCGCCTATCTATGCTTAAACGGCTATTTATCTGCTCAAAATCATTCCATAATTAAGCCACTCCCCGATTAAAAGCTGCAAAGGAAATTCTGCTGTAATGAGTGCTGTAAAACCGACCTTAATCATTCGTTGTTTCAATGATCTGCAAGATTACACGACACGTTTTGAAGCCATGAAAGACTTCACAACCCAGCGTGATGAAAACACCCCTGACGAAGTCTGGTTATTACAACATCAGGATGTCTTGACCCAAGGACAAGCAGGTAAGGCAGAACATATTCTGATGCACAGTAATCTTCCGGTCGTTCATACCGATCGTGGCGGTCAGGTCACCTGGCATGGCAAAGGTCAACTGGTGGCCTATTTCCTTCTGGATTTAAATCGCTTGAAGTGGCATGTCCGTACCTTGGTCAGCTTTGCCGAGCAAGCCATGATCGATCTGCTCAAACAATACAATATTGAAGCTTATGCCAAACCTGATGCGCCTGGAGTCTATGTCGATGGACGTAAGATCGGTTCACTGGGCTTTAAGATCCGTCGCGGTCGTAGCTATCATGGACTTGCGCTGAATATCGATTGCGACCTTACCGGCTTTCAAACCATTAATCCATGCGGCTATGTAGGTTTAGAAATGGTGCGCTTGCAAGACTTACTACAAGATTACCCAAGCTTTGAACAGCTTTGCGATACGTTCATTAGTTACCTAAAAAATACGGATTTCTTTAATGACCTTGTAGTCATATCTGAATAATTTACTTTTCAATCCAATTAAAATAAATTAGAGTAAATACTCTAAATTAGCAGTGCATAATTTTAACAAGGGACGAGCAAGTGATTTCAACCAAAGCAGTGAAGCCCACTTTGCAATTTGCCTATGTCAAACTCATGATGGACGTTGTGGGTCGTGGCCTCGTAATGGCAAGCCAAGTGGATCGTGAAGTTCAAGAGGAAGTGTCCAAGTTTCCTGTTGGTTTTATCCTTTCAATGAATGTTTTTCCAAATGGACCTGCGTTTGTGGCACGTGTGACCGAAGAAAAACAGTTAGAGCTGTTGTCAAACTATAAAGGCAAGCCTGATTTAACCATTACTTTCAAGCATCTGACCCATGCCTTTCTAGTGTTTTCTTTTCAGGAAAGTACGGCACAGGCCTTTGCCAATGACCGTATGATTGCTGATGGTGATGTCTCCAGCGCCATCCGTCTGGTGCGCTGCCTGAATAAAATGGAAGCCTTGATCCTACCAAAACTGATCGCTTCACTGGCAGTCAAACGTTACCCTGCTGAATTGACATTCAAACAAAAATTCACAGGTGCAAAAAATATCTATCTTAAAGTCGCAAAATCATATCTGAAACGGAGCGCATAACATGGCTAAGCCTTATTACGAGTTTTTCTGTCCTGTAAAAGTCATTGCTGGTAACGCTGCGTTAGAGCACATTCCTTTTGAACTTGCGACTTTAGGCGCAAAACGCCCCATGATCATTACCGACAAAGGCGTGCGTGCCAATGGTTTACTCAGCCCGATCGAAGCGGCTTTTAGCACCACGGATGCTGTCATTGGCGCAATTTTTGATGATGTACCACCCGATTCAAGTCTGGAAGTCGTTCGCTTAGCCGCAGAACTGTATCGCAAGCAAAAATGTGATGCGATTATTGCGATTGGAGGTGGCTCAGTCATCGACACCTCTAAGGCAACCAACATCCTGGTGTCTGAAGGGGGTGATGACCTGTTGCAATATTCAGGTGCACACAACCTGCCTAAACCATTAAAACCTTTCTTCGTGATTCCAACCACCTCAGGTACCGGTTCAGAAGCGACCATGGTGGCAGTAGTTTCGGATACGCAACGCAATGTAAAACTGGCTTTTGCCTCTTACTACCTGATGCCACATGCAGCGATTCTCGATCCACGCATGACCCAGACCTTACCACCGCATCTAACTGCCATGACGGGTATGGATGCATTGACGCATTGTGTTGAAGCCTATACCTGCTTGGCAGCCAATCCATTGAGTGATGCCTATGCCAGTGCCGGCATTAAAAAGATCAGTGAAAACCTGTTTAAAGTTTTGGATAACCCAAGCGATGCTCAAGGTCGTTTAGAGCTTGCTCAGGCATCTACCATGGCCGGGATTGCCTTCTCGAATTCAATGGTTGGTCTGGTTCATTCACTCGGCCATGCGCTGGGCGCAGTAGCTCACCTGCCCCATGGTTTATGCATGAACCTGTTCTTACCATATGTGCTTGAATATAACAAAGAAATTAATGGCGACAAGATTGGTGAACTGTTACTGCCACTTGCAGGCGCCGATATTTATGCACAAACGCCAGCAAGTTTACGTGCCGACAAAGCCATTGCCACCGTGCTTGCAATGCGAGACCGTTTATTTAGCCTGACCAAGCTTCCACGTACCTTGCGCGAAACAGGTAAAATCACTGAAGCGCAACTGGATGAAGTGGCTGAAAAAGCGTTAAATGATGGTTCTATCATCTACAATCCTAAAGAAGCTAACCTGCAAGATATCCGTGCAATCTTGCAAAAAGCATGGTAATTCATTGAATTAATTAATTTTAAACAAAATAAAGCCTCATCATTGAGGCTTTATTTTATTTTGGTGAATCGATATTCATCTTTTTGTTTACCCTTTTGGCAAAAAAGTTGCTAAAAAAATTGTAAAAGTACTGCCAATTTATAGCGTTTTACGATAGATTGGCGCACTTCGTTTTTTCTGTAGGGGGGATCATTTCGTCTCAAATGATCCTTAAACCATAGCTGATCCTTGATCAACGATTATGAGGATAACGCCGTTGACAAATATCTCTGGGACTCCATCGGTAGCTAAGCTGCAAAAGACACTTGGTCTTTGGCATATTATTATTATTGGTTTAGCTTACATCCAACCCATGACGTTGTTTGACACTTTCGGACTGGTTTCCGAAGAAAGTCATCACCATGTTCCGACCTCTTATATTGTTGCCCTGATTGCAATCTTATTTACTTCAATCAGTTATGGTCACATGATTCGTCGATACCCTTCATCAGGATCGGCTTATACCTATGCACAAAAATCAATTCATCCCAATGTAGGTTTCATGGTGGGTTGGTCATCCTGGCTGGATTATTTACTCTCGCCGATGGTCAATATTATCTTGGCGGTGATTTATCTGGAAGCCTTGTTCCCAACAGTAAATCACTGGGTCTGGGTGGTTGTCCTCACAGCATTCATGACAGGGATCAACTTGCGTGGTGCCCGTTTTGTTGCCAACTTCAATAGCTGGATTGTACTGGTGCAGCTGATTGTGATTGGCACCTTTACCTATCTGGTTTATGACAAATTACAGATGGGGATTAATGCAGACGGCGCGATTACGGCTGAAACCCGTTATCAGTTGTGGAGTCTGGAACCGTTCTGGAATGAACTCACGTCAGTGGGTGCATTAATCACAGGTGCGACCCTGCTCTGCTTCTCATTTACAGGTTTTGACTCACTCAGCTCTTTGGCAGAAGAAACCAAAGATACAGAAAAGACCTTACCGAAAGCGATTTTCCTGACGGCATTATTTGCTGGTGTTATTTTCATTATTAGCACCTACTTTATGCAGATTTACTTCCCGAATGATCCTAAGTCGTATTTCACCAATATTGCTGAAACTCAACCCGAGATTCTGCTTTTGGTCGGCGGTTCATTATTCCAGTCTTACGTACTTGCTTTTGCCATTGTAACGGTTATGGCTTCCGGGATTTCTGCACATGCAGGCGTTTCTCGCCTGATGTACGTGATGGGTCGTGATGGCGTAATCAATAAGAAGGTTTTCGGTCATATCAGTCCAAAAACCTTTACCCCGTCGTATAACATTATCATTGTCGGTTTAGTCGCATTGACTGCGGGCTTTATGGATCTGGATATTGTTATTTCAATGATTAGCTTTGGTGCACTGACAGCATTTACCTTTGTAAACCTGTCTGTGATTTCTCGATATGCCTTACGAGATGGCCGAACTAAAAACCTGAAAGACATTATCAGCTTTGTGATTATTCCTTTGCTCGGCTTTATCAGCATCTTTGCGATGTGGCTTGAAATTGAAGAATCGGCATTGAAGTTCGGTTTATGGTGGGCCATGTTTGGTATTTTATACTTGGGTTATAAAACCAAGGGCTTTAAATACAACGCACCACAACATAATGAATTTGATGATAAACATTAATTCTCATCACATTTAAATAAAAAAGGCGCTTAATGCGTCTTTTTTATTATCGCTATATTCCTATACATTTATTGACCATCAATTTAAGCCTGCCCAACTGGCTTTACTTATTCCATTCTCTACATTTAAAACCTATTTAATTATCTAATTAGGCATTTTGTTTATTTCCCTTTGATAGCTGGATTATGATTAAAAAAAATTTAATAACAGTGAAAAATTAAAAGCAGATGTTTTTTTATACGCCACAAAAACAAAGGATGCAAAACAATGAAAAATATTATCAAAGGCAGTGGAATTGCAGTTCTTTCAGTCGCACTCAGCGCCTGTTGGTTTGACTCTGGTAGCGGCGGAGGCTCAAACTCGTCTGAACCGACTCCTACGCCGACTCCTACGCCGACACCAACACCAACACCTACTCCGACACCAACGCCTACTCCAACTCCAACTCCAACTCCAACTCCAACTCCAACTCCAACTCCAACTCCAACTCCAACTCCAACACCGACACCGACACCGACACCTACGCCTACTCCAACACCAACACCAACACCAACACCTACGCCTACGCCTACGCCTACGCCTACGCCAGTCTCTCAAACCTTTGCAGGAACTTGGGAGTCTACATATTGCGCTGCAGCGCCGGATAATTTCCGCTTAGTGATCGAAAATCATGTGGACTCAAATAATTCATTTGATGTTCTTATAGATTCAGAACGCTATCAGGAAGCAAAATGCTCAGGAGAGATTTTCGGCGATTTTCATCATGATGGAGTTCAAAGAGGAGTGTTGTACTACAATATTGGTAACGCGCAACGCAGCAATAAAACCACTTATTATTTCGCTCGGGTGAAGCATTATGGCGATGAAGATAAAGATTCTGAATCAGCGGTACTGGCCTTTAAAGATGCCAATACCCTTTGCCTGCTTAGTGGCACTGAAACTGATGGATCTAAGATAGATCAGACTGTTCAAACAATGGATCCAACCTTTGTATGTTGGAAAAAATCTTCACTTAAACGTTTCCAGACCCTAAAAGCCAATCCATTTGTCACCACCAGTGGCTATGCATTTAAAGATCTGGAACCAACTCAAGCACGACTCAAAAATCAACTGGATGCTCAAGCCAATGCTGGCTTTAGACTGGTGGATGTCCGTATTGATACCAATGTCACCTCTGACACGGCCTCATCTTTACTCACTTCAGAAGAAATGAGAATGCGTAACCTGTATATCAAGGACAACGCAGCAAATGCAGCCAAATGGCAATACCAACTCACCACAGCCAATACGACAGGCACTTCAACTGAAAGATATAGACTGTTCAAAGCTGAATTCACGGCTCAAGCCAGTCAAGGCTTCCATTACCGCACACAATATAAGCTTGATAAGGATAAGGGTACATTTAATATTTACGAAAAACGTGTGGGCGATACAGGTGTCTATACAGTTAACGAAAAAGTGGTTAACCGGGATCTTGTGACTGCTGCAACATGGGCAACACATGCCAATGAACTTGGTAAAACAGGTTGTCGTATAGAAATGGCCACTTCTTTTAATTTTCAGCAATATTCTTTCCTATGTGCCAACAGTAATCTACACAATGGCACCTATGACTATCGTTGGATTCCAATTACTAACACCACCAAGGCAGCGGAGATTCAAAAGATTCTGGATCAACAATTTGCAGCAGGTTATGTCTACCGTTTTACTTCTAGAGAGGGCGATGATCGGGCTGGCTTAGTTCTGGAAAAAGACAGCAGCAATGCCAATCCAGCTAAAGTGGTCTACAAGGTATTTGATGGCAGTATAGTAGATGACCGTGAACCAGGTGCAAGCCTTTATTTATATACCCAACGCTTAATCAGTCAGTCTTCGCTGGGCTGGAATTTATGGGGTACTGGAGCTACCAGTAATTTAACTATTTATGCCAATCGTGCTAAGGAATAATTCATCCATTAGCAATCATAAGTAACACAATAAAAGACCGCCTTACGTTGGCGGTCTTTTTTATTAACTTAAAATTTTAACCATGCAATTTTTCAACGATTGCTTTTACACGTTGTGCATAAAGCTTCGCAGTCTCTAAATCACCTGTTGGAATCTCATCTGTACTTGCATCGGCTGGTAATTAGATTAATAAGTCTGTGAATATAATTAGATATAAATTAATAAATATCTGAATAAGTAAACTTAGATAAAATTCAAGAAAACATTTAAAACCTATTTAATAACCTGATTAGGCCTTTTGTTTATTTCCCTTTGATAGCTAGATTATGATTAAAAAAAATTTAATAACAGTGAAAAATTAAAAGCAGATGTTTTTTATACGCCACAAAAACAAAGGATGCAAAACAATGAAAAATATCATCAAAGGCAGTGGAATTGCAGTTCTTTCAGTCGCACTCAGCGCCTGTTGGTTTGACTCTGGTAGCGGCGGAGGCTCAAACTC
>PJUK01000240.1_pt1 | contig 25816 bp, 23 predicted proteins | sample 1512211 | NCBI WGS metagenome assembly PJUK01 (sample SAMN08177668, study PRJNA422409) | Feces metagenome, whole genome shotgun sequencing project.
AATCATCGGGATAAAAACATCACTGGCATCGACCTGAAGCGCACTGGCTGCACGTGCAGTTGGCCCACCCCACGGCGTAAGGTTCATCACACCACTACACAGCAACATCAAGCAGGTCATGATCAGCGGATTCATCCCCACCCGTTTATATAATGGCATCATGGCTGCCACACAGATCATATAGGTGGTTGAACCGTCACCATCCAAGGATACCAGCAGGGTTAAAAAGACCGTTCCTAAAGTGATTTTTAGTGGATCACCTTTGACTTTCTTCAAAATCCATCTGACGGACGGGTCGAATAGGCCCGAGTCGATCATTAAAGCAAAATATAAAATGGCGAAAAGTAGCATCACGCCTGTTGGAGCAAGCTTCTTAATACCATCCAGCATGGTATTTCCAAGCTCAGCCAACTGAATATGGCTCAGGCTTTCAAAATAGAAACCTAAGCCCCAGGCAATAATAGCGAAGATAAAAGGGATTAAGATTAATGCAACCAATGCACTGAGACGTTTTGACATGATCAAATACATGAAACACATGATCATGCTGATACCTAAAAAAGTCAGCATTTAAAGCAATCCTTAGCCTGATAAGTTTTTTTTATGGGTAAACACCTTACCCGAATTAAGGACCGATTCTATGCGATTTAACTTTAAGCAATTCATTTAATTTTATTATATGTACACCCCACCCATTCACATGAAAAATGTTTTAAAAATTAAAGTGGGTTAATTATTATCAAATTTATGATTTTTAAAATATTATTATATACCGAATAATCAAAATAAGCTTTTTAAATGACCTATATTGATTAAAATAATGACACATTATGGTGCAATTTTTGATTAAAATTTAACACATTTTATTGAATGATAATTAAAATAAATATCATTTAATTATCCAGCAACACACTTGGCTAAAATACAATCGGCTATCTGCTTATTTAAAAGGGCTGGAAAATTATAACAATATACTTTCTAATTTATATCAGAAAATAAAAGCGTAAATTCATATTTTGAGAATAAAACCTATTTTTCTTATTCAATTATTCTGTTTTTATGCGCTCTATATTCATTTGGTGAAATACCTACCCACTTCCGGTAAGCTTTCCTAAAATTCGAGGTATCTGAAAATCCCAAACGTTCCGCAATTTCATCCACACTTAAACTGGTGGCTAAATATTCATCTGCCAGGCGTCTTCTGGTGCTATCTAAAATCTCCTGATAGCTCATCTCGAGATCTGCCAGACGACGGTATAAGGTCCTTTTGGATAAATGCAGTTGATCCGCGATTGCTTGCGCGGTCGGAAAGCCCCCGACCGAATCCAATAGTAACAGGCGAATGGTACGTACCAATTCCGGCTCTTGTTGCTCATCCGCTGTACCCAGCATTCGTGCACAAAAGGATTGGCACATGTCCGCCGTAATCGGATTGGCATTGGGACAGGGTTGATCTAGCCACTCAAGTGCAAAATGCCACTGCATCACATCAGCATCAAACTCCACCGGACAACGGAAGGCTTTTTGATATTCTTCGGCATAGGCCGGCGCAGGATAAGGCAGCAACAGTTTTTGCGCTTGAAACGGTGCTTCCAATACACATTCAATCAGGGTTTGAATGGAGCTGAACCAGAACTCGCACACCAAGGGTAACAGCTTACCCAACGCAATAATTTCATGACCTTCGAAAATGGCCGTGTTATTTTGAATATAAAAGGTTTTTTTGAGAACGGGGCCTGCAAGCTTGATATGGCGCATCCCTAACTCAGCAGCCTGTTGCAGATTGCGCGATGCATATAAGGCATAGCCATATACCCCAAAATCAGATAAGCGTTGCTTTTGTCCGGCACGTATTCCGATCAGAGGGTCTTTAGACAGGCGCTGGATATTCTGAAAAAGTTTTAACTTCTGATATTGAGAGACATTGGAGGTGGCGCTGGTTAAGGCTTCAACTGCAATCCCCGTTCCTTCCAGCACAACAGGTATCGGATATCCTTGCTGCTGCATTTCATTAAGCAAACTGCTTAAGCCAAGTAAGGGAATTCCCGAGCCGGTATCTGGATCATCATAGCGCCCTTCAATCACATTGTGTCCAGCAGCTGATTTACGCATTTTCTCACCTCTTTCCTTGAGTGATGATGCATAATGGCACGAAATTACTTTTTGTTGTCTCAATTTAACATCGACCACAAAGCACATCAATCATAAAGTCTATTCTACTAATAAGCATGAAAGGAGCAACAAATGACACTTTCAACTTCCCACGCTTTGGCTGATTCGGCAACTGAACATATGTATTCGGTTTTTAAGCAACAACGTCGTGCTTTTGATGCCAAGCCTTATCCTGAGCTGGATGATCGTCGCAGCAAGCTCGTCCAAATAAAAAAACAAATCATCCGTTATCAAGATGTAATTGCAACTGCAATCAATAGTGACTTTAGTTCACGCTCAGTTGATGAGTCAAAATTACTCGACTTGCTCGGTTCAGTACTTGAGGCAGAACATGCGATTCGCCACTTAAAACGCTGGATGCGCCCCAGCAAACGCCATACTGAATTGCTGTTTTTATCCAATCATCTGCGTGTGCAATATCAGCCCAAAGGTGTGGTTGGCGTGATTGTGCCCTGGAACTTCCCGGTTTATCTGGCTTTAGGTCCTCTGATTGCAGCAATTGCTGCGGGCAATCGGGTCATGATTAAACTGCCTGAAGTGACACCAGCAACCAATGCCGTGGTTAAACGTATGCTGGCCGAAGTGTTTAGGGAAGATGAAGTGGCGGTGTTTGGTGAAGAAATTTTAGATCCAGCCCAATTTACCTCTTTGCCTTTTAACCATATCGTATTTACAGGTTCACCTGCGATTGGCCGTGTGGTAATGCGTGCAGCGGCAGACAACCTGACCCCGGTAACACTGGAACTGGGGGGTAAATCCCCGGCCCTGATTAGCCGTAACTATCCTTTAGCCGATGCAGCAAAGCGGGTATTACATGGTAAAGCGACCAATTGTGGTCAGATCTGTGTTGCCCCTGACTATGCATTAGTGCCAAAAGAAAAGGTGAATGACTTCGTTGCTGAATGCCAATCCAGCTTTACCAGCATGTATGGTGCAAATATCAGCACTAACTCTAATTACACATCGATTGTAAATGACCGTCATCTCAAACGTTTATTAGAGATACTGGATGATGCACAAGCCAAAGGTGCACAGGTGATTGCCTGCGGTGAATATGATCGTGATAAAGATGCACGCCGTATGCCGGTACATATCGTATTGAATTGCACAGCAGACATGCGGATTTTAAAAGAAGAATTGTTTGGTCCTGTGTTACCTGTTGTCGCCTACAATACTTTAGATGAGGCCATTCAATATATTCGTGCAGGCGAAAGACCGCTGGCCTTATATTGTTTTAGCCATGATGCCGCTGAACGAGATTATATTCTCAAGCAGACTCACTCAGGTGGGGTCACCATCAATGACTGGGGCTGGCATGTGGTCAATCATGATGCACCTTTTGGTGGCATTGGCAACTCAGGCATGGGGACTTATCACGGTGAAGAAGGCTTCCGAGAACTTTCACATGCCAAAACCGTATTTGCCCGTCATCGTTTCTTCCCGACCCAACTGTTCTATCCACCTTATGGGACTTGGGTACAAAAGCTGGCATTACGTTTCTTCTTGAAACAGGGCGATCCGAATATCAAATAACCTCTGTATCAAACAATAAGTTAAAAAAAAGCATCTTGTCATGAGATGCTTTTTTTTATTTTAGTCTCATCTGGCCTATGCATCTCTGCTGTTTAGCCCTAGATAAATTGAAGTGTGGCAGTCCCCGTACAATACAGCTTTCGCAATAAAATTATTTGAATTCTGAAAATTGGCTTAAAAAACACCAAAAACTTAAATCATGAAGAAATAAATCTCATTTTTTACAAAAAATCTTTGACCAAATAAAAAACTTTTTTTTCAAAACTGCAAAAATAAATGATTATTATTTGAAAATAATATTTTATATTTATCATCATATTACCAATAAAAACACATATGTATATAAATTTTTTAAGATTTATTTTTGTCCACTTTCAACGATCTGCTCATACTGTCGAGTTCATTTAGAACATTTACTCTTATTTTAATTATGGTATTTTTGTTACATGAAGTTATAGCCAATCACAATAGATAACTTTTTGTTGTCAGATCATAGCTTCTTAACACTTAAGAATCTTGAAGTTCAAGGAAAGATTAAAAATGAAATTAAAACATCTTAGCACTGCCATGATCTTAGCAACGCTACCTGCAACTGGAGTTTTTGCAGCAGCGTTAGACCGTTCAGGTCAATCTATGTCTGCTTTTTTACAGCCGGGTAATTATTTTGAAGCGGGGATTTCAGTTCTAGATCCAACAGTTGAAGGCCGTGAAGCAGGTGATACTGCAACTACACGTAAAATTAACGATATGGGGGACGACTACATGTTCCCTAGCGCAGCCTTAAAACTTCAACTGACTGATAAAATTTCTTTCGGTTTATTGTACGATCAACCATTTGGTGCCGATGCAAAATATACGGGTGATAATGTTTTTGTAGCAAATGCAAATGATGGCGTTCTATCAGCAAAATCTATTGATAATATTGTGACTCAAAGAGCTGTAGCAGCATTAGAAGCACAAAATATCCCAGTAAATGAGCAAACACTTGCAGCTGCAAAAGCTCAAGTACAAGGTAGCCCACAATTTAAACAGTTATCAGCTGCTTTAAATGCGGCGAAACCATTCCTAGGTTCAAGTACAGGTTCAAATAACACCAAAGTTGAAGTAGATACGCAAAACCTTTCTATGGTGTTCGGTTATCAACCAACTAAAAACTTTAACTTCTATGCTGGTCCAGCGATCCAGACAATTAAAGGTAATGTGAGCCTTCGTGGTGAAGCATATAGCGTTTATAATGGTTATGATGCAAAGATTAAAGAAACAACTGGTGTGGGCTGGTTAGCAGGTGCAGCTTACCAAATTCCAGAAATTGCTCTTAAAGCATCGGTAACATATCGTTCAGAAATTGATCACGATGTTAAGGCTCAAGAAGATATTTCTTTATTAGCATTTCCTGCTTTATCTGGTGTCCTTGCTGGTTTAGGACTAGATCCAAGTCAACTTGCAGCGGGTCTTGCACAAGACAAGAAAACAAAAATTACCACCCCTCAATCTGTTAACTTGGATTTCCAGACTGGGATCATGGCAAATACCGTTGCCTTTGCGAATGTACGCTGGGTGAACTGGAAAGACTTTTCGATCCAGCCTTATAAGTTTGGTGTTTTATCACAACAAATTGGTGGCTTAATTGGTCGTCCAAATGGTTTCAACCTTGTTGAATATTCTGATGATCAATGGTCTGTAAATGCTGGTGTGGGTCGTAAACTTAGCGAACAATGGGCAGGTAACGTTTCTGTAGGTTGGGATTCTGGTGCTGGTAACCCTGTGACCACACTTGGTCCAACAGAAGGTTACTGGAACGTTGGTCTAGGCTTACAATACAGCCCGACTCCTGCAACATTTATTGCGGGTGGTGTAAAATACTTCTGGTTAGGCGATGCGAAAGCGCAAACTGGCGCTCAAGCAGGTAGCGATAGCTATGTAGCGAAATTTGAAGATAACAATGCGATCGCTTACGGTTTAAAAATTGGTTATAAATTCTAATCGAGTCATTTAAAACAGAAGGTCATCTCAGGATGGCCTTTTTTATTCCCTTTTAATAAATAAAATCAAAATAATAGTTAAATATCATTGCTTATTTAGCACACAGAATTCGCCAATAAAAAATGTGAATGCTCAAGTATTTTTGGTGACCTTAGCAGTTCATTTATTGACATTTGTAAAATATTTAAGCCCATAAAAATTATGATACTTTTCGCGCCATTCTGTTACAAAGTGATTTGAGAGAACATATTAATGAAGCTGAATGCTATTCAAACGGCTCTTCTACTTAGCTTGGTTCCAACAACGACAACATTTGCCGCAGCACTGGATCGCTCGGGCCAATCAATTGCAGCATTCCTGCAACCCAACAATTATTTTGAAGCAGGTATTACCATTCTTGATCCCAATGTTTCAGGTAAAGATATCTCGCAAAACAATACAGGCAATATGGCGAACCATTATTACTCGCCTAATGCTGCCTTAAAAATTCAAGCCACCGACAACTTCTCGATTGGTTTGATCTATGACCAGCCTTATGGTGCCGATGCAGAATATACAGGTCATAGTAACTTTATCGAAAGCCGCCCTGTCCCGTTTAAAGGTGGCACATCCGTTACTGTGGATACTGAGAACTTAAACCTGTTATTCGGTTACCAGCCGAACCAGAACTGGAACCTGTATGCAGGTGCGGTTTATCAAACCTTAGACAGTACCGTATTATTACGTGGTCAAAGCTATAGTGCATATAGCGGTTATGATTTTAAAACAGGCCGTGATGAAGCAGTAGGCTGGTTAGCTGGGGTGGCATATCAAATGCCTGAGATTGCGCTTAAAGCCTCTCTAACGTATCGTGCCAAAATCAAGCATGAAATGAATGCTTATGAAACGCATGGTGTAGCGGGTATGACTGGTAATGCTGGTTTTGATGCTGTTTTAAATAAAATTAATAACTCAGAAGGTGTGACAGAAATTACTACACCTCAATCGGTTAACCTCGATTTCCAAACTGGAATCATGGAGAACACGGTTGCATTCGCGAATTTACGTTGGGTGAACTGGAAAGACTTTGCGATTCGTCCGTATAAATTTGGTGCTGCTTCGACTTTACCACCAATCATTGCTTCAACAGGCAAAAAAGACGGTTTCGATCTGGTGGCCTATACCGAAGATCAATACTCGATTACTGCAGGCGTTGGTCGCAAAATTAACGACCAATGGGCTGGCAACCTCTCTGTAGGTTGGGACTCTGGCGCTGGCAACCCTGTCACCACATTAGGCCCAACAGAAGGCTACTGGAATGTTGGCGTAGGTGTTCAATATAGCCCTACACCTTCTACCTTTATTGCGGGTGGTGTGAAATACTTCTGGCTCGGTGATGCCAAAGCGCAATCAGGTTCTCAATTTAATACACCCGGTTATGTGGCTGAATTTGAGAATAATGATGCAATCGCATATGGCTTAAAAATTGGCTATAAGTTCTAATGATTACCTCATAATAAAAGGCGCTTTAAGCGCCTTTTATTATTTTGGAATTTTAAAAAATCAGCAATCAAATGGATTCATTATTCAGGAATATCACGTTGTGATACTGAACGAATCGCCTGTTTTAATGCTTCATAGCCATGCAATGGTGGGAACTGTGGAAACTCGGCAATCACATTGGCTGGTGCATCGAACAAGAAACCATGATCGGCTTCACCCAGCATGGTAGTATCGTTATAAGAATCACCTGCCGCAATCACACGGAAGTTTAAGCCATGTAATGCTTTGACTGCTTGGCGCTTCTGATCTGGCTGGCGTAATTTATACGCCGTAATCATGCCGTTTTCATCGGTTTCAAGCTTATGACAGAAAATGGTTGGCCATCCCAACTGTTTCATCAATGGATGAGCAAACTCATAGAAGGTATCAGATAAAATAATCAGCTGGAAATGCGTACGCGCCCATTCCACAAACTCTTTTGCCCCTTCAAAAGGCCCCATCTCTGCAATCACGGCCTGGATATCATTTAAGCCCAAACCATGCTGTTTTAGGATGTTGAGACGTTGCGTCATCAGCACATCGTAATCAGGAATATCACGTGTAGTCGCCTCAAGTTCTTTGATCCCTGTTTTTTTGGCAAAGTTAATCCAGATTTCCGGAACTAACACCCCTTCAAGATCTAGGCATACGATTTCCATGCTTATTCAACTATCCTATGTGTTAAAAATTGCGCTAGTTTAGCATGGAGATGTGCTCAACAATTGCCCTTTTTGCATGCCCTAACCATAGATTTTTTGAATAAGAATTTACTTCACGGACATATCCGACCCAACATAATTGCATTACTATAGAAGGCAGTGTGTCGTGTAGACGATAAAAACCGATGAGCATAAAAGGCAACGCGTTATGACTTTAAATTTGGATCAAATCAATACAGAATTTGGCAATGATGCTGAAAAACTAATTGAATGGGCATTAAGCTTAAATGAAAAAGCCATTGTGACAACGAATTTCCGTCCATTTGAAGCTGTCATTCTGCATATGTTGACGCGTGTCAAACCAGATATTCAGGTGGTCTGGATGGATAATGGTTACAACACTGAAACCACTTATCGATATGTAGATGAAATTAGCAAGTTACTGAACTTGAACCTTCTTACTTACCTGCCAAAACGTTCACGCGCACATCGTGAAGCACTGGAAGGCCCTGTGCCAGCACTCGATGATCCAAAACACGAAGCCTTTACCGCTGAAGTAAAGTTAGAGCCGTTTGAACGTGCAATCCGTGAAACTGCGCCTAAAGTCTGGTTTACCGCTTTACGTGCCACCGATACCGCTGTACGTGCAGAAATGGACCCGGTCAGCATTAATCCAGATGGCCTGATCAAGGTTGCTCCATTATTAAAATGGACCTCAAAAGACCTATGGGAATATATGCAAAAACATAATTTACCGGACAATGAAGATTACTTTGATCCGACCAAAGGTGAAGAACATCGTGAATGCGGTTTGCACCTAAATCACTGATTTTCGCTCCGTATTAAAATAAAACCACTGATTCGTCAGTGGTTTTATTTTTCCTGACTCGTCTGTACAAAGTCATATTTTAACCAGAACAAACAGTATATACTGCGCAGAACGGTTCAATAAGACGAATAAGAACTCATAGAGTATCTTATAAAAAATGCGATGAGAGGCTAGATCTGCTATGCGCCCACTACACCCCATTGATTTTATTTTTCTCTCATTAGAGAAACGGCAACAGCCTATGCATGTAGGGGGATTGTTTCTATTCGAGCTTCCTGAAAATGCATCATCGACCTTTGTACATGATTTAGTTGAGGAAATTCGTCAGTCCAAGAGTATTCCTGTGCCTCCATTCAACAATCAACTGAATGGCTTATTCTGGGGTGAGGATAGCGAGTTCGATCTGGATCATCATTTCCGTCACATTGCCCTGCCAAATCCAGGACGTATCCGTGAACTGCTGGTGTATATCTCTCAGCAGCATAGTTCATTGATTGACCGCGCTAAGCCACTGTGGACCTGCGACATTATTGAAGGTATTGAAGGCAACCGTTTTGCCATGTATTTCAAGATTCACCATGCCATGGTCGACGGCGTGGCAGGCATGCGCCTGATTGAAAAATCGCTCTCTCATGATCCAAATGAAAAGCATGTGGTACCGTTATGGTGTGTAGAAGGCAAAAGAACTAAACGTTTAAAAGCGCCTAAGCCACCGACGGTGAGCAAAATTAAAGGCGTGATGGAAGGCATTAAATCCCAGCTTGAAGTGGCTCCAAAGGTCATGCAGGAGCTGTCACAAACTATCTTTAAAGAGATGGGCAAAAATCCGGACTATGTGTCGACCTTTCAGGCACCGCCTTCGATCCTGAATCAACGCGTCAGTTCTTCACGCCGTTTTGCAGCACAATCATTTGAACTGGAACGTTTCCGCCGTATTGCCAAGTCATTGGGCGTAACCCTGAATGATGTGATTTTGGCCGTCTGCTCGGGCGCTTTACGTGAATATCTGCTCAGTCACAACAGCCTGCCTAAAAAGCCGCTGATTGCGATGGTGCCTGCGTCTTTACGGACCGACGATTCTGATGTCAGCAACCGTATTACCATGATTCTGGCCAATCTGGCCACCCATATCGAAGACCCGATTGAACGTCTCGACATCATTCGCCGTAGCGTACAGAACTCGAAACAACGCTTTAGTCGTATGACCGCCAATGAGATTTTGAACTATAGCGCAGTCGTCTATGGACCTGCTGGTTTAAACATTGCCTCAGGTATGTTACCGAAGCGTCAAGCGTTTAACCTTGTGATTTCCAATGTACCCGGCCCGCGTGAGCCTTTGTACTGGAATGGTGCCAAACTGGATGCACTCTACCCTGCATCGATTGTGATGGATGGTCAGGCACTCAATATCACCATGACCAGTTATCTGGATAAACTGGAAGTCGGCTTGATTGCATGTCGTAATGCTTTGCCTAAAATGCAGAATTTACTGACACATTTAGAAGAAGAGATTCAACGTTTTGAACAGGCGATTCAAGATTTGCCGCAAGCGCAAAAAGTCGAAAATTAGAATAACAGAATAAATTAAGGGGCTTTCGTTAGCCCCTTACTTTTTAATTGTACGGCAACGCTGTAAGAGCTGATGGCAGGCTGAGCGAATCATCGCTGTGGTAATCTGAACTTCTTTACCTTGACTGTCGACCATGTAGCAAGTGTTTACAGGGGTGCTGTCTAAAACGTGTTTAAAACCGTGACTCACTAATCTTTCAGTTACATTCATCATTATATACCTCATATTATTTGCTAAGGGACCCAAAAGTACCTATGGCTCATTCTATGGTTCTAGTATTTAAAATTCATGATAGAAAGTAAAATTTCAGTTGTAACAAGGCTTAAGCGAAATCTTGTTACAACTTTAGGTTAAAATGATATCGTATTGCTCTTGCGTATACAGATTTTCCACCTGGAATTTAATCACACGATTAATAAAATGTTCTAAATCCGCGACAGCTGGGGCTTCTGCTGTTAAGAGCCGATCAATCACTGCTGGATGCGCAACGACAGTAAAGCCACCCTTGGAATCAAATGCACGGGCATAACGCAGAATCTCTCGAAATATCTCGTAACATACTGTCTCTGCTGTTTTCACATATCCCCGCCCCTGACAAGTTGGGCAGGATTCACAGAGTAAATGTTCCAAAGATTCACGGGTCCGTTTACGCGTCATCTCTACCAGACCTAGCTCGGAAACCTGGGTAATTTTGGTTTTGGCGTGGTCGCGCTCGAGCATACGTTCGAACTGGCGCATCACTTCTTCACGATGCTCAGCTTCCTGCATGTCAATAAAATCAATGATGATAATACCGCCCAGATTACGCAGCCGTAGCTGTCTTGCAATCACCTGCGTGGCTTCCATATTGGTTTTAAATACCGTGTCTTCCAAGCTACGCCCGCCGACATAAGAACCGGTATTGACATCTATGGTGGTCATGGCCTCGGTCTGGTCAATCATCAGATAACCGCCCGACTTGAGCGCGACGCGGGTTTGCAAGGCTTTCTGAATATCTTCTTCGACGTTATATAAATCGAATAACGGTTTCTCACCCGGATAATGAATCAGACGGTTTTGAATGGTCGGCACAAACTCATCCACAAACTCGCTGAGTTTGCCGTGAATCTCGCGTGAATCGACATAGATCTTTGCGGTTTCATCACTGGCCAGATCACGTACGATGCGTTGCGGTAAAGGTAACTCTTCAAAAATCAGTTCAGCCGTCGCCGCTTCTTTTTGTTTACGCTGGATAAATTCCCATAACTTGCTGAGATAGCACATGTCCTGTGCAATCGCAGCTTCATCGACGCCTTCAGCAGCAGTACGCACAATCACACTGCCCGGCAAATGATGCTCGGCCTGAATACCTTCGATAATGCCACGTAGCCGATCCCGTTCATCTTCAGATTCGATTCGCTGAGATACACCAATGTGATTGCCATACGGCATCAACACCAGATAGCGCGAAGGAATGGAAAGATCGGTGCTCAGGCGTGCGCCTTTGGTTCCCAGCATGTCCTTCATGACCTGAACCGTCAGCATTTGCCCGGGATGTAATAGCTCGAAGACATTGGGGGTGGGTTGCGAACGCGACCACACCATATCGTTAATATGCAAAAAAGCGGTTCGAGACAAACCAATATCGACAAAGGCCGCTTGCATCCCCGGCAGGACACGCACCACTTTACCTTTGTAGATATTACCTACTAACCCACGTTTAACCGTACGCTCAACAAATAGTTCATTGACCGTACCATTTTCAATCATTGCCACACGACATTCCATCGGGGTGACGTTAATCAGCAACTCTTCTGCCATAACAAACTCAAAACTTTATAAAAATTCTTATATCCGAAAGTGTTATCCCCAGTATTCCAATACTTAGGCTTTAACCCTTTCTAATAACTGTGCTGTCTCATAAAGAGGCAAACCCACTACATTACTGTAGCTGCCCCGAATTTGAGGAATATATTGTGCAGCAATTCCCTGTATCGCATAGGCGCCCGCTTTTCCTACTGGCTCGCCAGTCGCCCAGTATTTTTCCATCTCTGCCGGACTCAGTGGCTGCAACTCGACCTGAGTGCATACCGCAGTACTCAGCACCTGTGCAGACGTTGCCACACAGAGGCCAGAGTAAACCTCATGCCATTGTCCAGACAGTATGGTCCAGATTTCAAAGGCATGCTGTTTTGATTCCGGTTTTCCAATAATTTTACCCGCAAAACTTACACTGGTATCTGCCGCAATCACAATGGCATCAGGAAACTGCTCTAACACCACTTGCGCCTTGGCTCGGGCCAAACGTTCAACATAGTGTTCAACCGCTTCCCCATCCTGCACAGCCTCGTCGATATCCGGACTGTAAATTTCAAAGTCCAGACCCAGTTGTGTCAATAGCTCCTGCCGACGCGGCGAGCTGGATGCGAGAATTATATGCGCCATTTATGCAAACAATAATAAACCAGTGGCCATGCTAACACACCTGTCACCACAGGTTGCCAGTGACGCGCAATCGAGAAATGTGTTCCGGCAATGGTCTGGCTAATCCACAGAAAGGTAATATGCGCAACAATGGCCAGTACCGCAATCACCCAGGAGTTTCCGAAGGTCAGAATGCGGCGTTCACGAATCAAATAGCGTGTCGTAAAGGCAATCAGTACAAAACTCAGTGCATTTAAGCCAAACGGTGCATCGAGCAACAGGTCAACAAAAAGCCCCATCCCGAAGGCAAACCAGACCCCGCACCAGACCGGCTGGTAAAGAATCCAGAACAGCATGATCATCAACATCATCGATGGACGCCATCCGGATGCCTCATAAGGGATCGGATAGATCATCAACACGGAACCTATCACAATCGACAGGATAATCATCAACAGTGGATCTTTGCGTTTCTCATAGTTCAGTTTAGCGATCGGCATACGGTTGCTCCTGCGCTAAAGATTCCGAGAATAAGACAACCACATGATGACCACTAGCCAGCTGGGCAGCAGGTGCCACATCGATTTCAGCAAATTCACCCGAGGTATGGCGACTGACTTTCGATACCGTCCCCACTAAGTAACCTGCCGGAAAATGTTCACCGAGTCCAGAGCTATAGACCTTATCCCCAACCTGAATATTGGCACTGGTCGGCACATATTCCATTTTAAGTTGTCCCAGATCACCCGTACCCGTGACAATGGCACGCATTCCTGTACGTTCTAGACGTACCGATAATGAATGTTCTTTATCAGACAGCAGCATAATCCGTGAACTATGTGGATAGACATTAATAATCTGTCCCATAATCCCCTTATCATCCAGCACAGTTTGTCCTGTTCTTAAATGATCCATGGAACCACGGTTAATGATAATAATATGCCGCAATGGGTCTGCATCGGTCCCAATCACTTCGGCAATCTGCATACGACCATCGATAATCAATGGGGTATCCAACAGCCCTCTTAAACGGTTATTTTCCGCAGAGAGTTCTGAAAGCTTTTGTAGACGGACTTGTGCCTGAAGGAGTTCAGCCTGCATGGCCGTATTTTCACGGCGCAATTGGGCTTCGGATTTGGTTTGTTGGTTAAGCCATTCTCGCGACAGTACAGGATAGCTTGCCAGCGCATAAATCGGATTATACGCGGCATACAAGACATCCCTTGCGGGTTGGATGACATAGGGCATGCGCCAATCAAAGAAAAGCACCACCAGACATGTAATGACCGCAATGACAAATGAGCGAAAAGATGGCGGTTGTCTTGAAAAAAGATTCGGTTGCACCGCCTCGTCCTTATGATTTAACCAACGAAAAGCATGTCATGGTTTGGATTGTCAAAGAACTCTAAAACTTTACCGCCACCACGAGTAACGCAAGTTAAAGGATCATCAGCAACAATCACAGGCAGACCTGTTTCTTGCGCAAGTAATTTATCCAGGTTACGTAGCAACGCACCACCACCGGTCAACACGATACCGCGTTCCGCAATATCCGAAGACAATTCAGGAGGCGTTTGTTCAAGTGCAGATTTCACCGCACTGACAATACTTTGTAATGGATCAGCAATGGCTTGGGTGATTTCATCTGAAGTCACGGTAATCGCGCGAGGAACACCCTCTGCCAGATTACGGCCGCGAACTTCGATTTCAAGGGTTTTGCCGTCTGTAACAGCCATACCCACTTCTTTCTTGATCACTTCAGCTGTGGTTTCCCCGATCACACAACCGTGCGCTTTACGAACGTAGTTGATGATCTGTTCATCAAATACATCACCACCGATACGTAATGAATCTGCGTATACACAACCTTGCAATGAAATGATGGCGATTTCAGTGGTACCACCACCGACATCAACGACCATCGAACCACAGGCTTGCTCAACCGGCATACCTGCGCCAATTGCAGCCGCCATTGGCTCCTCGATTAGGCGGACATCACGTGCGCCTGCATTGAATACAGCCTCACGAATGGCACGACGCTCAACCAGAGTCGATTTACATGGCACACACACCACCACACGTGGTGCTGGTGGGAATAAACGCTTTTCATGCACTTTGCCAATAAACTGATTTAACATGGTCTCAGTTACTTCAAAGTCAGCAATGACACCGTCTTTCATCGGACGAATCGCTGAAATATTCGCTGGTGTACGGCCTAACATTTGTTTAGCATCAAGACCTACAGCGGCAACAATTTTTTGTGAACCACTGTGACGAATTGCCACAACAGTTGGTTCATTTAATATAATGCCACGGCCTGGTGCATAAATAAGTGTATTTGCAGTACCTAAATCAATGGCTAAATCCGGCGAAAACAAGCCAATTAGTCGTTTTAGAATCACGGGGGCGTTCTCAATTAAACTTTGTGTGAATACAAGGTGGCAACTTTAACTAAATGTGATGATTTGAACAAGTCAATCGCTTATTATAACGCACGATATTTTGAAATTTTTTAATACTGAATTAGGTAAAGTTATGTCTACATCATCAGATGCTCAGCAGACAACAGACTTAAACGCGCAAACGGTCTCACAAATCGCACACCTTGCACGTTTATCTCTCAATGACACGCAATCTGCTGAATATGCTCAAAGTTTAAATAAAATCCTTGGCATGATGGAAAGCTTGAAAGGCATTAATACCGATGATGTTGAGCCTTTAAAGAGCCCATTTGATAACCCGCAACCTTTACGCGCTGACGTTGTGACTGAAAGCAACCATCGCGATGAATATCAAGCGGTCGCCCCTGCTACTGAAGCAGGTTTGTACCTCGTACCTCGCGTAATTGAATAAGTTTTATTCGATTAGTCAATATTTTATATTTAGAATGTAAAGAAATTTTTCATATGACAGATTTACATCGCTTATCAATCCGTGAACTCTCTGAAGGCCTGAAACAAGCCCAATTTTCATCACGTGAATTGACTGAACATTATTTAAAGCGTATTGCCCAAATTGACCCGAAAGTAAAAAGTTATGTGACCGTCACCGCAGAACAGGCATTGGCCGAAGCTGATGCGGCGGATGCGGCACTGAAGTCAGGCAATGCACACGCGTTGGCAGGTATTCCCCTTGCCCACAAAGATATTTTTTGTACCCAAGGCATTAAAACCACAGCCGGTTCAAAAATGCTGGATAACTTCATTTCACCTTATGACGCAACCGTGGTTGCAAAAGCCAAAGCTGCGGGCCTCGTGACTTTAGGTAAGGTGAACATGGACGAATTTGCCATGGGTTCAACCTCTGAAAATTCTTATATCGGTGCAACGTCTAACCCTTGGGCGCTGGATCATGTACCGGGTGGTTCATCTGGTGGCTCAGCAGCGGCTGTGGCAGCTGATCTTGCACCGATTGCGACAGGCACTGATACAGGGGGCTCAATTCGTCAACCAGCTTCATTCTGCGGCTTAACCGGCTTGAAACCGACCTATGGTCGTGTATCTCGCTTCGGTATGATTGCCTATGCATCATCACTGGATCAAGGCGGTCCAATGGCACGTTCTGCGGAAGACTGTGCTTATTTGATGAATGTGATTGCAGGTCATGATGCCAAAGACTCGACTTCAATCAACAAAGAAGTCGATGACTATGTGGCTAACCTAAATAGCACGGCTGTGAAAGGTTTACGCATTGGTATTCCAAAGCAATACTTCAATGTGGCAGGTTTAGACGCAGAAGTAAAAGCACGCGTTGAAGAGTCATTGAAAAAGCTTGAAGACATGGGTGCAATCTTGGTTGAGATTGACCTCAACATGACTGAAGCCTATGTACCAACTTACTACCTGATCGCGCCTGCGGAAGCCTCTTCAAACCTGTCACGTTTTGATGGTGTACGTTATGGTTACCGTTGTGAAAACCCAGTGGACTTGATGGACTTGTACAAACGTTCACGTTCAGAAGGTTTTGGTGCTGAAGTCCAACGTCGTATCCTGATTGGGACTTATGCCCTTTCTGCGGGTTACTACGATGCCTACTATGTCAAAGCACAAAAAGTACGTCGTTTGATTCAGCAAGATTTCCTCAAAGCATTTGAAAATGTTGATGTGATTGCGGCGCCATCTGCACCAACCACAGCTTACAAAATTGGTGCAAACCTCAGCCCGACTGAAATGTATTTAGGCGATATCTATACCCTTGCAGTGAACTTGGCAGGTCTACCAGCCATCAACGCACCAGTTGGTTTTGATAAAGACAGCTTGCCTGTAGGCTTACAGTTGATTGGTAACTACTGGTCAGAATCACAATTGCTGTCGATTGTGCATCAATATCAACAAAACACAGACTGGCATACCAAACGTGCGGCAATTGCTGAGGAGAATGCATAATGACTGAAGCTCAAAAGTTAAAGCTAATTGACGGTTGGGAAGTCGTTATCGGGATCGAGATCCACACGCAGTTGGCGACCAAGTCTAAAATCTTCTCGGGTTCATCGACTGAATTTGGTCAAGACCCAAATACACAAGCCAGCCTTGTTGATTTAGCCATGCCGGGCGTATTACCAGTATTAAACGCAGAAGTGGTTGATCTTGCAATTCGCTTTGGTTTGGGGATTGATGCCTATATCGACCAGGCCTCTGTGTTTGCACGTAAGAACTATTTCTATCCAGATTCGCCAAAAGGCTACCAGATTAGCCAGATGGACAATCCAATTGTGGGCTTGGGTCATATCGACATCCAGCTTGAAGATGGCACAGTGAAGCGCATTGGCGTAACCCGTGCCCATCTTGAAGAAGATGCAGGTAAATCGATCCATGACCAGTTCGAAGGCATGTCCGGTATCGACTTGAACCGTGCGGGCACACCATTACTTGAAATCGTATCTGAGCCAGATATGCGTTCGGTTGAAGAAGCGGTTGCCTATATCAAGTCGATTCACACGCTCGTGCGTTGGTTAGGTATTTCTGACGGTAACATGGCAGAAGGTTCTTTCCGTGCCGACTGTAACGTGTCATTGCGTCGTCCGGGTCAACCGTTCGGTACACGTTGCGAGTTGAAAAACCTCAACTCTTTCCGTTTCATCGAGCAAGCGATCAATGTTGAAATTGAACGCCAGATGGAAATTCTGGAATACGGCGGCGAGATTGATCAAGAAACGCGTTTGTTCGATCCGAACAAGATGGAAACCCGTTCAATGCGTTCGAAAGAAGAAGCGAACGACTATCGCTACTTCCCGGATCCAGACTTGTTGCCTGTGATCATTGCTGACGAGCAGATCGAAGCGGCACGTGCTGCCCTTCCAGAACTGCCTAAAGCACGCCGTGCGCGCTTTATCGCTGACTTCGGTGTGACTGAGTACGATGCACATGTATTGACGCTATCACGCGAAATGGCGGACTTCTACGAAGCAGTTGTAGTCGCTGCAGGCGGTGCTGCGCAAGGTAAAGTATCAGCAAACTGGGTGATGGGTGAATTCTCAGGCGCTTTAAACAAAGCTGGCCTAGAATTAGCGGACTCTCCTGTTTCTGCTGAGCAGTTGGGTGGCATGATTGCACGTATTGTCGACAATACCATTAACGGCAAAATCGCGAAGCAAGTGTTTGGCTTTATGTGGGAAGCAGAAGGAAAATCTGCTGATGACATTATTGCTGAAAAAGGCTTGAAGCAAGAAACCGATACCGGTGCAATTGAAGCGATTATCAAAGAAGTGCTTGCAGCCAATGAAAAAATGGTTGAAGAGTACAAGTCTGGTAAAGAAAAAGCCTTTAACGGTCTGGTTGGTCAAGTCATGAAAGCTGCAAAAGGTAAAGCTAACCCAGCGCAAGTAAATGAATTAATGAAGAAATTGATTGGTTAAGCTGATCTAATTTCAAAAGAAAACCCGCTTTAGAGCGGGTTTTCTTTAATAATTTTCAATACTTTCAAAAAAACAAATTTGATCTTGTGCTAATAACTCTTGTAATTGTTTCCCCATGGGACTCCCTAAATAGCTAGACAGATTTGCCCCTAACCTTAAATTCAATTCAACTTGGTGAGAATATATAGTTCTGTCTGTGTGATCACTTAAATATAGCGCCATAAACTCAGTTAAATCATGCCCCCGAGAGTAATACCATATTTTATTACTATCACTCTCTAACTGTCCTGCTAATTGAATTAAGTCATCTACCTCAAGTTTTCTTGGAGAACACAATCTCAGTCTCGCAACAAATGAATTAGAATCAAAAGTAAAATTATTACCAATAAAAAAATCTTTAATTTTTATGCCATCTAAAATTGAAATCTGCTTATTTTTAGATAAGAGTTCATTAGCAGCTCGAATTGCTCCAACCTTTCTTGTTACTTTCTCTAAATTACCTCTAATAACATTCGCCTGATTTTTATCAATTAGATAATTGACCAACAATTTCTCAAATGCAATTGTATTAACTAAAAAAACTTCCAAATCATTAAATAAAGGATTATTATTTTGCTTACAAAATGCATTGTAAATAAAAACATCATCATTAAACTTCAATCTTTGATTAACAACATAATCATAATCCAGATCAGCTAACAAATAAAAACAAGGGTTCTTTTCTTTATATTGACGATTCCATTTTTCATATATAGTTTCCACATTAGACTTACCATCCACATCAACTATACGTATAGAACTATCTTTCAACATCCATTGTTTCAAAAATTTATGGTCACTTTCTCCCTCTACTACAATAGTTTTAGTTTTCGTTGACTTATAAAGTTGAATAGCACTATTAATAACATTCGTAGGATTTTTTTGAAAAGGTCTTAATGTACTCATTTTTAAGACACCTGTTCTGCTAATTCAATTACATCATCCCATCTATCACCAATAAGTTGGGGTGAATGTGTGGCAATTAACAAATCAAATTTTGTCAACTCCTGTATAGACATCAATATTTCCAAGAACTTTTCTTGCCATGCTGGATGTAAAGAAATTTCTGGCTCGTCAATCAATATTAAACCATCTTTAATATTGGAAAAGATTAATTTACCAATCAAAACTATCAAGTGTTGTTCGCCAGAAGATAGCGAGTTTAATGGCACAACTTTAGAGTAATTGATGCTATCTTCAATAAAGTCACCTTCAAAAGTTTTTACCTCAAATCCTTTTTCAGCATTAATAAATATTTTTTTAAATGCCATAAGTTTATTAATTGACTTAGTAAACAGATCTAGCTTATTAGCAAGCTCATCTAATATTTTAAATTTTTCAATAACATCACTCAAATATGTTTTAAGAACCACTCTTCCGGCAGCCAACTCTGAGTCAGTGGACGATGTACTCAATCCTAATTGTTCTGTTAGCCCAATATCAGGAACTATTCCCAATCTTAAATAATTACTTTCATAGTATTGGATTTTTGTAATTAGGCTCTGAATTTCATCAATAGAAACCTCTCTAGTACTATTCAAAGCTTCCATAAGACGCTTAGGAAAATTAGTTTCTCTTTTCCGTCCTTCATTATATTGATTTTTAATTTCTTTATCTATCTCAGTTTTTATCTCTCTAGCAATAATCTCGACCATTAAGTTATTAGATAATTCTGCTCTAACTCTTCTTGGAGATATTGACACTTGCTGACTCAACCTATTTGTTGGAATAAACTGTACTGTCAAACTACTTGATAAATCTAGTAACCAATTTTCAATTTTTAATTGATCGCGAAATATGCTATTTGAAATAAAGTTTGATACTAAACTAGCTTTGTCATAAATCACCCCATTCCTTTCATCAATCCATTTATTAGCATTCATTCTAGAAATTGGCATATATCCTTCGGCTCTTTCACACAATCTATCGACCAATCGATGATCTATAGTTTGTGCTCTTTTATTCTTTGATGATATTACTATTTTTGATTCATTAATATTAATCACTTCATCATCAAAAAAATCAGATGATGTTTTACTTTCTATTTTTTTTATCGAGACAGGAGGATGATTATCAAATTCAAATATCAACTCAACAAATTTCTCATTCAAAAGATAAAAAAAATCATTTGAAGAAAATGCTCGAATTATATTCAAAATGGTAGATTTCCCATACCCATTAGGAGCTGTTATTATGACAAGCTTATTATCTTTTAAGTTAATCTCATAATTAAATCTATCAAAAAGAGATTTTATTTTTAAACCAATTATTTTTTCGGACATAGAAGTACACCCCTTTATAAATTCAACAGCAATTTTACAAGAAAAAAACAAAAAAACAACTTTTCTTTAGAATAGTTTTATTTACCTTAAACTGACCATCTTATTCATTCTTCAAATTAATTATTAATTTCTAATATCAATAAAAAAACGTCACTGGATTTTTGGGATATACCAGTAACGCTTACCTATATAGAGTGGTATTACTTTGAAAGAGTAGCAGACTCATCACTGCCCTCTTAACACACCCAACTTATTCCAAATATCAGGTGTTAAAAAAGTCGTGACCAACTTATTTAAATCAATATAACGTAATGTACCTTGCAACTGCTGTCTTACCGCTGGGTCTTTGACAATATCCTGTCCTGCACTCTGACCTAACTGCTGAAAAGCCTCTCCAACTGCTTGAATTCCTTCAGCTTTGATCACAGCCTTAGTCTGCGTCGAACACTGCTCCACAATCACACGCTGTAATACCTGCGCCAGTTTCTGATCCAATTGGGTTTTCTGCTCAGGCGTGACATTGCTGAATGCCTTTAAATCAGGATGCGCAGCTAAAGCGCTAAAGGTCCATTGCAACACTGTGGTTTTATCCGCTGCCGTTGTGGCTTTTACTAAACAGTCACTCAGTTGATCGACTGTTGGACCTGCCGTTGCCATTTGGGTTGTACCCAACACAGCCGCAGCCATCAAGACAGAACGACTCAGATGAGAAAATTTACGGCGGGTAGAAGAATAAATGCGAGACATAAGCACAGTTCCAAATTGCAATCTTTCCCTTTGTACCATGTACGGTGCAAATCATCTGTTATGACGCTGTAAATTGCGTAAGCCCACGCCCTTAAAGCTTTGGCAAAGTGTAAAATGATCCTCTACAACAATCCTATATTCCTGCATGCGCACTTATTCCATACCGGCATAATCCCATGATGCGGGTATATTTGGCTGCTGCGGGGCTTTATTTAAATCAATATTCAGATTACGACTGCCTTTAAACGATTTCTCGCCCGAATCCGATGCAGGTGACACATCCAGACTGTACCGGTAACGGAATTGCCAAAGCATCGGTTTGATCGGACGAATATCCAGACTCAGGCCATCTTCATCATGACAGTTACCCTTAGAACGTTCATAATCCTGTTCCGAGAAACAGGCCCGAATCATGCGATAAAAATGAAAAGGATAATTTTCAATAAAGCGATGCGTCTGACCAGAATCCTTTAACTCATAAAAGCTGGCCCGTTCAATTCCTGCCCCGCCACCTGAATACATTTCAGAAAAAGTATCAATCACCGCAACGGCATAACGATTCTGATCCATGGGAAATAGCTTTGGAAAAATATACTGTCCTGATCGTGCCATTTCTTCCGCCGATGCCAATGGAATATGCCACTGTTTCAATAGTTTAAAACCTGTAGTTGAAATACCAAACCGAGCAATATTGCCCTCAGATAATAGCCATAGACCTTGATCAGGTGTTTTCAAGCTTAGCAATTTTGGTTTGTTCTGACATAGCACTTTGACCTGTTCACAAAGTTGCATCTGTTCGGTTGAACTCAGTTGTCCCTTTTTAAATTCCAGAATCTGTAAAGGGGCGGCAAAAACAGTTGCACTAAAACAGGTGGATGCACCCAGCAGAATCATTGCAGGCCAAACATTTTTATCCTTTAGCATGATATTTCCTTAGGCTATTTTTATGTCCAATACATTATTTAACGATGGCTTCGATCTGATCAAGATCCCACACCCCACCCGCGGCAAGTCCTTTACACATCCCGGTCCAGCGATCTTGAGTATGTACAAACTTCTGTCCATCCCAGACCCATTCATCACTGGCCCAGCAATCACCGATACCACGACCTTTTTGTGAGCTACTGATAATACCGTTATAAAACTCGGAAGCCTGTTCAGTCACAAAATTTGCCTTGTTAACAAGTGAATCATCCAGTACCCATGCGCCATACCCTTCATTATAGGCACCGCGCCAGCACAAGGTCATCGCCAATACTTTTTTATTGGTCAGTTTATATAGCTCTATCATTTGAGGCTTTGTTTCACCATCCTCATAAATCCCTTCACAAAATCCCTCCCGTTTTGGCATCGGCTGAGCTGCCATCAAATTACGATATAACGCTGCATAGCGTTTGTTATTTGGCTGCAAGGTTAGATAAGGTTTACTGGAGGTTTTGATCTGTTTGACCGAAAATCTGGGTTGAGCTGCCAATACCTTCGACTCATCCGCTTGGCCCTTTTTAATCAAAGCGCCTACCGTACCAATACGCTTCTGGAAATCATCCATTTTCAGCAAGACTGCAGTCATGCCTGCATCTGAAATATTCCATTGCAGCTGCGCATTTTTAAACACGATCTCGGTCTGTTGCCGGGATTGCTGTAATAAAGCATTCACTTGATTTGCTGAGAGTTTCCCCATCAGTGGAAATTCAGTCCCCTCAAACGAGACTACGCCCAAATCTTTACCATTGATATAAAAATGAATATTTTTAAGCTTGGCGGCCGGAAAAGACTCCTCTTCATAACGTGCCAGTGCGAATTCCACCTGTACAGCTTGCCGTGGTCCCGCCTGACGGGTCAATAATAATGAAGCAGGCTCATTACGCTCCGCTTCATTTTGATAACCCGCAGCCCGACAAGTACCCGTATTGCTACAGTAGATTTCCCAATCCTGATGCGAGAAAGAAATGCCCTTAATGTCTTGGGCAAAAGCACTCGAACTCAACGTAATAAAACAACAGACTGTAAGGATCTTGTTCATAGGGATTATGTCTCAATGTAATTTATTTATTATTCGTTGAAATATTCTAATGCGATTGAATAGATCAGGTTGTAGGTTCTTGTATTACAGAATATATTCATTTGAACTCAAACCTAAAATACTTAATTTAAAAATGAAAACCTTTATCGCTATTTCTACTGTTTTATTCATCTTATCAGTGACTTCGGCTCATGCAGAAGTCCGTAGCTTTAAACCCATTTTCCCCCAATTTTCAAATACAGTCCAACAGCGCAAAGCTGACAATCAAATCTATGCCTTGGGTGAAGTATCCTTTGCCAACGATGTCCGCGTTCCCTTTTATGGCGTTACCGTACTCAATCCTGTCGATGATGGCTTATTAAAAGACTTTAAACGCTGTACAGCCAAAAGCTGCCATTTTGACTTTAAGCTGAATGCTTCTCAGGCCAAGCAACTGAAACTTGTTGCACTCCCGGAAATTGGTGCCGTGCTGATTCCGAAAGATTGGCACGATGTGGAGGCAAGTGCAGGTGCAAATGGTACTGGTTCAGCTTTGCTGATGAGCCCAAATCAAAAACAGGCGATTGAAGTGTATGACTCATCCGTTTGTGTGGGCTGCGGTATGCCCTATGCCACGCTTTATTTTCCTAATCTGTTAAAGCAGAGTATTGAAAATGAATATGGCGGCTATAAAGACCCGCAAAAACTGGTCAAGGTGGTACATCCCTCCAAACAGGTGGCGTTCTTTAGCTATCAGATTCCACAACTGAATTACAGAACTCATGGTGTGGCTAAATATATTGACGAAGGTGACTTTAACTTCAGGGTCATTAAAGTGACGCTGGATCAATCACAGCAACATCTGGCCGGGCCGATTTTAAATTTCTATCACTTTAACCATTGAACCGTTTCAAACCGCCTGACTGGCTTTGAGTAAACTCAAGAAATGCTCAACCCGAACACTATTGCCTTGGGCACGACAAATCGCATAAATCGGGGCGATGCATGGTTTTTTCGCCTCTAGCGATTTATACACAATCTGCTTGTTCCAGAAGTCCTGAATTGACGCAGGGACAATAGACAGTCCAATGCCTGCGGCAATCAGATTAAGGCTCGAGGTTAAGCGAGGTGCCTCTTGAACAATATTGGGACTAAAACCGGCCTGATAGCAGTTTGCCAGAATATTATCGAACAGGTCCTGTCCTGCGATACGGCGATACAATACAAACTCATACGGCTCCAAATCGACTAAGCGGATTGCTCCCGCTTGCTCAGCCAAAGGATGATTACTTGGTAAAGCAACAATCAAAGGCTCATCCAGTACATGAATACTTTGGACTTCGGTATGAATCGGTGCAGGTTTGCGTAGAAAAACAATATCCAGTTTTTCATTGATAACTGCATCCGTTAAAGCCGTGCTGCTGTCCTCTTCCAGATGAATCGCTACCGCAGGAAACTGTTCCCTAAACTGACGCAATACCGCTGGCAAAAAAGGATGTAAGCCTGCGGAGTTGGTAAAGCCAATATTGATCTGACCTTCCAGCCCTTGCGCAATATTTTTTACCCGTTTCGGAATCGACTGGGCATGCGCCAGAATGGTAATCGCTTCCTGATACAAAGCCTTACCGGCTTCCGTGACCTCGACACCACGAGGCAGACGTTTCAGCAAAGCCGTATCTAGTTCTTGTTCCAGACTTTTGATCAATCGGGTCAAGGGTGGCTGTTGCATATGCAGTCTGACTGCTGCTTTGGAAATATTGCTTTCTTCCACCACAGCCACGAATGCATTGAGCTTATGAATATCGATCATACATACCTTAAAAGTATAGATAATGGCAAAAATAGCATTTGTGAATATACCATAAATCTTTCATGCTATAGCTCACAAGGTTGAACAGAAAGGTAATCCAATGAAAGCCCAAGTCCTATCAATAGAGCGTGAGCCATTAACGACTGCTCCTGATTGTAAGGCACTTTTTACGGGGTTTATGAAATTGGGATTGATGGGTTTCGGTGGCGTGTTGCCACTGGCACATCGCATTATCGTTGAAGAACATAAATGGATTGATGCTGGCAAATTTACCGACTTACTTGGCGTGTGCCAGTTATTACCAGGCGGTAACATCATCAATATGGCAGTTGCCATTGGAATGGAATTCCAGGGCGTGAAAGGTGCGATCAGTTCAGTGCTCGGTTTGATCTTCGCCCCAACTGCAATTGTG
>PJUK01000241.1_pt1 | contig 25789 bp, 21 predicted proteins | sample 1512211 | NCBI WGS metagenome assembly PJUK01 (sample SAMN08177668, study PRJNA422409) | Feces metagenome, whole genome shotgun sequencing project.
CCAACGAAATTCACGAGAGTTCCATGGCCCTGAAAGTCGCCATCGTCGGCCTGCCCAACGTCGGCAAGTCCACCCTGTTCAACGCCCTGACCCAGACGGCGTCGGCCCAGGCCGCCAACTATCCGTTCTGCACCATCGAGCCGAACACCGGCGACGTGGCCGTGCCGGAAGCGCGCCTGAACGCGCTGGCCGCCATCGCCGGTTCGAAGGAAATCATCCCGGCCCGCATCAACTTCGTCGACGTCGCCGGCCTGGTGCGCGGCGCGTCCAAGGGCGAAGGCCTGGGCAACCAGTTCCTGGCCAACATCCGCGACTGCGACGCCGTGGCCTTCGTGGCCCGCTGCTTCGAAGACGGCGACATCACCCACGTCGAAGGCCGCATCGACCCGATCGCCGATCTCGAGATCATCGAGATGGAGCTGATGCTGGCCGACCTGGAAAGCCTGGAAAAGCGCCTGCCCAACGTCGAGAAGCGCGCCAAGAGCGGCGGCGACAAGGAAATGATCGCCACCCTACGCCTGATCAACCTGGCGCTGGAGCAACTGCGCGCCGGTCGTCCGGCCCGCGCCGCCCAGATCGACAAGGAAGACGCCAAGGCCTGGGCCATGCTGCAACTGCTGACCTCGCTGCCGGCCCTCTATGTCTGCAACGTCGACGAAGGCAGCGCCGACAAGGGCAACAAGTTCTCCGACCTGGTGGCCGAACGCGCCAAGCAGGACAACGCCAAGAGCGTGGTCATCTCGGCCCAGATCGAGAGCGAGATCGCCCTGCTGGACGAGGCCGAGCGCACCGAGTTCCTCGAAACCCTGGGCCTGGAAGAGCCGGGCCTCAACCGCCTGATCCGCGAGGCCTACAAGCTGCTGGGCCTGCAGACCTATTTCACGGTCGGCCCCAAGGAAGCCCGCGCCTGGACGATCCCGGTGGGCGCCACCGGCCCGCAGGCCGCCGGCGTGATCCACACCGACTTCGAGAAGGGCTTCATCCGCGCCGAGACCATCGCCTATGACGACTACGTCAAGCTGAACGGCGAAGCCGGCGCGAAGGAAGCCGGCAAGATGCGCTCGGAAGGCAAGGAATACGTCGTCAAGGACGGCGACGTGATGCACTTCCGCTTCAACGTCTGATCGCAGGCTTGAAATAGATCGCCGCCTGGCCGAGCTTGCCCGCCTCAGCGTGGGGAGTTCGGCCAGGTCGTGGCTTCGTGGATCATCGGGGGCGCGCTGGCGCTCCTCCTGTCTTCGCCGCAGGAAACCCTGACGCCCGCACCCCGGCCGACCGGCGGCGAGGCGGTCCACGCCCTCAAGGCGGACGGCCCCCTGACCGTGCGCCCGGCCGGCCGCGCCGCCGTCGGCGACGCCCTGGTCGCCCTGCCCGTACGCCTCGCGTTCACCGGCGTTCTCAGCCAGGACGTGCTGCGCGACGGGCGCGTGGCCCTGCCGGCCGGAACGCGCGTCATCGGCGTCCGCCAGTCCTTCTCCAGCGTGGCCACGACCCGCGAGCAGCGCCGCCTGGGCCAGATCGGCCAGGTGCACCATGGCGGCAATCAGACGATCTGGTGCGCCGCGACGCCCGCGCCGTCGAAGGACGCCGCAGCCTGCTTGCCCTTCGTCAACGGCGTGGTGCGCTGGGTCGAGGCCTCGCCGCCGCACTACCCGATCATCCGCCGCTTCACCCCCAAGGCGCCGCTGGCGGGGCCCGTGCTGGTCGAGCCCGGCCCGATCGAGGGCCTGGCGCCCCTGCGCTTCACCATCGCCTTCGCCGGATGGACCCCCGAGGGGGCGGCCATCGACCTCAAGATCGAAAGCGACGGCCGCCCCCCGGCCACCCGGCGACGGACCCTGGCCCGCGGCCCGGACGGCGCCGCCACGCTGGAAGCGCTGGGCGGACGCCTGCGGCTGATCCCCGTCGCGGCCGACGCGAACGTGGTCGACATCGAGATCGTCATCCCGCCCTCGGCGACCGCCGATCCGGAGTTCTGAACATGCGCGCCCTGCTGCTCGCGGCGATGATGCTCATCCTGGCCGGCTGCGGCGCGGCCACGGCCCAGCCGCCGGCGATCGAAGGTTCGGTCGATCGCATCGTCATCGAGAAGGCCGCCCACCGCATGCGCCTCTACGCCGGCCAGAGGCTGGTGCGGACCTATGCGGTCTCGCTGGGCGGCGGCGGCCCGGCGCCGAAGACCCGGCAGGGCGACCGGCGCACGCCGGAAGGCGACTACCGCATCACCGGCCGCAACCCCAACAGCCGCTTCCACCTGGCCTTGCGGATCGGCTACCCGACCCCGGCCCAGGCGGCCGCCGCCCGCGCCCGGGGCGTCGCCCCCGGCGGCGACATCATGATCCACGGCCTGCCCAACGGCCGCGGCGCCCTTTCGGCGCTCTACAAGGGCCGAGACTGGACCGACGGCTGCATCGCCGTCACGGATCCGGAGATAGAAGAGGTCTGGAAACTTGTGCGCGACGGCGCGCGGGTGAGGATAGAGCCATGACCGACATCACCGACGCCGGCCCGCTGGTCGCGCGCCGCGACTGGCGCAAGGCCGTGATCAGCTCGGCGATCATGCTGTTGATCGCCGCCGCATGGATGGGCTGGCGCGCCGCGCAGGGCGACCATCCGCCCTGGATCGTGCTGGGCCTGGCCGCCGCCTGGTGCGTGATCGGCGTCCCCTTGCTGATCCGGGACCGCGTCCCGCGCCTGATCATCGCCGGCGAAGGTCTCAGCTGGCGCGAGACGCGCAAGGACCCGCTCTATTTCCTGCCCTGGTCCCGCATCCTGTCGGCCAGGTACGAAAACCGCGGCGAGGACGGACACGTGCTGAGCCTGACCCTGACCCCGCCGCCGGTCGTCGAGCAGCAGGCCTCCGACCGCACCGGCCCCTTCACCGTGGACATCGAGGTCGGCGGCCTCGACCTGTCGCGCACCGCCCTGCAGGCCGCCATCCGCAGGCGGGCGCCGCACCTGTTCGGCCGCAAGCCGCGAAACGCGGCCTGAGGGGCTCACCCGAGCGACGGCGCCACGGGCCCGGCGCACCCGGCTGTCGAACTTCGGCGACGGCGCGCCTTGACCGCAAAGGCGGCGCGGTTCTGGATGCGCGCGCCTGAACAAGACGCCGGAGCCCTCCCATGGCCGACACCCTCACCCTGACCTCCGCCATCGACGGCTTTGCGTTCTCCGCCCTGAGCGTGCAGCCGCAGGGGCCGCGCAAGGGCGGGGTGGTGGTGATCCAGGAGATCTTCGGCCTGGACCAGTACGTGCAGGCCGACCTCGCGCGCTGGGCCGCGCGCGGCTACGAGGCGATCGCGCCGTCGCTGTTCGACCGCGTCACCCCCGGCTATGTCGCCGAACATGACCCCGAGGGCTTCCAGAACGGCGTCGCCGCCGTCGGCCAGGTGGGCATGCCGGCCATGCTGTCGGACATCCAGGCCTGCATCGACGCCCTGAAGGACAAGGGCCCGGTGTTCGCCGTCGGCTACTGCATGGGCGGATCGCTGGTGTGGCTGGCGGCCTCGAAGCTGGAAGGCCTGGCCGCCGGCTCCAGCTATTACGGCAGCCAGGTGCCGGCCAATGCGGCCCTGCCCCTGCACTGCCCGGTGATCGTCCACCTGGGCGCCAAGGACGCCCACATCGACGCCGAGGCGACCAAGGCGGCGATCTGGACCTCCCACCCCGACGCGCCGGTCTATGTCTACGAGGCCAGCGGCCACGGCTTCAACAACGACGGCCGCCCCGACAGCGACCTGGCCGACGCCGAACTGGCCCGCGAGCGCACCGTGGCGCTGTTCGAGGAAGTCGCCTCCTCCCAGGAAGGCGCCGGCGCATGACCGCCGCCGGAACCCGCATCGCCCTGTGCGACCGCGACGGCGGCCCGCTGTCGGCCTTCCACGTCCAGCCCGGCGAGGCCCGGCGCGGCGGCCTGGTGATCCTGCACGCCATCTGGGGGATCACCCCGCACATCCGCGAGTTCAGCGAAAGCCTGGCCGAGCACGGCTACGAGGTGATCGCCCCCAACCTGCTGGACAGCGCCGACGCCCCCTGGCCCGAACAGAACACCGAGCCCGCGATCCTCGACCAGCGCATGGCGCTGGGCGAGCAGGCCGGCTGGGGCGCGGCCTGCGTGCCGCGCGTGCAGGCCGCCATCGACGCGCTGGAGGGCCCGGTCTTCGTCATGGGCTTCTGCTTTGGCGGCACGACCGCCTGGCTGGCCTCGACCCGCGCCCACGGCGTGACGGCGGTCTCGTGCTTCTACGGCGGCGACATCGTCCGCTATCGCAACGAGACGCCGAAGGTCCCGACCATCCTGCACTTCGGCAAGACCGACGAGATGATCCCCCTCGCCGACGTGGCGGCGATCGAGGCGGCTCATCCCGACCTGCCGATCTACCAGTACGACGCCGGCCACGCCTTCGTCGCCCCCAGCGGCCACCACCCCGACAGCGCCCGCCTGTCGATGCTGCGCACCCTGCAGCTCTTCCAGCGCTCGGGCGGAAGCAAGGGCGAGGCGTGAGCACGAGCGACAATTCAACCGTTGATCGTCGCAAGGTTTGTTGCAATCAATGAAGGGTTGACTCGTGCAGCGCTGGGGGGCGCACGCCGTATGGACATGATTGACGCCGAGGTCGCCGCCTATATCCGGGAACGCGGCGATGAGTACATGAAGTTTCACACCGACGTCCTGCAGGACCTCTATCGCTTCAAGGACAGAAGCTCGCTCTCGCAATCCATATACCGCATATACAGCCGGGCCGACAAACAGATCGGCGGCCGTATACTCAAGTCCGAGGAGGGCATCGCAGCCACGATCCGGCGCTGGCGAGCCGACGGCAAGTCCGGGAAGATATCCGAACTGCACGACATCATCGGGGTCACGATCGTCACCTATTTCGAGTCGGAAGTCCCAAAGGTCGTCGAGGCCCTCAAGAAGAAAGGGGCCAAAGAGTTCTTCAGGAATTTCAAATTCAAGGAAGCCTGGGACAGGCCAAGCAAGAAAGAGCGCCTGGAGAAGGATTTCGCCGGCGGCTACCACGCCAAGCACGTGAAAGTCTCCAGAACGAACGACTCTTCAGTGACCCCGCTTCTATGTGAGATCCAGGTCAAGTCGCTGCTGAACGACGGCTGGGCGGCCAAGATCCACGACCTGGTCTACAAGTCCAAGGCCAAGATCGACCCGGAAGTACGCCGCCAAGTCGATGTCATCGGAGGCATGGTGAACGGCCTCGAACAGATGAGCGACGGCCTGCGCACCCTGGTGACCCGCAACCAGCAGATAGAAGACGAGAAGAGAGGGGCGGCGATCTTCGTTCTGATGAAGAGGACGCTCGACACCGTGTCGAAGAACGGCACGGAGGCCGAACGCAAGTGGTACGCGACGCTGGTCCAGGGCCTCGACCATTTCCGCTCGTGCGAGGACAACGACCCCAGATTGCGCCAACTGATCTCTTCGTGGCGCGTGATGTTCGCCGCCAATCAACGGACGCAGATCGAGTGCAGATTGCTTCTGCTGCTAGCCCTCATCCGACGATCCAAGAGCGCGGCCACCGACGCCCTTTCAGCCATCGACGACTGGGCCAAGGAACTCGAGCTGCCCGCAGGCAAGATCAAGGCCATGCGGTTCCGCTCCACGTCGCAGTGGATGCTGGGCCTGCACGATCAGGCCATCCAGACCTGCCTCGACCTGCTCGACAACAATCAAGCCAACGGAATGGCGAAGGCGATGACCAGGATCGACCTAGCCTATTATCTCGCCGAACGGAGCTTCATTCGCGAGGGCAGCTGTCCCGACGCGCTGACCCTGGAGATCGAGGCGCTGACGCACGAATGGGAAAGCGCCGGCTGGGACAGCGTCGAGCTTGATGATGGAGAGAAGCAACGCATCCTCAAGTCCCGCCAGGACTCGATCGGTGCGATCCGGATCATGACGGCGACAACCGCCGACGAGGTGTTCGCCGGCCATCAACTCTGTTCAGAGGCGCAAGCCTGGTCCAGGGCGAATTCGCGGGACCAGGATAGCTTCGAGGGCTTCTACACGCTGCACACCGAGCGGGCCCGGCGGCGCATCCAGGAACTGATGCGCATGTGAGTTTTTGTGTGTTCTCGTGAGTCTTTTAAAATTCTTCGGGAAATTTCACAGCACATCCTCATTTCGCTAGCAGGGGCACAGGTATCATCGCCCCTGCGGCTCAACAAGACCTTAATGCGCGAAAGTATCTCCGGTTCATCACGGACCGGCTCATCAAATAGTCGGGACGCCGCCTTGAAACAAAGTCGGCGCTGCCCACCATGCGTGTTTCCAAAATACAAACTTGGATTTTGTTTATTTAGTTGACGCGCGCAGCGAGATTCTCGCTTCGAAAACCGGGGCCGTCGCCCAGACAAGGCCGCATGGTCCCAAAAGTGGACATCGCGTCAATCCGGGCCGCGCCGACTGATGCCAGCCCGCCTCCACCGCATAGAACGTGTTGAAGCGCACAAACATCGCCACGGCCGGCACAGCGATGATGATGGGGATCAGAACCGGAACATTGGCGTGCTTGCGCCTACCGGCTTGGGCTGCTGATCGGGGTGGGTGAAAGGCTTGATGTTTGAGGTCCATAGGGTCTGCGCTGGTTCGCGAGAGCAACGCCCCGGCCGGATCGCTCCTAGACGGCCCGGCCCAACGCGCGAAACCCGATCCGGATTGTTGAGCGCTGCTCAACACCCCGTGCACCTTGGGGCGCCTAATGCGTCCTGCCCGTCCCTGTTACGCTTCGCCGTTTTCGCTGGGCCGACACCCGCGACGAAACCGCCCGCGCGTCCGGCCGCTTTACCCGCGGACCCTTGGCGCGTGGAGGACCGGAGGATGGGATGGCGATACTCGACGACCTTCAGCTTTCCAGGCGCGAAGTGATGGCGACCGGCGCGGCCGTGGGCGTCGCGGCGGCTCCGGGCATGGCCTCGGCCGCGCCCGCCGAACAACCCACGCTGATGAAGGTGTCCTTCACGGTCAACGGCCAGCGCCAGACCCTGGAGCTGGACACCCGCACCACCCTGCTGGACGCCCTGCGCGAGCACCTGAAGCTGACCGGCAGCAAGAAGGGCTGCGACCACGGCCAGTGCGGCGCCTGCACCGTCATCGTCGACGGCCGGCGGATCAATTCCTGCCTGTCGCTGGCGGTGATGCACGAGGGCGACGAGGTCACCACGATCGAGGGCCTGGGCGGCCCGGAGAAGCTGCACCCGCTGCAGGCGGCCTTCGTCAAGCACGACGGCTATCAGTGCGGCTACTGCACGCCGGGCCAGATCTGCTCGGCCAAGGCGGTGCTCGACGAGATCCGGGCCGGCGTGCCCAGCCACGTCACCGCCGACCTGACGGCCAAGGTCGAGTTCAGCCAGGCCGAGCTGCGCGAGCGCATGAGCGGCAACATCTGTCGCTGCGGGGCCTATTCCAACATCGTCGAGGCCGTGGCCGAAGTCGCCGGAGCAAAGGCATGAGGGCGTTTTCCTACGAGCGCGCCAAGAGCCCGCGCGAAGCCGCCGCGGCGCTGGCCGCCGACCCGGCCGCCCGCTTCATCGCCGGCGGCACCAACCTGCTCGACCTGATGAAGCTGGAGATCGAGACGCCCGCGCGGCTGATCGACGTCAACGGCCTGAAGCTGGACGAAATCACGCCGACCAAGGAAGGCGGCCTGCGCATCGGAGCCCTGGTGCGCAACACTGACCTGGCGGCCGACAAGCGGGTGCGCAAGGACTACGGCGTGCTCTCGCGCGCCCTGCTGGCCGGCGCCTCGGGCCAGCTGCGCAACAAGGCCACCACCGCCGGCAACCTTCTGCAGCGCACCCGGTGCCCGTACTTCTACGACACCAACATGCCCTGCAATAAGCGCACGCCGGGCGCGGGCTGCTCGGCCATCGGCGGCTTCACGCGGACCCTCGCGGTGCTGGGCGCCAGCGAGGCCTGCATCGCCACCCATCCCAGCGACATGGCCGTGGCCCTGCGCGTGCTGGACGCCAGCGTCGAGACGGTCGGCCCGGACGGCGCCGAGCGCTCGATCCCGATCGCCGACTTCCACCGCCTGCCGGGCGAGACGCCCCACGTCGAAACGGCCCTGGCGCGCGGCGAACTGATCACCGCCGTCACCCTGCCCAAGCCGGTCGGCGGGGTTCACGCCTATCGCAAGGTGCGCGACCGGGCCTCCTACGCCTTCGCGCTCGTCTCGGTGGCCAGCGTGATCCACAAGGACGGCACGGGACGGGTGGCCCTGGGCGGCGTCGCCCACAAGCCCTGGCGGGTGGAGGCGGCCGAGGCCGCCCTGCCGCGCGGCGCGAAAGCCGTCTCCGAGGGCCTGCTGGCCGGCGCCCGCACCACCAGCCAGAACGCCTTCAAGCTGACCCTGGCCGAGCGCGCGATCGGCGCGGCCGTCACCGAAGCGAGGGGCTGAGGCCATGAAGTTCGACACCCCCGCCACGACCAACCCGATCGACCAGCTGAAGGTGGTCGGAAAGCCGGTCGACCGCATCGACGGGCCGATGAAGACCACCGGCCGCGCCCCCTACGCCTACGAGCGCCACGACGCGATCCCCGACATCGCCTACGGCTACGTGGTCGGCGCGGCGATCGCCAAGGGCCGCATCACCTCGATGGACCTCTCACGCGCCAAGGCCGCGCCGGGGGTGCTGGCGATCGTCACCGCCGCCGAAGCCGGCAAGCTGGCCAAGGGCGACTTCAACACCGCCATGCTGCTGGGCGGGCCGGAGATCCAGCACTACCACCAGGCCATCGCCGTGGTGGTCGCCGAGACCTTCGAGCAGGCCCGCGCCGCCGCAGGCCTGGTGAAGGCGGACTACGAGCGCGCCAAGGGGACGTTCGACCTGGCCTCGGCCAAAGACGGCGCGACCAAGCCCAAGGACGGCGGGCCCGACAGCGCCTTCGGCGACTTCGACGCCGCCTTCGCCGCCGCGCCGGTGAAGCTGGACGAGCACTACGCCACGCCCGACCACGCCCATGCGATGATGGAGCCGCACGCGAGCATCGCCGCCTGGAAGGGCGACAAGCTGAGCCTGTGGACCTCGAACCAGATGATCGCCTGGGGCGCCGGCGACGTCGCCAAGACCCTGGGGATCCCGCGCGAGAACGTGCGGCTGATGTCGCCGTTCATCGGCGGCGGCTTCGGCGGCAAGCTGTTCGTGCGGGCCGACGCCATCCTGGCGGCCCTGGGCGCCAAGGCGGCGGGACGGCCGGTGAAGCTGGCCCTGCCCCGGCCCTTCATGTTCAACAACACCACCCACCGGCCCGCGACGCTGCAGCGCATCCGCATCGGGACCGATCAGGCGGGCAAGATCCTGGCCATCGGCCACGAAAGCTGGTCGGGCGACCTGCCCGACGGCGGCCCCGAGACGGCCGTGCAGCAGACCCGCCTGCTCTATGCCGGCGAGAACCGCATGACCAAGACCCGGCTGGCGGTGCTGGACCTGCCCGAGGGCAACGCCATGCGCGCCCCAGGCGAGGCGCCCGGCCTGATGGCCCTGGAAGTGGCCGTCGACGAGATGGCCGAGAAGCTGGGCATGGATCCCATCGACTTCCGCGTGCTCAACGACACCCAGGTCGACCCGGAAAAGCCCAGCCGGCCGTTCTCGCAGCGCAGGCTCAACGAGTGCCTGCGCACCGGCGCCGACAAGTTCGGCTGGAGCCGGCGCGCCAAGACCCCAGGCCAGGCCCGCGACGGCCGCTGGCTGGTCGGCATGGGCGTGGCGGCGGCCTTCCGCAACAACCTCGTCATGAAGTCGGCCGCCCGCGTGCGGCTGGAGACCAGCGGCGTCGTCACCGTCGAGACCGACATGACCGACATCGGCACCGGCAGCTACACCATCATCGCCCAGACCGCGGCCGAGATGATGGGCGTGCCGCTGCACCGCGTGAACGTGCGCCTGGGCGACTCGTCGTTCCCGGTCTCGGCCGGTTCGGGCGGCCAGTGGGGCGCCAACAGCTCGACCGCCGGGGTCTACGCCGCCTGCATGAAGCTGCGCGAAGCGGTCGCCGGCAAGCTGGACCTCGACCCGGCCAAGGCCGAGTTCGCCGACGGCCGCGTGAAGCTCGGCAACCAGAGCTTGCCGCTGGAAAAGGCCGCCGCCGAGGGCCCGGTCACCGCCGAGGACTTCATGGAGTACGGCGACCTCACCAAGACCCACCAGCAGTCGACCTTCGGCGCCCACTTCGTCGAGGTCGGCGTCGACGCCTGGACGGCCGAGATCCGCATCCGCCGGATGCTGGCCGTCTGCGCCGCGGGCCGGATCCTCAATCCGAAGTCGGCCCGCAGCCAGGTGATCGGGGCCATGGTCATGGGCGCCGGCGCGGCGCTGATGGAGGAGCTGGTCGTCGACAAGCGCATCGGCTTCTTCGCCAACCACGACCTGGCCGGCTACGAGGTGCCGGTGCACGCCGACATCCCGCACCAGGACGTGATCTTTCTCGACGAGACCGACCCGATGTCTTCGCCGATGAAGGCCAAGGGCGTCGGCGAACTGGGCATCTGCGGCGTCGGCGCGGCGGTGGCCAACGCCATCTACAACGCCACCGGCGTGCGGGTGCGCGAGTATCCGGTGACGCTGGACAAGCTGCTGGAGAAGATGCCGGTCCTGGCGTGAGGGGCGTAGCTTCCGCGCCCCTTGCTCCGAGTTTCCCCGCGAAGGCGGGGATCCAAGCGGGATCGGAAGGTTGGTCGCCGACACAGGTGAGTCTGAAAGTCAGCTTGGGTCCCCGCCTTCGCGGGGATTGAGCGAGCTGTGGCGGCCGAAGCTATGCCGAGGCTAGAACCAGCCGGCTTCCTTCAGCACCGAGGCGTAGGTCCGGCTGACCGGGGCGGCCAGGCCGCCGGCGAGGCTTAGCTCGCCCGCGCCGCGTCGCCAGCGCACCGCCTCGACTGCATCGGCCGCCACCCACCACGAGCGGTGGACGCGCCAGCCATGGGCGCTGGTCAGTTCGCCCAGGGCGTCGGCGAAACGCAGGGTGATCAGCTCGGCCCCGGCGTCGGTGTGGACCTTCAGATAGTGGTCGTGGGCCTCGACGGCGATCAGCCGCGCCGCCCTGCGCCTGGCCGAAAGCCGCCGCCGGAACGCCGCCTCGGCCTCGGGCAGAGGCGGGGCGATGATCGTCCGGGTCTCGACCCGGGCGTCCCGGCGCCGCCAGACCAGCGCCCGCACCGCCATCAGCGCCAGCGAAATCGGCCACACCTGCCACAGCAGCACCCAGAAGCCTGGCCAGCTCAGCGGCCCGCCCGCCAGCAGATGCTGGACGACCAGCACGAGCAAGGTCACCGGCGGCGTCATGACCAGGGAGACCGCCAGCACCCGTCGCCAGCCCGAAGCCGTCAGCCGCGCCAGCAGCGCGTCGACGGCGATGCCGATCAACCCGCCCCCGACCATGCAGATCATCCAGTGGAGATAGCGGCCGACGACGGGCAGGCGCTCGGAGGCGAACGGGGCGAGGAAGCCCATCAGCAGGCCCACCGCCGTCAGCATGACCAGATCGACCGCCCATCGCCGCGCGATCGTCCAACCGCCCCGTTCGTCCGTCCCGCTGTCCATGCCGTCCCGTTCGCGCAGCCCCGGCGCCGTTCGCGAAGCAAGGCCTAGCGAGCCGCCGCCCGCCCGGCAACGAGGTTCGGAGAAATCACCTCGGGAAGCCTTCGCCTTGACCACCGCCGCCGCCCTCTTCCGCCCCGCGACCATGTCCTGGCGCGCGCGCCTGGCCTGGACGGCCGTAGCGCTGCTCAGCCTCGGGATCGCGGCCTACTCCGCCCGCTACCTGCTGCATCCGCCGACCACGCCGAGGCAGGCCCTGGGCAATCCGCACGGCGTTCCCTGGCTGGTCATCCACGTCGCCGGGTCGGTCGTCGCGCTGGTGGTCGGATCGCTGCAGTTCATTCCCGCCCTGCGCCGGGGCGCGAGGCCGCCGCATCGCTGGACGGGGCGGGTCTACGTCCTCGGTTGCCTGATCGGCGGCGGGGCGGGCCTGATCCTGGCGTTCGGCTCCTGGGCCGGCCCGATCGCGACGGCGGGCTTTTCCTCGCTCGCCGTCCTCTGGATCGCCGTGAACATCCTGGGCTGGCGCGCCGCCCTGCACGGACGCCTGGTCGAGCACCGCCGCTGGATGATCCGGTCTTGGGCCCTGACCCTGGCGGCCGTCACCCTGCGGCTCTACCTGCCGCTGGTGATGATCCTGGAACTGCCGCTTCCGCCCTGGTATCGCGCCATCTCCTTCCTGGCCTGGGTTCCGAACCTGGTCGCGGCGGAGCTTTGGCTGCGGCTCGCGCGCCCCAAGACGACCTGAACCCGTCCACGCCCCAACCAGCCCAGAGAACGACATGCCGTCCCTGCTTGCCGCGACCCTCGCCGCCGTGATCGCGACCGCGCCCTCCCTCGACGCCGTACCCCAGACCCGCCTGGACCCGGCCCTGCGCTGCCGGCTGGGCGCCTACGCCCTGCCGGACGGACAGTACGTGACCATCACCGGCCACGGCGGCCATCCGCGTGATCTGCAGTTCACGCTGTCGAGCGGCGTGTTCGGCCGGCTGCGCGAAGAGGCCGACGGCGCCTATGTCGCCGGTCCGCTCCGGGTCGTCTTCGGCCCCTGCAATGGCGGCGGGCTGCGGCTGACGCAGTCGGGAAGGACCGTGGAGGGCGCGCGCCTGCCCCTGGCCGAGACCCAGACCGACTTCGCCGGCGACGGGGTCACGCTGCACGGCAAGCTGGTGACCCCGACGGGCGGCCGGGCCAAGGCCCTGGCCGTCTGGATCGACGGCTCCAACAACGACCCCTCCACCGACGATGTCGTCTGGCAGTACGAACTGGCGCGGCGGGGCGTGGCGGTCTTCGTCTACGACAAGCGCGGCACGGGCGCCTCGGGCGGATCGCTTTCGGCGGATTTCCACGTCCGCGCCCGCGACACCGCGGCCGCCGTCGCCGAAGCCCGGCGACTGGCGCCGGGCGTGCGCAGGATCGGCGTGATCGGCGCCAGCCAGGGCGGCTGGGTCGCGCCCCTGACGGCGACGCTGGCGCCGCTGGATTTCGTGATCCCCGCCTTCGCCATGGCCGAAGGACCGATCGCCCAGGACCGTCGGATCGTCGAGAACCAGCTGCGCGCGGCCGGCTTCGGCGAAGACGTCCTCGCCGAGGCCCGCTCGCTGACCGCCCTCACAGAACGGATCGTCCGCTCCAACTTCCAGGACGGCCTGGAGGAACTGGACGCCTTCCGCGCGACCAACGCCGGCCGGCCCTGGCTGGCGGCCATCCAGCCCCGGTCGTACACGGGCATACTGCTGACGATGTCGGGCGCCGAGGCCAGGGCCGGCGGACCCACGGCCGCCCAGGGCCTGAGCTTCGACTACGAACCCCGTCCGGTCATCGAAAGGATCGAGGCGCGCCAGCTGTGGCTGTTGGGCGGCGCCGACCGTCAGGCGCCCAGCGAGGCCACCCAGGAGATCCTGCGCCAGACGCAGGTCCGGCGGCCCGACCTCGACGTCGTCGTCTACCCCAAGGCCGACCATGGGCTGATCGAGCGCGTCCACACGCCGGACGGAACCGTCAGCGCCCATCCCGGCGGCCTGTTCGACCTGGTCGCCAACTGGATCGAGGACCGGCGGCTTCCGGCCAAAGGACGCTTCGTCGTCATGCCGGCGAGCGACTGACGTCCCCACGCGGAAACGCCGCCCGGTCTTGCGACCGGACGGCGTCCCGCTATCCCTTTACACAGATGACCTGGCGCAGCGTGTGGACGATCTCCACCAGATCGCTCTGGGCGGCCATGACCGCGTCGATGTCCTTGTAGGCCATCGGGGTTTCGTCGATCACGCCTTCGTCCTTGCGGCATTCCACGCCGGCCGTGGCCGCGACGTGGTCCTCCACCGTGAACCGGCGCTTGGCTTCGTTGCGGCTCATCGCGCGGCCCGCCCCGTGGGAGCAGGTGCAGAACGAGTCCGGGTTGCCCTTGCCGCGCACGATGAACGACTTGGCGCCCATCGAGCCGGGGATGATGCCCAGCTCCCCGGCCTTGGCCGACACCGCGCCCTTGCGGGTCAGGTAGACGTCCTTGCCGAAGTGCTTCTCCTTGGAGACGTAGTTGTGGTGGCAGTTCACCGCCTCCTGCGTCACCACCAGGTCCGGGAAATGCTCGCGAAGCACGCCCAGCGCCTGGTCCATCATCACCTCGCGGTTGGCCCGGGCGTACTTCTGGGCCCAGGCCACGGCCCGCACGTAGTCGACGAAGCCGTCGCTGCCTTCGGCGAAGTAGGCCAGGTCCTCATCGGGCAGGTTCACGAACCAGCGGCGCATCTCGTGCTTGGCCCGCTCGATGAAGTAGGTCCCGAACCGGTTGCCGACCCCGCGCGAGCCCGAGTGCAGCATCACCCAGACGTCGCCGGCCTCGTCGAGGCACAGCTCGACGAAGTGGTTGCCCGTGCCCAGCGTGCCCAGGTGCCCGAACCCGCGCGGGTGGGCGGCCTTGGGGTTGCGGTCGACGACGTCGTCGTAGCCGGCCTTCAGCTCCGCCCACTTGGCCGCCGCGATCGCCGGGGGCTCGGTCTGCCAGGCGCCCTTGTCGTTGCGCCCGCCGTTGTCGGTGCGGCCGTGGGGCACGGCCGCCTCGATCGACGAGCGGATTCCGAACAGGTTGTCGGGCAGGTGCTCGGCGCGGATCGAGGTGCGCACCGCCATCATGCCGCAGCCGATGTCGACGCCCACGGCGGCCGGGATGATCGCCTTCCAGGTCGGGATCACCGAGCCGACGGTGGCGCCCATCCCCCAGTGCACGTCGGGCATCACCGCCACGTGCTTGTGGATGAACGGCAGGCTGGCGACGTTGCGCAGCTGCTTGAGCGCCGAGTCCTCGATCGGCACCCCTTGCGTCCACGCCTTGATCGGCGCGCCTTCGCTTTCGATATGCGTGAAGCCTCCCATGGGCTTCTCCTTTCCAATCGGCCCTCCCGGCGTCATGGGCGAAGGAATTTCCGCGCAAAAACGAAAAACCCCTCCGGCCAAGGCCAGGAGGGGTTTTCTCGTACTTCCCGAAGTCCGCTTGGACCTAGGCCGTCATCCCCTCCGACACGCGCGCGTCATTACCCTCGACCTGGCGGTCGAGTTGATAGCTGACGGGCATGATCGGCAGGGCTTTGCGCGCCATGATCTTCGAGGTCCTTATCGGGAGGCGGGCGATTACCGGGTTATGCGAACCCGCGCCAGCGTCGAGCGAGCGGCGCGCGCGGAAGTTGCGGGCGGTGTGGCAAATATGCCCCTCTCCCCTTGCGGGAGAGAGGGTGGCCCGCGAAGCGGGTCGGGTGAGGGGTCGATGACCGGCGCCGCCGCGACAGCGGAAAGGCGGGGTGAGGCGCCTCCCGTTTGAGAGACCCCTCATCCGTCATCCTGCGGATGACACCTTCTCCCGCAAGGGGAGAAGGAACTCTAGGCCAGTTCGGGGCCGTCCGAGAGGGCTTCGCCGATGGCGCGGGCGCAGCCCGGCAGGCCAAGGGCGCCGATGAACGACAGGGCCACGGCGCAGACCAGCATGATCGGTTGGAAGATGCGCATGCGTTATTCTCCACCTTGTCCCGCCCGGCCTGGTCGGCAGGGGGTTGGCCGCAGGGTTGTTAGACCACCGTCCAGCACGCTTAAATCGCAAGCTTGACGTTGGTTCCGGTCGCGACTCCGGAAAACTCAGCATGCGGCATAAATGCCTCAAACTTATGTCAGTCGTCCAGATTACACATGAAGGCCGTAGGCCTTTCGCGCCGCCTCGATCCGGGCCAGCTTGGCGTTCAGCGGCGCCCAGTCGTCGGCCTGGTCGATCGGCGCCCACAGGGCTTCGACCTCCTCGATCAGCAGCTCCTCGGGCTCGGATCGTCCGAACACGGGGTTTTCCAGCCGTTCCGGACGGTCGGGCTCGAAACCCGAAAGCCGCGAGCGGAAATCGGCGAAAACCGGATCCTGGTAGAGCGCGCCGCGCGGCCCCTCCAGCGCGCGGGCTTGCGAGCCCTCCCCGCCGAACCAGTCGAAGAAGAACGGCTCCCAGCGCAGCGCCTCGCCGCCGGCCAGCTTGGTCCCCTCGGCCAGGGCCTTGAAAGCGGCGTTGACCAGCTCGACGTCGGCCTCGCCGCCCTGCCCCTTCACGCCCAGGCGGGCGATCATCGCCTCGCGCAGGCCGTCCTTGTAGGCGTCGGAGAAGCGGTTCAGCGCCGCGATCAGGCCGGCCTGGTCTGGGCTGACCAGCACCAGGCAGGCGGCCAGCTGCTGCAGGTTCCAGAACCCCGCCTCGGGCTGGCGGCCGAAGCTGTAGAGCCCCGAATGGTCGAAATAGGCGGCGGTGAAGTTGGGGTCGTTGCGCGGCAGGAAGCGCCAGGGTCCGTAGTCGAAGCTCTCGCCGGTGACGACCATGTTGTCGGTGTTGAGCACCCCGTGCACGAAGCCGGCGGCCATCCAGCGGGCCACGAGACGGGCGGTGCGCACGACCACCTCCTCGAACATCGCCGCCGGGCGGTCGGGCGCTTCGGCCAGGTGCGGGAAATAGGTCTCGACCACGTGGTCGACCATCGTCCCGATCAGGTCGGCGCGATCGAAATAGGCCAGGCGCTGGAAGGTCCCGAAGCGGATGTGGCTGTGCGAGAGCCTGATCAGCACCGCCGATCGGGTGGGGCTGGGCTCGTCGCCGCGGGTCAGGGCCTCGCCGGTCTCGATCAGGGAGAAGGCCCGCGAGGTCGGAACGCCCAGCGCCTCCAGCAGGCCGGCGGCCAGGATCTCGCGCATGCCGCCCTTCAGGGTCAGCCGGCCGTCGCCGTGCCGCGACCACGGCGTCTGGCCCGAGCCCTTGGTGGCCAGGTCGAGCAGGCGGTCTGTTCCGGCTTCGCGCACCTGGGCGAACAGGAAGCCCCGGCCGTCGCCGAGTTCGGGGTTGTACGAACGGAACTGGTGGCCGTGATAGCGCATGGCCAGCGGGTTCGGCTGGGCGCCCGGCAGGGGGACGAACCGCCCGAAATGGGCGATCCACTCGGCGTCGCTCAGCTCGTCCAGCCCCACGCTGGCGGCGGCCCGATCGTTGCGGAACCGCAGGGTCGTTTCCGGAAAGTCGGCGGCCGCCACCGGGTCGGCGAACTCGCTCCCCAGCGGGGCGAAGCGGGAATCGGGGCGGAAGCGTGCGGAGACCGGCATGGACGCCAGATGCGCCCGCCGCCCCTCCGGCGCAAGGGAAGCCCCCGGATCGGCGATTTTAAGAACCTCGGCATGTTCGCATAACGCTGTCGCAGTTTCGCAACAGGAACCTTCGAACCGTTTCACAGCAAGGTTTTCGCTTGCCGAGCATACGGAGCGCCCATAACCATTGGCTGTCCATTCGAACGATCGTTCGGGTGAAGGCCAATCAAAAAACCGGCGGGGGCGGTGCAAGCGCTCTCGTCATAACGAACCGAGGTAGGAAATGCGCTTTACCCAGGTGCTTCGCGGCACGGCCTCCGCCGTCGTGCTCGCGGGCGTCGCCGCCATCGGCGTCGCCCATGCTCAGGACTCGGCCGCGGCGGCCGCCCAAGAGCCCGAAACCCTTACCGTCGACAGCATCATCGTCACCGCCCAGAAGCGCGAGCAGAACCTGCAGGACACCCCGGTGGTGGTCACCGCGGTCGGCGCCAAGCTGCTGCAGGACACCGGCGTGCGCGACATCAAGGACCTGACGATCCTGACTCCGGGTCTCACGGTGACCTCGACCACGTCGGAAGCCTCGACCACCGCTCGCATCCGCGGCATCGGCACCGTCGGCGACAACCCCGGCCTGGAAAGCTCGGTCGGCATCGTCATCGACGGCGTCTATCGCCCCCGCAACGGCGTGTCGTTCGGCGACCTGGGCGAAATGGAGCGCATCGAGGTGCTGAAGGGCCCGCAAGGCACCCTGTTCGGCAAGAACACCTCGGCCGGCGTCATCAACATCATGACCAAGGAGCCGGAGTTCGGCTTCGGGGCCAACGGCGAGCTGACCGCCGGCAACTACAACGCCTTCGGCGCGGCGGCCTCGGTCACCGGTCCGCTGTTCGGCAGCGACAAGTGGGCCGGCCGCCTCTACGCCGCCGCCCGCGAGCGCGAAGGCTTCAACAACGTCATCACCGGCAAGGGTCCGAGCGGCGAGAAGCACGACGCCGACCAGAACTTCTACACCGTGCGCGGCCAGTTGCTGTTCGTGCCGGACGACAACTCGACCTTCAAGATCATCGCCGACTACACCAAGCGCGACGAAAACTGCTGCGGCGCCGTGCAGATCCGCACCGGCCCGACCGCGGCCGTGGTCAACGCCCTGTCGCAGGGCGGCGTCGGCATCGCCAACCCGGCCGATCCGTTCAAGCGCGTGGCCTACTCCAACCGCGGCGCGCCGCAGGAGATCGAGGACAAGGGCATCTCGCTGCAGGCCGACATCGACCTGCCGATCGGCACGCTGACCTCGATCAGCGCCATCCGCAACTGGCGCATCGACAGCGGCCAGGACAGCGACTTCACCGCCGCCGACATCACCTACCGCGCCAAGGACGGCACCAACTACGCCGAGTTCACCACCTTCAGCCAGGAACTGCGCCTGGCCGGCAGCACCGAGCGCCTGAACTGGCTGGTCGGCGCCTTCCTGGCCGACGAGCGCCTGGACAACGAAGCCAACTTCCGCTTCGGCAGCGACTACGAAGCCTACATGTCGACGATCGTCCTGTCGGGCGTCGCCGGCGCCCTGGCCCCGGCCGGCATCACGGTCAACCAGGCCAACAGCGCGCTGTTCGCCTCGCAGATCACCGCCCTGCCCTATGGCAGCTCGTTCACCGCCGGCACGGGCCTGCACGACACCTACAACCAGCGCTCCAAGACCGTGGCGCTGTTCACCAACAACACGCTGAAGATCACCGACGCCTTCGATATCACCGTGGGCCTGCGCTACACGGCCGAAGAGAAGGACCTCGACACCTACCAGACGGGCGCCTCCAACGCCTGCGGCGTGCTGCTGACCCCGGCGGGCCAGGCCCGCGTCGCCTCCACCCTGGTGGGCCGCGGCGTTCCGGCCGCCCTGTTCGGCACCGCCACGGGCACCAGCCTGGTCTCGACCGTCGTCGGCAACATGTGCCTGCCCTGGGCCAACCCGCTGTTCAACGGCCGCGGCACCAAGCAGAGCCTGAGCGAGCGTGAGTGGACCGGCACGGTCAAGGCCAGCTACCGCCTGAACCCGTCGGTGTTCACCTACGCCTCGTACGCCCGCGGCTACAAGGGCAGCGGCTTCAACCTCGACCGCACCCAGTCGTCGAACGGCCTGCCCTCGGGCGGCGTGGGCGTCGTGCCGATCACCGACACCTCGTTCCCGGCCGAGTTCGTCGACAGCTACGAAATCGGCGTGAAGAACACCCTGTTCAATCGCACGGTGCTGTTCAACGTCACGGGCTTCTACCAGAAGTTCAGCGACTTCCAGCTGAACACCTTCCTGGGCACCTCGTTCGCGGTGCGCTCGGTCGAGGAAGTGACCTCCAAGGGCGTCGACATCGACTTCCTGTGGTTCACCCCGGTGCGCGGCCTGACCATCCAGAGCGGCGCGACCTACTCCAAGACCGAGTACGGCGACCAGCCGATCGCCAACGACCCGACCAACGCCCTGGTCCTGCTGCCCGGCTCGCAGATGTCGTTCGCGCCGGAATGGTCGGCCTCGGCCTCGATCAGCTACGAGCACTCGGTCGGCGGTTCGCTGAAGGCCAAGTACAATGTCGGCGGCAAGTACTCCTCGGAGTACAACACCGGCTCGGACCTGTTCCCGTTCAAGCAGCAGAAGGCCTTCCCGCTGCTCAACGCCCGGGTCGGCCTGGGCGACGCCGACGACAAGTGGGCGGTCGAACTGTGGGCCCAGAACCTGCTCGACAAGAACTACTACCAGGTGGTGTTCAACGGCCCGCTGCAAGGCTCCTCGGGCCTGTCGGCGACCAACAAGGTCTACAACCCGGCCAACGACACCCTCACCTACGACGCCTTCCTCGGCGCGCCGCGCACCTACGGCGTGACGCTGCGGTCGAAGTTCTAAGCAAAGCGGCTAGGGGGCCCGGCGACGGGCTCCCGGGGCAGGGAAAGGGCGGTCCGCACGGGCCGCCCTTTTTCGTTGGCGGTCGGCCAGCCCGCGTCCCCGGCTAGTCGACCCGCACCAGCAGGCGCAGCCCCTGCTCCATCTCCCCGATCACGCGCTCCACATGGGGGTCGCGCCGTGAAAGCCGGGCATAGGCGTCGACGGCCGACCCGGGCTCGATCAGGTCCATCCCCAGGCGCTCGGCCGTCACGCCCAGCGCGAACAGGGCCGGCGCCAGGGCGCAGTCGGCGATCGTCAGCTGGTCGCCGACCGCGTACCGCGCGCCGTTCAGGAGCCCGTCGAGCATGGCCACGCCGTTCACAAGCTCCTCGACCGCCCGGCGGGCGACGCCCTCGTCGTTGCGCGGCTGGGCCAGCAGCACCATCGACGGCATCAGGTAGAGATCGACGTGACGCACCAGCAGCCTGGCCGTCGCCCGGTCGAAGACGTCGGCGGGCAGCAGGGGCGGCGCGTTCGGAAACCGCTCCTCCAGATATTCGAGCAGGACCGCCGACTCCCAGATCGGCCCGCGCTCGTCGAGCAGCACCGGGATGCGGCCGGTCGGCGACAGGTCTCGAAAGTGACGGCTTTCGCGCCATCCCGCCGGCGGCGGGACCACGCCGATCGGCAGGTCCTTGGCGTAGATCGCGATGCGCACGCGCGCCGCGAAGGGCGAGACGGGAAGGCTTATCAGGTCCATCTTCGGGCTCCGGCCGGCCCCGGCGGTCCGGGGCGGCGTGCATGTGGCGCTCGCCGGGCGAGCGGCTCAGCCGGCGGCATAGGCGGCCTTCAGCTGCCGGTAGGGCCGTGAGTTGAAGGCCGCGATCGTGGCCAGAACGCCCACGACGCCGGCCGCCGTGAACACCAGCGCGATGCCCCGGTCGGGCCCGCGGCCGAACCAGTCGCCGATGGCGGCCGCGCCGGCGCCGTCGGTCATGAACGGAATGACCGCGAACTGGGTCAGCGGGCCGATCAGGAAGGCGGTCAGGGGCGAGGCGGCCTGCTCCACCGACTGGGCGAAGCCGAAGACCCGCCCCTGGCGCTCCAGCGGCACCACCTTCTGCAGGGTGGTCTGCTCGGCGGCCTCGGCATAGGGCCCCAGCAGCATCCACACGAAGCAGCCGCCGGCCAGCAGCCAGATCGACGACTGCAGGGTGAAGACGCAGCAGACGCCCCAGGTGATCAGGTTGACCAGCAGCAGGGTGCGCAGCGGACTGGCCCCCAGGCCGGTCCTGGAAATGACGATCCCGCTGAGGATGAAGGCCGTCGACAGCACGCCGAACAGAAGCCCCCAGGCCTGCACCGACACCAGCGAAAGGCCGTAGGCGTCGAGCAGGGCCATGAAGATCCCGCCCAGGAAGTTGTTGAAGGTCGCAAACAGGATCAGGGCGAAAAGGCCGGGCACGCCGGCGATCACCCGCACCGTGCCGGCGATGTCGACCCGGCGGGGCCCGGCGTGGGCCCCGTCCTCGGCGCTGGCGCGCGGCTCGTCGACCCGCACGGCCAGCAGGTGGACGAAGGCGGCCAGGGTCAGGACCAGGGCGAAGCCGAGGGCCAGCCGCATGCCGCCCCAGGCCACCAGAAAGCCGCTGATCACCGAGGTGGTCAGGAAGCCGATGCCGGTGACCATCCCGACTAGGCCGTTGGCCTTGTCGCGCTGGGCCTCCGGGATGAGGATCGTCACCAGGGTCGGCAAGGCCACGCTGCGGACGTTGCCGGCGATCACGCCCAGCATGCAAAGACCGATGAACGCCCACAGCCAGGGCCGGCCGACATCGGCGATCGCGCCCTTCGTCGCCAGTTCGTGCACGGCCAGCGCCACGGCGTAGAGGCCCAGCGAGACGAGGCTGGAGCCCAGCATGGCCGTCTTCTTGCGGTGATGGTCGACAAGGCTGCCGAACCAGAAGCCGCAGGCCGCCGTCAGCACCAGATACACCCCGGCGATCATGCCGGTGGCGAACACCGAGCGGGTCTCCAGATAGACATAGAAGGTCAGGGCGAACCAGACCGTGAAGTTGGTGATGTTGGCCACGAGGTTGTTGGCCAGCAGATGGTGGAACGGGGTCACGCTGCGCCTCCACGCGGCGCTCCCGGCCGCTTGCCGGCGACCCTGCCAGCGGCGCGCGACGGAGGCAACGGGCCGGATCGGCGCGCTACTTCTCGCGGACCACCTGGTTGTCGACGCCGCTGACCTGGCGGCGGACCTCGCCGGTGGAGCGCCAGCGGATCTTCTGGTCGGTGCCCGTGACCGACAGCACGCCGCCCGGCGCGATCGCGATGGTGACCGTGTTGCCGCTGCCCGAGACCTGCAGGCTGGCGCACACGCCGGTCAGGGTGACGGTGTTGTCGACCCCGGTGATCGCCACGGCGCGCCCCTCGCACGGCAGGGTCTCGACCTGGTCGGTCCCCGAGATGGCGATCGCCTTGCCGTTCGCCTCGGCCGGCCCCGTCGGCTGGAGCGACGCGCCGGCCAGCATGGCCAGGATCGCGAAGGCGGGAACGATGCTCATCGATGACCTCGAAGGAGATGACGGTGGGGCCGAGGCATAGCGCGGCCGCCCCGCGCCGCCATGCTGGGGAAAACCCTAGCGGTTGCGCCCCATTTTCGTTCCGCACGCCGCCTTTCCCCGTTCCCCCCGCGCGCGAACACCCGCACCCTCGACGCGGGAGCGGGGATGGACGCGAGGGCGAGCCGCGCATGAAAGCGATCAGACTTCTCGGTTTCTGGATCTGCCTGCTGCTGGGCCTGGCGCTGGCCGCGCTGGCGCAGAGATCCCCGCCGGTCGTTCCCGCCAGCGCCCCGCCAGACGCCTTTTCGGCGCAGCGCGCCATGGCCGACGTGCGGACCATCGCCCTGCGTCCCCACCCCACCGGCTCGACCGACATCGTGCGGGTGCGCGAGCACCTGATGGCCCGCATCACCACCCTGGGGCTGGAGCTTTCGGTCCGCGCCGACGAGGGCTACGCCGGGCCGCGCAACGACGGCCGCTGGCTCGCCGCGGGCACGGTGCAGAACGTCATCGGCGTGCTGCCGGGCGCCGATCGCACCAAGCCGGCCGTACTGATCATGAGCCACTACGACTCGGTGGCCAACTCGCCGGGCGCAGCCGACGACGCCGCCGGCGTGGCCGCCGCCCTCGAGGTCGCCCGCGCGCTGAAGGCCGGCCCCACGCCCGCCCGCGACGTGATCTTCCTGTTCACCGACGGCGAGGAGCAGGGCCTCTTGGGCGCCGACGCCTTCTTCGCCCGCGACCCGCTGCGCCAGAAGGTGGGCGTGGTGATCAACATGGAGGCGCGCGGCGACAGCGGCCGGGCGGCGATGTTCCAGACCGGCCCGCAGAACGGCGCCCTGATGGCGCTCTTCGCCCGCGAGGCCAAGCGGCCGGCCGCCAACTCGCTGGCCGCGGCGGTCTATGAGCGCATGCCCAACGACACCGACTTCACCCACGCGGTGAAGGCCGGTCTGCCGGGGCTGAACTTCGCCTTCATCGACGACCAGTTGGCCTATCACACCCCGCTGGCCCGGGCCGACCACCTCGACCAGGGCAGCCTGCAGCACTTCGGCGACCAGGTGCTGCCCACCGTCCGCGCGCTGGCCAGCGCCGCCCACCTGCCGGGCAAGGCGCCCAACGCCATCTATTCCGACGTCTTCGGCCTGACCATGGTCAGCTATCCGGTCACGGCCGGCTGGGGCCTGCTGGCCCTGGCCGGTGCGCTGGTGCTGTACGCCCTGGTGCGCGGCCTGATGATCCGGGGAACCAGCGCCGTCGAGCTGCTCAAGGGCCTCTGCGGCTTCCTGCTGGTGGGAACCTCCGGGGCGCTGGTCCTGCACCTGACGGGCAAGCTGCTGAACATCGCCGACCTGCAGGCCCACTACGCCCTGCTGGGGCGCTTTGATCCGCTGCTGCTGGGCTGCACCGCCATCCTGGTCGGCGTGGCCCTGGCCGTGGTCATCGGCCAGGCCAAGGGCGCGGCGCGGATCTGGCCCAGCCTGCTGGCCCTGGCGGCCGGCGGCCTGACCTGCCTGATCGGCGGACCGCCCGCGCTGGATCCGGTCGGCGTCGGCCTGGGCGCGGCCAGCGCCGTGCTGGTCTGGGCCTCGCTCGGCAAGCCGGTAGGCGTGCTGGGGGCCTGGATCGGCGCCCTGGTCGGCCTGCTGGCCATCGCCGTCGCGGCCATGATCCTGCTGCCGGGCGGCTCGGTGATGGCCGTCTGGCCGCTGCTGGTCGCCGCGCTGGCCGCCGTGCTGGTGCTGGCCAAGGGCGGCACCCGCGACCGCCGCGTGGCCTGGGCCCTGACCGCCTGCGTCGCCCTGGCGGCGATCGTGGTCGTCACCCAGGTCGGCGCCTGGGGCGCGTGGACCTTCGCGGGACTGGGCGTGACCCTGCCGGCGGTGCTGGCGGCGTTCGGCCTGCTGGCCCTGCCGGCCCTGGTGCCGCTGGCCCACGATTTCTCGGCCCTGAAGCTGGCGGCCATCCCCGCCACCCTGGTCGCCGCGCTGGGCGGCGGCCTCGTCGCCTATGCGGTGCTGGCCGGCGCCACGCCGGCCCGGCCGGAGCTGACCGAGGCGGCCCACCTGTCGGACCTGTCCAGCGGCCAGGCCTGGCGGATCTCGACCCTGCCGCGCCTGGACGCCTGGTCGCGCGGGGCCCTGACCGCCCAGGGCGGCGCGCCGGCCCAGCGCGACCTGCCGCCGTTCTTCCGCTCCAAGGTGTGGATGGCCGAAACGCGGCCCGTACCGCTGGACCCGCCGCAGCTGGTGCTGGAGCAGGCCGGCGAGCGGCTGCTGGTGCGGGTGATCCCCGGTCCGGGCGCCGAGTACGTCACCCTGCGCATCAAGCCCGACGGCATGCTGGCCGGCGCGCGCCTGAACGGCCGCCCCGTGCCGCTGGCCACCAAGCGCGGCGAATGGACCACCCTGACCTACCACGCCCCCGATCCGAACGGCGTGACCCTGAGCTTCAGCCGGCTGAACGGCAGCGGCCACGTCGAGGCCGCCGCCCTGGAAGTGCGCGAAGGCTGGCCCAGGGCCGCCCCCTCGCCCGGCGCCAAGCCGGACGGCCTGATGGGCTGGGGCGTCTCCGACAAGACCCTGGTGCTGACCCGGGCCAGCGTGCGGTGGTGATACGCCTTTGAAAACCTCTCCCAGAGGGAGAGGGAGGGGCCCGCCGCGAAGCGGTGGGAGGGTGAGGGGTTAAACCCTCACCGCATTGCCCATGATCGTGCCGGCGCGCCGGCCGGCCACGTAACCCCTCATCCTCCCGCGCCTGCGGCGCGGGCCCCTCCTTCTCCTTATGGGAGAAGGGGAGCATAGTGGGAGAAGGCCTACTCAGCCGCCTGCTTGGGCGCGTAGCCGAGGATGGCCTTGGTCTCGAGGAACTCGCCGAAGGCGTGGTCGCCCCACTCGCGGCCGTTGCCGCTCATCTTGTAGCCGCCGAACGGGGCCATCAGGTCGGGGCTGGCGCCATTGAGGTTCACCTGGCCGGCGCGCAGCTTGCTCGCCACCTTGCGCACCTCGCCCGGATCGGTCCCCGAGACATAGGCCGCCAGGCCGTACTCGGTGTCGTTGCCGATCGCCACGGCCTCGTCGACGCTGTCGTAGCCGAGGATCGACAGCACCGGGCCGAAGATCTCTTCCTTGGCGATGGTCATGTCGGGGGTGACGTTGGCGAAGACGGTCGGCTTGACGTAGTAGCCGGTCTCCAGCCC
>PJUK01000244.1_pt1 | contig 25373 bp, 23 predicted proteins | sample 1512211 | NCBI WGS metagenome assembly PJUK01 (sample SAMN08177668, study PRJNA422409) | Feces metagenome, whole genome shotgun sequencing project.
CGACAATAGCAAGAGTGAACCACCTGATCCCTTCCCGAACTCAGAAGTGAAACCTCTTAGCGCTGATGGTAGTGTGGCACTTGCCATGTGAGAGTAAGTCATCGCCAGCTTTTAAATACGAAATACCCCCAACCTAACGGTTGGGGGTGTTTTTTATTATATATTTATTATGTTGTGGAAATTTTCTAGATAAAAAGAAGTGAAAAATAAATGAAAGTAAATGAAATTTTTGAGCAGTACTTAGAAATATGGAAAGATTGTTATTTAGGCTATGTATATATTCCTAATACTTCAAATCAAGTTGATTATCAAAGCCTTGAATTAGTCATTTGCCAGCAAAGTTCTTATAATTTTTTTCCATGGTTAAATTGCTATGAAGATATAGTATTACCAAAAATGGGATTGTATGAGGTCTCTATCAAGGATTTTTATAAACTTTTTATGCTCATGGCGAATGAAGCTATTCATTATGGTTCTGATAAAAGATTGGAAGAGTTCGAATTAAAAAATATTCTTGATGCTTTTCATAAAGATTTTTCTAATCCTAGGTATTATAGTAATTTCACAAGTAATACATGGAGCTCCGTTACATATCATGCGAAGGATAAATTTTTATGTGCATTGGATAGCAATCAAATTGGTATGTGGTTAAGTTGTGATGATGAGTGACCTGTTCAGTAATTTATAAGAAGAGTGGAGCTAAAAGATAAACTTATTTTTATAACAATTTTTACTCTAATTGATCTATTTTAGAGTCAATAATAACTCTCTATTAGTTAATTTTTTGAACAAATCAGTCAGTTGAAACCTATTTTCCTTGTATGCGTAAACATTGTTTTTATGTTATAAATATTTTTATAGGCATGTTTTTTGCTTATCTTAATAAAAGGAAAGACTATGAAATTATCTGTTGGATTGAAAGTTGCGAACAGTTTATCGTTGACTCCTCAATTACAACAGGCCATACGTCTTTTACAACTCTCCAGTTTAGAACTCGAACAAGAAATTCAGATCCAGTTAGACAGTAATCCCTTACTTGAAAAAATAGAAGAGATGGGTACAGCAGAAAGTCTTTCGGTGCTAGAAGGGGCAGAGACTGGGGATTTAACGACTGAGCTCAATGCTGACCATCTTCCAAATGACTTACCTGTAGATACTGAATGGGATGATATTTATACCCATCAATCCACTGCTTTGGCTTCACCAGAATACGAAGAAAGAGAAGACAATCGCCAAGCACAAATGAGTTTGAAAGAGCATATTTTAGATCAGGTTAATCTCTTACATTTTTCGACTGTAGATAAGCTTATTGCATATTGCATCGTCGATTCTCTGGATGATAAAGGTTTCCTGGATGCGGAACTGGAAGATATTCTGCTTGCCGTTTCCCGGTTGTTGCTGGAGATGGAAAGTGATGAAGAAGTTGAGGAAGATGAAGTTATTGTTGTTTTAAAACATATTCAACGTTTAGATCCTATCGGGGTTGGTTCAAGAAACTTAGCTGAATGTTTGAAAATTCAGCTTGAAACTGTGCATGAGAAAGTTCCTTATGTGGCAGAAGCCAAGAATTTACTAAAATATTATGAATTATTGATCTCTAATGATTTGAATAAATTATTAAAGCAAACAGGGTTGACCAAAGAGCAATTAACAAGTGCAGTTGATTTACTCAAGACTCTCAAGCCTTATCCTGGATTAGAGTTCAACCAACAGGAATCTGAATATCAGGTTCCCGATGTCGTCGTTTCTAAAAAGGATTTGCATTGGCAGGTGCAATTGAATCCCGATGTTCTGCCTAAATTACGGATTAATTCATTTTACTCAGGCATGATTCGTCGTGCGGATCAGAGTGATGATAATGTTTATTTAAGAAATCAAATGCTGGAAGCGAAAAACTTTATTAAGAGTATTGATGAACGCCATAAAACCTTATTAAAAGTTGCAACCTGTATTGTTGAGCATCAACGCGCCTTTTTGGAGCAAGGTCCAGAGGCAATGAAGCCTTTAGTGCTCCGTGATGTAGCAGAAGAAGTTGAGCTACATGAATCTACCGTTTCCCGGGTTACGACCAATAAATATATGCTGACACCACGTGGTTTATTTGAATTGAAATATTTCTTTTCAAGTCATGTGGGGACAACAACAGGCGGGGAAGCGTCATCAACTGCGATTCGTGCCATGATCAAAAAGCTGGTTTCCAATGAAAATCCACGTAAGCCTTTGTCGGATAATGTAATTGCCGAGATGCTGAAAAAAGAAGGGATTGAGGTAGCTCGGCGGACTGTTGCGAAATATCGTGAATCGTTACATATTCCTTCATCTTCTGAAAGAAAAGTCTTGATCTAAATTTTAAGGTGTGACTATTCTATTGGTTCATTATTACGGAATAATGAATTTTTTTAATGATCACTAGAGGAATCGCTGAAATGATTTAATGGATATTGAGCCACTGATGTGCATTAAATTTGCTTGAGCGATTGCTTGTATCCTGAGAAAAAGGTGAGGGATAGAATTATGCAAATAACAATTCGTGGACACCATTTAACCATTACACCAGCAATTGAAGAAAATATAAAAGAAAAGTTTAGTCAAATGACCAAGCATCTGGATCAAGTGAATAGTATGCAAATCAAGCTGGCTAAAGATCATCAAATTGACAAACGTTCACACAAAGGAAGTGCAAATCATATTGCTGAGGCAATTATACGTTTGCCAGGGGTGGAACTGTTTGCCCAGGCGACAGCCGATGATATGTATACCTCGATTCGGAAATTGACCGATAAATTAAAACGTCAGCTTGCAAAACATCGGAAAATCCAGTGTTCGTACCAGCATGAACTGGCACTTTTGAGTTAATTTTTATTTTTATATAAGAGGCTTTTTGTGAAGCCTCTTTTTTTATTGATAAAAAAAGAAACTGCTTACTGAATTATGTGAAAAAGTTATAGTAAAATAGCGCGTTTTACACCAATGGTTGTATAAGAGGTCTTGGAATGAATAGTGAGCAGCTCACGCAAATTTTAAAAGAAGCTTTCCCTGAAGCAGAAGTAGCGGTGAGCGGACAAGCTGGCAAATTTGACCTGCGTATTGTTGATGATCAGTTTGAAGGTAAACGTACCGTTGCTCGTCAACAATCGGTTTATGCACCTCTAAATTCTTATATCGCGAGTGGTGCAGTTCACGCAGTCACGATTCGTGCAATGACAAAAGACGAATGGCGCAAAGCAAGCCTTTTCGGAGCTTAAATATTAATGGATAAGTTTTTAATTACGGGCGGTGTTAAGCTCGAGGGTGAAGTGCGCATTTCGGGTGCTAAAAATGCGGCATTGCCTTTACTTGCAGCAATGATTCTTGCTGATTCTCCGATTACGTTAACCAATGTACCGAACTTAAAAGATGTAAATACATTGGTTAAGTTGATTGCTGGCCTTGGCGTGACTATGAGCTATGAAGGTGAGACGGTTTGTGCTGATGCTTCAACATTAGACAACCAGTTTGCACCTTATGAACTTGTACGAACTATGCGTGCATCTATCCTCGTGCTTGGCCCGTTGTTGGCGCGCTATGGCAACGCCAAGGTGTCTTTACCGGGCGGTTGTGCCATCGGTTCGCGTCCAGTCGACCAACATCTCAAAGCTTTAGAAGCTTTGGGTGCGCATATTGAAGTGGAAAATGGTTATGTGCATGCTTCAGTAGATGGTCGCTTAAAAGGCGGTGAAGTTGTTTTTGATATGGTGACCGTTGGTGGTACCGAAAACATCTTGATGGCTGCGGCTTTGGCTGATGGCGTGACCACCATTCGTAACGCTGCTCGTGAACCTGAAATTACCGATCTTGCGCAAATGCTGATCAAGATGGGTGCCAAGATTGAAGGTTTGGATACCGATACGCTAGTGGTAACAGGCGTTGAAAGTCTGCATGGCTGTGAATACGCAGTGGTTGCTGACCGTATTGAAACCGGTTCATATTTAGCTGCTGCTGCCATTACCGGTGGCCGAGTGAAAACCACGCATACTGATCCTGCATTGCTCGAAGCAGTATTGGATAAGTTTGAAGAAATGGGTGCAGAAGTCACGCGTGGTGATGACTGGATCGAACTGGACATGCAAGGTAAACGTCCGAAAGCGGTGAGTTTTAGAACATTACCACATCCAGAATTTCCAACCGATATGCAAGCTCAATTGATGGCAGTGAATGCGATTGGTCGGGGTTTTGCAACGATTTCTGAAACGATTTTTGAAAACCGTTTCATGCATGTCCCGGAACTTTCACGTATGGGTGCTAATATTCAGGTGGAAGGACATGATGCGGTAGTAACAGGTGTGGAAACACTGCAAGCTGCCCCTGTCATGGCGACGGATTTACGTGCTTCATTTTCACTGGTTTTAGCGGCTTTGGTTGCTGAAGGCGAAACACTGGTTGACCGTATCTATCACATTGATCGTGGTTACGAACATGTGGAAGAAAAATTGCAAAGTTTAGGTGCTCAGATTAAGCGAGTAAAAGGATGAATGACTTAAGAAACGATGATCCAAATTTTGACGTAATGGGCAATTTTGATCATGGTTTAACTTTAGCACTCAGTAAAGGTCGTATCTTAAAGGAAACTTTACCCTTGCTTGAAAAGGCGGGTATTAATTTACTTGAAGATCCGGATAAATCACGCAAACTGATTTTTCCTACCACGCACAAGAAAGTCCGTATTTTGATTTTACGTGCTTCTGATGTTCCGACCTATGTTGAGAATGGTGCGGCAGACTTTGGTGTCGCGGGTAAAGATGTGTTGATGGAACATGGTGCCCAACATGTGTATGAGTTGCTTGACCTGAAAATTGCCAATTGTAAATTGATGACAGCTGGTAAAGTCGGTATGGAACGTCCAAAAGGCCGTTTAAAGATTGCGACCAAATACGTCAACTTAACCCGCCAATATTATGCAAGCCTCGGTGAGCAGGTGGATGTGATTAAGCTATACGGATCAATGGAGCTTGCGCCTTTGGTTGGTTTAGGTGATTACATTGTTGATGTGGTGGATACGGGTAATACTTTACGTGCCAATGGCTTGGAGCCGTTGGAAGAAATTTGTAAGGTTTCTTCTCGTCTGATTGTGAACAAAGCCAGCTTTAAACGTAAACAATCGGTGCTCAATCCGATTTTGACGCAACTTGAAGAAGCGATTAAAGCACGTCAAAACTGATTGTTGTACATCAAATTAAGAAACCGTTCTCATGAGCGGTTTTTTTACATTTGAAGATTGTGTGGGAGATATAACACCTTTGTTTCTGAGCTGAGGCTATGTTAAAAAAGCTAATGATCTGTTGAAAATGTCAGGAACAATGAAAAATCCACTGCAGCGTAAACAAGAATCTATTCTAAAATTAAAAGCTAAAGCCATACCTTATATCGACTGGTTGCCGCATATTGAATCAAGTAATGACGTGTTCCAGCGCTCCGCTGAGCGCATTGCCAAGCGTGCGATCGCATGTTTACTGATGATTCAGGTGGCATGTGATCTGGATCAAGACCAATTTGATCAAGAGACAGAAGATTTTATTGTCGATTTATTGAATAAGTTTGCAGTCATTGATGAATTAACTGTTAAAGAAAAAAACATATTGAATCAAAATGCTTCACAGCAAGAGATTGTTAATATGATCTGGAAGTATGAAGCCTATTGGGTATTGCTATGGGCATTGGGGATTGTCGAAGAGTTGAAATATCCAGATGAAATCGCAGATTGTGATTTTGCCATTCAGGCGGTATCAGGCTGTGATTCATTGCAGGAATTTATGCAGCAGGTGAAATTAAGAAATATTGAAGAGATTCTGGATGAAGCAGATCTGATCTATCGTTATGACTGGGCATGTGTTGATGCGCGATTAAAACAGCAGCATGCACCTGCAAATTTAAATGCTTCCATAGTTCTGGAGCGTCATGGCGCTTTAAACTGGCTGATACAGGCCGATGCAGATTGGGATAATCCGGATGTAAGTACTTAAAACTTATAGATCTCTTATCATTAAATGTTTTTTCCTATAAAAGCTGCGGAAATGCTGATGTTATCTTGCCCACAAGCGTACTGAAAAAGAGTAAACTTAGCGTTCTCTTTTTCGCCTTGTGGGTAAATTGATGCGACGTTTATCGACTCAGGATCAAAATTTTAAACAGACATTTGCTGAACTTTTAGCATTTGAAACCGTGAATGATCCTCAACTTATACAAACTGTAGATCAGATTATTGCTGATGTTCGTCAGCATGGTGATGATCATGTGCTTAAACTAACGCAACAGTTCGATCGACATCCCGCGCATCAATTCTCTGATTTAGAACTGACTCAGGCACAGCTCAAAACGGCATTTGAAGGATTAAGTGTTGAAATCCGTGAAGCACTGGAACTGGCAGCAAAACGTATCCGTTCGTTCCATCAGGCACAAAAGCAGGAAGGTTGGACCTATGTTGATGAGCTGGGTAATACCTTAGGCCAGAAAGTCACAGCACTGGATCGTGTTGGAATCTATGTACCGGGTGGCTTAGCGTCATATCCTTCATCGGTGTTAATGAATGCTTTGCCGGCACATGTCGCGGGTGTCCCAGAAATTATCATGGTTGTTCCTGCGCCAAATGGTGAATTGAATCCATTGGTATTAGCTGCGGCTTATTTGGCAGGGGTAAGCCGTGTGTTTACCATCGGTGGTGCGCAGGCCGTTGCAGCATTGGCTTATGGGACACAAACTATTCCTGCGGTGGATAAAATTACAGGACCAGGCAATCGCTTTGTTGCAGCCGCAAAACGTGCGGTATTTGGCCAAGTCGGTATTGATATGATTGCAGGACCTTCGGAAATTCTGGTCTATGCCGAAGGTGAAAATAATGCGGAATGGTTGGCCATGGATGTGTTGTCTCAAGCAGAGCATGACACCGTTGCACAAGCCATTTTTATTACCCCGGACGAAGTATTGCTCAATGCAGTTGAAGCTGCGATTGAAAAGCATTTAAGTGAATTGCCAAAAGCAGAAATTGCCAGAACCTCGATTCAAAATCGCGGTGCATTGGTGCTGGTAAAAGACCGTGCTGAAGCAGTTGAACTGATTAATCAGGTGGCACCTGAGCATCTGGAATTATGTCTTGATGATGCCGAGTTGATGAGTCAGGAGATTCGTCATGCGGGAGCAATCTTTATGGGACGTTATACGCCAGAAGCCATTGGTGATTATTGCGCGGGACCAAACCATGTCCTGCCGACGTCGGGCACAGCACGTTTTTCTTCGCCACTTGGTGTTTATGATTTCCAGAAGCGCTCTAGCTTGATCATGTGCTCTGAAGAGGGTGTAAAAAGCTTGGCAAAAGCAGCTGATGTGTTGGCAGTACAAGAAAATCTTGATGCTCATGCGCGCTCAGCCCGTTATCGTTACCAATAACTGATTCAAAGATTGATAGGGGCTGGTTAGCCCCTTTTTTAGGATACATGAGAGTAGAACAATGACGTTTACAGCAGAACAAATGCGGTTTTGGAGTCCCGAGGTTCGCGAATTAGAACCTTATGTACCGGGTGAGCAGCCTAAAATTCAGAATTTACTCAAACTGAATACCAATGAAAACCCCTATCCACCATCACCCAAAGTAGTCGAAGCGGTCCAGGCTGTGTTAACTGAACAGGCCGATGCCTTACGTTTATATCCAGACCCTGATGCGACTGCTTTAAAACAGGCGATTGCCAAACAGCAACAGGTTGATGTGGCTCAAGTGTTTGTTGGCAATGGTTCGGATGAAGTGTTGGCACATATTTTTAAAGCTTTTTTTATCCAGAAAGAGCCAATTCTTTATCCGGATATTACCTATAGTTTTTATCCGGTGTATAGCCAGTTCTTTGCAACGCAGACCAAGCAGATTCCATTGAATGAAAAATTCGAAATTGATGTATCGGATTATGAGCAGGAAAATGGCGGGATTATCATCACCAATCCAAATGCACCCACCAGTATCGCGCTCGGTTTAGATGAGATTGAGCAGGTGCTGAAGGCAAATCCAGATCGAGTGGTGGTGATTGATGAAGCATATGTCGATTTTGGTGCTGAGTCAGCCGTGCAATTGGTCAATCGCTATGACAATTTAGTGGTTTGTCAGACCACTTCGAAGTCACGTTCGCTTGCTGGATTACGTGTTGGTTTTGCTATTGCGCAAGCGCATTTGATTGCGGCACTTGAAGCCGTGAAAAACAGCTTTAACTCTTATCCAATCGATCGTTTTGCCATTGCAGCAGCGGTGGCTTCCTTTGAAGATCAGGCTTATTTTGAAGCGCAATGTGCCAAAGTAATTGCAAGCCGGGAAAAACTGGTCGGTGATCTGACTGCTTTAGGCTTTAAGGTATTGCCATCAAAAGCCAATTTTATCTTTGCCACACATCCACAACATGAAGCTGCGCAGTTGGCCCAACAATTGCGAGAGCAGGGCGTTATTGTGCGTTATTTCAATAAACCACGTATTAATCAATTCCTGCGAATTACGATTGGGACCGATGAGCAAAATCAGCGTTTAGTGGAGACCCTGAAAACACAAATTTTATAAATCTGTAGTAAAGCTTATTGTTTAGAAATCTGCCATGTATTGAGTAAATCGAGCATGGCAGAAATTTTATCAAAGCATTCCTGATATTCGGCTTCCGCATCAGACGCAATGGTGATGCCGCCACCCGCCCACATGGATAATTGATCCTGATATTTCTGAATACTACGGATCAAGATATTCCAGCTGCCTGTACCATCGAAATTAAAATAGCCTAAGCTACCACAATAAGCACCACGCGGAGAGCCTTCGAGTTCTTCAATGATTTGCATGGCCCGAATCTTTGGTGCGCCAGTAATTGAACCACCTGGCAGGGCAGACAAGAGCATCTGCATGGGATTGATATCTGCTTTTAAGCTCGCTGTAATTTCACTGACCATATGGTGAACCTGATTAAAGCTTTCAATTTCAAAGAGCTTAGTAGTTTCAACCGAACCTGTTTCTGCGTACACACTCAGATCATTACGCAAAAGGTCGACAATCATGATATTTTCAGCTTGATCTTTTTCAGAGTGACTGAGTTTATCTTTTGATATCTGGTCTTGTTGGGGATCATCAAAGCGTGGCATCGTGCCTTTGATTGGACGCGTTTTAATTTTTCGATTGGTCTGAAACTCAATAAATAATTCAGGTGAACAACTCAACAGTTCGAAGTCATCGAGTTTGAGGTAGCCCGCATAGGGTGCATGGGTCAGTTTCCATAAATCATTGGCACGGCTTAACAGCGAACCCTGTGCATGGGCGGTAAACTCTTGAGTCAAATTAATTTGATAGCAATCACCTGCTTTGATGTATTCCTGTACTTGCTGAAAGGCCTTTAAATACTGCTGTTTTGACCAACGCGCTTGGCATTTCTCAAGTAGATAAAGTGGGCTAGGTGTTTGAACAGCTTGATTGATCAGATCCGAGATCTGCTGAAAGATGAATGCTGCTTGCTGTTCATCGCTGTGAAAATACCAGCCATCATTCTCATACTTTAAAAAAGTTGAATATTGACCTAGGAAAAATCCAGGTTGATGACGTGAATTTACTTCGACAAATTGCTCTGCGCTATAGTCATAACTAAAGAAGCCAATATAGCCACCATTAAACGCGACGCTATCAGATGTCTCAGAGCTAGACTTAAACTTTGAGAATGCGGTAGGTAATGACGCTTTGGATGCTCTTTGATATTGATTAAATTGAATTTGTTGAAATTGCTTTAATTCGGATTGTTGGAAAATTAAAAATTCTTGCGGTAAAAAGGCAATAATGGGGGTGTTTTGGTCATATAAGTAGACTAAACCTGTTAATTCATACAGTTGTGTAAGAAGGTCAAATGCAGAGGTGAGTTGCGTGTTAAGCTTTTGCTGAAAATAAGACATAAAAACGGAAATACTTACAGATACATTTGATGGAATGAATTGTACTACATCCAAAAACACTGGACTGACATTTATAATCTGATGACGTAAAAAACCAGCAATTTAATGGTAAGAATACGAACTGATTTTTGCTTTAGGAGATGGATTGATAGGATAGTCACTCAAATACTGAAAAACGCATTTTTGTATACACTTGTAACCATAACCTTCTGAGTGGATAAATGGCCATTGATCAATCGATTTATCTGCATTATTGTAGATAAAAATAAAAAATAAATATAATTTACAGTAGTTTAAAAACAATTTGTCAAAATAAGAAAGTGGGTGAATTATATGCCGTTTGTCGGGTTGTACTTAAAAAGCAGTTAACAGGAGTTGAACATAAAATAACAAACAGGTAATTTAGTAATTGCTAAGCGAACTACTCAAGGATTGGAAGTTCTAGTTGTCATTAATAAAAAAACGACCGTGGACAGTTTAGAGTAGTGAAAGTCAAAAAATAAATGCTCTTGGGAGAGTGCTCAATGAAAATGTTTACTAAACTTGTTTTAGTTTCTTCAATGGCGATTAGCGCAAATGCAATGGCTATGCAGTCAATGGATGATGCTGCACTAAGCGCTGCAACAGGTCAAGATGGTATCAATATTGGTCTTGGTGTTACTTCTGTTACGATCGACAAATTATTAATTCATGATAACGATGGTTATGCTGATAACGGCGGTGCGACGGGTGTTAATGGCGTAATTGGTGCAGGTGGCACTGGAACTGCTGGTGCAATCGTAGTTAACAATATTTCTATTACACCAAATACAGATAATTCAGGTGCTGAATTATTGGCTTCTCATAACTTGGCTGATTTAACGATTGATACTGATGCTGGTACTGCAGCGAATGGTGGTGCATTCCTTAATGTTGCAGCGAAAGTCTCTGGCTTGAATATTAGCTTGGGTGAGATTGGTGTTTCAGGTTCAGGTACAGCGAGTACAACAAGCATTCAGCGTGGTAATGATGCCGCTAACTACAATGCAATTCTATCTGGTTTAAGCATTAAAACTGGTAAAATGGATGCGAACATTCAGTTAGGTGCTGCTCCTCAAGGTGCGATGATTAAGTTAAATACGACTTTAGCATCTGGTCTGGAAATTACTAACCTTGGCATTTTAGATAAGTCAACAATTGGTCAAACAACATTGACTGGCGTTGCAAGTACAGCTGCGGGTGAAATCCACCTAGACAGTATTAAAGTGGCTGACCATGGTGTAAATAGCTTAAGCGTTAATACTGATATTAGTGTAGTCGGTGAAAGTGCAGCAGCTGCAAATGATGGTTACTTGAAAATTATCAGTAAAGCGCCTGCAAACGGGACGGATATTTATATCTCAGGTGTACATTTAGGTAGTAAAACTGCAGGTTCAATCGGTGATGTGGAAATTCAAGGTTTGAAAACGACCTATGCTGGTGGTTCAGGCGCTGCGATTACCATTTCTGGTCACTAAGCAGTTACCGAACAAAAAAAGCGCTTTGGCGCTTTTTTTGTTTTTATGGAAATAACTTTTAAATATCATTAAAGTTTGAAAATTCTTATGATGAATTTTTAAGGTGTTCAGCATTCTTCTAATCCGTCTTCTGTTATTTTATGCCTATTGCTGGTTTTCTTAATCTATTTAAAACAGCATTGATGTTGCCAGTAAGGTAAATGGTAATTAATTTTATTGTGGTAAAGTTGTTTGTTTGAAGGTACTAATTGTTTAATTTAAGTATCAATTATAAAAAAATTAACATCCTGTCAAAAAAAACCAAAAAAAAGATGTATTTTCTTATAAAAAAAGGTATCTTCATCTTGCAGGGATGTAGTGTCGTCGACACTAAAAATAAAATGAATAAGGCAAGTGTTGCCATTGTTAGAAAAAGAGACTTATGTTAGAGATCGCTTTAGGCTCGGCATTGATGTATTACTTTACAACGCAAGCCTTTGAAATAGAAAAAAAACCGCAGGGGACTGTTTATTATACAGAAACCATGGATTCTCGTAACCCTTCTTTCACTCGTAATCATCGTGAGGCAGTCGTTATTAAACCTGCCGTAGAAGAGCAATTCCGCGGGATTGTACGCCAAGCTTATGATTATAGTTGTGGTTCAGCCGCGCTAACAACCTTATTGAATGGCTATGGTGGCTTACGCCTTACAGAACAGCAAACCATGAGTGGCTTGCTACAGTATGGTGAATATCAAAGGATTATCGAACGCCGTAGTTTCTCTTTATTAGATATGAAACGCTTTGTCTCAGCTTTGGGGATTAACAGTGGAGGCTATCGCGGAGAGTTTACGGATCTTATCGCATTAAAACAGCCGGCCATTGTACCTATTACCTATGCTGGTTTTAAACATTTTGTAGTATATAAAGCTTATAAAGATGGAAGGGTTTATGTTGCTGATCCTGCTCTAGGCAATATTAGCTTTGATGAATCTCGATTTAAGGAAATTTGGGATAACAATACATTATTTATTGTGGATATCCCTCAACAATACCAAAAAAGCTTATTAGCGCTGCAAGATGCGGATATGCGTCATGTTGAGGATGCAACAGTAAATCGTTATGCCTTGGCTGAAATTCAATTTCCAACGCAGAAGTTTGAGCGTCTGGCAGATAAAGCTTCAACTATGCGTCGAGTATTGGATTCGGACCCTAACTCAGAGAACTATAATCAACCGATTACCACGTATATGCGCTTATATTACAAGCGGAAATAAGTTTAGAAAAAATCAGTAAAATTAATGTAATAGGATGCAAAAGTAAAATGAATCATACATGGATGAAGATGACTGTGTTGGCGTTAAGTTTGAGCGCAATCACATCGACACTTTACGCAGCAGAACCACAACCGCCTGTTAGCGCTGAGGCCGACCAGGCAGCGCCAGTCACGGAAGCACAGGCTAATACTGCTACAGAAAGTACGGAAGCCCCTGTTGCTGACACAGGTCAGGTTACTGAGAATAGTCAGGCAGATCAGGCTGCAAGTGCCTTGCAGAAAAAAGAAAGCGACGCAACACAGGAAACAAATTTACAAGAAGTATTTACCTCGAATGAACGTCAATATTCATTAATTAAGAAAGGGGTTTTTTCATCTTATTATGATTTAGATTATACCTATTACCGAGATAGTCGCCTTGATTTGGCCATGAATGATAGTAATAGTTCATTATCAAGATTACGTGTTGAAGAAGATGCTAACCATACTTTAACCAATACCTTCACAGTCCAGTATGGATTATTAGATAACCTTACCTTATCTGCCTCAGTGCCGTTTGTTGCTAAAAAAGATTTATTACAAGATCAAACTACTGCAGGTTTAGGTGATATCAATTTTGGTGCCCGTTGGGAACCATTTCCATTAAAACAAGGACGCTTGCCTTTGGTCCTGTTTGGTAGCTTGTCGACTAAAACGGGAGATAGCCCTTATGAAGTGGGGATTGATGAGCTTTCCACAGGTAAAGGGTATTACTCGGTCGGTGCAGGTGCGAGTACACGCAAATATATTGATCCAGTTGTATTATTTGCTTCTGTTTCAACAAGTTATGGTCTAAAAGAGTCTGGTCTTAATCAACTACGCGGTAGCCGGGTTTTAGAAAGTTTTGATCCGGGTCTGAGTGGTGGTTTTTCTTTTGGATTCGCTTATTCCTTTAACTATGATGTGTCTTTAACCATGTCATATCAACAAAGCTTTAATACTGGCGCAAAATTCTATTTTGAAAATGATGAAAGTTATAAGTCTGCGGACCAAAGTAGCGCCATGTTGTCTTTTGCTTTAGGGGTACGTGTATCACCTGAAACAATTGTCAATGGCACGGTTGGAATTGGTTTAACCGAAGATGCGCCTGATGTCTCACTCGGCCTATCTTTCCCGCTTGATATCATAGGTTTCGGTAAAAAAATTCGTTAAGGAGATGTAATAATGGTGAAAAACCTTAAATTATGTCCATTAACGATAGCGATTTTTTTTGCAGGACTATCGAGTGCTACTCATGCACAACTTGGACAAGACTTATCGGTAGACTTACGTTCTTTGGCATTAGGGAATGCTGTCACTGCAGATCCTCCTGGGATTAGTGCGGTACATTTTAACCCGGCAGCGCTTGCCAAACTCGATGGTTTGCAAACCGATGTACAGGGAATTTTGGCAAATTTTGCCATTAAGCGTGATTATGCTGCTCCAGCGGGATATAACGTTTTTGGCTACTCAGATGACCCTCTGGTATGTAATGACGGACCTGAAATTACTGCCAATATTTGTACGGACTTTAAAGGTACGGTACATGGTGATGTGGAATATGCCAGTATTTATGTGCCGGTCTTAAAGAAAATTGTAGATTTAGGCCCAAACTCACCTTTAGTCGCACCTACTGCAGGTATCTCATATAAGCCACCAGGTTCCAAAGTGACCTATGCAACAGCCGTGTATGCACCGTTGGTTGCTGGCTTTGGTGCAGAAGACGGTAATCCAAGTAACTATATGGGACAACAGGTTGCCTTAGAACGTATTACTTATTTATCACCTTCATTCGGTTATCAGGTTAACGATAATCTATATCTGGGGGCATCTGTGGGGATGTCCTATCAAGCCATTGCCATGAAAACGGATTTACGTTTCCCGAATGAGTTAATCGGGGTGTTACGTATGGTTGATGAAGTGGTATGTGGACCTTTTAAAGAAAATGGTGACATTATTACTGACCTCTTACTCTTTGGTATATGTAATGCCAAAGAGGGCATGGATCCTTTTAGTAAGGTCGGCTCATTAGATGTCTCTTTGGAACAATCGCTTAGTCCAAGCTATAACTTAGGTTTACTTTGGGAACCCACTGATGACTTTAGTTTCGGTATGGTATATCAAAGTGAAGCCAAGATGCGCTTAAAGGGTAAATATTTAATCAATGTCGCGGATGCCCCACAACAGTTAATTGCTGGATTGAATTCGTCAGCTACAGGCCAGATTCTTGCCGCAATTTTAGGTTTCCCTGGATATGCTCCTCCAGTCGAATCTGGGTTGTTAGCAATGGATTTCAAATATCCACAGCATTTTAAAGCAGGGATTAAATATAAACTCTTCCCTGATTTACAAGTAAACTTTGATGTAGGTTGGACGGACTTCTCGGCTTGGGACAAGTTCAAATTCGAGTTTGATCGTCAAATTTCTTTGCTGAAAGTGGCGAAGTTATTATCGAATGATGTAACTGATCGTTCACTTGCTTTACCGTTAAAATTCCAGTCGTCTTGGCGTTGGGGAATTGGCCTGGAGTATTCAGCAACGGATCGCTTGAAATTACGAATGGGATATGAACCTCGTACCAGTTCTATTCCTGATGATAAACGAAATACCATGGTACCGATTAACAATGCGCAATTATTCGGTTTAGGTATCGGTTACCGTTTTGATCAGGATACAGATCTAGATTTATCCCTTGGGTTCTTACGTAGCCGGGATGATATTCCAGCCAATACCAGTAGTCTTTCAAACCAAACTGGCGTAAATAATCTTTTATTAAATCCGTATGCAGGTTTGAACGTAAAAACAAATACTAAAGTCACTCTACTTGGAATTAACTACAGAACAAGATGGTAATGCAAAAAAGAAGGACTCGACAATCGGCGCTGGTTATTTCATTACTTTGCATAATGGTAACAAGTGCCTCGACTGTTTATGCAGATGGTTTCTATACGATTATTGGACCAGATGGCCGTCCAATGGTTGTGCCTATGAAAATAGAAAAAAAGCAAGCTGAGCCAAAGCGGAAAACACAAACTGAACCAGCTTTACGTAGTCAGGATATCATTAAAAGTAAGGCTCCATCATCAGAACAGAAAAAAACTGATGAGGTTCAGCCTAAGTTAATTGAAACAAAACCGCCTCAGCTCAATACAGTAAAAATGGCTGAACCAGTGAGACTTTCACAAGTTGAGCCAAAAGTTGCTGAACAGCTAGATATTCCATCTAAAATCACTCCGCCAGAACCCGCAAATACACAGAAAATACCTTTACGGTCTGTTGAAAAAGCGAAAGTCCATCAAAAAGAAACGCCGAAAAATTTAGATGTCCAAGGTCCTCTCGTTAAGCCACAAACTATAGCAGCAGAAAAAGTAAAATCTACGTCAAAGACTGAAGATGTCTCGCCAAAGGTTGTTGCCCGCAATGGCTTTAGCCAAGTGGATGGTGTTGACTATGTCAATAATGAATATCTTGAAAATCAAGAGTTTAATTTGGATGGGAAAAAACGTTTTTATACGATGCCGGATGGTACAGGACGATTGGAAACCATAGAACGGAAAAAGGGTGTTAGTCGATCAGTTTTGGACAAGCTGTTCAACCGCAACGCACATTCAGCAGCACCGATCGTATTGTCAACCACCTATGCGCGTCTATCAAGTGAGGACTTAAAATCTGCATTTGAAAATGATCGTTGTTTCTTGGAAGGTTATAAAAAAACCATTAAAACACTCACGCTTAAAAATGATGTAGGACTCTGGCCACGCAAACCGCTTAAAGAAAAATTTGAGTATGAGTTGGTGAAGCTAGATCCTTCAATTCAGTATATGCAAATCGACTCCTATTCTTCAAATAATAAACAACCAGTCTATTATTGGCCACTCGTTGTATTCCTGGATGAAAAAGGCTGTATTGAAGAGGGGGTGAGTGGTTTTAAAAGTAATAAAACAACTGAGACGGTGTTGCAGCATGCTGCTCTTCAAGGCGTGATAAAAGTGCCGAAAGATGTACGTTATATTTTAATGACACCGCTGGCTTCTGCGATTGATGTGTCAGAACAAGAACTCTCAAACCAAGGACAGATCAAAATTTCTGTTTTACAGTAAGTAAGGATAGGATTAACCAGTGATGAATAAAAAAATATTATTGCCATTTGCTTTTTCAACATTGGCTCTTTTTTTACATGGTTGTGGTAGTGAAAGTGCCAAAATCAATGAAGATCCAACCAAAGGTACATCTGGTGTGACTTCAAATACCAGTTGTGACGTTACCGCAGTGGATTGCTTGCAATTCGTACTGGATTATCCTGTAGCAGGCCTGAATTTTGATTGTAGTACAGATAAGATCAATCATTTTGAAACAAAATTAGATAGTAATGTGGTAACTGGTGCATGTAAGTTAGGTGATACTGTTACCTTTTATTTACAAGGCGAGCAGAACTCTCGAAAAATTAATTTAGGCACGATCCAGCTCGATAAGCTTGCGAAAATGAAAATGGGAATACCCGTTCGTATTCGGGTTGTTGACCTAGCGATGGGTTTGACTGGCCAGCCTGCCACTAATCTAAATATGAATGATGAAACGATTAGAGTGGCAATGGCATTGGTTAAGATTTTTCAAAGCCAGAGTATTGTAGGTGGTCAGAATGTTATTGGTGATATTCAGCCGATCGAGTTTAGTACCGAGCAAAAAAATACGCTTTCAAGTTTGAGTCGTGATATTGGGGTAACTGAGTTAAGTAGCGGTGCCTATGCTGAAATACTAAAACCATGGCTGGACGTGAGTAAAATCAGTGATGAGCAGGCCTTTGATGTTATTACCCAATTACTCAAGCTTAGTAATTTAGGGGTCTGGTATGCAGAGCTACCTTTGTTTAAAGCAGGAAGTAATGGCGCAGTGATTGAAGTACCAGAAGAAGGAAGTGGTGTTTTTCCTGACGGTCTTTTTGGTTGTAATAGAGAAATCTATGCGGATTGTCTGAATATCAAGGATGGTAAAGGTGCTAACTTAGTCCATTCAATGGGGAGATTTGAATTATTAAATGACCGCCAGGGTTATATTATTGGTTATGGTCAACAATGGCGAGGCAATCCGATCATTACCAATGATGTTGTATCTCCGCCAATTGCATTATTGGGAACTACCAAACCCGATAGATTACGTGTTAATGCTCAAATTGACTGGTTTAACTTGATTAATCAAGAAATTAATCCAAGCCAACCTTTACGTTTTTCATTAAATAATAACGCTGCTGATGATGTCTTAATGACCCAAGGCAAATTAATTAATGGAACCAATATTGCGAGTACTGAGGCAGTTTATCGCCAACTCACTAAAGCTAAATCTACCGATCCTTTTAATAATGCAAAAGATTTAGGCTTATGGCAGCAAAGTATTGCTGGAATAAATTATAAAGGCGTAACTGATGTCTTTAAGGTGAATCCGGCAAGTTATTTACCAAAAGATGTGTTTACTACAGAAGCAAATGTCCAATCTGGACAGCGCTATGCGTTTCCATTATATGCGACCTTAACCTTTAAATTTAAAGATACGGGTATTGCACCGGTTGATGTAGGGATCGTCATCGATGAACATGGTGATATCCGCACTGATATGAAGAAAGATGCGACTGCAACAGATATGTCGGGTAATTGTGCTCAAGCAGAACCTCAGGCAGATGGAACTTATCTTGATGAGTATGGGGTTACACAGTATCGGGTAGGTACTACTGGTGGTGCGCTTTATTCAGCGAATGACAAATCAATTACGGTACGTATGATCTTTGCAAATCCAAAATTTGGTGCAATTGAAGGTTTATTATTAGGTCTTAACTTTACTTCATTATCTGGTCAACAAAATATCAGTGGGGCGAAGATTAATATCCATAATTTATTAAATGGTCAGGCCACAGGCATTAATTTAACCAATTTCTCAAATAATACGGTTTCTTGGTTAAACAACTATGCGTTATATCTTACTTCTTATATCAATACCTATGATAAGGAAGGTACCGATAAGAGCAAATTTGTTGAGCCTACAGCTCAAGAGCGAGCTTTCGCAAAAGGGTATCAAGGAACAGCGAGTATTCGTATTGCAGACCAAAAAATTCCAGCCTGTAATGCGATTAAGATAAAATCTTAAACGATAGTCACAATAAAAAAGACCGCGAAAATGCGGTCTTTTTTATTTAGCCGGTATGGTCCAGGCGTGTGCCGAGTGTTTCTAAATGCGGAGGGAATTGTCCACTTTTACGATCAGCAAAATAATGTCTGAGTGTTTGTTCTACACTTGGGAAAGCCAGTTCTTTCCATGGAATTTCATGTTCTTCGAATAAGCGGCATTCGATACTTTCTTCACCGGCACCGAACTGTCCTTGTTTTAACAGAGCTTTAAACAGGACATAAATCTGTCCAATACGCGGAATATTGTACATACAATACAATTGTTCGATTTCAACTTCGGCTTCAGCTTCTTCTCGGGTTTCGCGTGCTGCCCCCTGTTCCATGGTTTCAAATAATTCCATGTAGCCTGCGGGTAAGGTCCAGAGGCCATAGCGGGGTTCAATGGCGCGGCGGCACAGTAAGACTTTATCATCCCATAAGGCTAATGCACCACAAATCACTTTGGGATTTTCATAATGAATGTTACCGCAATGTGTGCAGACCAATCGTGATTTATGATCACCCAGTGGAATTTTTGCTTCAGTTTGATGTCCACACGCAACGCAAAAGCTCATAATTATCATCAGCCGTAGAGATAACTCAGCATAACCGAATTTTGATGACTTCGCATCATGATCTATGATTGCAGCTAAAAATTCGGCTATGATGCTGATTAAGGAAAATGAGAACAAGAGATAATTGAGATGGAAGAACCATCGTTAATCGCGCTTTTACAACAACGGTTACGTTTTTCCAAACGAATCCAGCAGGCGGATGCTGCTGTATTGATTGCGATTACCCAAGAAAGTCAGCCTAAAGTCTTGCTCACCCGTCGTTCGATGCAATTGTCGCAACATGCAGGGGAGGTTTCCTTTCCAGGGGGGAAACGTGATCCAAGCGATACCAGTAATATTGTGGTGGCGCTCCGTGAAGCACAAGAAGAAACCGCACTGAATCCCTTCGATGTAAAGCTCTTGGGTGACTTGCCGATTCAGCGGGCGCGTAGTGGCCTATCTGTTAAACCGATTGTCGGGCTGATTCCAGCACAGGTCGAACTAATTGCTCAACCAACCGAGATTGACCGGATTTTCTTTGTTCCGTTGCAAGAACTGATTGATGCTCCACCTTTACCTTATGAAGTGCGTTTAGCCCGACAATCATTATATTTCCCGAGCATGCAGGTAGACAGTGAAGTGGTCTGGGGACTGACTGCCCGGATGCTGGTGTCATTATTTCAATATGGACTAGGCTATCAAAAAAGCTGGCCTTTTCTCGTGAATCCACCGCACTTTGGGATTGCAAAGTTCTAATTTTTTTAAGAGTTTTTTATCATGATGTATACCTATCAGGGATTGAGTCCGAAAGCTTTACATGAACCTTGGGATGGCTGGGTTGCACCAACGGCTACTGTCATTGGCCAAGCAGAACTTGGTCGGCAAGTGAGTATCTGGTTTGGCGCCGTGGTGCGTGCCGATAATTGCGTGATACGGATTGGTGATTTCTCCAATGTTCAGGAAAATGCAGTTTTACATACCGACGCCGGCATCGAGTTGACTATTGGCGAGTATGTGACGGTCGGGCATAAGGTGATGTTACATGGATGTACGATTGGTGATAATTCACTGATTGGCATGAATGCGGTGATTTTGAATAACGCCGTGATTGGCAAGAACTGTATTATTGGTGCCAATGCCTTGATTCCAGAAGGAAAGATTATTCCAGATAATTCTGTGGTGATGGGCTCACCAGGAAAAGTGGTGAAAACACTGGATGAACAGGGCGCTGCACGCTTGCGTTTAAGTGCCTTGCATTATGCTGAACATTACAAAAACTTTTTAAATCTGGAAGCTTTTACTTTTTAATGGACGTTTAAAAATCAAGCCTTCATGTAGCCAAGTTTATGCTTGGCTTTTTATGGAGATAAAAAAGCCAATAACTCGCCTATCGCGTTTGAGTGGAGTATGATACTCGACGTTTTTTATCTGTTTCGGGCTAAGGTTTTTGCATGAAGTTGCTGGCATTGGAATCTGCAAATGAGCAGTGTTCTGTTTCATTGATTGATGATACTCAAGAACTCTACTTTCAGTTGGATGACCGACCGAAAGCACAAACGCAAACCATTTTGCCCTTAATCGAACAAGCTCTATTACAGACACAAAGTCAACTTGCTGATTTGTCGGCAATTGCGTTTAGCCGGGGCCCGGGTTCATTTAGTGGGGTGCGAATTAATGCCGCTGTTGCACAGGCATTGGCTTGGTCACAGGATTTACCGGTGATTCCAGTTTCCAGCTTACAGGCTCTGGCACAGGCCGCTTATCGTGTTACAGGTTTAGCGCAAGTCACCGCGGTTCTGGATGCGCGTATGCAGGAAGTGTATATCGCGAATTTCAGTCTGGATGAGCAGGGCGGCATAATGCAGGCGCTGGATGAAGAAAAATTAATGAATTACGAGCAAGCAGCTGCATATTGCAAATTTACGCCGATTGGCTCGGGTTCAGAATTAATTAAGCCAACAGGAATAGACTCCGCTGAGGCTTCCATTCAAAACACGGCACAGATCAAGGCAACCGCACAGGACATTGCGACCATTGCCCGTGTATATGCGGCACAGCAAAAATGGGTTGATGCTGAGCAGGCATTGCCCGTGTATTTGCGTGATGATGCGTGGAAAAAAATTCCAGAACAAGGTAAGGCGAGTTAAGGTTAATTATGGATCTTTTATTGCTATTTAAAGCAGCAATTATGGGCTTGGTTGAGGGGATTACCGAGTTCCTGCCCATTTCAAGCACAGGTCATCTCATTTTATCAGGACAACTGCTTGATTTCTGGACCATTGAAAAGCGCGATATGTTTGCTGTCGCCGTACAGATTGGTGCAATTGCTGCGGTGATTTATGAATATTGGGGCAAATTGTGGGGGGCGCTAATTGGTGCGCTCACAGGACAGGAACAGGGCCGCCGTCTGAGTCTGAACCTGATCATTGCCTCTATTCCAATTGTGATTATTGGCCTGACTTTTGGTGATGTGGTTAAAGCCTATTTATTTAATGCCATTACCGTTGCGATTGCCTTGATTGTCGGTGGTTTTATCATTTTATGGGCGGAACGTCGCCCGCATCAGATCGTTACCAAAGAAGTGGATGATCTGAGTTTTAAGCAAGCGACTTTAATTGGTCTGATCCAGTGTCTGGCCTTGATTCCAGGAACTTCACGTTCAGGCTCAACCATTATTGGTTCATTATTTTTAGGTGTATCTCGTAAAGCCGCAGCCGAATTCTCATTCTTCTTGGGCATCCCTGTATTGATGGGCGCTGGCTTGCTGGATATGTACAAGATGCGTCATGAATTGCATAGCAATGACATGCTGGTGTTAGCCGTCGGTATTATTGTTGCTTTCATTTCAGCCTTGGTGGTGATCCGTGCCTTGATCCGTTATGTGTCCAAGCATGACTTCACCGCTTTTGCCTATTACCGTATCGTATTTGGATTGTTTATCCTGGCGACGTGGTGGACAGGTTGGGTACACTGGTAATGCAGATGCAGTGCTACTATCAAGCGGAATATGAACAGGCATTTCAGCAACTGAAAAGCCGCTTGGCTGAATTAAAGGTTCAGTTGAACGGTCAAGCGGTTGAAAAGATCAATGCCCGTTTTTTACGTTTGAATCCAGAGATGGCTTTGGTCATCGATAGTGATGGGCTTAGCCTAGCTGCCAACGGCATGAAAATGCAACCGGACTGGCGTGCCGAGATTCCCCGTTTAAAAAGAGCCAGCTTAAAATCAGAGATGATTGCCAGAGCCTGCCAACTGGGGGAAAAGCCAAGCTTGATCGATGCAACTGCAGGTTTGGGGCATGACAGTTTACTGATGGCCTATTTGGGTGCTGAAGTTCGGCTGGTTGAGCGCCATCCAATTCTGTTTGTGTTACTGGAATATACCAAAGCACAGGCCGAGCAAGATCCGTTTTTACAGTCGTTTATGTCGCGTATTCAACTGATCTATGCGGATTCCAACAGCTATTTGCAACAACTGGTCCAGCACGGTGAGCAGGTCGATGTAGTGTATCTGGATCCGATGTTTCCGCAACGGGATCAGAACCAGCAAGCAGTAAAAAAACAGGCTCAGGTCAAGAAGCAAATGCAGTTGTTACATCTGTTGTTGTCTGAAGATGGGGAAATGGATCTGGGGGATCAACTCTTGCATCTGGCCAGCCAGATTGCTAAACGGGTGATTGTAAAACGCCCCCGACATGCGGTTTATCTGGCAGATCAAAGCCCTGATCACCAATGGCTAGGTGATGCTTGCCGTTTTGATGCATATTTTCCAAAAGGTTAATTTAAAATCAGATTCAAATGATTGTTTGGCTTGCGTCAATGCTCGGTAAAGTTTTGTGATATAGTGCAAAAGCATGATTGCTAAAAAATTCTTGTCGAGCTTACACTACAGTCACGCATTGCGTCTTTTAGGAAAAGTACTGCACATTCAAATATTAGGATGGCATATTTTCAGTTTAGGCTTGAAAAGAGAAACTCCCGAAGAATTTTATGATAGACCTCAAACCGTCCATTAATCTCTGGCATGATTTTAAAAGTAACCAAATTGCTGGAATGTGGTTGTTCCTCGGGTCTCGCCGTTCCTTACAGGTTGTACATCCATCCATTACCCAGCTGATTCTCTGGGGAATTCTCGGCGGCTGTACCAACTCGCTGTATAGCTGGCTGGTGGCCGGACAAATGGGAGAATTTAATTCCCAAGGCTTGATCGGCTATGCACTATGGCCTTTTATTGCCCTGATTGTCGGTATTTTTCTTTCGCAACGGATGAATCAGCCACGTTTGATGCTGGTGCCTGCCTTATTGTGGCTGGTACTTGATACCAATATTCTGCTGTTACAATGCATTATCCAGTATCTGGGTTCTAACGGTTATCTGAATTTTATTCCTGACAGTATCTATAACGGTTTCTTGCCACCGCTATTTGTTGGACTATTTGTCTGGCAAAGTCTGGCCGTGATCTGGGTGTTTTCACGTGCTCTCAACTGGCCATGGTGGGAACGTGCACTGGTCTTTGTGGCAACCATTGCAACTATGGTGGTATGGCAGCTTTCCGTGAAGGATCAGCCGATCTGGAAAGTAGAGCAGACCCCGCCAAGTTTTGCCGAAGATGCTTTTTATGCGCAAAGCCATTTGCTGGATAAGGCACTGGATCAGATTCAGTATGGCGATATTGCCCAAAGCCACTGGTATTTTATGGGTGTTGCGGGTGATAGCTATGTGGATGTATTCAAGTCGGAAATTGAACGCATCAGAGAACAGTTCGATACCCGTTTTGGCACCTTTGGCCGTTCCATCATGCTGATTAATAACCCAGCTACGCGTTTAGAAGTGCCAATCGCATCGAAAACCAGCATGGAACTGGCGTTACGCCGTATTGGTCAGCAAATGAATCGTGATAGCGATGTCTTGTTTCTGTATATGACCTCACATGGTGAGCGAAATCATTTTGAAATTGAAAATGCACCGCTAAATCTGGATCAGGTTGATCCAAAATGGTTAAGAGAAACGCTGGATAAATCTGGGATTCGCTGGCGTGTGATTGTGATCTCAGCCTGTTATTCGGGCAGTTTTATTCCGGCTTTACAATCACCGGATACCTTAATCATTACTGCTTCTGCGGCAGATAAAACTTCTTTTGGCTGTAATAATGAAGCAGACTATACTTATTTCGGTCGGGCATTTTTTGATCTGGCAATGCGCGAACAATCTTCAATGAAGAAAGCCTTTGAGCAGGCCAAACAGACCGTGACCAAGTGGGAAGTGGCACAAGGTGTTGAACCCTCTGAACCGCAATGGTCGATGGGCCGTAATATGGAGCTGATGCTGCCACAGCTTGAACCGTATCTGTTCCCGACACAAAATATTGCATCAACAGACATTACAAAAACACAGGATGATGAACATGCAGCTACTGCAAAAAAACCGTTGTTTTGAGGGTGAGCAACGTATTTATCAACTTGATTCTCAACATCTGAAAGGTAGCACCAAAGTCGGCGTCTATTTGCCGCCTGCTGCTCTGGAAGGCAAAGCATGTTCAGCCTTATTTTATCTTGCAGGCTTAACCTGTACCGAAGACACCTTTGCGATTAAAGCGCATGCACAACGCATGGCGGCCCGACTCAGCCTGATTTTAATTACCCCTGATACTTCTCCGCGTGGTGACGATGTTGCACAAGGTGATCATTGGGATATTGGGCAAGGGGCCGGCTTTTATATTAATGCCACCCAACAACCTTGGGCTGAGCATTATCAAATGGAGTCTTATCTGGTTGATGAGCTTTATGCACATGTTTTACAAGAATTCCCGGTCGCTGAAAATCAGGTCGGAATTTTTGGTCATTCCATGGGCGGACATGGTGCATTGACCTTAGCCTTTAAATATCCGGATCAATTCAAATCGGTTTCGGCTTTTGCACCAATCTGCGCACCCAGTATTTGCCCGTGGGGCGAAAAGGCATTTGGCCAATA
>PJUK01000247.1_pt1 | contig 24961 bp, 17 predicted proteins | sample 1512211 | NCBI WGS metagenome assembly PJUK01 (sample SAMN08177668, study PRJNA422409) | Feces metagenome, whole genome shotgun sequencing project.
CAGCGCCAACACCGAGCGGCTCGAGAAGCTCGGCGCGCGCATCTTCGTCGGCCATGACGCGGCCAATGTCGAAGGCGCCTCGGCCATCGTCTATTCGACGGCGGTGAAGGCCGATAACCCGGAAATGGTCGCCGGCCGCGACAAGCGCTTGCCGCTGGTACGTCGCGCCGAGATGCTGGCTGAGCTGATGAGGCTTCAGTTTTCGGTCGCCGTGGGCGGCACCCACGGCAAGACCACGACCACCTCGATGGTGGCCGCGCTGCTCGACGCCGGCGGCCTGGACCCGACGGTCGTCAACGGCGGCATCATCAACGCCTACGGCACCAACGCCAAGGTCGGCGAAGGCGACTGGATCGTCGTCGAGGCCGACGAGAGCGACGGCTCGTTCCTGAAGCTGAAGTCGACGGTGGCCATCGTCACCAACATCGACGCCGAGCACCTGGACCACTGGGGCGATTTCGACGCGGTGAAGAAGGGCTTCCAGGACTTCATCGAGAACATCCCGTTCTACGGTTTCGCCGCCGTCTGCACCGACCACCCCGAAGTGCAGGCCCTGACCTCGCGCATCGAGAACCGCCGCCTGGTGACCTACGGCACCAACCCGCAGGCCGAGGTGCGCGTGCAGAACGTCGAGATGGGCCCCGAGGGCGCCAGCTTCGACATCGCCATCTCGCCGCTGGAAGGCGAGACGATCCGCTATGAAGGCCTGAAGATGCCGATGGCCGGGCACCACAACGTGCTCAACGCCACCGCGGCCGTGGCCGTGGCCCGTGAACTGGGCGTCGACGCCGAGGCGATCCGCGCCGGCCTGGCGGCCTTCGGCGGGGTCAAGCGCCGCTTCACCACCACGGGCGTGGCCAATGGCGTTCGCGTGGTCGACGACTACGGCCACCACCCGGTCGAGATCGCCGCTGTGCTCAAGGCCGCCCGCGCGGTCAGCCAGGGCAAGGTGATCGCCGTGGTGCAGCCGCACCGCTACACCCGCCTGCGCGACCTGATGACCGAGTTCTCCAGCTGCTTCAACGACGCCGACACCGTGGTCGTCGCCGACGTCTACACGGCCGGCGAGCAGCCGATCGAGGGCGTCGACCGCGACCACCTGGTCGAAGGCCTCAAGAAGTTCGGCCACCGCCGCGCCCTGCCGCTGGAAAGCCCGGCGGCCCTGCCGACGCTGATCGCGGCCGAAGCGACCAGCGGCGATCTGGTGGTGCTGCTGGGCGCGGGCGACATCACGTCCTGGGCCTACGCCCTGCCGGGCCAGCTGGAAGCGCTGGCGGCGAACTGATTTTCGGGGCTCAAGCCCCTCACCCTCCCATGCTGCGCATGGGCCCCTCCCTCTCCCTCTGGGAGAGGTGTTCGCATCCGGCCCACCTCTCCCACGGGGAGAGGGAGGGGCCCGCCGCCGAGGGCGGTGGGAGGGTGAGGGGGTAAGACCTGGCCGATCGTACGATATGACCTGGAAGACCAATCTCCCCGCCGTGCGCGGCAAGCTGCTGATCGACGAGGCCCTGGCCCCGTTCACCTGGTTCCGCGTCGGCGGTCCGGCCGACGTGGTGTTCCTGCCGGCTGACGAGCAGGACCTGGCTGATTTCCTTAAGAGCCTGAACCCGGCCGTGCCGGTGATGGCCATCGGCGTCGGCTCCAACCTCCTGGTCCGCGATGGCGGCGTCGAGGGCGTGATCATTCGCCTGGGCAAGGGCTTCAACACCGTCGAGGCCCTTGGCGACAACCGCATCAAGGCCGGCAGCGCCGTGCCCGACGCCATCCTGGCCCGCAAGGCGGCCGAGGCCGGCATCGCGGGCCTCGAGTTCTACGCCGGCATTCCTGGCACGATCGGCGGCGCGGTGATCATGAACGCCGGCTGCTACGGCTCCGAGACGGTCAACGTGGTCAAGTCCGTGCGCGTCATGGACCGCGCGGGCGTGGTGCGTGAACTGTCGGTCGACGAGCTGCACTACACCTACCGCCACAGCGCCCTGCAGGACGGCGAGACGGTGATCGTGCTCGACGCGACCTACGAAGGCGCCGCCGACGAGCCGGCCGCGATCAAGGCGCGCATGGCCGAGATCACCAGCCGCCGCGAGACCACCCAGCCGATCCGTGAAAGGACCGGCGGCTCGACCTTCAAGAACCCGCCGGGCCACTCGTCGTGGAAGCTGGTCGACGAGGCCGGCTGGCGCGGCAAGCTGTTCGGAGGCGCGATGTTCTCGCCGCTGCACAGCAACTTCCTGATCAACACCGGCGAGGCCACCGCGGCCGACCTGGAAGGCCTGGGCGACACGGTCCGCGCCGACGTGCTGGCCAAGACCGGCGTCCAGCTGGACTGGGAGATCAAGCGGATCGGCAGATCCTGATCCCTCTCCCCTTGTGGGAGAGGGTGGCCCGAAGGGCCGGGTGAGGGGGTTCTCAGAAATCAGACGCCGCGACGGCCGATCAGCCGTCGCGGCGTTTTTCGTTCGTGCGACCCCTCATCCGTCAGCTTCGCTGACACCCTCTCCCGCAAGGGGAGAAGGATGCTAGACGTCCTTCCTCGACAGGTACTCCTCCACGTCGATCTCCTTCTCCCAGCGCGCCACGGCCGTCGCGATCGACAGGTCGCAGGTGACGTTGGGCACGGTGCGGATCATGTCGAGGATGCGGTCGAAGGGCAGGATGAAGCCGACGATGATCGCCGTCTGGGTGGGGCCGACGCCGATGGTGGCCAGCACCGCGGCCAGCACGAACAGCGAGCCCGACGGCACCGGCGCCACGCCCATGGCCACGATGGTGGTGGTGATCGCCACCAGGGCGTAGTCGGCCAGGGTCAGCGGCACGCCGAAGGCCTGGGCGGCGAACATGGTCAGCATGGCCACGTACATCGCCGTGCCGTCCATGCCGATGGTGGCCCCCAGCGGCAGGACGGTCGACGAGATCGAGGGCTTCACGCCGAGGTTCTCTTCCGCCACCCGGATCGCCACCGGCAGGGTGGCCGAGCTGGACGAGGTGGAGAAGCCGACCAGGATGGCGTCCATGCAGCCGCGATAGAATGGCAGCAGCGGCAGCCACGCGCCCAGTCGCACCACAGCGGCGTGGGTGACGAAGGTCTGGATCGCTGCGCCGATGATCACGCAGACGCCCAGCTTGGCCACGTGCAGGAAGGTCTCGGGCCCGTTCGTGCCCATGACCACGGCGATCAGGGCGAACACCCCGAACGGCGCGGCCTCCATCACGAAGCCGACGATGCGCAGCATCACCTCGCTGGCGCTGGCCAGCAGCCTGGCGACGGGTTCCCCGTCCTTGCCCGCCACGATCACCCCGGCCCCGACCAGCACGGCGAAGAAGATGATCGCCAGGGTCTCGCCTTCCGCCAGGGCCTTGATCGGGTTGAGCGGCACGATGCCGATGAACAGTTCGGTCGGCGACTTGGGCGGGGCCACGGCCTGGGGAGCGGCGTTGTGCAGGTCGGCGCCGACGCCGGGGCCCAGCAGGGTGGCGATGGTCAGGCCGATGCTGACGGCCACCAGGGTGGTCAGCACGTACATGGCGATGGTCTTGACGCCGATGCCGCCCAGCCGCCGGGCGTCGCCCAGTTGGGCCACGCCCGAGGCGATGATGACGAAGACCAGCGGGGCCACCATCATGCGGATCAGCCGCACGAAGATGTCGCCCATCCACTTGAGGCTGGTCGCGCCATCGCCCCAGAAATAGCCGACCACGGCCCCCAGCACGAGCGCGGCCAGGATCCGTTTCCACAGCGAGATCCCGAACCAGACCTGCAGCGGGTTCTTGCGGGGCGGGGGCGCGTCGGCGAGAGCGTCGGTCATGTCCGCCAGAGCACGGCGTTATGCGAGGTGGGTCAAGTCCTACCGACTTTCCCCATACCTCCGTCATTCCCGCCCTTGTGGCGGGAACCCCTCTGTCAGCCGCAAGGGCGAGCGGGGCGGACTGCCAAGCAGTTCATGTGCGAGCGGAACCAGGGTTTCCCGCCACAAGGGCGGGAATGACGGGATGAAAGGGGATTACAGCCACAGCCCCTCGGCCTCGACGCCGTCGCCCCAGAACCCTGGCGCCGGCGGCGTGATCCGCCCGCCGACGACCCGCAGGCCGCCCGGATGGTCTTCCTTCAGCCACCACGGTCCGTCGAGGTCGGCGAAGGCGCATTCGGCGGCCAAGTGCAGGGCGGGCGCGATGGCCAGGGACGAGGCGACCATGCAGCCGGTCATCAGGGTGAAGCCCAGGTCCTTGGCCGCGCGCAGCATCTCCAGCGCCTCGGTCAGGCCGCCCGACTTGTCGAGCTTGAGGTTCACCGCCTGGTAGCGCGCGCGCAGGGCCGGCAGGTCGGCGGCGGTGTGCACCGACTCGTCGGCGCAGATCGGGAAGGGCGGGGCGTAGCCTTCCAGAGCGGCGTCCTCGCCGGCCGGCAGGGGCTGTTCGACCAGGGCGATGTTGAGGCGCGACAGCTGGTCTTCCAGGCCGCGCAGGATGTCGAAGGTCCAGCCCTCGTTAGGGTCGACGATCAGCGCCGCGTCAGGGGCGGCCTGCGCCACGGCGGCCAGGCGCGCGGCCGGGTCTTCGGCCGACAGCTTGACCTTGATCAGCGGCGCGTCGGCGACCTTGAGCGCGGCGGCGGCCATGGCGTTGGGGGTATCGAGGCTGACGGTGACGGCGGTGACCAGCGCGGGCGGAACGGTCAGGCCGGTGGAGGCGGCTACGGAGACGCCGGAGGCCTTGGCCCGCAGGTCCCAGATCGCGCAGTCCAGGGCGTTGCGGGCCGCGCCGGCCGGCAGCAGGGCCAGGGCGGCGGCGAAATCGCCGCCCATCGCGAGCAGGCGGGCCGCCGGCGCCAGCTGGGCCTCGACGCCCTGCACGGTCTCGCCGTAGCGAGCGTAGGGCACGCTTTCGCCGCGACCGATGTGGCCGCCTTCCGCGATCTCGACCACGACGACGTCAGCGGCGGTCTTGACCCCGCGCGAGATGCGGAACGGGGCGGCCAGCGGGTGGCTGACGGGACGGACGGCGACGAGGCGGCTCATGCCCCTGGCTTGGCGCCGTTCGACGCGTTTGGCGAGAGGATCAGCGCTTGGGCAGGCGCGGGATCGGCGAGTCGGCGCGGCGCTCGGCCATCACCCGCAGGGCCAGGCGCGGGCGGATCAGGAAGAGGCCGGCCCAGACCAGCAGCACGCCCGCGTAGCTGACCGAACCCCAGACGCCGGTCGGGCGGCCCGGGCGGGCCCGGCGGACGGAGGCGCTGCGAACGGGAGCGTCGAAGTACTGGGTCATGGCGATGTCGGTCATGGCTTCCTCCGTGGACGCTTGGACCCTGCGCCTCTGGTGCGTCAGAACTGGACGTATAGCCGAACGCCCCCGGGATCCTTATGTCAGGGGCGCAACACGCCTTTCGGAGTTCCCATGTCGAAGCCCGTCACCATCAACATCCCGCACGAACTCGGCGTCGCCGAGGCCAAGCGACGGATCGAGAACGGCTTCGAACAGCTGGGCGCGCAGATCCCCGGCGGCCTGGCCAACGTCACCAAGGCCTGGCGCGACGACGTGCTCGACTTCTCGGCCCTGGTCATGGGCCAGAACATCACCGGCAAGCTGAACGTCGCGGCCAACGTGGTGATCGTCGAGGTCGTGCTGCCGGGCCTTCTGGGCATGATCGCCGGCAAGATCACGGGCCAGGTCAAGAAGCAGGGGACCCTGCTGCTCGAAAAGAAGTAGCCGCCGGCCTGCACGAAATATCCACGCCGGCTCCATCGGCGCTCCGACGTGGATAGGGCATGCTCCTGGTCCTGGACGAAGGGAGCGTGGTGATGAGCCTGTCCGCGAAGGGTCTGAGGTTGGCCGGCTGGGGCTTGGCGGCGCTGCTGCTGGCCGCGCCATGGCTGGCCATGCAGGTCACCGACGAGGTGGCCTGGAGCCCGTGGGACTTCGCCCTGTTCGCCGCCATGCTGGGCGGGGCGGGCCTGATGCTGGAACTGGCGGCGATGCGCACCCGCGACCTGGCCTACCGGGCCGGAGCCGCGCTCGCCGTCGGCGCGGCCTTCCTGATGATCTGGGCCAGCCTGGCGGTCGGGATCGTCGGCAGCGAGGACGATCCGATCAACCTGGCCTATCCCGGCGTCGTGGCCCTGGGGCTCGCCGGCGCCGTCGTCGCACGCTTCCGGGCGCAGGGCATGGCGACGGCGATGACGGTCGCGGCCCTGGCGCTGGCCGCCGTCGCGGCGCTGGCCTTGCTGACCGGACGCGGCGGGTCGTTGCGCGCGGTCCTCGAGATCCTGGTCGCCAACGGCCTGTTCGCCGCGCTGCTGGCGGCCTCGGCCCTGCTGTTTCGCCTGGCGGCCCGGCGCGGCGGCTAGAGCCGCCGCGGATCGTGGTCGTGCCGGCCGAGGCTCTCGAACTTGCCTTCCTCGGCCTTGTTGACGAACTGCGAGGCCACCAGCCAGGCCTTCACCGGCCGCAGGGTCGCCAGGCAGCCGATGATCAGGGCCGGGAACACGGTCACGAAATGCACCCAGATCGGCGGGCGATAGACCACCTCGACCCAGGCGAAGGCGAAGGTCACCAGGATGCCGACGCCGCTCATCACGAAGAAGGCCGGGCCGTCGGCGGGCTCGGCGAAGCCGTAGTCCAGGCCGCACTGGTCGCAGGCCGGGGCCAACGCCAGGAAGCCCTTGAACAGCTTGCCCTCGCCGCAGCGCGGGCAGCGCTGGCGAAAGCCGCTGACGACGGGCGAGGGCGGATCGAAAAACTCGTGTCCGGGCGTCATGACCCCTACCTACAATCCGAAAATTGATCCATACATTTCGTGATAAATGTATGGATCAAAGATGATCGACGCAAGAGACGCCGTTCTGCCGGCGGGCGCCGGATGGCTGCGGCGGGTCGCCGCGGGCGAGGGGCCGATCTATCGGCGGGTGTTCGAGGCCCTGCGCGCGGCGGTCGCCGACGGCGAGCTTTCGGCCGGCGAGCAGTTGCCGCCGCAGCGGACGGTGGCCGGCCTGCTGGGCGTCGACTTCACCACCGTCACCCGCGCCTACGCCCTGGCCCGCGAGCAGGGACTGGTCGAGGGCGCGGCCGGGCGCGGCACCTTCGTGCGAAGGCGCGCGGGCGAGGAGGAGGCCGGATTCGTCGACCTGTCGATGAACCTGCCGCCGCAGCCGCAGGGGCTGTCGCTGGCGGCGCTGCTGCGCGAGACGACGGCCCAGGTGCTGGCCCGCACCGATCCGGCGACCCTGATGGCCTATCACGCCGGTCCGGGGTCCCTGGCCCAGCGGGCGGCGGGGGCGGCGTGGCTGGCCCCAGGCCTCGGCGCGGTCGATCCCGAGCGCATCGTGGTCTGCGCCGGGGCGCAGGCGGCCTTGTCGGCGATCCTGGCGGTGGAGACCGCGCCGGGCGATGCGGTGATCGTCGAAGCCCTGACCTATCCCGGCCTGCTGGCGGCCCTGGCCGCGCGCGGCGTGCGCGCCGTCGCCTGCCCGATGGACGCCGAAGGGATCATGCCCGAAGCCCTGGCCGAGCGACTGGCCGCTACCGGGGCGCGGCTGGTGGTGGTCACGCCAGCCTGGCAGAACCCGACCACGGCGACGATGGGGCCGCTCCGGCGGGCGGCCGTCGTGAAGGCGTGCGCGGCGGCCGGCGCCCGCCTCGTCGAGGACGACGCCTATGGCCGTCTGCCCGAACAGGCTCCCGAGGCGCTGGCCGCGCTGGCTCCAGAGCGCACCTGGCACGTGGCGACCCTGGCCAAGGCCCTGACGCCGGGCCTGCGCATCGCCTATGTCGTCGCGCCCGATCCGGCCTGCGCCGAGCGGCTGGCGGCGGCCGGCCACGCCCTGTGCCAGATGCCTCCGCCGTTGATGGCGGCCGTGGCTGCCGCCTGGATCCGCGACGGGACCGCCGAGGCGATCCTGGCCGGGGTGCGCGCCGAGGCCGCCGCCCGCCGGGCCCTGGCGGCCGAGATCCTGCCCTTGGCCGTCGGACCCGTGGGCTGCCTGCATGTCTGGCTGGATCGGGCTGTCGGAGGCTCGGCCGAGGGTCTGTCTCTGGCCTCGGCCTCGCTGTTCGCCGCGCCTGGCGTCCAGGCCGAAGGGGCGCGGCTGTCGCTCGGCGCGCCGGGCAAGCAGGCGGTGCTCGCCTCGGCCCTGCGGCGCGTGGCCGCGTCCTTCACCTGAGGCGCACGAAAAAGGGGCGGACCCGAAAGTCCGCCCCGTGGTCGTCAGTCCCGCGTGACCAGCACCGGTTCTTCCTGGTGCGCGCCGTGGGCGGGGTGGTGGTGGGAGTGGTGGAAGAACCGCCCCAGCAGCTTGTTCGACCAGTTCTTCAGCTGGTCCATGAACACGAACACCACCGGGATGTAGAGCAGCGACAGGAAGGTCGAGGTGATCAGGCCGCCGATGACGGTGATCGCCATCGGAGCCCGGAACTCGACGTCGGCGCCGAAGCCGACGGCCACGGGCACCATGCCCGCGCCCATGGCCACGGTGGTCATCAGGATCGGCCGGGCCCGCTTGTGGGCCGCGTCGATCAGCGCCTCGCGCCGGGTCATGCCGTCCTTCATCGCCATGATCGCGTACTCGACCAGCAGGATCGAGTTCTTGGCGGCGATGCCCATCAGCATCAGGATGCCGATCAGGCTCGACATCGAGAAGCTGCTGTTGACCAGCTTCAGCAGGGCGAAGGCGCCGCCGATGGCGAGCGGCAGGGCGGCCATGATGGTCACCGGGTGGGCGAAGCTGCGGAACAGCAGCACCAGCACGACGTACATCAGCAGCAGGCCGGTCACGAGGGCCATGATGAAGCCCTGCATCATCTCGGCGATGAACTCGGCGTCGCCGGCGGCCACCTCCTTGACGCCGCTCGGCAGCTTCTTGACCGAGTCCAGGGCGTGCACCCGCTTGGAGGCCTCGCCGACGACGATGCCGTCGAGCTCGGCGGTGATCTCGGCCACGCGAGACCGATCCTGGCGGCTGATCTGCGAGGGACCCGCGCCGAAGCGGATGTCGGCCACCGCGTTCAGCGGCACCGAGGCGCCGGTGGCCGACGGCACCTTGAGGGTCTCCAGCACCGACAGGTCGCCCAGGGCGTTCTGCGTCAGGCGCAGACGGATCGGCACCTGGCGGTCGCCCAGATTGTACTTGGGCAGCGACTGATCGATGTCGCCGATGGTGGCGACCCGCACGGCCTGCGAGATCGCGCCGGCCGAGACGCCCATGCGGGCGGCCTGGTCGGGACGCGGGGTGACGATGATCTCGGGACGAGCGATCGAGGCGGTGTTGACCACGTTGGCCAGGCCCGGAACGCCGCGCATCTCGGCCTCGACCTTGCGGGCCGCGGCTTCCAGTTCGGGGCCGTCGTCGCCGACCAGGCGCAGGGTGTAGCTGCCGCCGTCGCCGGGGCCGCCGCCGCTGTTGTTGCCCGCGCCGATGCGCGCGCCGGGGATCGCCTTGAACTGGTCGACCATCAGGCGGCTGAACTGCTGCTGGTTCATCCGCTCGCCCTTCGGCACGAGGTCGGCGGTGATCCGCGCCTTGTTGACCCCGTCGTTGCCGACCGAGGCGTAGACGCCCTTGACCTCCGGACGGGCCTCCAGCCTGCGGGTGACCTCCTGGGCGACGGCGTCGGTCTCGTCCAGGGTGGCGCCGGGCGGCAGCTCGATCGAGAACGGGGCGCGGCCGCGGTCGGCCGCCGGCTGGAACTCGAAGGGCAGGAGCGGGATCAGGGCCAGCGACGCGACGAAGGTCACGAAGCCGATGACCAGCACCTTCCACTTGTTGTTCAGCGACCATTGCAGGGCGCGCAGGTAGCCCGGCATCCAGAACGGGTCGGTGTCGGGCTTGTGGTGCGGCTTGAGCATGTAGGCGCCCATCAGCGGCGTCAGCATGCGGGCGACCAGCAGCGAGAACAGCACCGAGACGCAGGCGGCCAGGGCGAAGGCCTTGAAGAACTGGCCGATGATCCCGGGCATGAAGCCGGTGGGCGCGAACACCGCCACGATGGTGAAGGTGGTGGCCACCACGGCCAGGCCGATCTCGTCGGCCGCCTCCATCGCCGCGTTGTAGGGCGACTTGCCGCCGCGCATGTGGCGGACGATGTTCTCGATCTCGACGATGGCGTCGTCGACCAGGATGCCCACGGTCAGCGACAGGGCCAGCAGGGTGACGCCGTTCAGCGACTGGCCCAGCGGGGCCATGATCGCGAAGGTCGGCAGCAGCGACAGCGGGATGGCCCCGGCCGCCAGGAAGGTGGCGCGCCAGTCGCGCAGGAACAGCAGCACCACCAGCACCGCCAGCAGGGCGCCCAGGCCCAGCGCCTCCAGCGAGGCCCAGTAGCTTTCCTCGATGTACTTCACGTTCGAGGTGATCTCGGAGATCGTCAGTTCGGGATGCTCTTCGTCGAGCTTCTTGACCGCCTCGCGCACCTTCTCGGCCACCTTGACCTCGCTGGCGCCGCGAGAACGGACCATGTTGAAGGTCACGACCTCGCGGTTGTCGAAGCGGGCGCGGTTGCGCGGTTCGGCCCAGCGGTCGGTGACCGTGCCCAGGTCGCCCAGGCGCACGGTGCCGCCGCCCGACAGCGGGATCCGCGTCTCGCGCAGCTGCTCCACCGAGCCGGCCGCCCCCAGGGTGCGGATGGCGCGCTCGGAGCCCGAGACGGTCACCCGGCCGCCGGGCAGGTCGGCGTTGGTGCTGGCCAGGGCCTGGCTGACGGCGGCGGCGGTGACGCCGCGGGCCGACAGGCGGTCTGGATCCAGGGCCACCTCGATCTCGCGGCTGACGCCGCCCAGGCGGTTGACCTCGCCGATGCCGCGGATGGCCAGCAGGGTGCGGGCCACGTCGTTGTCGACGAACCAGCTGCGCTGCTCCGGCGTCAGGGTGGGGGCCTGGACCACGTAGGTGATCAGCGGGTCGCCCGAGATGTCGATGCGGGTGACGTTGGGGATCTGCATGTCCTGCGGCAGGGCCGACTGCAGGTTGGACATGGCGTTGCGCACGTCGTTGGTGACGCGCTCGTGGTCGACGCCCAGTTCGAACTCGATGAAGGTCGACGAGAAGCCGTCGCCGACGGTCGAGGTGATGTGGCGCACCTGGCCCAGGCCCGCGATCGAGTCCTCGATCAGGCGGGTGACCTGGGTCTCCAGTTCGCTCGGCGCGGCGCCGGGACGCGAGGCCGAGACCACCACCAGCGGCAGGTCGACGTCGGGGTTGTTGTTGACCCGCATGCTCATGAAGCCGGCGACCCCGGCGATCGTCAGCATGACGAAGAGCATCAGGACGGGGATCGGGTTCTTGATCGCCCAGCGCGAGATGTTGTTGGTGTCCATCGTCGGGCCCTAGCGCTTGGCGGCGGACAGGGTCGGGGCGGGCTGGTGCACGGCCACCCGGACGGCGTCGCCGTCGCCCAGGAAGCCGGCGCCCTGAACCACGACCTCTTCACCGGCCGCGACGCCGGTGACGGCGGTGACGTCGCCGGTGCGGGCCACGATCGCCACCTTGCGGAACTGGGCCTTGCGGTTGCGGTCGACCATGAACACGCCGGGCTGGTTCTGCCGGTAGAGGATCGCCGCGCTGGGCACCACGGGCGAGGCCTGGTCGCCGGCCTGGATCTGGGCGCGGGCGAACATCCCCGGACGGAAGGCGCCCATCGCCGTCAGGGCGATGCGGGCCACGCCCAGGCGGGTCTGCGGGTCGACTTCGGAGGTGACGATGCGCACGGCGCCGTCGGCCTTGCCCACCTGTTCGGAGGTGATGATCGCGGGCATGCCGGCCTTGACGAGGCCCAGGTCGGTCTCGGGAAGCTCGGCGTCCAGCTCCATGCGGCCGTCGCGGACGATGCGGAAGAGCTCGCTGCCGGCGCTGACGATCTGGCCCTTGGTGACGCTGCGGCGGACGATCAGGCCCGAGACCGGGGCGCGGATCGAGGCCTGGGCCACGCGCGCGGCGGTCTCGCCGCGGGCGGCCTCGGCGGCGGCGACCTGGGCGGCGGCGGTGGCCTGGCGGGCGGTGGCCGTGTCGAGCGAGGCCTGCGAGAGGAAGCCCTTGGCCAGCAGTTCGCGCGAACGCTTCAGCGAGGCCTCGGCCTCGGCGAGGGTGGCGCGGGCGCTGGTCACCGACGCGTCCTGCTGGCGCAGCTGGGCGCGCAGAAGGGTGTCGTTCAGCGCGACCAGCACCTGGCCCTGGCGGACGAACTGGCCTTCCTCGGCGTTGACGGCCGTGGCGGTCAGGCCGCCGGTCTCGGCGCCGACCGGCACCTCTTCCCAGGCCGAGATGGTGCCCGAGGCGTTGATGACGCGCGGCAGCGGCAGGACGGCGACCGGCGAGACGCTGACGGTCTGGGCGGCGATGGGCTTCTTGGCCTTGGCCTCGGCCTTCTTGTCCTTGCCGCAGGCGGCGAGGCCGGCGGCCGAAACCGTCAGAACCAGGGCCAGCGCCGTCGTGCGCCCGAAGGACCCCTTGAACCCGTAACCCACGACATCGCCCCTTTTGCGTCAGATTCCCAGCTGGGACTTCTAGACGAGAAACGGGGTTCGACGAGTTAAATCGGGGTAAGGCGCGGACGCCTGGGGTCAGGCTTCCTTGCGCGCGGTCTGGGCGTCGTTGGCCGAGGCCGCGCGGATCAGTTCCAGCACGTCGACGATGATGGCCTGCATGGCGCTTTGCGCCGCCACGGCGTCACGGGCGATGATCGCGTTGGCCACGTCCTCGTGCGAGGGGATCGAGGCGGTGCGGCCCTTGATGCGGTTGGTGAAGCGGATCGAGATCCGCAGCGCCGTGTTCACCAGTTCGTGCAGCTCGCTGTAGAACGGGTTCTTGGTCGCGTTGAGGATCGCGATGTGGAAGGCGATGTCCGAGGCGAGGGGATCGTCCTCGCCGTCGGCGGCGGCCTTCATCCGCGCCAGGCCCTTGCGGATGGCGTTGAGCCCTTCCTCGTCGGCGTTGCGGGCGGCCAGGGCGGCGGCGGCGGGCTCGATGCCCAGCCGCATCTCGGTGAACTCCGACAGCAGCTTCAGCGAGAACTTGCGCTCCAGCAGCCAGCGCAGGACGTCGGGGTCGAGCAGGTTCCAGTTGGCTTCCGGCTCGACCACCGTGCCGTGGCGGGGACGGGCGCTGAGCAGGCCCTTGGCGGTGAGCATCTTCACCGCCTCGCGCGTCACCGTGCGGCTGGCCCCGAACTTCTTGGACAGTTCGCCCTCGGTGGGAAAGCCCACCTCGGCGTACTCGCCGGTGACGATGGCCTGACCAAGCGATTCCACGAGGCCGTAGGTGAGGCTCAGTCCAGGCTGGGTGCGCATCGCCAAAGTCTTCTTTTCTATACGTTGGACGCGAAACGAATCGCCCCTGTGTATCGTGGTTCGGGCAGACCCGGAACGGTCACGTCATACGCGAATACATCGCCAGCGTGCGGTTGTCTGACCAATTCGTCCTCAGAAAGCTCGTCCCGGGCCGAAGTGACGTAAAGCGTGCGCAGGTCGTCGCCGCCGAAGGCCACGCAGGTCGGCTGGCTGGCCGGCACGCGTAGGGTCTGCAGCACGCGGCCGTCGGGGGCGTGGCGAACCACGGTCCCGGCCGCCCAGCGGGCGCTCCACAGGCAGCCTTCGGCGTCGACCGTCGCCCCGTCGGGATAGCCTTCGGTCACTTCCGCAAAGACGCGGCGGCTGGAGAGCGTGCCGTCCTCGTCCAGGTCGAAGGCGAAGATGGTCTGCAGCGGGCTGTCGGAAAAATAGGCGGTCTTGCCGTCGGGGCTGAACGCCAGCCCGTTGGCGATCTGCACGCCGCCGAAGTGGGGCGTGAAGTCGCCGGCATGGTCCAGGCGCCAGACGCTGGCCTCGGCGCGATGGCGGATGGCCTCGTCCTCGACCATGGTGCCGGCCCAGAAGCGCCCGGCGCGGTCGACGCGGCCGTCGTTGAAGCGGCGGCCGTTGGCCTCCGCCTCGACGCGGTGCAGCCACTCGACCCCGCCCGAGGCGAGATCGAACAGGCCAAGGCCGGTCTCGAAGGCGGCGATCACGCGGTCGCGTTCACCGGGCAGAAGCGCGATCGAGCCGATGCGCTCGGGGGCGGCGAAGGTCTCGACGCCGCCGGTGGCGGGATCGAAGGCGCGCAGGCGGCGGCTCTGGATGTCGGTCCACAGCAGGCGGCCGGCGTGAGCGTCCCACACCGGCCCCTCGCCGAGCACGTCGCCGGCCGCGATGATCGCGGCCGGCTGCTGGCTGGAAATCACCACCACGTGGCGTACAGCGCGATCAGGATGATGATCACGCCCAGGCCGGCGATGTTGAAGCCGGTGGTGGTCTTGTAGGAGACGCCGTCGAGGCTGACGACATTGACGTCCTTCTTCTGCGGGGCGACCAGCGAGACGACCACGGCCGCGGCCAGGGTCAGCAGGAACACCACGCCGACGCGGTTCATGAACGGCATCGTGAAGATCGCCTGCTCCTGCAGCCACCAGAAGATGGCCGACAGCACGGCCGAACCGATGGCGGCGGTCAGGGCGCCGGCGGTGGTGGCCTTCTTCCAGAACATGCCCAGGATGAAGATCACCACGATCCCCGGCGTGAAGAAGCCGGTGAACTCCTGGATGAACTGGAACGCCTGCTCGGCGCCGCCCAGCAGCGGCTTGGCCGTGAGGATGCCGATAATCACGGCGACGATGGCGGTGATGCGGCCGACCAGCACCAGGTGCTGCTCGCTCGAGCCGGTCTTGGCCTTGGCGTAGAGGTCGAGGGTGAAGATGGTGGCGATCGAGTTGATCTTGGCGGCCAGCGACGCGACGATCGCGGCCACCAGGGCGGCGAACACCAGGCCCAGCAGGCCGGGCGGCAGCAGCTTCATCATCTCCGGATAGGCCTGGTCGGGCTTGATGGTCCCGTCGACCAGCACCAGGGCGGCGATGCCCGGCAGCACCACGATGACCGGCATCAGCAGCTTCAGGTACGCGGCCAGGGCGATGCCCTTCTGGGCTTCCGGCAGGTCCTTGGCGCCGAGGGCGCGCTGGATGATGTACTGGTTGAAGCCCCAGTAGCTGATGTTCATGATCCACAGGCCGCCGAACAGGACGGACAGGCCCGGCAGGTCCTTGTAGTGCGGGCTGGCCCGGTCGAGGATCATGTCGAAGTGGTCGGGGAACTGGGTGGTCAGGTGGTGGAAGCCGGCCACGACGCCGCCGGCGCCGCCGATCTTGTCCAGCGACAGCCAGGCGATGATCAGGCCGCCGGCCACCAGCAGGGCCACCTGCACGATGTCGGTCAGGGCCACGGCCTTGAGGCCGCCCCACAGTTGGTAGGCCAGGGCGAAGACGCCGATGGCGACCAGCGCCCACATCTGATCCATGCCGGTCACGGTGTGCACGGCGATCGAACCCAGCCACAGGATCGAGGTCAGGTTCACGAAGACGTACAGGCCCAGCCAGAACACGGCCATGATGGTCCGCACGCTGGGGCCGTAACGCTGCTCCAGGAACTGCGGCATCGTGACGATGCCGTTCTTGATGAAGATCGGCAGGAAGAACTTGCCGACGATCAGCAGGGTCAGGGCCGCCATCCATTCGTAGGAGGCGATGGCCAGACCGATGGCGTAGCCCGAGCCGCTCATGCCGATGATCTGCTCGGCCGAGATGTTGGCGGCGATCAGCGAGGCGCCGATCGCCCACCAGGGCAGGGCCTTCGACGCGAGGAAGTAGTCGGTCGAGTCCTTCTTGTGGCCGCCCTTGTCCCGGGAAACCCACTGCGCCAGGGCGAAGATCGCCACGGCGTATATCGCCAGGATGGCGAGATCGATGGTTGCTAGGTTCTTCACGTGGGCTTCCCCCCTTTAGGGCTGCTCTTCGTTATGATCGTAAGACGGCTCAGCCGGCGGTCTGCGCAGTCCAGGCCGCGACCAGGGCGCGGGCCCGCTCGCCGACTTCGGCGGCGGTGTAGCCGGGGCGGTAGAGCTCGCCGCCGACGCCGATGCCGGCCACGCCGATGTCGAGCCAGGGCTTGAGGTTGGCCGCGCCGACGCCGCCGACGGCGTAGATCTCGATGTCCTTGGGCAGCACGTCGCGCACGGCCTTCAGGTGGCCCGGACCGAACGAGCCGGCCGGATAGAGCTTCAGCGCCTTGGCGCCGGCCTTCACGGCGACGAACGCCTCGGTGGGCGTCGAGAAGCCGGGCATGACGGTCAGGCCCAGTTCGACGGCGCGCGAGATAACGTCCGCGTCGATGTTCGGGGTGACGATCAGCTTGCCGCCGACCGCGGCCACGTCGTCGACCGCCTGCGGGGTCAGGACGGTGCCGGCGCCGCACAGGGCCTTGTCGCCGAAGGCTTCGCAGAGCTTGCCGATGCTGACCAGCGGCTCGGGCGAGTTCAGCGGGATCTCGATGTAGCCGATGCCGGCGTCGACGAGGGCGCCGGCGATCTCGACGATCTCGTCGGGCTTAACGCCACGCAGGATGGCGACGATGGGCGGGGCGTCAGGCAAGGACATGGGCATCACGCGTGATTGAGGACGAAAGGGAAGACAGGCCGGCGAGCACGGCGGCGTCGCCGTCGATCTCGAAGCTGTCGCCGCCGGCGGCCTTGATGGCCTTGGCGTAGAGGGCGTTCAGGGCCGGGGCCCCGATCAGGGCGACCTTGCCCAGCTGGCCGAACCAGCCGGCCGCGCCGGCGGCGTCGGCGCCGATCAGCAGGCCCGACAGGAAGCCCATGGCGTCGGCCTTGGGCAGGCCGTCGATCAGCTGGCGGCTGCGGGTCTCGAACAGCAAGTGCGGCAGCAGGGCCGCGCCCTTGTCGGTGATCCGCGAGAGGCCGAGGTCGAAGCCTTCCGGCGTCGCGGGGGCGTCGCCGGCGGCGGCCTTGGCCAGGATCGAATGCTCGCGCAGCACGGCGAAGGTCTCGCCGACCGGGGCGGTCAGGAAGCTGGCGATCGCGCCGTCCTCGACCACCACCCACTTGGTGTGGGTGCCCGGCATGGCCAGCAGGTGGCGGCCGGTCTTCAGTTCGGGGTTCAGCGCCAGGGCGCCGAGGATCTGGGTTTCCTCGCCGCGCATCACGTCGGGACCGCCCAGCGGGTTGGTGCAGGAGAGGCCCGGCACGATCGAGACGGTCAGCCCCTGGGCCTCGACCTTGACCAGCCGTTCGCTGATCGCTGCGGCGTCGGCGGGGCAGGGGGCGTAGGGGGCTTCGACCCAGCCGTTGCGCGAGCCGACCATGCCGCACAGCAGGATGGTTTCGGGACCGGCCTCGCGCCAGTCGCCGACGAGGTCGAGGAAGGTCTGCTCGGGCGAGGCGCTCAGCGAGCCGATGCCGGGACCGTCGCGGCGGTCCAGCACGCTCTTGCCCTGGCGCAGGTAGAGGCGCAGGCGCGAGGTGCCCCAGTCGCCGAAGATGGTGATGGAAGGATCCGAAGCGACCATGTCAGAGATGTTCCCGGCCGGCCTGGGAGAAGTTCTGGTTGGCGTCGCGCTCTTGGCTGCGTCCGCCTGCGATCCCTTGGTTCATGGCCGTCCCTAAAACGTCGCCGACGGTCCAGCCGGCGGCGCAGCATTTATAGTATAATATGGGCCCGCGCAAACGTCGGCGGGCGGCCGCCAATACGGCCGAATGTTTCACTCGCCCCCGGGTAGGCTGTGGTTCGAATGCCACTGTGTCGGGATTAATCACATTAATCCTTTGATCGCTTGCTTGCGAGTTACCGGTATCATATAGGTCGATCCATCCCGCGTGGCAGCGAAAAGACAGCGCTGTCCCGTTTCGACCACAAGTTCAACAAACGTCCACTGCGCCTTGAGAGCGCTGGGGCGACGATCACGGGAGGGAAGCATGAGGCACCCCAATTTCACGCGCCGTGCGCAGCTGGCCGGCGTTTCGGCCATCGTCATGGCCGCCTTCACCGCCGCTCCGGCCTTCGCGCAAGATGCGCCCGCCGATGCGGCCCAGCCTGACACCGCTGTCGAAGAAGTTGTCGTAACCGGCGTGCGCGCCAGCTTGCGCTCGGCCCAGGCCATGAAGCGCGACGCCAGCCAGATCGTCGACTCGATCGTCGCCACCGACATCGGCAAGCTGCCCGACCGCAACGTCGCCGAAGCGCTGCAGCGCATCCCCGGCATCCAGATCGACCGCAACTACGGCGAAGGCGCCAACATCGCCATCCGCGGCCTGACCCAGGTGCGCACCGAGATCAACGGCCGCGACAGCTTCACCGCCGGCGAAGGCCGCGGCCTGAGCTTCGAGGACGTGCCGTCGGAAGTGCTGGCCGGCGTCGACGTCTACAAGAACCCGGCGGCCGACCTGATCGAAGGCGGCATCGGCGGCCTGGTGAACTTGCGCACCCGCATGCCGTTCGACTTCTCGGGCCGCAAGCTCTCGGCCAGCGTCACCTCCAACACCTACGACTTCGTCGAGAAGACCAAGCCTTCGGCCTCGCTGCTGGTCAGCGACCGTTGGGACACCAGCATCGGCGAGATCGGCGTGCTGGCCAACATCGCCTACCAGAAGGGCGCGTTCCGTCAGGACACCATCTCGACCGAGCCGTTCTACACCCTGAAGCCGGGCGACGCGAACTACGTCAACTACCCGGGCTACGAGGGCAAGACCGTCACCGTGCCGCACGGCGCCGGCGTCAACACCACCCTGGGCGACCGCACCCGCAAGGGCGGCGTGCTGGGCCTGCAATGGCGTCCGAACGACCGCACCGAGATCTACGGCCAGGTCGTGCACTCGGACTACAAGTTCGAATGGCAGGACTATTCGGTGTTCGCCTACACTGGCAGCAACTCGATCCTCCCGGTCGCCGGCAGCACCTTCAAGTTCGACGAGAACGGCGAGTTCATCAGCGGCTCGTTCGCCAACGTGCCGTATGACTCCAACACCAGCTTCACCCAGCGCCACTCGGTCACCACCGATTACTCGATCGGCGGCAAGTGGGACGCCACCGACGACCTGACGCTGAGCACCGACTTCCAGTACGTCCGCGCGATCACCGACTCGGTGCGCTCGATCGTCAACGTCGGCGCCACGATCCCGGTGTTCAACCACGACATCTCGGGCGACATCCCGGTGATCACCACCGGCCCGAGCGGCTACGCCAGCAACCCGTCGAACTTCAACCTGGGCTACTATCTCGACCACATCGACAAGTCGGTGGGCACCGAGAAGGCCTGGCGCGCCGACGCCGAGTACAAGCCGGCCGACGCGGGCATCCTGCGCTCGATCAAGGTCGGCGTGCGCTACACCGACCGCGAGGCGGTGACCCGTTCGAGCACCTACCGCTTCGTGGGCTTCTTCAGCCCGCTGTCGAACTATCCGAACCTCTACGAGGTCAACCAGTTCGACAACTTCTTCCGTGACAAGGTCGACTCGTTCGGCCCGACGGTGGCGTTCAAGCGCTCGATCGCGCTCGACTACCGCGCCACGCTCAAGGCCCTGGGCCTGTCGGAAGGCGTGGGCTACGGCCCGGCCGACACCAACACCCAAGGCGAGCAGACCTACGCCATGTACGGCGTGGCCCGCTTCGGCTTCGACGCCGGCCAGTTCCCGGTCGACGGCAATGTCGGCCTGCGCGTGGTCCGTACCAACGTGACCTCGTCGGGCTTCGAAGGCATCACGCCGATCGTCAACTACGGCCAGGCCGGCGAGACCTCGGGCGCGACCATCTACTCGCCGGTCGAAGTCGCCCAGTCCTACACCAAGGCGCTGCCGAGCCTGAACCTGCGCATCCACCTGAAGGAAGACCTGCAGCTGCGCCTGGCCGCCTCGAAGGGCCTGTCGCGTCCGACCTTCAACCAGCTGAACGCCAACGCCAACATCGGCCAGCCGGGCAGCACCCAGCAGGGCCGCAACTCGGTCACCTTCGGCAACCCGAACCTGCGTCCGCTCGAGGCCGACCAGTTCGACGCCTCGCTGGAGTGGTACTTCAACAAGACCGGCATGCTGTACGGCGCGGCCTTCTACAAGAAGGTCGACGGCTTCATCTACAACGTTACCCGCAGCGACGTGCCGATCGTCTTCCCGGACGGCCGCACCGCCCTGTTCGACATCACGCGTCCGGAAAACGGCGACGACGGCAAGATCAAGGGCTTCGAAGTCGGCTACAACCAGTTCTTCGACTTCCTGCCGGGCCTGTGGTCGGGCCTGGGCGTCCAGGCCAACTACACCTACGTCGACAGCTCGGCGCCGAACCCCACGGCGCGCGACACCTCGGGCGTGGACCTGCCGAACGTGCCGCTCGAAGGGCTGTCCAAGCACAGCTACAACGTGGTCGGCATCTACGAGAAGGGCCCGATCTCGTTCCGCCTGGCCTACAACTGGCGTGACGACTTCGTTCGCACCACCTCGGGCAACGGCACGGGCAACCTGCCGGTCTACAGCAAGGCCTTCGGCCAGCTGGACGCCTCGGCGACCTACGACATCAACGACCACATGGCCTTCACCATCGAAGGCGTGAACCTGACGGACACCCAGCGCGACACGTTCTTCGGCAAGGAAACGCGTCCGCGCGACAGCATCCTGGTCGATCGTCGCGTCTCGGCGACCCTGCGCGTCGACTTCTGATCCGGCGGCGCCCGTCCTGCTTCTTCGGGGGCAGGGCGGGCTCGCCACCGCGAGGTTCCTCCCCGAACTCGCGTCTTCCTGCAGCCGCGGAGCGCCTTGGCGATCCGCGGCTTTTTCTTTGCCGGACTGGCCGCGAGGCGGACAAAAAGGGTTGCCTCTTCATTTGTATGATTATACGTATCGTTCCATCGGCGGAGGCGATCTCGGATCGTCTTCGTCCTGGTGACCTTCGGTCGTCAGCGCATCGCGCGGGCTCTTCTCCCCGAAGCCGCGCGTTTCTTTTCCCCGCGCATCGCTCCTGCGGCGATGCGCGGATTTTTTTGCCTTTATCCAATCGTTACAAAGATTTGCTGCCGAACCGGCGCGCCTGCGCCCGGGCTAAAACCGGTTGCAATCGGGGCTGTCTCCGCTAATTGTCGTATTTATAAGAATGGTAGCGGTAACGAGTGGGCGGGGCTTCAAGTCTCTCGCGCGACCGCCGGAACGGGAGGAGGCGAGGGGATGTCCATCCCGATTGACAGCGCTTACTTTTCCGCCGCGGACGACCGATGCAGGCATAGCTTCCGACCGGCTCGCCAGCATGGAGGTTTCCGCGTGACGTTTTCCAGCAAGCCCAAGTGGGGCAGGCAGGGCCTTGCCGCCCTCGGCGCGATCCTCAGCCTGGCCGCCGCCGCGCCGTCCTTCGCGCAAGGCCAGCTGCCCAAGCTGGTGACCAAGGACGGCAAGCATGCGCTGCTGGTCGACGGCAAGCCGTTCCTGATGCTGGGCGTCCAGGCCAACAACGCCGCCAACTATCCCTCGCAGATGCCCAAGGTGTGGCCGGCCGTGAAAGCCCTGCACGCCAACACCCTGGAGATCCCGATCGCCTGGGAGCAGATCGAGCCGGTCGAGGGCAAGTTCGACTTTTCCTATCTCGACCTGCTGCTCAAGCAGGCCCGCGAGAACGACACCAAGCTGGTCATCCTGTGGTTCGCCACCTGGAAGAACAACGGCCCGCAGTACGCGCCCGAGTGGGTCAAGCTCGACAACAAGCGCTTCCCGCGCCTGATCAACGGCAAGGGCGAGGTCAAGAACTCGCTGTCGCCGCACTTCCGCGCGACCCTGGAGGCCGACAAGAAGGCCTTCGTCGAGCTGATGCGCTTCATCAAGGCCAATGATCCCGACCACACCGTCATCATGGTCCAGCCCGAGAACGAGGTGGGGGCCTACAGCGCTGTCCGCGACTTCTCGCCGACCGCCCAGAAGATCTTCGACGGCCCGGTTCCGAAGGAGCTGGTCAAGGCGATGAACAAGAAGCCGGGAACCTGGAAAGAGGTGTTCGGCAAGGACGCCGACGAGTTCTTCTACGCCTGGTCGATCGGCCGCTACGTCGACGAGATCGCCGCCGCCGGCAAGCAGGTGCTGCCGCTGCCGATGTACGTCAACGCCGCCCTGCGCGACCCCTTCAACGACCAGGACCCGTTCACCTACTCGTCGGGCGGCCCGACCTGGAACGTGCTCGACGTCTGGAAGGCCGCCGCGCCGTCGATCGACGCCCTGGCCCCCGACATCTACATGCGCGAGAGCGAGAAGGTCCGTAAGACGCTGGAGCAGTACGGCCGGGCCGACAACGCCCTGTTCGTGCCCGAGATCGGCAGCGACAAGGCCTACGCCCGCTACATCTACGACGTGCTGGGCCACCAGGGCATCGGCTTCGCCCCGTTCGGCATCGACTACACCGGCTATTCCAACTACCCGCTGGGCGCCAAGACCATCGACGCCAAGGCGATCGAGAACTTCGCCGTCCACTACCGGCTGCTCGCGCCGATGGCCCGCGAGTGGGCGCGCCTGTCCTACGAGGGCAAGGTCTGGGGCGTGGGCGAGCAGGAGGGCGGCAAGCCCGAGACCATCGACCTGGGCGGCCGCTGGAACGTGCGCGTGACCTATGGCGAATGGCAGTTCGGCTCGATCGAGGCCCCGTGGATGGCCAAGGCCGAGAAGCAGCCCGACCGCGAGATCCCCGACGCCGGCGCGCTGGTCGCGCAACTGGGGCCCGACGAGTTCCTGATCACCGGCTACCGCGCCCGCCTGACCTTCGGCTCGGCCAAGGGCGAGCGGTTCATGGTCTCGCGCGTCGAGGAAGGCCACTTCGACGACAAGGGCCAGTGGGTGTTCGACCGCGTCTGGAACGGCGACCAGGTCGACTACGGCCTGAACCTGACGACCTTGCCCCAGATCCTGAAGGTGAAGCTGGCGACCTACTAGGTCGCCGGCCAGGCCTGAGAACAAGAACGAAAACAACGACGACAGGGAAGAAGAACGACATGCGCAGCATCTATCGGGGCGGCGGCCTAGCCGCGGGCCTGGCCCTCTCCCTGCTGGCCTCGACCAGCGCCTTCGCCCTCGACGGCGGGTTCGAGAAGACCGCAGACGGCGTGGTCGTGACCCCCGCTTCGGGCCCGGCCAAGAAGGTGCGGCTGCAGGTGATGGGCGAGCGGATCATTCACGTGACCGCCTCGCCGACCGACACCTTCGACAACCCGCCCAGCCTGATGGTCACGGCCAAGCCCGTGACCAGCGGCTTCACGGTCGACGAGAAGGGCGGGGTGCTGACGCTGAAGACGGCCAAGGCGACCGCCCAGGTTTCGCTGCGGGATGGCACGGTCAACTTCCTCGATGCGGCCGGCCGGAAGGTGCTGGCCGAGCGCGACCGCGGCGCCTTCACGCCGGTCAAGGTCGAGGGACAGGACTTCTACAGCGTCCGCCAGCAGTTCAATCCGGGCACGGACGAGGCCTTCTACGGCCTTGGCCAGCACCAGAACGGCCAGATGAACTACAATGGCCGCGACGTGGAGCTGCTGCAGTACAACCGCGCCATCGCCGTGCCGATGCTGCTGTCGTCCAAGGGCTACGGCCTTCTGTGGGACAACAACTCGATCACCCGGTTCGGCAATCCGATCCCCTATGACGTCGCCTCGCGCGACCTGAAGATCTTCGACGCCGACGGCAAGGCCGGCGGCTTCACGGCCAAGTACTACCAGAACGGCCAGCTCAAGGTGACGCGGGTCGAGAAGGACATCGACTATCGCTTCCTGAAGGACCTGCCGAACTGGCCCGCCGAGCTGCAGGACGCCGCCAAGAAGAACCTGCCGGGCCAGACCGTGACCTGGGAAGGCTTCGTCCAGACCGACAAGGCCGGCGAGCACAACTTCAAGCTCTATTCCAGCGGCTACGCCAAGGTGTGGCTGGACGGCCAGCTGGTCATCGACCGTTGGCGCCAGAACTGGAACCCCTGGTATCACAACTTCGACGCCAAGCTGACGCCGGGCAAGAAGCACAAGGTGCGCGTCGAATGGACGCCCGACGACGGCTATATCGGCCTGCTGCACAACGACCCGATGCCCGCGGCCGACCGTCACTCGCTGCAGCTGACCTCGGAAGTCGGCAAGGCCATCGACTACTACTACATCGGCGGCGAGGACCTGGATCAGGTGGTCGCCGGCTATCGCGACCTGACGGGCTCGGCGGTGATGATGCCGCGCTGGGCCTACGGCTTCTGGCAGTCGCGCCAGCGCTACGAAACCCAGGACCAGATCGTCGGCGTGGTGAAGGAGTACCGCAAGCGCGGCCTGCCGCTCGACAACATCGTCATGGATTGGCGCTACTGGAAAGATCCCGAGTGGGGCACGCACAAGTTCGACGAAACGCGCTTCCCCAGCCCGCAGAAGATGGTCGACGACATCCACGGGATGAACGCCCACTTCATGATCTCGATCTGGCCGAAGTTCTATCCGACCACGGACAACTTCAAGGAGCTGGACGCCAAGGGCCACATGTACAAGCGCAACATCGAGCAGGGCGCGCTTGACTGGGTGGGGCCGGGCTACCTGAACTCGTTCTACGATCCCTATAGCCAAGAAGCGCGCGACATCTACTGGAAGCAGGTCAAGCGCGACCTCAAGGTCTATGGCGTCGACGCCTGGTGGATGGACGCCTCCGAGCCCGACCTGCACTCCAACGTCGACGTGCCCGAGCGCACTCTGCGCATGAGCCCGACGGCGCTCGGCCCCGGCGCGGAGTACTTCAACAGCTATGCGCTGGAGCACACCCGCGGCGTCTACGAGGGCGAGATCAAGGACAACCCCGACGTCCGGCCGTTCATCCTGACCCGCTCGGGCTTCGGCGGCTTGCAGCGCAACGCCTCGGCGGTGTGGAGCGGCGACGTCGTGGCCCGCTGGGACGACTTCCGCGACCAGATCTCGGCCGGCGTGAACCTGTCCATGTCGGGCATCCCCAACTGGACCACCGACATCGGCGGCTTCTCGGTCGAGAAGCGCTACGAGACCAAGGATCCGGCCCACTGGGCCGAGTGGCAGGAGCTGAACCTGCGCTGGTTCCAGTTCGGCGCCTTCAGCCCGCTGTTCCGCAGCCACGGCGAGCTGCCGTTCCGCGAGATCTACGAACTCGCCGACGAAGGC
>PJUK01000248.1_pt1 | contig 24840 bp, 25 predicted proteins | sample 1512211 | NCBI WGS metagenome assembly PJUK01 (sample SAMN08177668, study PRJNA422409) | Feces metagenome, whole genome shotgun sequencing project.
ACCTGCTTATTGGCTTCCAGACTGGAGTCCACCGCCCGTAACTGCAAGGCTGCAAAACCCAATACGCTGATCGCCAATAAGACCAGCGCGACCAAGACTTCGACCAGCCCCACACCCTGTTGTTTTATCTTCATGGGCAGGCTCCTTCCGTGATAATGGTATCCCCGATTACCCCCACCCGAACACAATAGGAAAGGCCTTGTCGCTCCAACACAAAGTCTTTTTGTGCAGCAATACTGCCATTCGTTCTAAAACTGAGACTTGTCGCAGAGGCATTGGTTTGAGACACGCCATTTTCTAAACGGGCAATAAAAATGCGTTGTGTTTCAGTTTTAGGAATCGCAATTGCAGTTGCACAATCTTCGAGTGATAAAGATGCCAGACATAGGCCTGTAGTCTGGCGAAGTAAAACGGCTTGGCTTCTTGCTTCTGACACCTTCATGGTCAGTTCACGTACGGAGGACTCTAACTTTTGGCGGTTATACATGGCAGCAAATGAGGGAGCCGCCATTAAAGCGATAATTGCCAAAACAGCGATGGTGATGATCAGTTCAATCATCGTAAATCCTGAGCGAGGTTTAACCTGTGCACAAGATAAAGTGCGATGCTCCACATCGTAATGGGCTTGTTGCATATAGTCCTCCATATGCACAAATCTTTTTGTTGTAACAGCGCTCTCAAGTATTTTAAGTAAGTAAAATCAATTCATTATATCAATGAGAGAAGCACTATTTTTCGTGATTGTTTTCATGTTTAGTTATCAATTTCAACCTAAAATACACGAAAAGCTACCTTTAGGGGATAAAAGGTATGGAACAGCAGATAAGTGATAATCTGATCACATTTAATTGTTATTATTGTTAATAATGTTAAATGAATTAAAAAAGTATTTATAAAAAAAGCAAACCCTAGCGGTTTGCTTTTTTATCTGGCTATTAGATATAAGGTTAACGACCATCCCAGTTGCTGGTTGCGGATGGGGTACAGCTCGAACCTTTAGTCCAACATTTTTGCCCTAAATAATTTAAGACAATACTTCCGTCACCCACTTGTGAAGTACCCGTTTTAGGTATAGCTGTTAATGTCCAGGTAGATGCGGTTGTTGTCAGTGTTAAATCATACAATGCTGTTCCAGATTTTGGCGTTACTGTACTTCCGTATACTCCAAAAGTGCCTGTTAAAGCAGCGCCCGCATAAGTCCCTCGCGTAACTTTAAACTGACTGAGCGTATGAGCAATCATCATCATTTCAGACTGTGCATCTGTCCGCTTTGTTCTTTTGACATATTGCTGATAGGAAGGATAAGCAACTGCAGCAAGTATCGCGACAATCGCCACCACAATCATTAATTCAATCAGTGTGAATCCTTTTTTATAATGCACTACCAGTCCTCACTTCCTGTACCACACTCCACCTTGGCAGGGGGTGTGCTTGAACCAGGATTAATATTGATATTCACTGGAGTAATTGTCTTACACTTAATTCCAGTGCTTGTTAATAGATAAGAATAATTCTTAACATCACTACTAATGGCTGTAATGACCCAACTTTGTCCCATTGCGGTAGCGTTTGTGAGTAAAGGATTCGCATTTCCCCCATCTCTAATCCTAATTGTATATTTTGGATTACTGCTCTCCAGAGGTAAAGAAAGCATCTGTGTTGCCTCTACAAAACTATCCACTCTCGGTGATGGAGGTGCTGGGTAAAGGTACCGCGCATTAAAGCCAAGGTATGTAAAATTCTTTAGTTTATGTCGCTCTAATTGCTCAGCAATTTTATACATTTCTTGTTGCGCCTGAGCAGCAATAGCACGGCGTGTAAAATGCTGATAACTCGGAATTGCAATAGCTGCAAAGATTGCAACAATCACAACGACAACCATCAATTCAATCAAGGTGAAACCTCGATTGAATCTATGATTATACTGAATGGCAGGTAGATTCACTTTAATCATTTCAATCTACCTTCGCATATCGTTCATACCAACGATTTGGAATAAAGTGAAGATCACCGCCTGCTGTAAGGAATTTTTTATTTGCCTGACAAGCAGTTCCTATACAGCCAGCGCCAATATCTGCTGGATCCGGAACGATAATGGATTTAGTACTACCACCATCAACAGAACCTACGTTCAGGTTTACAATTCCCGCCCCTAAATTATAAATGTAGTTCGCATCCTGACCACATACACCTGTCGGCAAGCACAAGCGTTGAGTAAAACTATGCCCTTTTACACCTGCCCCACAGCTAGAGGAAGTACCATTATTTGAAGCATCATACATCGTAACGTATAGACTTCCTTCCATTGCAATAAGTGGAGCCAAACCTTTAATAATAGCTGCACTCGCATTTTCCCGATTCGTTCCAGTTTCACTAAACTTCTTCTCAAAACGATAGTACCATCCACCCCAACCTGTAGATGGATTCGCTACAGCGCCTTTGACCAGCGTTGTATCTGTGTCACTTCGTGCAATATCACTATTACTAATATATTTTAATTGGCTCGTTGACGCTGTAGTTGCATCAGTTGCTGCTAAAGTCCTGGCACCTTTATTGGTATTTGGAAAAAATTTCCCGTCTGGATGAATATCATAATCATAAATTGCATAGACACCGTCATATTGCAAGTTATCAGAATCCCGTTGTCCAGTTGTTAAAGGAGAGTCAGCCGTTGCTAAAAGCGGAGAACTTTTATTTCCAGATACAAAAGTCGCAACAACCACATCAGCACCTTCTTTACGCGCTGAACTATGATGAGCTGTAAAGACTGGCGGTAAATAAAAGCGTGGGCTTTTACCAATTTTTGTTGTTGCAGTTTGATGAAGATCCAAAATTTTAGTGGCTTGAGTGGTAAATTTTGTAGGACTACGAGCAAAATCGATACGAAATGCCTGTCCAGCTAAATCTCCAAAATAAATATGATCGACCATACCATCATTATTACGATCAACAGTTTTAATCTCGCTTACCACACTATATTTTAGGTCACTATTGACTAGATGAGGAATCGCCTCGGTTGTCGTTGTTCCAGACCCTGAAGTTGGTGTATCTGCGTCCGCATTTGCATCTGCGTACCAGAGTAAGTCGCCATTGTTGGCATCAAACATATATACTCCAGCACCCTTCTTATTGGTTTGGTTATAATTATAATTTTCATAACCAGCGTAGCCTGTGCGGATACCATTTGATTTCAGACCATCACCATCATCACCGCCTGCATCGTATCCCCCACCCACAAACATAACTAATTTGCGTTTCCCCTTCCAGTTTACATAGTCAAGTTTTGGTTTAGACCAACTTTGTGCCATATTTGAAATTTGAGAAAACTCTTTTCCAGCAGGATTCGCTTTCGAATACACTTTGCCTGTACTCGGATCTATATGAAATTTAAGTTTAGGATTATCAATATCTGTTAGATCAAGGGCATAATAACTCCGCCCTCCCATCCGCATACCACCATAAACCCATTGTTTACCATTCAGGTTTTCTTTATCTTCTGCTGTTCCACCAATAATATTACGCACAGCCCCGTTAACAGTCAGCGTTCCATCCGGTTTGGTAACATAAACCGTATGCGCCGTCCATTCACCATCCATGCCATAATAAAGTGCATTTTTACCCCCGACTAGATTTCCAGCATTTTCCCTAAATGTCTCAGACTGTTTTTCAACCATCTCACTTGGGACAAAACTGAACTTTTCTACTCCAGAAGAAGCATCCACAACACTTAGAAGCCCCTGTGTTGTACCAAACATCAAATAATCTTTACGTCCAACGGTATTAATTTGAATCTTGTTCGTCGTTGTATTTCTAGAAGCAACAGCTTTACCTTCTTGAGTCAAGAGCACTGGTAATGAATGATATACACTTCCCATTTGACGCAAGTTTGCTGATGTATTGGCAAGATTTAAGCCATTTGTTTCTGTATCAGAACTAATGTTATAACCCAACAGCGCCATCAGGCCTCTTACTTTTGCGGCTGTATCTGTTTTGGTGGTCGTATCTGTCGTATAGGTATAACGAATTTGATTCAAATCAAAGTTACGGCTGATTTGAGCTTCAGCACTTTTGGTGCCATCAAATACATAATCTGTAAGCACTCTACGCGCTGTAGATGTGGTTGTACTACCATTGGTTGTTGTCGTTTGAGTGCCTAAAGTTTGCTGACTTAATAATCCGCCTTTTTTATAGATCGGTGTATTGTCAGGATAGTTAACACCTGATTTTGCCCACCTATCTGGTAAATCTTGCAAGACGCTCTTTTTAACGACCGTATAATCGGCTCCGCCACTGGCATTGGAATATACGCCATTATTGACGACATAGTATTTTTTTACATTACCAAACCATAACTGCTGGGAATCTTCGGGTCTGATTTTTGGTTCAAATTGAGGGAAATAGGCATGAGGCTGAATAATTTCAGGATTCAAGGTATCCATTGGAACAGTTGATGAGCCTGTGCTCATGCTTGGAATATCTTTATTAATTTCATTAATGAAATTATTGATACTATCCACAACACTTTGTGAATCAGTACCTACATACCACTTACCCTTACCAATCGTGCCCCAGTCTTTGGCATCATTTACATCATTATTTGTATTACTACTAAAACTGGAACTAAAACCCACAACAGCTGTTTTGATTTCCAAACCGACAGGATTTTTTGTTGATGACAATAAGCTTTCAGCAAAGTTCCCAATACATGTCCATGAATTTGCGTTATTTTTATATGGTGTTCTTTTCCCTAACTGGCTATTATTACAACTAAATAGATCGCCTTTATCCCCCAAAGCTCGACTCATTAATTCATAGGCTGTACCACTCTTACCATCAGCACCTGGCGCTGTACCATTCGGTTCAGGTTCACCATCTGTTAAAAAGTAAATTCCTTGCCCACTACATTCTCGTTTTGCTCTTGCGGATTCACTCGTTCCCAACTGGGCTGTAATTGAGGCTGGAGCTTCATAATGTGTGGCGCTACTTGCTGGAGAAGTTTTTGATGCGTCCACGGAGTTTGTCCAACCTGAATAAGCTGTAGCAGCTGGACCAATATAATAATTACCACTATATCCATCTATAATACCGCTAGGGCCTTTTATGTAACCCGCTGGATATGAGAATCCGCTGTTCCAGCCATACCACCCTCCAGAACAACCTCCATTCGTGTCCCATTGTTGGCAATATACATAATAATTATTATTAGAGCGCACAAAATAGCGCTGCACATTCATATTTAGGGTATTTGTACCCATCATATATGCTGCTGCCTCAGCATATGCATAAGGTGTCGGCGTACCCCCACCAGCTTTTAGATTACTAATCGCTGTTAATAAAACATCTCTATGGGTTTCATCACGATATTTTATCCGCTCAGACCAAATGGATAAGCAATCTGAATAATCACCATAATTACATGTAACATTCGTATCTGTTTTATAGCCAGATGTAGTATAACCAGAGGGCTTTGTTCTAGTTTCACCACTCCAACTTAAACAGTTATCATTATTTATATCCCAACTTGTACATGCGTTATAATACAGTGTTTTAGTATAAGTAGGTCTTCCCCACCAGTCTGTACCAGTCTGAACTTTTCTATTATAGCTTTGCCAAAGAGGTTTTTTATAAATACTATCAACAACTCGACCACCCGTTAACGTACTTAAAGCTTTTGCGGGCACTAAGATTCGACCATTATTCCCACTAAAGTCAGAAAGACCCATTACAATTTTATCATCGACCCGCGGTATACTCGCTGTGCCTTGCAAAACATCATTCAAACCTTTTTTCAAAATATCTAAACGACTATTACCCGCACTAGCAGTATTCGTATTCCCCATATTCCATGCCATACTCCCTGAAGTATCCAGCATCAACATCAACGTTGTAGAACCAACACTATCTTCTGGAATTTTATAGATCTCTAAATCTGCGGCATAACTAGGGACGCTAGCACAAATCAATGAAGTGATTGCAGCCGCAATCGTACTGACCTTAAATTGATTAGCCCAATCTTTCCCCTGCACACGCTGTGCATCATCTTGGCTAACTTTTTCTATTTCTAGCTTTTTCATATGAGTTTTCCTTATGAAGATGCACTGATCGTTTTAATGGTGTATTCCATTTCTTGTGTACTGTATGGAACATTCTTATCTGATAAACAATCAGTCACTGTTGTATTCTGTCTGGCCTCATCTACGAAGCTCGTAAAATTTGTTAAACAGGTATTAATTTCAGTTGTGCTGGCTTCACTGAAATTAGGAAGAATCGAAGTTGCTGTAATTACAACCTTTTGAATCCCTGTACTTTTTGAGCTTTCTTTATCATCTGCTTCCAGCATGTGTTCCCAATCTCTGTCATTGGAAGCAGCCCGCACTGTTACTTGTGTCATTACTGCATTACGACCACTCAAGAAGTCCGTTATACGATTCTTTTGACAAAAACCATTTTTTCCCATTTCCGTATTACTAATTACGCCTTGATCATCCCAATACGCTACGCTTGCTAAACGGCTGCCTTCAAAGTTATCCACCACTGCACCACGCACACAAAAGACCAGCTCCTTTCCCTTATTTTCAGGGCGTAGGGTATAATTCAACATGCCGTCACCGATACGCATTTGCGTAAAAGCCAACGCATCATCAGTTTTATTTTCCAAGGTATAAAATACAGAATCACTGGTTTGCTTAAGTAAAGCTTGGGCCTGAGCGTTCGTCGCAATCTTTAAAGAGGTAATACTGCCTCTAATCGCCCATGTCCCAACTAACGTTAAAAGCACAAGCATTATGAGGACAACGATTAGAACGGACCCAGCCTGATCTTGTCTTATATTCTTCATATCATCATCCCCATTACTCAATACCAAATCCATTGCGAATGGCGATGGTCTGCGTTACCACATCTCGTAAATACAGTTTGTTTCGGTCATCCGGTGTTAGCTTTGCACCAACATTCAAGACTTGATAAACCTGATTCGCATCAAAAAACTGATTATTTCCAACGGTATCTGTAGAACGAGCTAAAAGACCAATTTGAATAGAAACAATTTGTGGTTTTTTCCCTGTTAGAGCCCGGTAGTCTTCAATATCCATATAACTAAAACAGTCTAAACGGGTATCTGCTGCTATATTGACAATACTGCCACTCGCATCTGTTTGAGTTACAGCATTACAAGCAGCATTCGCACCATCATAAGCAACCCCTAAACGAACACTAAAATGATCAACCCGAGGAATTAATATCTCGCCTTTACCTGTTAGAGCTAAAGTGGTATTGGTCTTAGCTGATTCCGCTGTATAACGTGCTGCTTTACAAGCCAATGCAAGAGGTTTATTCGGATCGTTATTATTGATATCTTCTCTTAAAAAATAGCGCTCTACCACATAGTCACTTACCGTTAAGCCAGTACCCTCACAATCAAATTGATTAGGCGTATTGACTTTATATTGAATGACAAGCTGATCACTTTTAACGCCTACCAGATTGGATGCGCCAATCCCTCCACGGGTTAAAAGATCATTACTAATCGTAAAATTAGGCAGATTGTCTGATATATTGTTGTGTTTAAAAACCACGCCTCCGTACAACACCATATCGTCAATAAAAGGTTGTGAAGCATTCAAGTTTGCAATGCGTAAGTGATTAATCACCTCACCCAATCCAAATAACGTTGTATTCTGCAAGTTCATCATGCCTTGCTGAGTTGTTGCACTACGCTGACTTGTCAAAAATAACTGAATTGCAATCGCACTAATCAAGAGTCCTAATGCCAGTGAAATCATTAATTCAATTAAAGTAAAACCCCGATGCTTAGCCATATGATTATTCATTTTAAAAGGCCTCCATCACCAAGCATTTTGCGTCGACAATATAGGTGCCTGTGGTTGTATTCACACACTGACTTACGTTCGTTGCTGTAATTGTTGTCGGAGCCCATGCAACATAGACACAATTCATTGAACTGGCCACACAATTCGCCATCACAATCACCTGACCATGATCGCTTGCTTTTCTTAATATTTCGGTTGCATCATGCTCAGCCATTGCTGACGAATTACACTTGGGTAAATCTATTTTCATTGTAGCAGGGGTCGCATCGCGAGGCGTTGCCCCATTACATACAAGTTTGTTCTCATCAATGTTTTGAGCATTAATGGTCGTTTGATATCTTGCAAGAGCAGTCCGGTTCACACGAATTCTTTCAACAAGATCTCTGGCTGTATTCATGGCAACTGTTTGTGCTGTGGCTTCTTGAGCCGCATCTAATGCTCTTAACTGTAAGGCTGAAAACCCCAAAACACCTAAGGCTAAAATCACTAAAGCGACCAATACCTCAACCAGTCCTACGCCCTTCTCAATCTTTCTTTTTATCATCAACACGTCCCCGAGCTAATCCCATCGACAGTACCAATTTTCGAGACAAAAATTGTCCGGCTCTCACCCAGCTCTGCATTACACAGGGTAAATTCCAGAGGAACAATTTCAGGAATTTTACGAGGATTATTCGTCGGATCATTATCACATTCGTTTGGACTAGGTGTCGCACTACAAACCGGATTATCAACAAGCTTGGTACGTTGTTGTGCTATACCCAAACCTGAAAATACGACATCCACCTTATCACTCGTCAATTCAATGTCATCACGAAGTGAAATCCAATGTAATTCATTCGCAGTATTTGCAGGACAAACCATTTTCGTTTCACCAGTTATCGAGTCTGCCTCCGTCGGGCAAGTCAATTTCAAGGTAATCTTTTTACGTAGTGAAATGGCCTGTCCTCTTGTTTCCCCAAAAACTAGAGCAAAATCTTTAGCGGTTGTATCTAATTGCTTTCTTGCAATGAGATTGCCAAATGAAGGCACCGCCATCATCGCAATCACAGCCAGTACCGCAATCGTCACCATCAATTCAATTAAGGTGAATCCCCGAGTTTTCCCCATTTCCCCAGCACCCAATTTTTAAAAATTCACTACTCTATCTTAAATTTTATTTTTACAGAACCAATACAAAGCAGATAAGCAGCAAAAAAAACGGATGGAGTGTCATCCATCCGTTTCCAGTTCACATTTTTCTAATAAAATTAGGCTTGTATCACCTGTATACGCAACTCTTTTGGTAGACTAAAAGTGATATTTTCCTCACGTCCCTGTAGCTCTTTTGGAGGTGTTGCACCCCAATCTTGTAAACGCTGGATCACCTGTTTAATTAAAATTTCAGGTGCAGATGCACCCGCAGTCACACCAATTTTACTGTCGGCTTTAAACCAGTCTTTTTGCAACTGATCGGCATTATCAACCAGATAAGCGGATTTACCCATGCGCTCGGCCAGTTCGCGTAAACGGTTTGAATTGGATGAGTTGGGCGAACCCACAACTAATACCACATCACACTGCTCCGCCAGATCACGTACTGCATCTTGACGATTCTGTGTGGCATAGCAAATATCGTCTTTACGCGGACCTTGAATTTGTGGAAATTTCGCCCGTAACGCATCAATCACTTTCGCCGTATCATCAATTGAAAGCGTAGTCTGGGTAACAAAAGCCACTTTATCCGGATGATTGACAGTTAAGGCTTCCACATCTTCTTCATCTTCGACCAGATAAATTGCGCCGCCTTTGGTTTTATCATACTGGCCCATGGTGCCTTCAACTTCCGGATGGCCTTCGTGTCCAATTAGAATCGCTTCAGTCCCTTCACGGGCATATTTAGTTACTTCGATATGTACTTTGGTGACTAAGGGACAAGTCGCATCAAATACTTTTAGACCACGGCGTTCTGCTTCTTGCTGTACTGCTTTGGATACGCCATGCGCACTAAAAATCACAATGGAATCGTCAGGAACCTGATCCAGCTCATCCACAAACACGGCGCCACGCTGACGCAGGTCATCGACCACAAATTTGTTGTGTACCACTTCATGACGCACATAAATTGGCGGATTAAAACATTCCAGTGCCCGATTGACGATTGCTATAGCACGGTCAACACCAGCACAAAAGCCTCGTGGATTGGCCAACACGATTTCCATAACAACCTCTCTGATCAACTGAATTTTTACGCCAAACTATTTCGTTTAATGGCACGCTACACTACAATAGCCAAGATATTTTATCATATTCAGGAAAAATATCATGTCGGGTCTCTTGTTTGTCGTTTCTGCAGCCTCAGGAACGGGCAAAACATCTTTGGTCAAAGCCCTACTCGATCGAGTCAGCAACCTGCACGTTTCTGTCTCACATACTACACGCGGTCAACGTCCTGGTGAACTCGATGGCGTTCACTATCATTTTACCAGTAAAGAAAGTTTTTTAGCACAAGTCGATGAAGGTGGTTTCATCGAATATGCTGAAGTGTTTGGAAACTATTACGGTACGTCACAAGCCAAAGTGAAAGAGCAGCTTGAACAAGGTCATGATGTTTTACTTGAAATTGACTGGCAAGGTGCTGAACAGGTTCGTCGACTTTTTCCTGAATCAAAACAGATCTTTATTCTGCCGCCAACCCAGTATGACTTAAGACAGCGCCTGTCAAATCGCGGTACAGACTCTGTCGACGTGATCGAACACCGCTTGAGTTGTGCCGTAGAGGATATGCGTCATTTTGCCAGTTTTGACTATGTCATCATTAATGATGATTTCAATAAAGCAGTGCATGACCTGGAAGCCATTATTACCGCAAACCGTTTGGTGACCTTGCAGCAAAGCAATCGCCATCAGCAATTAATCCAAAACTTGATTACCCTTAATCGCGAATAACTTGAGTCTTGTATAAAAGCCTTTTATACTACTCAGTCTTTCAAATGTGATGTTCAGACGAGACAACTTATGGCACGTGTAACCGTTGAAGATTGTTTAGACCATGTAGATAACCGCTTCGAGTTGGTACTGGTAGCGAGTAAACGTGCACGTCAATTGGCACGTCAAGGCATGGAACCAACTGTAGAGTGGGATAATGACAAACCAACAGTGGTTGCATTACGCGAGATCGCAGTAGGACATGTGACTAAAGAAATTTTAAAACAACGCGATCAAGACTATCAAACATCAAACCTTGATATGGTGTTGTCTACAAATTCATTAAACTTAGAAGGTTTCACTTTCTAAATCGAATTTGCTCTGCTGAAAAGCCCATTGTGAAGACACTGGGCTTTTTTGTTTGTTATAAAATTCGGCGTTATATTGGTAAAAACAATATACTTCATTGAAAAAATTTACGAGTTTTTATAATGAACAAATTGACAAGCTTTGCAATTTGCTTTTCATTAGAAGATAAGCTTATTCATTACTGAATTCATGTTAAAAAGGTGTTATATGCCAGGCGAAGAAGTCAGCCAAGCCAAGCAACAGCTCAAAGTCATCATTGAAGCCTATCTCAAGGATAGTGACGTTCAACGTGTGCTTGCTGCCTGCGATTTTGCTGATTTAGCCCATAGCGGTATTACCCGTAAAAGCGGTGAACCCTATGTATTACACCCGATTGCGGTCAGTTGCATTCTTGCGCATATGCGTCTGGATGCCGATACCCTGATGGCCGCTTTACTGCATGACGTGATTGAAGACACTGACTTTACCAAAGACGAAATCGGACAGAAATATGGTCTGGTGGTAGCCGAACTGGTGGATGGCGTGACCAAACTCAGCCATTCTAGCGATAAAGAATATAACAAGGCTGCCTCTTTCCGAAAAATTTTACAGGCGACTCTACAAGACCCGCGTGTCATTATTATTAAACTGGCAGACCGTTATCATAATATGACCACCCTGGGTGCACTGCGTCCCGATAAGCGTGCCCGTATTGCGCAGGAAACCTTTGATATTTTTGTACCGATGGCACGTCTGGTCGGTATGAATGAAATGGCAGATAACCTTGAACATCTCTGCTATCAAAATCTTGATCTGGATATGTTCAATGATGTGCAAACTGCCTTATTGGAAACCAAACCAAAACGATGCGAATATCAGGCTATCTGGGAACAGAAACTGACCGATTTATTAAAAAATCATGACTTAAAAGGTCGCATTAAAAAGAAAAATAACAATATCGAATTACTGCGCCACTTCGTTAAAAATGAAATCGATCTGAATGAACTTAGCCATAGCCATGCCTTTGAAATCATTTTACAAAGCATCGCTGACTGTGACCGTCTGGTCGATGCGCTCAAAGATAATTTTCAGGTTTTACAATATAGCGATCATATTCGCCGCCCTCTTCCGGGGGGAAACCAGTCCTTAATGATCAAGCTCAAGGGTGAGAAAACCACGCTTTCCTTGACCATTCAAACCGAGCTGATGCGTAAAGCTGCGCGCTTCGGCGTGGTGCTGGGTGAAAATGCGCCACAGGCCTGCCGTTCTGCGATCCAAGCGTCAATGCAGAATCTGAATACCTTGATCGATAGCGGTTGTGCCAAAACCACATTTAGCGACTTGCTGGACTATTTGCATCAGGAAAAAATCTGGGTCTATACCCCACACGGGCAATTACACGAATTACCGCAAGGCGCAACGGTAGTTGATTTTGCCTATTCGGCTAGCCTATTTTTAGGTAACCATGCGGTCGGTGCCAAAGTCGATGGTGAAATTCGTCCTTTATCGACACCCTTGCATAGCGGGCAGGTGGTCGAGATCATTACCGATGTACTGGCCACACCCAATCCGGACTGGCTCAGCTTTATCAACACCCAGAAAGCCCGTCGTGCCTTACAGAACATGCTACGTGAACAAGATATTGATGAGCAACGTCTGGTCGGTCAGCAAGCCTTGAACCGGGCCTTAAAACTGTTCCAGCGTTCAATCAACGACCTGTCGCAAACCGACTGGATTAACGTACTTGAATGGCGTCATTTAAGTAGCAAAGATACCCTGTTTGAACAGATTGCAGTCGGTGATTTGCTACCACAACTGGTGGCTAATCACTTATTCTCGCAAGACTATTCACAGCATCAGGAAACGTCTGACCGCTTGATCGCAGGGACTGAAGGTGTCGATGTCAAATATGCGCATTGCTGCAATCCGGTTCTAGGCGATCCGATTCAGGGACACTTATCACGACGCGGTTTAATCGTGCATCGCTCACGCTGTCGTAATTTATTGCATGAACAGCACTTACATCCAGAAAATATTATGCCGCTCAACTGGCAATCTGAAGAAATTGATGATGTCCGCTTCAGTGCATATCTATGCATTCATATGGAAATGAATGATGAACAAATCTCTGACCTGATCTATCAATGCCGTAAGGCCAAAACAGGGGTTGAAATGGTCCATTCTCAAGACCAGAAAACCTATGTCAACATCGTCGTCAGTAACCGTAACCAGATTGCCCAGATCATTCGTGACTTACGCATGCACTTCGGTTTCCCACGCATTGAACGTCTCAATATGCCAATTGTACAGCCCGAAATTGCCAAAGCCGAAACAGTGCATTAACCCCCAGGCTGTGCCGTAATCGACATTGCACAGATTCCAATCCAGTAAAAACTCAAGAATAGATTCAAACAACAGCGACTAAACAGTATTCAGCGCTTTCGTGTCTGCACTTTTGTGTTAAAGTCGCATTGTTTAAGAGAAAACATAGGACTTAGGAGAGCTTAATGTCACGTCAAGTTATTCATACTGAACACGCCCCTGCTGCTATCGGAACATATTCTCAGGCAATTCTTGTTGGCAACACGCTCTATCTCTCAGGCCAGATTGGTTTGGATCCGTACAGTATGGAACTTGTAGAAGGCATTGAAGCGCAAATCCGCCGTGTATTCGACAATCTGAAAGCGGTATGTACTGCTGCTGGCGGTAGCTTGGCGGATATTGCCAAACTGAATATTTTCCTGACCGATCTTTCACACTTTCAACTGGTCAACCAGATCATGGGCGAATATTTTGCTCAACCTTATCCAGCGCGTGCAGCACTGGGTGTCGCGAGTCTACCCAAAGGTGCGCTGGTCGAAATGGATGGCATTGTGATCATTGCATAAGATATTTTTAACTTATAATTATCAATAAGATAAAAAACACTCAAAATACCGCCGATCAAGCGGTATTTTTTTATTCAAATTCCCAATAAAGTTATGAGCTGCATTAGAATGAAATTCATTGACAAACGATAACAATTATCAATAATATCAATTATCGCATTTATATTTGTGGATCACTCCCATGTATGTCTGTTTATGTCGTGGAATTACAGATCAGGATATCAAAGACGCTGTTGCAAACGGCGCTGAAAGCTATCGTGAAATCCGTGACCTACTCGACCTAGGTACCTGTTGTGGTCGTTGTGCACCTGAAGCACGCGCAATTATTAGTGATGAGCTTGCTGAAATTGCAGCACGTATCTCTATTGCAGCCTGATTTAATTTAAAAACGACTTATTCATGTAAGTATCTTTTACGACTCCACCGCTTCTTGCAGAATCTCAAAGGTTCCTCATCCAGCGGTTTTTTTATGAAAATCACATCCCTATAATAATCTTTGGTTGTTTCAAATACTCCTCTTATGATTGTGATTTTCATTTGCCGTTCTATAAATTACTCGCCAGAACATTATTTGTTGATTAATATAAGATAAATTGCCTTAGCTACTAGGGCATCAACACTTGGTGTTTTTGGAGTAAACGCAATGAAAGGCAATCGCGAAGTTATCAACCAACTGAATCAGGTGCTTTACCACCATTTAACCGCCATCAACCAGTATTTCTTACACTCGCGTATGTTTAATGACTGGGGGATTGAACAGTTAGGTTCAGCTGAATACAAAGAATCGATCCGTCAAATGAAACATGCCGATAAAGTCATCGAGCGTATTTTATTTCTGGAAGGCTTACCGAATTTACAACATTTAGGCAAACTCTATATCGGCCAACATACCGAAGAAGTACTGAACTGTGATATTCGTAAAGTGAAAGAAAATATTGAAGCGATCAAGCAAGCGGTTGAGCTTGCCGAAGCTCAACAAGATTATGTGACCCGTGATCTGGTCCAGGAAATTCTAGAGAAAGAAGAAGAATATTGGGACTGGCTCGATACCCAACTTGATCTGGTTGAAAATGTGGGTATTGAAAACTATATTCAAAGCCAGATTTAAACCTGCAACAAATAAAAAAACCAAAGCATTGCTTTGGTTTTTTTATTGCAAACAGCCTAGCTTACGACTGTTTTACCTGTATCTTATTATTTAATTCGATAATCTCTGCCAGACTCACCTTTTGCTTATACAATTGTCTCAAAACCACCAACTGTTGCTCTGCTTCCTCCAACTTGTGATTGTAGGCCAGTAATTGCGCATACTTCTTCAGGTTGTACGGCGTAGCTTTATTCTTGACCATTTCTCCCAACAGGCTTAGCTCAGACTCAGACATTTTGGTTTGCGGTTTTAGAGCAATCCAGTCAAGGCGTTGCTGAAACTGGGTCAGTACTATAATTTTAGAACTACCCAGAATTTCTGCTGTAGGCGCTTGGTTTTTAAAGACCAGACGGCTATTTTCCTGATAGAGCTTATAATCACGCCAGATCAGCAATAGCACGATCAGTGCAAACACCCCAATACAGCGAATGACATTTTTATTAATCGTCACACCTTTTAATTTTGGTGTTTGGGCCTGAATCAACCCCAGCAAGAAGCCCATAGGCAGCAGGAAGTAAGCATAGCGTTGTGGAAACTCCAGCATGGCATGAATCAGGATAGCACAGACCATCAAGATCGCAATAATCGAGCTGGTTTCCTTGGCATTCTTATTCAGCCAGAACAACCATAACGAGATATAGCCAATAATCAGCAGCCCGAGTGGCACACCATTCCAGATCAGCAGATCCAGCAATACATTATGCGCGCTGTTAAACCAGACCTGTACGGTATTGAACTGAATACTCTCGAACACCGCAATACTGGTTTGACTCCAGCCATAACCAAACCATGGCTTCTCGGCAATGGCATGTAAGATCTGCACCCACATCCCCAGGCGCTCATGCCCCGACCCTGCACGTTGCGCAATCGAAGCGGTCTGAGTCACACCGGTATCAATGCCTGAGCTTAAGAGCTGGCTCAGCACAGGGAGTAAGTAACCTGCAATGATCAAGTACAGTCCGACCCAGAGCAGTAGACTTGGGAAATTAAATCGCGGTGAATTTTTGTATTGTTTATAAATCCAGTAAAAGAACAGGAATATACACACTACCCAGGAAGTTCTGGATTGAGTTAGCGTGATGGCAAAGAGCGTGACCAAGCTTGCTGGGATTAACAGCCACAAAGTCAGCCTTCTTTTTTCATATAAATATAAGCCACCCATCAGGCCCATAATTAAAAAGGTGGCCAGATTATTCGGTTGCCCGAAATTGGCATAAGGTCGGCTGGTCTTGAGCTTTATGATTCCATCAATATAGGCTTCGAGATTTAACCATTGTACGATGGCCATGATCGCACTGATGAACGAAATACTCAGCAATAGATAGCTTACGCCCAGCATGATCCGTTCCCGTTGCTCTGCTTGCAGGCTTAAGTTGTAACCCGCAACAAGCATTAACCAGAACACAAACAGGTAACAGAAGCTCAGGAATGCGGTACTAAAATCCGTAATTAAGCCAAAAGCCCACTGGCATAGCGGAATAAACGCAATACCCAGCATCAAGATTTGAGGACGCGGGATTTTTACATTTTTATTGAACAGCAGGGCCAGTAACGCCACGCCACCGCCAAAGCTTGCCAGTTCGCTGGAAAAGGTCACCCAAGGATAGGTATGGACTGGGGATAGCCAAGCAAAACTAAACAGGATGCTGGCAAGTAAAAAGCATAAAAATTGCATAGGTCATACATGAAAAAAGGCCTAGCGAATTATATCGTTAAGCCTTGGGATAGAAATCGAATATTAGACAAAAACTACAATTTACTTCCACGGACGTAAGTCAACAATTTTAACTACTTCGCCTTTTTCTTTGTTAATGAGAACGGTCATATCAACAGCATTGGCTTTTAAGGGAACAAAGGCAGTTGCTTGGGGATAGTTAGATAACGTCTTTTCCACCAAAGCTTTATCGTTAAACTGATTTAATATATTCAAATTTTGTGCATGTTGTTGAATCTGGCTTTTCACTTTATCTAGGGGTACATAGCGTTCTGGTTTTTGGGCAATCGAAATTCCTCCAAGCACTTCTGCAAGCATGTCATCACTACGAATATTTTTATCTTTAGCAAACTCAACGCCGACAAATTGAGGTTTCAACCAAGAATATTGTCGATATTCCATTAACTGGTCTTGCTGAGTATTTAAAAAAATTTCATTTTTACGAATTAATTCAAAACTATTTACATAAAAGACATTCCAAACTGGACGACCTTGCTCAATTGTATAAAAACCATAGCCAAATGCAAAAAACTGAATAAGAATGATAATGCTCAAATCTATCTTTAAAGATTTCTTACCTTTTTTATAAACCAATAATCCTAATAATGGCCCAATAATGACATCAATCACCAGCATCATTAGAAAGATATGAGATACCCCTACCGCTTTAGCCAACGGAAATGGATACCAAATACCAAATACAATTCCGACAACAATTAAAGCAATAAAGATAGAAATTGCTAAATGGGTAATAAAAAATTTAAAGCGTTTAGACACAAATTTTCATCCATAAAATTATACTTGGTAGATAGATCTACTATCCTAACTAGATTTTTAAGAATAAACTTAAAAAATTTATAGCAAAAATTGTCACTTCATCACATTTTTAATGTTCTTACTAAAATATTTTATCATATATATATGTTTTATATTATTTTTTTAAATGGCATGATTTTTGCTAAAACTACTTATGAACTAAAGAGATACTGGATATGCAAAAAGGATTTACTCTCATAGAACTAATGATTGTGATAGCAATTATTGGCATTTTAGCTGCAATCGCCATCCCAGCTTATCAAAATTATATTGCGAGAGCTCAGGTTTCCGAAGCTCTAACATTTGCCAGTGGTTATAAAAATCAAGTTAGTGATATTTATTGGCAAACTGGTAATTGTCCAACTTTACCAGAATTAGGGCTGTCTAGTAATAATATCAACAGTAACTATCTTGATAAGATAGACTTAACAGTGATATCTGGTTATCAGTGCAGCGTATCATTAAAATTTAAAAGCTCTAATGTATCGCTTGGCTTGCAAGGTAAAACCTTGAGCTTTTCGATGATTACTGATACAAACAATCCATCAACCAGTATTTGGGAATGTAACTCTGCAGATATCGCACAGAAGTATTTACCTAAAACATGTATAGGAGTTTAGGAGGATTAGAGAATATAAATTAGAGCTCAAATACTCTTTATAATTAATTTTAAGGAGTATTTACATTAAAAATTAAAATTACATTTTATAAAATTATTTAAGATGCTCAGAACTACCATACTCCCAAAAAAATGGAGCTGATCGACCATCTTGACTACTACATCCACTACAAAGAAAATCTACGCCAAAGAAATTAAACAATAAATAAAGATAAAGGAAACCAAATAATATAATAATTAATTTAGAAGTAATAAAACTATTTTTTATTTGATCATTTTTTACTTTAGAAAATGTAATTGCTAAAAAAAGAATACAACTAACCGAAGTAACTGGGTAAATAAAATTACCTGAAAAACTTGCATCAACAATAATTGCTATGACACCCATCTTTAAGATTGGATCTACATTTGCTTTCAATAACATATATAACCTATAGCATATAAAAACTATTATTAGAATACCTAAGATTCCCCATTCGAAAATCAAACGAAGAAATAAATTATGGGAATGATGACCATAGTCATAATGAATTTTTGCTAAAAATCCCCCACCTAAGCCTGTAAAGGGGTTATTTATCCACTTATCATACATGAAAGCCCACATTTCATATCGACGAGAAGTAGATACTCTCGTAAGTTGTGAGTTTAAGACACCTCCAAATAAAAAATATTTCACAAGATAAGTTGCTTGATATATAGAAAATGCTCCTAATATTGCAAAAAAAATATTATGTATAAAGGACCTATCTTTCTTATTAAAAATCCAAAATATAGTTAATGGAAAAATAATACTTAAAATTACAGATCTAGCCCCACTAAAAAATAAAGCCAGACTAACTAGAAGAACAACTAACCAGTAAATTCTTTTTACAACCCCATTTTTAATTAAATATAAACTAAGCCAAAAAATAAAAAGTAGATAACTATCAAAAATACGGATATTACCTGGTGTAGATTGCCAATCATACCAGATCCCTGTTTTTATTAAATTCTGAATAGAAATAAAAATAAACAGACAAGGCAAAACTGAAATTAAAACAAGAAGAACTAAAAGATTTTCATACTTATTATAATCTAACCTTAATAAGGATAAAAAAATTAATATATAGCTAATCCATAAAGTAACATCTTGTATTTCAAAAAAATTAAAACCATGCAGATTAAAAACCAAATAAAAAAAAGAAATTGTTAAAATTAAAATAGTACTTTTACTTAAGCTTATTTTTGAATAAAAAATAGATAAAAAAGAAATAAAAGCAATTAATAAATACAATAATCTATATTCATCATAAAAACTTTCTAAATAACCAAAATCAACCCCAAAAGTATGAGCGATCAAAAAAATGAAAACTATATAAAGCATAGTTAAAATCTCATTAAAAAAGAGTGCAAAAGCACTCTTCTAAACTACTTTAGAGTTTATATTTATTAGCTTGCACCAACACATGCTTTAGGTACATATTTCTGTTTTGCACTTGAAGTACATTTCCAAGTTACTGAACCAGTTGCATCGGCTGGCGTTAATGTTAAAGTCTCACTTTGGATACCTTTAGAAACCTCAGTACCTTTCATTGTTGCAGTGATCACGCCATCTTTAACACCCACTTTATCAACATATGAACCTTTAATATCTGTGTCTGCAGGAATTCCATGAGTAGCAGAATCAATACCCTTAAAGTCGCCAATTTGACCATAAGTCTCGGTTACGTTAGTTTTCAAACCACTTGCCAAAGACATCGCTTCAGTCATTTGTGAGCGAGCAATATAATCCTGATAAGCAGGAATCGCGATTGCAGCCAAGATACCAATGATCGCCACAACGATCATCAATTCGATAAGAGTAAAACCCTTTTGCGTTGATTTCATAACATTTCTCCAATGGATATTTTTTATAAGCTTTTTTCAGCTACTTAGTATTTAGCATGTTTTATGCCAGTCCTTAGCTTAGCCAATTTTACTCTAAAAAAACAGGGACTTAAAAAATTTTCATGTTGTATAAAAGCAGAGCAATTTAGACGTTTTAAGAAAAAAAATGACAAATAACGTCAGCTTGACTGCTTTATTATGCGTTTTTTTAGATATCAAATTTGACTACTTTCGAATTGTATTTAAATTGAGCGACCTGAATCACACAAAATTTATTTCAATTATTTTTTATTATTTCTTGCCGTTTATCGGAAGCTGATAAGAAGGCTTGCGATTCAAAAATTTATCTATACAGAATAGTCTGCACAATAATTTATTTTTTCTAAAATAACAAGCCAGATTTTTGATGAAAATTAAAAACCGAATTTAATTTAAAATGATCGGTTCATTTGGCAGTTCATTCTGATCATTCAGGTCTGATTTTACATAATACTGATCTAGAATCTGCCCAATTTCTGTCACCCCGTTGGTCACTGCTTGCAGATATTGCTTCTGGGCCAGCAACAACACGATGCTTTGACAAATGCCGTTCCAGATTTCAGTCTGGGTCGCATTCTTTAAACCACGATCAATCACGATTTCAACTTTACGCTCGCACAGGTTCAAATACAGCAGTACACCACTATTCAGTTCAGTATCCCAGACACCCAGTTCAGCAAACAGTTGCTGTGCCCTTAAGCGGGTATTCTGCTGATAGGCTTGAGAACATGGGATATGCCCTTCGATCACCACCTGTATTTCACCGACATGGCCCTTTTCTGCCTGCTGTACCGCTTTGGCAATCTCGGTCCTGTCCTGCTTGCTAAAATAACGGTGCGCCGAGGAAACATAGAGGAAATGCTTGAACCAGCGTTTTAAACTCGGTTGCACATGCTCATCCAGTCTCGGCTGGGTAATAATCTGTGTTGTATCTGTCTTGGTTACCATGAGCCTGATGCTCCTCCCCCGCCAAAGCTACCACCGCCGCCACTATAGCCACCGCCGCTGCCGCCAAAACCTCCACCACCACCGCCTCCGCGGCCGCCACCTGACAAGAACATCTGGAAAATCAGTTGCGCCAGTGAAGTAATCAATAAAAAGAACACCCCGACACCGAGTAACAAGCTCATCACCAGACCTGCACCATTGACCAAGCCAGCCACTGTTGCTGCCACGGCGGCGGTTGAGGCACTTAAGCGCTTACCGATAATAAATGAACCGACCACACCCGCAATCAGGATAAATAAGGCCATCATGAGGGTATTGTCTTTAGCTTGCTGCGCATGTAAGGCCTGCTCATGCCGGTCTTTCAACTCTTGAGCCGCTTGCTGGGCAATTTCAGGGTCTAAATTCACAATACGGGTGATTTCATCCAGACCCGCTGAAATACCCTGTGCATATTGGCCCTGTTTAAAATAAGGTGTGATCTGGTTGCGAATAATCCGGCTCAGCACCAGATCAGGAAGTACCCCTTCCAGACCATAACCGGTCAGAATCTGGATATTACGGTCATTCACCGCAATTGCCATTAACAAACCGTTATCGCGTTTGGCTGAACCCAGTTGCCATTTTTCCCCAGCACGTAGCGCAAAATCAAAAATCGCTTCCTGCCCGGTGGTTGGCACGATAATTACACCGACTTGGGCTTTCCCTTGCTGATAAAGACTTAAAATTTTCTGATTGAGCTGCTGCATTTCTGCATCACTCAGGATTTTGGCCTGATCAATGACTGGCTGGTTTAACGTGGGTAAGCCACGAATGGACTCACCCTCCGCCATATCATCGGCGACTTTGGGCAATACCGGTGTTTCAGTATTTGGGCTGCTTGCAGGAGCAGTTTTATTGTTTTGCTGTTCCTGAATAATTTTGCCTGCAACCACCAGATCACTTTGATCCGTTGCAGTTGCAACCTCGGCCCAGACCGTATGTTGAAAACAAAATGTCGCAAACACCAGCAACAATGCAGCCCCAAGCTGCTGTTTTAATCTTTGCGTTAACACTGCAAACATACGGTCACTCCCCAGCATTCAAAAACAATTTCAGAACTTAGTTAAATGAAACTGTTGGTGCCTGTTGGGCAGACTGTTCTGCCTTGAAGTTTTCCTTGGTTTTCATGCCGATTACTTTAGCGGTCAAGGCCTGAGGGAATTGACGCACATAGCCGTTATAGTCCTGAACCGTTGTAATATAACGGTTACGCGCAACCGCAATACGGTTTTCAGTGCCTTCAAGCTGCGCCTGAAGATCGCGGAACTGTTCATTGGCTTTCAGGTCAGGATAGTTTTCCGAAACGGCGATCAGACGTGACAATGCACCGGTCAATTGACTTTGCGCCTGTTGGTATTTCTCAAATAAGGCAGGATCTTCCAGCACTTCTTTATCGACTTTCAAGCCCGCCACATTCGAACGTGCCTGAGTTACCTCAGTGAGCACCTGTTCTTCGTGTTTGGCATAGCCTTTTACCACATTGACCAGATTCGGCACCAGGTCAGCACGGCGTTGATATTGGTTCTGTACCTCAGACCAGGATGCGTTCACCGCCTCATCTTTCACTTGTAAAGTGTTATAGCCACACCCTGTGAACAGAAGCGTGCTTGCCAATACGGTTGCCAGTGCGGTTTGTTTCATAACTTTCATAAAAATTTATCCTCAAGTTTTTCTTTATATTTTTGCGTTAGTTCATTGTAATGGGATTTTTTTGCCTGCTGTGTAACATTTATTAAAGTTGATGAATGAGACTGTTTAAATAAAAAAGGCATTACTCAAGCCTGTTGATGTAATGCCGCGCTAAGCAAACTTTATTTTAAGAGGGAATTTAACTATACAACTGGGGTGTGGCGCCCTCCTGAAAGCTGACCATGTCATACTCATCCGCCATACGTGCCTTCCAGTAATTGACCAACTGCGTGTAATCATGTTTTGCCGGATGAAAATCCGCCTGATAATAGGACAAATATTCTGGAATCAGCTGGATTAACATTTTCGCCAGCAAATAGGTCCCGAACAGATTACCCCCCAGTTTGGGCAGGCTTTTCCATTTGTCCTGCCAGATCAGCCGCGACGTGGCATAAAAAGTCAGGCTAGCAAAACCTGTGGTTACGCTACGCATCAATAAACGACGGATACGATCATCACCATAGACTTGCTGATAAACATCGAAAGCTACCGAACGATGCTCAATTTCCTCAATCGCATGCCATACCCATAGTTTCATGGCATCCTCATCCAGGGTGCTTAAAATTTCTGGATGTTTCAGGATATAGCCGCCCAGCATGGCAGTAAAATGTTCAAAGGCACAGGTCAAGGCCAGCTGTAATTTAGGATGAATATTACGAAGCAGCTCATCGCGTTTTGCCAGCCACGCCTGAAAACGGTCTAGATTATAGTCATCGCGTCGCCATGCATCATTAAATTCGGTATGGGCCTTGGAATGCATCGCTTCTTGCCCGATAAAAGCCGCAATTTGTGCCTGTAATTGGGGATCTTTTACTTTGTCGCGAACATTGCGGACACTATTGACAAAATACTGCTCGCCAATCGGGAAAGTGGAAGACAGTGCGGTCAGCAGATGCGACATCACCGGTGAATTGGCAAAATAATGACGCTTAATTTTTTCTGGGTTAAATTGCAGACGACGTACAGTAATCCCTAATGCCTTGGGACGATTTAAATAGCTTTTTCCTACATTCGCATTTGCAAGTGCCATCGCGATTACCTTGTTCATTTTATAGTCCGTCTTGGAGTATTGCGCTGTAAAAAACTCTAGGACAGGGCAAAAAAGCTTAGAAGATTTGCCAAAACTACCAAAATGATGACCGGTCTATGACGATGAAACAGGCGCGACACATTCTTCTGGTTTAATTTTTCTCAAGCTCAGCATGCCTATAATAAACAGTCCCCCCATGATGGCGACCACACTGTGAAAGGCCAATAACTGGGCTTGAGCCATAGAATAATGCAAACTTGTCACCGCCCATTTGATCATAAATGCAGTCAGCGTACCTAATACTGCTATCCCAAAAGTTAGACCTAGTTGTCTGAGCATATTTAAAATTGCCGCAGCAAAACTGGCATCTGCCTGCGATACCGCATGCAAGCTCAAGCTACTGGAACTAGGTACAATCAAGCCAATACCAGCTCCCAGCATGCCGCTTAAACCAATAAACAACAGATAAGAAGCGTTACTCTGGAAACTGATCATTGCAATCAAGGCGATACCCGAAATGAACAACCCCATTTTGAGTAAGGGCAATACGCCATAACTTTGCTGTAAGCGACCAAAGCCAATAGAAACCACCGCTTGCATCAGAAATTGCGGGGCGATCAACCAACCGGCTTGGGCCGCGCTTAAATGCACCTGCTCCTGATAAAACAGGGCAAAAACAAATAAGGAACTATAGCCTGCAAATCCCAACAGAAAGGAGATCAGATTAAAACGTAAAAAAATACGGTTATGGAATAAATGACGTGGAATGAGCGGATGCGAAGCCTTGTTCTGATGTCGAATAAAAATCAGTGCAAACACCATCGAAAGCAGGAAACTAAAGACGATCAGATAGCCAATATGTGCTTGCTGTACCATGATAATGCTATAAGTTAAGCTGGCAATTGCAACTACACTATAAATCAGTCCTAAATAGTCAAAACTGATTTTTTGCTGCTGCTCA
>PJUK01000250.1_pt1 | contig 24660 bp, 23 predicted proteins | sample 1512211 | NCBI WGS metagenome assembly PJUK01 (sample SAMN08177668, study PRJNA422409) | Feces metagenome, whole genome shotgun sequencing project.
CTTTGCCGCCGGTGCCGGAACGTCGGACTTCTGCTTGCAGTCTTTCAGCCAAACGTCATAGATCGGATGCTCAACGGCGTTGAGACCGGGACTGTCTGCGAACATCCAGCCGGTGAAGATACGGCGAATTTTGCGATCCAGCGTAATTTCCTCAACCTCGACAAAACTGTCGGTCCGCGGCGCTTCATTCTCGGTGCGCGAATAGCAAACCTTCGGCGTCACCTGAAGCGCGCCGAATTGAACCGTCTCATTGATATAGACGTCAAAAGTCGTAATGCGGCCTGTGATCTTATCCAGCCCCGAAAACTCCGCGACCGGATTGGAAATGCGTTCTGCCTGAGCAGCGTGCAAGCTGCCAACAGCGGTAAAAAGCGAAATCAGGGCCACATATGCAGCCTTCTTGATTCTGTTCTTTCCGTTGCCAGCCGTGCCGGGGGAATGCTTCGTCAAAACGGAAACCCGCATCAAAGTTTGTCGAATAAACTGGAATAATTCCTAGGCATGAAATGTGACGATTCGTTGCTCCGCTGCAAGTTGCAATGCCACGATCACACCCTCGTCGCCTGTCTATCCCGGCTTTTTAAGTGAAAAAACAAGCAAGGCGACGGCAAATAAGAAAATCCGGCGTGAAAATCACGCCGGATCGTAAACTTTGTCAGTCTTAATTACCCGGCGTCCAGGCGTCATATTCGCCCGTCACACGCGGACGCTCGGCCGGTTCCGTACCCGGACGCGCAATCGAGCCCTTCGGACGATAGGCGAGCGGGGAGCCGGTCAGGTTCTGCAAATGCGGCTTCTGCCAGTCGCGCGGCTTGTAGTCTTCCTTGCTGGGCGGCGTATCGACACGATGATGCATCCAGCCGTGCCAGCCCGCAGGAATTGCACTCGCTTCCGCATAGCCATTGAAAATGACCCAGCGGCGCGTGCGACCTTCGGAGTCCTTGCCACCCTGATAATAGATATTGCCGAACTCGTCCTCACCGACGCGCTCGCCCTTGCGCCACGTATGAAGGCGGGTGCCGAGCGTCTGGCCATTCCACCAGGTGAAGACTTGCGTAAGAAATTTCATCATGGCCTTTTCCAGATCCATCATCTCGCAGACAGCCGAAACTGCCGCTTTATTCTTGCTTATGGCCCTATCGCCCGGTCAAGGCAAGGGTCAAGTTGCCGCTGTCACAAGAGTATGAAGAGCGTCACACGCTCCAGCCTTCGAGCGACTTTTCCATCACGAGAACGGGTTCCTTGCAATTCGGATCGCCCCAGTCCTCGTTGCGCCCGACCGTGACATAGCCCTTGCGTTCGTAGAACTTCACCGCCTTGGCATTCTTCTCGATGACTTCGAGCTTGATTGTGCGCACATCCGGGAAAGCCATTTCGATTTCCGCAAGCAGCATCGTGCCGACGCCCTGAACCTGCACGTCGGGGCGCACATAAAGCTGGTGCAGCGATGCCTTGCCTTCCTCGGACTGGCTGGCGAAGGCCATACCATCAATGCCACCCTCGCCGTTATCGGCGACGATGAATTCCGAATAAGGCTTGCGCAGATTGGCTTTCAGCGCGGCAACACTGTGCCACTGGCCGGTGACGGCGTTGACCATCTCCCGGCCCAGAATGTCGTCGAAAGTCGCGTGCCAAGTCGAAACCAGCAGTTCGTGCACTGCCTTCAGATCGGCCTCGGTGGCGCTTCGAACCCACATTACTCTTCGATCCCGAGCTTGGCCTTAACCAGATCATTAACAGCCTGCGGGTTGGCCTTGCCGCCCGTCGCCCTCATGACCTGTCCCACAAACCAGCCGGCAAGCGTCGGCTTGGCCTTGGCCTGTTCGACCTTGTCCGGGTTGGCCGCAATGATATCGTCAACAGCCTTTTCAATCGCCCCAGTGTCGGTGACCTGCTTCATGCCGCGTTCTTCAACGAGCTTCTTCGGGTCTCCGCCTTCGTTCCAGACGATTTCGAATAGATCCTTGGCGATCTTGCCGGAAATCGTGCCGTCCTTGATGAGATCGATCACCGCGCCGAGCTGTTCCGGGCTAACCGGCGATTCCTCGATGCTCTTGCCCGCCTTGTTGAGCGCACCGAGCAGATCGTTGATGACCCAGTTGGCCGCAGCCTTGCCGTCGCGACCGGCAGCGACAGATTCGTAATAGTCGGCAATCGCCTTTTCCGTGACCAGGATAGAGGCGTCGTAGATCGAGATGCCCTGCTTTTCGACCAGACGCTGCTTCTTTTCATCCGGCAGTTCCGGCAGTTCGGCAGCCAGTGCATCGACAAAGGCCTGATCGAATTCGAGCGGCAGCAGATCCGGGTCTGGGAAATAGCGGTAGTCGTGCGCTTCTTCCTTGGAGCGCATCGAACGGGTTTCGCCCTTCACGGGATCAAACAGGCGCGTTTCCTGATCAATCGAACCGCCATCTTCCAGAATGGCGATCTGACGGCGGGCCTCATATTCGATGGCCTGACCAACGAAGCGGATCGAGTTGACGTTCTTGATTTCGCAACGTGTGCCGAACTCGCCACCCGGACGACGCACGGAAACATTGACGTCGGCGCGCATGGAGCCTTCGTCCATATTGCCGTCGCAGGTGCCGAGATAGCGGACAATCGTGCGCAGCTTGGTGAGGTAGGCGCGTGCTTCATCCGACGAGCGCAGGTCCGGCTTGGAGACGATTTCCATCAGCGCCACGCCAGAGCGGTTCAGATCGACATAGGACATGGTCGGATGCTGATCGTGCATCGACTTGCCCGCGTCCTGTTCCAGATGCAGGCGCTCGATGCCGATCTCCACATCTTCGAACTGGCCCTTATTGTCGGGGCCGACCGAAATCATGATCTTGCCCTCGCCGACAATCGGCTGCTTGAACTGCGAAATCTGATAGCCCTGCGGCAGATCGGGATAGAAGTAGTTCTTGCGGTCAAACACCGACTTCAGATTGATCTGGGCATTGAGACCGATGCCCGTGCGGACGGCCTGCTTGACGCATTCCAGATTGATGACCGGCAGCATGCCCGGCATGGCGGCATCCACCAGAGACACATTGGCGTTCGGATCGGCACCAAACGACGTGGAAGCGCCGGAGAACAGCTTCGACTCGGACGTGACCTGCGCATGGACTTCCATGCCGATGACGACTTCCCAGTCGCCGGTGGCGCCGGAGATGAAGCGTTTCGGTTCCGGTATGCGCGTATCAATAAGGGACATGCTGGCTCGCAAATATTCTGATTGAGCTAAAAACGGATTGATTACTGGCTAGAGCAAAGCCCCCATGGATGCAAGCTTTTCAGCCGTTTATCCGTGGGTTGAAACGGAAAAGGCCGCGCAATGCGCGGCCAGTTCCAAATTCGCTAGATAGAAAAAATTAAGCCTCTTCGGACTTGTCTTCGTCGGCCTTCTTCTTAGGGGCGGCCTTCTTCTTCGGTGCAGCCTTCTTTGCAGGCTTTGCTTCCGAACCGTCTTCGTCTTCAGCCCTCAGCTCTTCCTTCGAGACCTTCTTGTCGGTCACGTTGATGTTGGCGAGCAGATGATCGACGACCTTTTCTTCGAAGATCGGGGCGCGGAGGTTAGCCACGGCATCCGGCGTCTTGCGCAGGAAGTCGTAGATTTCCTTTTCCTGGCCCGGATAGCGACGAACCTGGTCATAAACGGCGCGCTGCAGTTCTTCTTCCGACACTTCTACGCCAGCCTTCTCACCGATTTCGGAGAGAACGAGGCCGAGACGAACGCGGCGTTCAGCGAGCTTGCGGTATTCTTCGCGAGCAGCTTCTTCCGTGGTTTCTTCGTCTTCGAAGGTGCGGCCAGCCTGCTGCAGGTCGAAGTTGATCTGCTGCCAGATGTTGTTGAATTCAGCGTCAACCAGCTTCTGCGGGGTTTCGAACTGATAATCGCCGTCCAGAGCGTCGAGAATCTGGCGCTTTACCTTCTGGCGGGTGATCTGGCCGTACTGGCTTTCGATCTGTTCGCGAACAACCTGACGCAGACGCTCCAGCGACTCGATGCCGAGCTTCGTCGCAGTTTCGTCGTTGAGTTCGAGTTCGTTCGGCTTGGCAACTTCCTTGACCTTGATGTCGAAGGTGGCTTCCTTGCCTGCGAGATGCGCTGCGCCGTATTCAGCCGGGAAAGTCACGTTGATGACCTTTTCGTCGCCAGCCTTGACGCCAACAAGCTGTTCTTCGAAGCCCGGAATGAACTGACCCGAACCGAGAACCAGCTGTGCGTCGTTGTCGGCGCCGCCGTCAAACGGCTCGCCATCGAGCTTACCGAGATAGTCGATCGTGACGCGATCTTCGTTTTCGGCCTTGCCCTTCTTGGTCTCAAAAGTGCGGGTCGACGAAGCGATACGCTTGACCTGCTCATCGACTTCCTCATCGGTGATGTCGACGACTTCACGGGTCACGGCGATCTTGGAGAAATCCTTGACTTCGATTGCCGGCAGAACTTCGTAGTTCAGCGAGAAAACGAAATCGGCCTTGCCGTCGAGAACCTTTTCGGCTTCTTTTTCGTCTTCCGACATGATGACTTCAGGCTGGGTGGCCGACTTTTCGTTACGGTCTGCGAGAACCGAACGCGACGAATCGCTCAAGATTTCGTTGACGATCTCGGCCATGAACGAACGGCCATACATCTTGCGCAGGTGACCGGCAGGCACCTTGCCCGGACGGAAACCATTGATCTTCGCGCGACCGCGCGCGGTATCGAGCCGCTCAACGAGCTTGGCTTCGAGATCTCCGGCCGGAACCACGACTTTAATCTCGCGCTTCAGCCCTTCATTGAGCGTTTCGGTAACCTGCATGTTCAAACCTTCACTTCTTGTCATTGTCCCGCCGTTTCCGGCATTTTGCCTCAAGACGCGGGAGAGAAATTCTTTGGCCTTATGGCAGTTGGTGCGGATAGAGGGACTCGAACCCCCACGGTCTCCCGCCAGAACCTAAATCTGGTGCGTCTACCAATTTCGCCATATCCGCTTCTGAACCGAAGCGCATTCTTTAAGAACGCACCAAATTCGTCTCAGATCTTGAACTGCCCTCGAAAGCGCGCGTCTCTATATCATCCAATTTTCCCGGTTCAAAGGAAAAAAGCCGCCTTCCCGGTATAGATTTTCCGGGTTTGGCAAGACGAAACGCTTCCGGCACTCTGCCCCTCTATATAGCGATCATTCCGCGCATGCCAAGCCTGAGATAAACTTCAGCTTGACGCGGCAATATAAGAGTGGCGAAACCGCTGGAAAACCGATCAATAGAGCGGTTCTTCATAGAGTTGCCGCCCTTCGTCCCGCAAAGCCTTGATGACCGCAGTGCCGCTGTCATCGACAGCAACGACAACGGAAATCCGGCTTTCACGTTGCCCGATCTCGATATCGCGACCCTGCCCTTCAGGAACATAATAGCGTTCGATGCCGAAATTGAGGCGGATGGTCTGATCCGGATAGCCCGAAACCGGATAAGTCGACTGGCCGCGAATCTGCACTTCATCCGGCGCCAGATCGGTGAACGGGCTGAGCGCCGCCCGCGAGAAATGCCATAGCTTTTCTGCATCCGGCTTTAGCGCCACATAGACCGTTCGTGGTTCGCCCGTGGGTTTACCCTGCACATCCTTGCCCATGACACTGGAAATTGCGTAGCCGAGGATGACGTAATCGCCGCGCATCAGATCGCGCGGATCGACCGGCTCGGTCTGTAACACGATTTCATGGCCTGAACGCAATATGGATGCGCGCTGTTCGATACCCGCATAAAGAATGCCGCTCTGCAGCAAGGCGGAGACGGCAGCACCAATATAAAGCCACTTCCTGCTCATGACTGGCTCCCCGCCTCGCGTTTTTTACCGAACCGCCGTTCCATTCGGCGGACAAAGGCCGCCAGCAGCAGCACAAGAACACCTGCGGTCAGGAAGAAGCCCGACGTGCCGATCATCGTGCCCACGGTCGTGAATGCCAGATAAAGCACCTGAAACGAAAACGCCGCATAGGCGATGGAGCGCAGTCCGCCATTGTCGCGACCGCACAGGGCGATGGCGCCAATCGATAGGCCGAGGATCAGCATACTATAAAGAACATCCTGATCGAGCGAGGCAGAGCCGCCTGACGAAGAGAACATATGATTGAGCTGCAGAATGCCAAGCGACAGCAGGGCCAGCATCAGCCCATAAGAAGCCAGCGGCTGTGCGAAGCGGGTGAGCCGCTCCATCGTGTCATGCGCAAATGCATCCGCCAGCATCAACGCGATGCCGACCGCAATCATGAGGCACAGGATCACGTCGTTTTCATTCTGAACGTAAACCAGCAAGGCCCAGCCAATCGCAAACAAGGCCCATAGATGGGCGGCATGGCGCGAACGTGTGAGGAGCGCTGCACCGACACCGACCAGCAGCAGAAGCGGACCGATCCAGCGATAGGCGAGTTCACCATTGTCAGCCGATGTGCCGTCAAACACGAATGTCGAAAGATAAAAACACGCAACGCCTGCACCGAATGCAGCCAGAACCGGTGCACGCACCAGGAAGGCTGACGCAAGCACGCCCAGGGTCCAGTAGACGGCGGCGGAATGAACATCGCCGGACACGTGATACATCTGCCCGACAAGCGCGATACCTGCGCCGAAGGATGCGGCACCGACGACATAAAGAGCGGACGAGAACACCTTGTCGCCCCTCGCCTGTCGCCATGCGCCGCCGAGATAGCCGATCCAGATAAGTGCAAGCACCATCCCGATCCGCATCAGGCGCGGCATATCCTGCCAGTTGGCGGCAACCAGCATGATGACGGCTGCGCCCAGAAGCAGACCGCCAAGCGTGGCGAGCACCGCACCCAAGCTGAAACCCGTTGCTCGTTTTTCAAGATCCGCATTCAGGCGCGACGCGGTAGCTGCATCGATCAGCCCTTCCTGCTGCCAGCGCTCAACCAGGCGCTCCACTGAGATTGAAAAAGACAAAATGACTCCCGGGTCAACGAACTGAGATGGCGGTCGCAACCGCAACCGGTTGAGAACATATAAGAAACTTCGCAACCAGCAAACCACCCGATCAAATCGCATTGCGGCAATTTTGTGCCGGAACAGTCCAATCGATTTAAAGCGTCGTGCAGGAACCGCAAGGCAGCTATGCAAAGTCGGCTCTGCAACTTGCAAAAACAATAGCTTATATCATGGGCAACAAAAGAGATGAATTGAACCCAAGCGATAGCATCGCACATTGAAGGATTAAGATCATGAACCTGTTTCGCTCTTACAACAACTGGCGCCGTTACCGTGAAACCGTCAGCGAACTGAACCAGCTTTCGACTCGCGAACTGAACGATCTCGGCATCTCTCGCGCCGACATCCCTTACGTCGCTCGTCAGAGCAAGGCTCGCTAAGCATCAAGCTGAAGACCGAAAAGCTGTTCGCGACGATTGCACTACGCTGAACGCCTTTCGATGAAAATTTCAGATTGAAGTTTCGCGCTGTGAATACCACCAGGACTGGATCCTCCTCCCACCAGCCCTGGTTTGTCGCCAAGCCATCCTCCTCCCAGGCTTAGCGACAACGAGACCGGTTCTCCTCCTCCCAATCCGGTCTTTCCATATGGCATCCGTCGCACCTCCTCCCGCGACGGATGCCATTTGTTTTTCTGGACCTTGCTCGCCCATTGATGGCCGCCAGCAAAGGCGATATGGGAAGGACCATGACAAACACATCCGATCTCACCCCCATTCACGTCGTTGGCGGCGGTCTCGCTGGCTCCGAAGCCGCCTGGCAGATTGCGCAGGCAGGCGTTCCTGTCGTGCTGCATGAAATGCGTCCCGTGCGCGGCACTGATGCGCACAAGACCGAACAACTGGCCGAACTCGTCTGCTCCAATTCATTCCGCTCGGATGATGCCGAAACCAATGCTGTCGGCGTACTGCATGCGGAAATGCGCCTTGCAGGCTCGCTCATCATGGCCTGCGCCGATGCACATCAGGTTCCGGCGGGCGGCGCGCTTGCTGTGGACCGCGAGGGATTTGCGCAAGCCGTAACCGAAAAGCTTGAGGCTCATCCGCTGATTACCATCAAGCGCGAGGAAGTCACCGGCCTGCCGCCGGAAGAATGGGGCACGACCATCGTTGCCACCGGCCCGCTGACCGCGCCGTCGCTTGCCGAAGCCATCGCTGCGGAAACGGATGCCGATGCACTCGCCTTTTTCGATGCGATTGCGCCCATCGTGCATTTCGATTCGATCAATATGGATGTCTGCTGGTTCCAGTCGCGCTACGACAAGGTCGGCCCCGGCGGCACCGGCAAGGACTATATCAACTGCCCCATGGATAAGGAGCAGTATGAGGCGTTCGTGGCGGCGCTTGTCGAAGGCGACAAGACGGAATTCAAGGAATGGGAAGGCACGCCCTATTTCGATGGCTGTCTGCCGATTGAAGTCATGGCGGAACGCGGACCCGAAACGCTGCGCCACGGCCCGATGAAGCCTATGGGCCTGACCAATGCGCATAACCCGACCGTCAAGGCCTATGCGGTTGTGCAACTGCGTCAGGACAATGCGCTTGGCACGCTCTACAACATGGTCGGTTTCCAGACGAAGCTGAAATACGGCTCACAGACCGGCATCTTCAAGATGATTCCCGGGCTGGAAAATGCCGAATTCGCGCGCCTCGGCGGTTTGCATCGTAACACCTACCTGAACTCCCCCGTGCTGCTCGACAGCGTGCTGCGCCTGAAGTCGCGTCCGACACTGCGCTTTGCCGGCCAGGTGACGGGTTGCGAGGGCTATGTCGAATCATCGGCCATCGGCCTTCTTGCCGGTCGGTTCACCGCTGCGGAGCGACTGGGCAATGCTGCCGTCCCGCCACCGCCGACAACCGCCTTTGGCGCACTGCTTGGGCACATCACCGGCGGCCATATCGTCGCTGACGATGCCGAGCCTGGCAAGCGGTCGTTCCAGCCGATGAATGTCAATTTCGGTCTGTTTCCGCCGGTCGAAGTGCCGAAGGAAGAAGGCAAGCGTCTGCGTGGCAAGGAAAAGACCATCGCCAAGAAGCGTGCGCTTTCCGCCCGCGCGCTTGCAGATTTCCGCACATGGCTGGAACAGCTGGCCTGACGGTCAGAAATTGGCGCGAAGCATCAGCCACTGCTTACGGATAGCCGAAATATCGGCTGTCCGTTCTGCCGCCCTGCCGCCAAGGCGTTCAATCGCTTTCAGATAAGCTGGCACGATGGCCATCGGCAAAAATGCCGGTGCAAGGCTTTTTGGCAATGTCGCCCTTGCCTTATCGAAAATCGCCAGATGTTCCCGCGCCAGTGCCAGCATGACGCTGGCCACGCGCTCAAAAGCCGACGGATCGTCGTTGGCAAAAAATGCTTCGCGCGTCACGCCGACCGATGCCAGCATGTCGGCTGGAACATAGAGCTGGCCGCGACGGCGATGAATCGGCAATAGGCGAAGCAGGCCTGTCGTCGCCTGCGCAACGCCCGCGTGACCGGCGGTTTCACTCTGCGCCTGCGCGGCGTCACGATCCAGAATAAAGCCGGCTAACTGAATGATTGCCGAAGCGGTCTCACCGCAATAGCCTTCCAGATCGTTACGGCTTGGCATCGGATCGTCATAGAGATCGAAGATACGCGCCTCGCAATAATTGTCGAAAGCGGAGCGCGGAAGCTCGTATTTGTCGATTGTTTCGACCAGAGCAGCGGCAACCGGGTGCGCATCAGCGCTGCCCCTCGCCTCGCCATTGATCAGATCGCGCCACCATTGCAGACGTACTTCGCCCGGCAACGGCTCATGAACAAGATCGCGAATGCGCGCCACTTCCGCATTGAAGGCATAGAGTGCCGCCAGCCCGCCGCGTTTATCCTCCGGCGCATAGAGCACCGACAGATAACGGTCCCGGTCAGCCTCACGAAGAAGCGCCAGGCAATGTGCCTCATTCTGGTTCATGATCGTTATTCTACTGCAATAAGCGCCGCCGCAACCGCGCGATCTTCCGCCAGCAGCACATTATAGGTCCGCACGGCAGCACCTGTGCTCATCGGATCGGATGAAATGCGATGCTCGCGCAAAACAGCGCGCACGTCTTCTGGAATACGCCGCAGATCCATTCCGGTTCCAACCAGCAGAATTTCGATATCCGAAGCCTGCTCCAGAATCAGCTCCAGATCGGCCCGCGAAAGCACCGGCGGCATTGCAGGCTTCCAGCCGTGAATACCGGAGGGCAGACACAGGATCGAACCGCGATGCGACATTTCGGCGAAACGAAAACCACCATCGCCATAAGCATCAATGGGCGCGCGCCCCGGAAAATGCGCTTCGCGTATTTCTATTCCCTTGGCCATTCTCAGCTTTCCAGATTGAGCGACTGTGCAAGTTCGTCGCCCATTTCCTCATCCTGCTCAGGCCCGCGCGGCTTCAGTCCAAACTGAACCAGCAGCGGTGCGGCGATGAAGATCGACGAATAGCTCGCCACAATAATGCCGACGCTGAGCGCCAGCGCAAACATGCGGATATCCGCGCCGCCAAAGGCGTAAAGCGGAATATGCGCGAGGAACGTCACGAAAGACGTCAGCAAGGTACGCGACAGGGTCTGGTTGATCGAGGCGTCGATGATCGCAGGCAGCGGCGCGCTACTGTAGCGGCGCAGATTTTCGCGAACGCGGTCATAAATCACGACCGTATCGTTCAGCGAATAGCCGATGATCGTCAGGATTGCCGCGACGCTCCACAGATTGAATTCCATGCGGAAGACAATGAACATGCCCGCGAGAATAACCACGTCATGCAGGGTCGATAGCACGGCGCCAAGCGCCAGTTGCCACCGGAACCGCACCCAGACATAGATGAAAATGCCGATTAGCGACAGGACAACGGCCAGAATACCGGCGCGCGACAGCTGTTCGGAAACCGTCGGGCCGACGACTTCCACACGCTGGAACGAATAATCCTGTTCGAACTCACCGCGCAGTTTTACAGCGACCGTCTGTTCGGCGTCATCACCGACTTCCTGGCTGCCGATGATCACAAGCGCCGAGCGCGCTGATTTGGCGGGCAGAACGCGGGCGCTGTCGATATTCAGTTCGGAGAGACGGTCCTGAATATCTTCCAGATTGGCGTCACCGCTGCGCGCCTGAAGCTCGACCATCGAACCGCCACGGAAATCGATGCCGTAGTTGAAGCCGATATTCACAAACAACGCCACCACGATGGCGCAGGCCAGCACCGAAATGCCAAGCGTAATGAATTGAAGGCGCATGAACGGAATATGCGTCACCGTCGGCACCAGCTTGAGGCGGCGCTTCGGCACTTCCTTCGGCTTTGCCGTGCGCACCCATTGGGCGATCAGCAGTCGGGTAAAAGTCAGCGTGGTGAACAGCGTCGTGCCAATACCAACCGCGACGGTCAGAGCAAAGCCATGCACCGTGCCGGAACCGAGCAGGAACAGAACCAATGCGGCAATGAGTGTTGTCAGATTGGCGTCGATGATGGTCGACAGCGCGCGGTAGAAACCGGATTCCATCGCCTGAACAACGGAATAGCCCTTGCGGCGATCTTCGCGCACGCGTTCATAGATCAGAATATTCGCATCAACCGCCATGCCGATGATCAGCACGAGACCTGCAACGCTGGCGAGGCTGATGGAAGCGCCGATCAGCGACATCACCGCAGTCAGGATGATGATATTGACTACAAGCGCCACCATCGCGATGACGCCAAGAACGCCATAGGACAGCACCATGAACAGGCCGACGAGAAGTGCGGCCAGAAGTGCAGCCGTCACGGCAGCGCTGGCATAATCCTCGCCGAGCGCCGAGGCGATGGTGCGCTCTTCAAGCACGGTCACAGCCTGTGGCAACGTGCCGGAACGCAGAACCACGGCCATATTGTTGGCAGCCTGCAAATCGAAGGCGCCTGAAATCTGCAATTCGTTGGTATCGAGCGGCTCGCTGATGACCGGCGCAGACACGACCTGATTATCGACCACGATGGCAAAGCTCTTGCCCGTCGCATTGGCGGTCAGCTCTGCCAGACCTTTGCGGCCCGCGTCATCAAGGGTCAGGGTAATAACCGGTTCATTATCATCGGAAGAAAGCGTGGCCTTCGCGTCGGTGATATTCGCGCCGGTGAGAACGGGCTGTTTCTTGACGAGATAACCGACCGGCGGATCGTCATAGGAATAGACGACTTCGCTACCCACCGGGGGCGCGCCGCGAATGGCGTCATCCGGCGAAACGGAATCATCCACAGCGTGGAATGATAGATCGCCGCGAATACTCAGAATGTCTTTCAGAAGCTGCGCATCGTAAAGGCCCGGAACTTCGACGCGAATCTGGTTGCGCGCTTCGGTTTCCACAACGGGACGACCGTAACCCAGTTCCTCCAGCCGCTGCCGCATGATCTCGGCACTGTGTTCCAGATCGTTGCGGCCTGCATTTTGAACCTGCAGAACAAGGCGGGAGCCGCCGGAAAGATCAAGGCCGAGCGCGACCTGCTTCTTCGGCAGGAAACCGGGCAGATTCGCCAGCGTTTCACGCGAGAAAAAATTAGGGGAAGCGATGACGAAGCTGACGAGAACCGCCAACCAGATCAGGGCCGATTTCCAGCGTGAAAAATAGAGCATAGAGCAGCAATTCCGTTTCAGCTTGGCCCGTTTTGGCCTGGATAGGGCATGCCGGGGTACGAATGCGCACCGCTCTCCGGCCTTGGGTCATGCGCGCATACAAAGGTCGCGCCGACCGAATATTGCACGGGCTCCGGTTAGTGAATGCTTACCGGAGCCCGTATCATCTCAAAAAGAGATTACTTGTTCTTATTATCGGCGACTGGTTCGCCCTTGACGCGCACATCCATCAGGGTGCTGCGCAGAACCTTGATGCGAACGCCTTCGGCGATTTCGACTTCGACTTCATTGTCGTCGACGACCTTCTGCACCTTGCCGACGATGCCGCCGCCGGTGACAACCGTATCGCCACGGCGCACTGCGTTCAGCATTTCCTGACGCTTCTTCATCTGGGTCCGCTGCGGGCGGATGATGAGGAAATACATGATGACGAAGATCAGGATGAACGGCAGAATGCTCATGAGCATGTCTGGGCCAAAAGCGCCGCCGCCAGGTGCTTGAGCGAAAGCCGGTGTTACGAACATTAGGAACTCCTCTGAAGTCTCAAAGACAATTTGTTAAGGGCATTACAATGGTTGGCGCGCCAAATGCAACCGACGATCATCCCGCCTGCGCCAAGGTCGCACACTTTTCGCCTCCGCTGTGACATGTTAAGCCGTTCAGACACCACTAGGGGCATGGAAATGACGACCGAAGACATACTCAGCCAGAAACTGGACCGTTTGATCGCCGCGCTCGAACGTATCGCACCACCAGAAGCCAAAACGCCGGACCTCGACGCCGCAGACTGTTTTGTCTGGGCGCCGGAACGATTGACGCTTGATCCGGTGAAGCGGGTTAACCGCGTGGATATCTCCCTGATCCGTGGCGTAGATTTGGTGCGCGACCAGCTTGTAGACAATACCCGCCGCTTCGCAAATGGCTATCCGGCAAACAACGTTTTGCTATGGGGCGCACGCGGCATGGGCAAATCCTCGCTGGTGAAGGCCGCGCAGGCCAGCGTTAACGCCGAACTCACGTCCCAGAAGCCGCTTAAGCTGATCGAAATCCATCGCGAGGATATCGACAGCCTGCCGACGCTGATGAACATGATCAAGGATACGGAATATCGCTTCATCCTGTTCTGCGACGACCTTTCCTTCGACCATGACGACACGTCTTATAAGTCGCTCAAAGCCGCGCTCGAAGGCGGCGTCGAGGGCCGTCCGGGCAATGTGATCTTCTATGCAACATCGAACCGCCGCCACCTCATGCCGCGTGACATGATCGACAATGAGCGTTCCACGGCGATCAACCCGTCGGAAGCGATTGAAGAGAAAGTTTCGCTGTCGGACCGCTTCGGCCTTTGGCTCGGCTTCCATAAGTGCAGCCAAGACGATTATCTCGCCATGGTTGACGGCTATGCAGCCCATTTCAAACTGAACTACGATCAAGCCAAGCTTCACGCGGAAGCGCTGGAATGGTCAACCACGCGCGGCAACCGCTCGGGGCGCGTGGCCTGGCAATATGTGCAGGACCTTGCTGGCCGCCTCGGCGTTGCAATGTAAGAATAGAAAAAGGCGGGCTTTTCGGCCCGCCTTTTGATTTACATCTCTCAGCGCAATCAGCTTTCCAGATATTTGGAAGGATTGACCGGCGAGGAATTCTTGCGCACTTCAAAGTGCAGCTTCGGCGACTTCGCATTCCCGCTCATGCCGGACTTTGCGATATCTTCGCCACGACGAACCTTCTGGCCGCGCTGCACCAGTATCTGGCTGTTATGGCCATAGACCGTGACAAGACCGTTGTCGTGACGGATCAGAACCGTCTGACCGAATTCCTTCAAACCGTCGCCAGCATAGATGACGACGCCGTTTTCAGCGGCCTTAACCGAGGTTCCTTCCGGAACCATGATATCGATGCCATCGCTGACAGCAGTGCCTTCACGCTGACCGAAGCTCGCCAGAATACGACCGCGAACCGGCCAGCGCATCTGAGAAATACCGGTGGAAGAAGGCGCTGCGGCCTGATCCTTCTCGGCATCCTCGATCACCTTGTTGCTCGCTTGCGGCGGCGTATAAGGCTTGACGCTTCCAGCCGCTTCCGGCGCTGCGGCAACAGCCTTGGCCGGGCTTGCGGGCTGCGGCGTGACAGCGGCAACTTGCGTTACAGCAGCAGCACCGGCTGCCGGGATCACCAGCGTCTGGCCGACGCGGATTGCGCCGTTAGACAGGCCGTTGGCCTTCTTCAGGTCGTCAACCGGAACGTTGTGCTTCTGTGCGATAGAGAACAGCGAATCGCCGCTCTGGACCGTATAGCCGCCCTTTGGTGCAGGCGGCGTTGCCGTGTTCGCGCCAGCCGATGCCAGATCGGTTGCGGCAGCAGATTTCTTGCCGTTAACCGAAGGGACTGCGGGGACAACAGCTATGTTGTTGTCCGTCGGGCGCGGGGCACCCTGCCCCGGCGTTGCCGGAAGCTGGCCCAGAACCTTTTCCTTCGTGCCGTTCACGGCATTATGGGTCGTCGTGGCAGCGCTTGCCACGCGGGTCTCTGCGCCATTGACCTGATTGGCCGTCATATCGCGGGCCTGACCAACCTGGTTCTGCATCTGCGTTGATGCCGCAGCGACTGGTGCCTGAACCGACTGGCGCGCTGCGGCGACCGGTGCCGCCATCGGAGCGGAAGACACCGCAGAAGGCGCCGGAAGGGAATTGCGCTGTACCGTTCCGCTGGAAACCCGCGGGGCTGGCGCTATTGGGGCGGACGCATAAACATCGCCTGCGGGCTGTTGCGCAACGCGCTGATTGGACGTCGAACCGGTAAAGATGCCGTCTGTGAAACGCATCGTATCGGAACTGCACCCGGCTCCAAAGCCGGCAATCAGAACAATTGCGACATTCCGCAGGAGACGTTCGGACGTATGATGCAAAATTGGGAAACGCATGTTCAACTCGTCCATACTCGAAACTCAGTAAGACGATTAAAGCGCGTTAATGTTACTCGCTGGTTAAGAACGGCCCAACTTTGGAAAAAGATTCACCAATTAAACACCATAAGCCCGCATTGGCGCGCGGCCATCATCGGTGGGCACTGAAACACATGACGGGTAGATTGGAAAATGTGAATCTTCAAAGAACCGAGGAAACGCCTTCAATGAAGGGCTGATAGCGAACAGCCATCAGGTTTTCCTGCTCGAAACGGCTGCCAACCTTCGAGATTCGCGTCACGATCTGTTCGCCGTCACTGGGACCAATCGGCGTGATGAGAACCCCATGCGTTGCAAGCAGCTCCACGAAATGACGCGGCACTTCCTCGCAAGCCAGCCAGAGAATGATTCGGTCGAACGGCCCGCCCGGCATGCCATGCCGTCCATCGGCATGCTTGACCATGATGTTCTCACGCTTGAGCGAGACGAACTGCTGCAAGGCATGGTCGCAGAGTTTGCGATAACGCTCTACGGTCGTCACACGACCGGACAGCAATGACATGACAGCGGCGGTAAAGCCCGATCCCGTGCCGATTTCCAGCACGCGATGGCCGGGTTCCAGCTTGAGCGCGGCTAGCACACGCGCCTGATCGTCAATGCCTTCGATATATTCGCCGCAATCGAGTGGCGCCGTGCGGGTGCTATAAGCCAGATGCGACCACGCCGAAGCAAGAAAGCTCTGGCGTGGGGTCGCTTCAATGGCCGCAAAGAGGCGCGGATCATCAATGCCGCGCGCGCGCATGCGCAAGACGAAGGATGCAAATCCTTCCCGGTCCGAAAGCCTTGGCCGCTCAGACGTTGCCTGCCTCATGCTTCCCCCCGCTTCAAGCTTCAAGACCAAGCGCAGAGCTCAGTTCTGCACGAACCTTATGCGCCGTCAGGTCGAGGTGCAACGGCGTGACCGAGATGCAGTCGGAGCGGATGGCGGCCAGATCGCTGTCGTCGGCGACCGGAGCTTTGCCGCGACCGAACCGCAGCCAGAAATACGGGAAACCGCGACCGTCGCGGCGCTCATCAAGACGCGCATCGTGGCTAAGCTTGCCTTGCGCCGTCACGCGGGTGCCCTGCACTTCATCCGCACCGCAATTCGGGAAATTGAGGTTCAGCAGAACGCCTTCCGGCCAACCGGCTGCGACCAGCTTACGGATCAGGTCTGGCGCGTGCGCTTCAGCTGTTTCCCAAGGAACTATCCGGCGGTCGCCTTCATAATCATATTCCTGCGACAGGGCGATGGAGCGAATGCCGAGCAGCGTTCCTTCCATCGCACCGGCCACGGTGCCCGAATAGGTCACGTCGTCTGCGATATTCGCACCGGAATTGACGCCGGACAGGATGAGGTCCGGCGCACCCGGCAGCACATGACGGACGCCCATGATGACGCAATCGGTCGGCGTGCCGCGCAGCGCGAAATGGGTATCGTCAATCTGGCGCAGGCGCAGCGGCTCCGACAAGGTCAGCGAATGCGCCAGACCGCTCTGGTCGGTTTCCGGCGCAACCACCCAGACATCATCCGAGAGCTGTCGTGCGATTCGCTCCAGAACTGCGAGGCCTTCAGCGTGGATACCATCATCGTTCGTCAGCAAAATTCGCACGTCTTCACTCCTGCTTTAATTATTGAGATCCTGAATCACGCAGCCTTTTCAATGCGCGTGAGGCCGCCCATGTATGGCTGCAATGCTTCAGGAATATGAATGCTGCCATCTTCCTGCTGGTAATTTTCCATGACGGCAATGAGCGCGCGACCGACCGCAACGCCAGACCCGTTGAGAGTGTGGACGAAGCGCGTGGACTTCTCGCCCTCCGGGCGATAGCGGGAATTCATACGGCGACCCTGGAAATCACCGCAGACCGAGCAGCTGGAGATTTCGCGATAGGTGTTCTGACCTGGAAGCCAGACCTCGATATCGTAGGTCTTCTGCGCGCCAAAGCCCATATCGCCGGTGCAAAGCACGACGGTGCGGAACGGCAGTCCAAGACGCTTCAGCACTTCTTCGGCGCAAGCCGTCATGCGCTCATGTTCGGCAATCGAGCTTTCTGCATCGGTGATCGACACCATTTCCACTTTCTGGAACTGGTGCTGGCGCAACATGCCGCGCGTATCGCGCCCGGCGGAACCGGCTTCCGAACGGAAGCAAGGCGTCAGCGCGGTGTAGCGCTGCGGCAGGGTCTTCACATCGACGATTTCGTCGGCGACCAGATTGGTCAGCGGCACTTCCGCCGTCGGAATCAGCCAGCGCCCATCCGTGGTGCGGAACAGGTCTTCCGAGAATTTCGGCAGCTGGCCGGTGCCATAAACGGCCTCATCGCGCACCATCAAAGGCGGCATGGTTTCGGTGTAGCCATGCTGCGTCGTGTGGAGGTCGAGCATGAACTGACCAAGCGCACGCTCAAGACGCGCCAGACCGCCCTTCAGAATCGTGAAGCGCGCACCGGCGATTTTCGCGGCGCGTTCGAAATCCATCATGCCGAGCGCTTCGCCCAGCTCATAATGCTCCTTCGGCTGGAAGGAGAAATTGCGCTGATTGCCGACGCGGCGAACTTCGACATTGTCGGCTTCGTCCTTGCCAAGCGGCACATCGCCAAGCGGAACATTCGGTATTGTCGACAGCGCGTCGTTCAATTCCTTGACCAGCCGACGCTCTTCTTCCTCAGCGTGAGCGAGGAAATTCTTGAGCTCGTTTACTTCCGCTTTCAGCTTATCGGCGGTGGCGGTGTCTTTTTCAGCCATCGCCTTGCCGATTTCCTTCGAAGCGGCATTGCGACGTTCCAGTGCGGCCTGAACCTTGCCGACATTTTCGCGGCGCTTTTCGTCGAGCGCGATCAGTTCGGACGAGAGCGGCCCTGCCCCGCGCTTTGCAAGCGCCTTATCGAGGTCTTCAGGGTTTTCGCGAATCCATTTGATGTCGAGCATGGGAAAAGCCGTTTCGTGAAATTTGAGTACAAGCGGGCCGCAAAAGCTGCGGCCAGCGGAAATCGTAGTCTACGATCAGGAGGAAGAAGCGTCGTTTTCAGCTTCTTTTGCGTTCTCTGCTTCGTCGCGTTTCTTCTCGATCATACGAGCCACGATAATGGAAATCTCGTAGAGAAGGATCGTCGGCAAGGCAAGACCGATCTGGCTCGCCGGATCGGGCGGCGTCAGAACGGCGGCCACGACGAAGGCGATCACAATCGCATATTTACGCTTGTCCTTCAGGCCCGCCGAAGTCACCAGACCAACACGCGCCATGAGGCTGGTGATGACCGGCAACTGGAAAACCAGACCGAAAGCGAAAATGAGCGTCATGATGAGGCTCAGATATTCCGAGACCTTCGGCAGAAGCGAAATCTGCACTTCCCCCGCGCCGCCCGTCTGCTGCATGGCCAGGAAGAACCACATCACCATCGGGGTGAAGAAGAAATAAACGAGCGCGCCGCCCAGCAGGAACAGAAGCGGCGATGCAATGAGGAATGGCAGGAACGCCATACGCTCGTGCTTATAAAGCCCCGGCGCTACAAACTTGTAGATCTGCGCTGCGATGATCGGGAATGCGAGCACAATACCGCCGAACATCGCCACCTTCACCTGCGTGAAGAAGAACTCCTGCGGTGCGGTATAGATCAGCTCGGCCTTGGAGCGGTCCATGCCTGCCCAGTCGATGGCCCATTGATAAGGCACCACAAGCAGATTGAAGAGATGCTTTGCGAAGGCAAAGCAGAACACGAATGCCACGAAAAATGCCAGGATTGCCCAAATGAGGCGGCGGCGCAGTTCGATCAGGTGTTCAAGCAAAGGTGCAGCACTCTGCTCGATTTCATCCTCGTCACGGGTCACGCTTTGGTTCCTGTCTTCTTGGTGGTCTTTTTGGCAGGAGCAACCGCCTTATCGGCGGCTGGCTTTGCTGTATCCGCCGCTTTCTTTGCCGCGGATTTCACCGCAGCCGGTTTTGCAGCAGGCTTTTTGACAGCAGCAGGTTTCGCGACCGCAGGCTTTGCCGTCTCGGCCTCGGCCTTTGTCACCTTCGGTGCCGCTGGCGCAGCTTTAGCCGCCGCTTTGCGGGGCGTGCGCGCAGCCTTGGCAGGCTTTTCCGGAGCTGTGTCAGCCTGAACCGGCGCAGGTGCAGGAACAGGCGCGCCGCTCAAATCGACCGGTGTGGTCACTTCCGCAACCTTGTCAGGCGTCGCAGGCGACATGGAGGTCGAGGATTTGATGCTCGATTTCAGGTCTTCGCCTGCACTTCGAATCGGATCGAAAACCTGCGTCAGCTTGGAGCGCGGGTCGAGCTTGCGTGTTTCGTCGATGATATTCTTGACGTCTTCCAGTTCCGCCTCTTTCAAGGCTTCGTTGAACTGGTTGCGAAACTCGTTGGCTGTCGCGCGCATGCGCGCCGTCGCCTTACCGAAGGCTCTAAGCATCTTCGGCAAATCCTTGGGGCCGACGACAACGATCATCACGATCGCAATGACCAGCAATTCAGACCAACCGACATCGAGCATTTTATACCCCGCGCAATGCGCGCGTGTCCCGTCTTTCGGCGGAAAACCGCACTTTTACAGATGACAAACATGCTGCGTATCCATCGCGATACGCAGCATTCTTGATCCGATAGATCAGGACTTGGTGGTTTTCTTGACGGTGTTGACGGTTTCTTCCGCCTTGGCGTCGATCGTGCGACCGTCATCCCCAGCGTCCTTGGCAGCGTCTTCGTCGTTCATGCCCTGCTTGAAGTTCTTGATGCCCTTGGCAACATCGCCCATCAGCTCGGGAATCTTGCCGCGGCCAAAAAGAAGCAGCACAACCGCCAGAACGATCAGCCAGTGCCAGATGGAAAAGCTACCCATTTCATTCCTCTCATCGCTGCTTAAACGCAGCCTGTTCCTGCAATCTCGATAGTGATTTAAGCGCTTTCAAGCAATCTTTCAAACGGAAGTATAGCTGTGAAGGCAGATGTGACGATTTTATTCGTCGCATGTGTCCTCTTTATGTGCAGCGAATTGTGAATCATGACGAGATTGGGCCTATTTCACCCTTTAGGAGCCAGCAGGCCGAGGCCTTCAAGATCGATATCCTCGAGCGGCTCTTCTTCGTCGGTTAGCTCATCCGGATCGATATTCGGCACCGGAACAGCAAAGCTTGAAGGCATGCGGGCGGAAAGAAGCCCTGCCCCGCGCAATTCTTCCAGACCCGGAAGATCGCGGATTTCCGGCAACCCGAAGTGGTCGAGAAACGATTCCGTCGTGCCATAGGTGACCGGACGGCCCGGCGTGCGGCGACGCCCGCGCAGCTTGATCCAGCCGGTTTCCATCAACACGTCCAGCGTGCCTTTCGACGTTTCGACACCGCGAATATCTTCGAGTTCAGCGCGCGTGACCGGCTGGTGATACGCAATGATCGCCAGCACTTCCATTGCAGCTCGCGACAGTTTGCGCTGCTGCACCGCCTCACGGCTCATCAGGAAAGCGAGATCGGGCGCGGTACGGAACACCCAGGCCGCACCGACCTGCACCAGATGCACCCCACGCGACTCATAGACTTTCTGGAGATGCTGCAAGATCGGAGCAAGCTCGGCTCTTGGCGGCAGGCGTTCCTGAAGGGCGCGCTCCGACACTGGTTCGGCGGAAGCAAAAATGATCGCCTCGACGATGCGCGCCAGATCGGCCAGTCCATTTGCCGGAAGCTGTGCTTCCTCAAATTCATCATCCATCTCGAATTCCGCCAGCGGGCGTTCGGCCTCAGACATCCTCGTCCTCGTCAAATTCGCTTAAACCGGGCTTGGCCCGCATATAAATCGGCTCGAACGGCGCATTCTGGCGAACTTCAAGCTTGCCTTCACGCACCAGTTCCAGACTGGCGGCAAAGGAGCTTGCGAGCGCCGACGCCCTTTCCTGCGGCGACAGCGCATAGTCGATGAGAAAACGGTCGAGCGAAATCCAGTCGCCGATATCGCCACCCATCAGGCGCACCAATGCGACACGGGCTTCTTTCAACGACCAGACGGCACGTTTGGTAATCTGCACATTCGTCACGGCTTGCCGCTGCCTTTGGGAAGCGTAAGCCGTCAGAAGATCGTATAGCGAGGCAGAAAACTGGCTGGCGCGATCGACCATCACCACTTCCGGCATGCCGCGCGCGAAGACATCGCGCCCCAGCCGGCTGCGATTGACCAAAGCGGCTGCGGCATCGCGCATTGCCTCCAGCCGTTTCAGACGAAATTGCAAGGATGCCGCAAGTTCTTCGCCGGTCTCGCCATCATCCCCTTGCTGCTTTGGAATCAGCAGCTTGGATTTCAGATAAGCGAGCCACGCCGCCATCACGAGATAATCGGCGGCCAGCTCCAGCCGGAACGCCCGGGCCTGCTCCACGAATTCGAGATATTGCTCGGCCAGCGCCAGAACGGAAATACGCGCCAGATCAACACGCTGGTTGCGCGCCAGATGCAGCAGAAGATCGAGCGGACCTTCAAAGCCCTGCACGTCGATCAGCAAGGACGGCTCGCTTTGAGCCCGTTCGGCATCGCTTTGCCACAGCGAATCCATCGGCACGAGCGTACCGTCTTTTCCGTCCGTGTTCGTTCCTGATGCCGCCAAACCGCTAGCCTCTCGATGCGCAGTCGTCACTCACGCTGCCCGGACAAGCCGGGCAACGCATCTTTGCAGTTTACCAAGTTTTAACGATTACGCTATCGCTTCGAATATACCATTGAATTCTGCGCGCAGTTCATCTTCATCCGAAAGGTCCGGATCACCGGCGTAGACTTCGGCCAGATCAGCGCGACGCTTCGACTTGCCTTCAAGGACCGGCACGCGGGCGGCGACCTGAACCAGTTCCTCCATCACGCCTGCGCAATAAAGCACGATATCGCAGCCTGCTCCGGTGATGCCCCCAGCGATATCGCCGAGTTCGCCGGAGAGCGCTTTCATCGAAATATCGTCGCTCATGATGAGGCCATCGAACTCAATCACCTGACGGATGATCGTGTTGATCACGGTCGGCGACAGGGTGGACGGACGCTGCGGATCGAGCGCGTCGAATACGACATGCGCCGTCATCGCCATCGGTAGATCATTCAACGCCTTGAACGGCACGAAATCATGCGCCAGCAATTCGCTCAATGGCGCGTTCACCCGGGCCAGTTCCTTATGCGTATCCGCAAAGGCGCGGCCATGGCCCGGCATATGCTTCATGACCGGCAATACGCCGCCCGCCAGCAAGCCCTCGGCAGCGGCACGGCCCAATTCAGCCACCGCATGCGGATTCTTGGAATAAGCGCGGGCGCCGATCACATCATTTGCGCCCTCGACGGGGACATCGAGCACCGGCAGGCAGTCGGAGGTGACGCCAACCTTCAAAAGATCGAAGGCGTGCAGACGCGCATGCAGCCATGCGGCGCGCAGGCCCGCTTCGCGGTCACGCGTATAGATCGCTCCAATCTCTCCAGCAGAGGGATAGTTCTGCACAAGCGGCGGACGCAGGCGCTGCACGCGCCCGCCTTCCTGATCTATGAAAACCGGAGTCTGATCGCGCCCCGTCACCTCGCGCATATGCGCGGTCAGTTCGGCAACCTGTTCAAGACTTTCGACATTGCGCGCGAACAAGATAAAGCCCCAAGGCCTCTCATCGCGGAAAAAGGCAACTTCATCCGGTGTAAGTTTTGTCCCCGAAACACCGGCAATCCAGGCCTTGCACTGTTTCATGCGAATATCCCTCGTCTTTTCCGCAAATTAGAAATTTGTTCTAACGAAAATTCCATGCACTTGATAGTGCATATGAAAAGGGCGGCCTCAAGCCGCCCTGTTCCTGTCTATTGCCGTGGCTTACCGCGTTACAAGGCAGCTGCCCCCAGCCGACTTCAACCGTCCGCAGAGCGCGTTGGCATCGTCACGCGAACCCGCCTGAACGCGGACACGGTAGTAGGTGCCCTTGCCCGGAATGTCGGCGCGCTTGATATCCACGCCGCGTCCGCCGATCACATTGGCGTATTTCTGCGCCATGTTGGAATAGGACTTCTGCGCCAGTTCGGCAGAAGGCTGTGATGCGATCTGGATGAAATATCCACCGGCACCGGCTGCCGATGCAACCTGCTGATTGGCCGCCGGAGCAGCAGCGGCAGGCGCTTGTGTCTGCGTGCGCTGCGGAACATTGCCCACGATATTGACCGGCTGTTCAGCCGGGCGCGACGGGACAACCGGAGCGCGAGCTGGAAGGCGCGGCGTTTCTGCAACCGGCGCCTGAGCAACAGGGGCTGGCGCGGCGGGCTGCGGGGCCTGCTGCGGCGCAGGTGCCGAAGATTCCGGCACGGAGTTGCCCGAAGCAATTGCCGCGATTTCGTCACCACCCACCGGAGCGGAAGGCTGTTCCGAAGGCTGGGGGGTGTTGTTGGCCGTCTGCGGTGCGGGCGATTCCGGCTGCATGATCGTACCATCCGGGCGAACGATCATCGTTTCAACTTCGCGCGGCTGGATCAAAGGCGCATTTTCCTGCGCGTTCTGATTACCGGTATTGGCCTGACTGTTTTCAGCCGACGAATCCGGCGTATCGGTCATGGCTTCATTGTCGTCCGTGCCGGAAATATCAACCGGCTCCTCGCCTGAGGTGATCAGCGATTTCTGTTCCGGATTGTTCGGCAAGGTGCCTGCCACACGGTCATAGACCGCCTTGTCCTGGTTCGGCACCGTTGCGCCACCTGGGTTTTCCGGCTGCATCTTGATCGGCTGCGTGTCGGCACGAATGACGACCGGCTCTTCCGAGCCGCCGCCCATGAAGTGATATCCGATACCGCCGAGCAACACGACTGCACCGGCAACACTTGCCAGAATCAGGCCGCGACGACCGCGTACCGGACGGTTGCGATAGGCTTCCGACGCCTTGCCAAGATCGTCTTCCGGCTGCATGGCGGCACGCGCGCCATAGTCACCACCTTCAACGGTCTGTGCGCCCTGAGCAGCCCAGTGATTGTAGAAATCATCCTCGCTGCCAGCTTGCTCACCTGCATTATACTGGCCGGTCTGGCGTGGCTGCGGGCGACCATAGGAGCTTGCGGCAGATGCAGCAACGGCAGCACCAAGTCCCGCCGCCGCAGCACCTGCGGCAACACCGGCGTTCGGCAGATAGCTGGATGCGCTTTCGCGGAAAATATCCTCAAAGGC
>PJUK01000254.1_pt1 | contig 24418 bp, 19 predicted proteins | sample 1512211 | NCBI WGS metagenome assembly PJUK01 (sample SAMN08177668, study PRJNA422409) | Feces metagenome, whole genome shotgun sequencing project.
CCACACCTTTACCTTTATAGACACGACCCGATGTTGGCTCTAATACACGCCCATCTATATAAGAATCTGGTTTATTTGGGTCTTCTCTAAAACCCGACAAAATTTCCAATCCTAGAATCGGTTTATTGGTATTCGGTGCCGCACATTTGGTACAGTTTGTTAATGCAATTCCATGCGAATTGGGATAACGATAAATAATCTTTCCATGATAACGACCGTCATTGCCTTTACGGATTTCGACAATAGAAAGTTGCTCACCGGTGCGTTCTTCGATACTTTTCCAATAACCTTCAATTGAAGCTGAAAATGATGCTGCGCTCGCGCAAGCAAATGTGAGTCCCATGATTCCTTTCATGAGCATACGATTTAGCATATTCACCCCGTCTAAAAAACAACCTATCCAAAGAGATAGGTTTAAAGCACGAAAATTATCACAATTTTCATAAAGTTACACTGTACGCCAGAGTTCATTTGTATAAGAAATAACGGATTTTATGCATTAATTTCATAAGAGAATGAGTACTCTTTAGGCAAATAAAAAAGCCCAAAGCAGTCGTTTAGGCTTTCTTAAAAATCAGGCTCGGTTATGGATTTTCACTATCGGTACGCAGCCAGACTTGTGTCCGTCCCAATGCAGAAACCCCCATATACCCACGCATACGTAAACGCTTACCATCAGCACTGAGTTGGGCTTTGCCTTTATAAACATTACCGCTTTTCGGTTCTAATACCCGTCCATCGATATATTGATTCGGGTTTTTCGGATCTTCTTTCAATCCCCAAGCAATTTGCAGCCCTAAAATAGGTTTGTTTTTGAATGGTTCAGGACATTTCACACAATGTGTCAAAACCGTACCGCCAGGCACCGGATAGCGGTATACAATTGTGCCCGTATAGGTATTATCTGCTTTTTTCCTGATTTCAACGATTGAAAGTTGCTCACCCGTGCGGTCATCAATACTTTTCCAGAAACCTTCTGGTGTTGCGGCAAAGCTCATGCTGACGAATACTGCCAAGCAACTCCCCATGAGTCCTTTCATGAGTGTATTTTTTTGCATAATAATCTCCGTAATGCAAAATAGATCCATCTATAACTTCATTTTTATGCCATCGTTTACACAGAGTCAACACAACACATGACTATTTAATCCATTAAAATAAAAGAAAATTTTAATCAATTCACACATTCTTGAATTAGTGATGCCAGATTGGCACAGCGTGTAAAATTTCACCCCATCGTTTAGAACGCCATAAAGGTATAAAGCATTTAACTTTGGCTTTATATCTCTGGTTGAATTCAGTCATTACGACACTATCCAGTAACGACATGCTGATATGAATAACAGAGCTTAACTGTCTATAAACTTTGCATCACTCTGTCTACAGAGTATGTATAATTCCCTTTTAAATGGTCATAGGTTTAACATCAATGGATTTACAGATTCTACAAAAACAGTTAGATGAAAGTAGCCATTGCCCTCTGTGCCAAGCCTCAATGTACTGGGTCGAAGCTGAACAATACGCACAAGAATTTCAGTTTCATGAATGTAGCCATTGCCAGCATCGGGTGTTTAAAAGCGATAGTAAACTCAATTGTCATTGTGCCCAATGTACCGCTAGCCGTAAGAAACAGACCCAACAAACCATTTTACAAGAACAACGTAAACATAAAGTCAAAGATGAAGTGGTCTATGGTCTTAATCAGCTCAGTTTTTTGCATAAACTATTTTTGCTGAGTGTGCTCGATGGTTACGCGCGTGAAGACGTACAGCATGATGAACTGATTCATTGGCAAAACATTAAATATCATGATTTTACTCCCAATTATCTGTTTCAGCACCAGCTTGTTCAGGAACTGCTGAAATCTGGGATATTGAAATCGCAAGATAGTCATATCGAAACCGAACATTTTTATCTGAATATCCGGCTGGATGGCTACGCGGACCCAAGTCTGTTCAGCATTGCTCAACAATTACGGCAATGGTTTTATGAAAACCTGAGCTTGGGTATTCCCTTTAAAAGCACAGATGAAGTCAAAGATGTGCTGTACTTGGTGCTCTACCAAGAGATTGTACAATTCATGCAGTTCTCTTGCCGCACCTGGGGTATTCAAATTGCGGGGAACCGCCCTTTTCAGGCATTCTGTTATCGCTTGATGGAAGGACTTGCAGTCGGGCAGATTTTCTATCTGATCCAGACAGCGCTGGAATATCTACACAAACAAAAAGCCTTACAGCCGAGAAATGACAAGTTTATCAATACCAATTTGCTGAAAAAGACGCTGGAACAATATCGTGAACGTGCTTTGACTGAACGTTGGGAAACCACCACCTTGCCACGCCCTTACACCATTCCATTCAGTAAAATGAGTGAAATATTATTGTTTAAATTTCTGGGTTATGACGAAAGTGTTTTTATCCAGCCAGTCTGGAAATCTTGGCGAAAAATCGAGCCCCGATTAAATTTTTATTCGGTTAAGCGTTGCATGTATTGTGGTTCCGATGATCTGATCGTAGATTATGATGCGCAGGATTATGTCTCATTGATCTGCCGTAAATGTAAGCATCAAGATCACTATTTCACCCATTAACGCCCTGTTTAAAGCTGCTATAAAGGATATGTCATGTCACAAAAACAACAACTGATTGATCAAGTCATTGAAGCCTGGCGTGCGTTACAACAACAGGCTCCTTTAGTACAATGTATGACCAACAGCGTTGCCAATAATTATGTTGCCAACATTTTGCTGGCTGCAGGTGCTTCGCCTGCCATGATTGATAATCCTTTTGAAGCTGAAGATTTCACCAGAATCAGTGCAGCACTCAGTCTAAACGTCGGTACACCCACCACTGAGCAAACCCAAGCCATGTTAATTTCGGCGAAAACAGCACAGCAGCATCAGGTGCCTTGGGTACTTGATCCGGTAGGTTATGGCGCAGTTTTGAAATGGCGTAGCGAAACCGTTGATCAGCTTCTGCAATTCCACCCCAGTATTATTCGTGGCAATGCTTCTGAAATCAGTACATTAGCAGGCAACCAGATTCAGTCTAAAGGTGTAGACAGTACCTTAAACAGTCAGGATGTATATGTACAGGCAAAAAGCTTATTGCAACATACCCAGTGTGTGGCGATCTCTGGTGAGTCTGATTTCATCATATCCAAGCAGCTCAATGCAGTTATTCAGGTCAATGGTGGTTGTCATTTACAGCCTAAAATTACTGCTACTGGCTGTGCCTTAGGTGCTTTAACCGCAGCCTACCATGCAGTTGCTCCAGCTACGATTGCGGCACTGGCTGCACATATTCATTTTGCTATCGCTGGGAAACTGGCCTTTGAGCATGCGCAGACTGTCGGTAGTTTTAATATCACATTTTTGGACTATGTTCATATGCTTGATGATAATTTAATTCAGCAATATGTTGATATTGAGGTTATTTGATGCAACAAATGGACGAGATAAAACGCACTGAAGAGTGCGTTTTTTTTATAGGCACAGATTATTTTTCAGTATCCCATACTCTAAGGCTTTCCCGATCTGTTTTAGAATGCGATGGTAATATCTCACCTTGAGTAAAATAGAGTCTCGTATCTGGTTTTGCAGGAGAAGACCAATAACCTGCTTTCTTTACTTTTTCTCCACCCTTTTGAGATATTCTTTCTTCATTAAATACCGGACTGCTGCCACCATTCTCAACTACTTTTCCACCAGTATCCATGTCGTTTCTACTTCTTCTGAATTTTCAATTGTATCTGGTGTCATAAAAAGGTCAGGATTCGTTTTAAAACACTGAACCGCTGGAGCTAATTTCCAGTCTTCAGGATGCTTGGCTGACATTTTTGTTTCATGTATCAGAAACTTACATGCTGAATATGGTTCAGTAGATCGATAAAAACCTGTCACCATAATTGGTTCATCAGTTTTTACACTTATATTAGGATTTAAATAATATTTAGGTAATATTGGAGGATACTCTATACCCACATCTCTTTTATATAAATCATTTTTTAATAGATCTTTATAGTCCCATTGCGAGTCATAGTAATCACTTGCAATAAAGGTATTATTTGCTTTTATAAAAACAATATCTTGTTTAACCTTATACTCAGCAACTGCACCTTTCTCTACTTGATCCATCCAGTCATAGGGATAATCCCTACCTTGAGCAATCAAATCATTTTTTATACTACTCATTCTTCTTAATATTGGTAAAAAACCATGTTGTAAATCTTCAAGACCATCTATCAAATGATGTAATGTACTCTTAAAATTTGGTAGTACGATGGTTCTCCACACATAGTCGGCTTGATGAGATGGATGTTGGGCACGATGATCGGGTGCTAAATGAGCACTATATTTGTCTAATAATCCCTCAGCATATTGAATCAGCTCCTCCCATAACTTTACCGTTTCATAGTAATAATCATACGAAAGAAATTGTTCCAATAAATAAATTTCTTTTGGAAATAGCTCTAGTTTATTTAAATCAATCATTTAAATTATATAAATCTCAAAATTTTAAATGCCCCGAAGGGCATATTAGTTATTCTTCACCATCAAAGATCCAATATTCCTCACCCCAGTCTTTATTATATTTCGGAATTAAAGTTCCTTTAGTAAAATACAACCGCTTCTCCTTTTGGCTAGATAAAATCCAATAACCTGTTCTTGGGCATAGCTCGCCACCTATAACTTTTAAATCAGGTGTAGCAAAAATATCTACATCCTCAACCCCAATATCTTCAAACTCTCCACCAACCAATTCAACAAAGTACCAACTACAGTCAAAGCCAGTAAATGCATTTCTTGCAATCAACTCTGGGGCTAATCTTAATTGGGTGTCATAATCAAACTTTACATAACCAAAATCGTCATCTATTTTCTTCTTTTTAATATTTTCAATTGCGAATGTTCTTAGTTCTTCAGATGGCGTCCATGCTGTATATTCATTAAACTTAGAAAATAACTGCTTACCTAAAGCATTTAATGTTTCACATTCTTCCAATTGCCCACCCTCAAAACCACTTTCATCACGGTAAGTCCAAGCAAATTGTGGTGTACCCAATTGATCGCCTACAGGGATATAAACGCCCGTCCTATAAATAGATTCCTCACTATTTATACGTATATCTGTATGAACTCTAAGCTTTGGGACTTTATGATCAAAAATTCCAAGCTCTTTAATCACTTCAAATAAACTATATAAAGTCCATGATCTTGGAGGCTTAACACAAGAATCGTAATAACTACATAATCTATATAATTCATCAAAGCGCATTTTAAAATCAGTTTCTTCTTCTTCTGACATCCAGTTGGGTCGAAACTCGCCTAACATACGTGCTGTATTATATGCAGGTGTCCGGCCATATTTTTCCTGTTTAGTCTGCTCTATAATCCTGATCAAACTTAATCTGAAATCGAATAAAGATGGGTAAGCATAGGTGCTCCAATTGGCTGATGTATCCCCCATTCCCCAACCTTCTTGCAATAGAACGCGATCCCGATATTGTTGATCAGCGAGATCAATTACTCCACCAGTATATTGAATCAAATCATCCAATTTGGTCAGTAACATTTCCAAATAAGGCCGTGAAGTAAAATAATAGATGAGGGCAACTGATTGCTTTTGAAAACGAGTCAATTTAGAACAGCTTCTTAGCATAAGTTAGTCATCACTATCAAACGGCCAATACACTTCACCCCAGTCAAATTTGATCTCAGGTAAGATTTCAACTTCATCAAAACTTTATCCTTATTTTGAGAATCTAACCTTGAATACATAAATTATTTCTTATTCGTCACTTCTAAATACCAAATCGTTTCTCCCCAACTATTATTTTCAACCTCAGGAAATACCTCTCCCTGTTCAAAATAACGGGATTGCAATTGATTTGCAGGACTCCACCAATTACCTGTCCGTTGACAAGTCTGACCAGCAAAACCTTTTAAGCTTTCAGCTTGAATTGTCTCAGATGAACCACCTTCATCTGCAATCCGTCTCACCAGTAACCACGTTGTACTTTCTTCTCTAGCATATTGCAAACCACTACGACTTAATCCCACCAGAGCTTCAATAGCATCGTGCCCTTTAAGCAACAGCTGTGCACTTGCCTCAGGTATTTCAGGAATGTAAATACCATTCTGTGGTACTGTTTTTCCTGTCTCTACTTTAATATCAGCACTTAAATGATAAATAGGTAAAGAAAGTGGTAAATTTAATTCACCAAAACAATCCGTGTCATAATTTTCTGTTAGAAAGGTTATAGGCCAACTGCTAAAAACTGTTGCTTTAATATTAGATGCTAATAATCTTGCTTTGCTTTGCCACTGATCAAATAATGTAAAGTTATTTTCATCCATCCAATCTGGCAAATAATCAGTAGTCTGAGCATTAAAATCACTTTGCACATTTCCTGCAAATTGTAGTGCGGATAAATCACCCTCTAATAAACGCTTATAGCCATAATTTAATGCTTCTAGAGTTGATCTAAAGTTAGGTAATACTCGCTCCCCCCAAACTACATCAGGTTGTTGTGAAATATGTCGGTTTCGATAATCATAGGGTAAATCCTGCATAAATAGCTCAAGTGCATTTTCTGCTGCATCCAACATATTTTTATAAGCATCTACCAATTCTTTAAAATATTCAGTCGAACTATAGCGTTCAAGTAAGTAAATTTCCTGCGGACGAATTTCAAATTGCAACATTACTTTTTATCTCCATACCAGTTCTGTTCTAAACGGGGAACACCCACCATGCTGGTTTTAGCTTCACCAATCAAACCACTGTCATAGCCCCAAGGGGTTGCTTCACGTTTACTTATATTTGCATGTACTAAATCCTTAGGATCAAGAACAATCTGTATACCACCACCTTCAAGTACAAATATCTCACCTTTACTATTTACTTTCTCAACTTTGCCAGCACTACTTTTAAAAGTTTGGCTCGCCGCTGGCCCCTCCCATACCTTTAAGCCACCTTTAGGAACTCTATATTTAACCATTTCGCCATTATGATTCCATGAAGCAAATACCGCAAAATAGCGTCGCCAATCCGCTTTACTCTTAAGTTTCTTATATTCAGATTCTCGCATCCAACAGATACTATTATCATAACTGCTCGGATCAAGGACACGATATAAAATCGTGCCCTCAGGAAGGTCTATAGGTTCCAGATCATGAAATGTATCAAATTTACCTTTTAAAGGATAACTATTAGAACTATTAGAAATATCAGGATAGCCATCTAGAATTCTTGGTGATTTTTTTAAAGCTGCATATTTTTCTTTCGCTGCAACATCAACCCAATTCGGTTTATTGTTTAACACACTTTTTAACTCGGTATCTGTTCCTACTTTCTTAAAATTATGAATATTCTTAACATTAGTCGTCGCTTTAAAAGCCTGATCACTCTCTTTCTCGATTCTAACCGCCAATCTTTCCAAAAAGTCTTGCACAGGTTTTAAAAATTCACCAAGTTTTTGATTCGCCAAGTTACGGACATCAATCACGGTTTGCAACATTTGTCGTGCTTTTGCACCAATCGCCTTACTTGCGTATTTATCAATAAATTTAACCGTATCTCTTAAATATCCTACAAGTTTATCAAACACGCCCAACAAAGCCTGCTTGGTCAACATGCCTTTAACTTCTCGAATTTTGCTCGCTGTTGCTTTATAAATATTGGTAATCTTTGCGTTTTTAATGGCCTTTTTTACCGCAGGGCGTGCAAGAAATTTATTTAACTCTGTAATTCCACTTTCAATCGCAGGTTCAGCAAACTTATATATATTTCCACCCGTAAACTTTAAACCTTTGGTTGCAGGCTTAAGCATAAAGCGTCTAATAGGAGCCAAAATAACTTTGAAAACCCCTTTAAATAATGAACCCAATACTGGAAATAAGCCAATCAGTGTTAGAATCAGTCCAATCCATGCCCACGGATTATTACTGTCTTCTTTAATCTTTGTCGCATTCGCACAAATATCCCGAACATCACAAATCTGATCTACAAAAGGGATCATTGAAATCACTGTACCAGTGACAATTTGTGCAGTTGTTTGATCCTCTGCAAAGTCTCCTTGTAATACAACCCAAAGCCACTCTGCGATATCCGCTGCAGTTTCTTTCCCTTTCTTGATTGCATCATTTACTGGGGCTGTGAACCACGCTAGAGCATTGGTTAGCTCTTTCTTAGATGGTAAAAAATCTGGCATTAAAATTGCCCCTTATTCTTATCAATCTTGTCTAATTCTGCCATGACTGTATCAAACTGATCCCAAGGCTTATCTTCTTCCATTTTAGGTTGCTCATACTCAACTCTAATTGCTTTCTCTGGAACATTGTCATGATGAGCTTTACCATGCTCATCTAACCTTCCTTCAATAACCTGATTATTTTCAAAAAAGATTTTATAACCCAAATTTGCAAATGGTTGGCGATCTACATCTAGATGTTCTAAAGCAATCCAATTTTTATTATCAAATTTAGGCAAAGCTGGTAATTGTGCACTCACTTGTGCCCCACCCATAAACAAATGCTGCCCCGCCTTCACCTCAAACTTGCCACTTGTGGTCGGAAAAATCCCTGAGCCATTGAGCTTGATTTGAGAACCACCCGCTGTAATTACAATTTCTTTTGGACTGGTGATTTCTATACGATCTTCGGTCGAGATAATCTGGATGCCTTGCTTGGCCAGTAAATCCATACCATCCGATTGGGCATGCGCTTCAAATTTACCTTGGGCAGCCACCTGCTTGATCCCGTTCTGTGCCGCAAACAGACTAATTCGATTTTGCGCATGCGTAATCAGATTCTTTTGCGTACTCAGGTTAATGCTATCGCCCGCCAGCTGATTAATCTGTCCATCCGCAGAAACATGAATATCTTCATTGGTACTCAGGCCAATCCCCGCTGGTGAGCTCAATAACAGTAAAGCTTTATTAAATCTGGCAATTTTTGCTTCAATCTGTTCAGCAAATGCTTTCAATTGTTCAACCGATTCAATTTCGTCGGTCTGTTGGTTCTTGGCAACTTCGCTTAATGCTTTGACATTACTTTGATTACCTTCAAGCTGCTGTTTGGCTGGCTGCGCATCCAGATGCTCGCCTTGGGCCTGATCCTGTTTCTGCGTACTCAGCAACAAACCTTGCCCTGCACGCACAGCCCCCCATTGGTCTGTACGCAGCTCAAAACCTTCACCTCGGTCTTCACTTTCAGCCTTGTCCTTTGGATGGCTGAGTTTACCGAGATTCAGTTGGCTGGCAGCATGACTGCTTTGTAGTTGTGCACTGATCTGGCCTGTGGTGTCATCAAAGCGTAACTGGTTAAAGCCTTCGCCTTGAACTTCTTTGGATTTTATCCCGGCTAGTTTCTTGGTATCCGGCAGCTTGCCGGCATTATCAAACTTGGTTGGGCTACGCTGTGCTTCATGAATTCGCCCCACCACATAGGGACGATCAATATTGCCGTCAAAGAAGTTGATCACCACAATCTCACCGATACGTGGCAAGAAACGTGCACCATAACCTTCACCTGCCCACGGCGTCAGCACATCGATCCAGGCTGAATCGGTGTCGTTGTCATTGGCACCTGCACCCCCATCGTGGCTATGGTCCTCTGTACGGGTAAACAGGAAGCGGACTTTAATGCGTCCCCATTCATCCACATGGATCTCATCACCACTCGGTCCCACCACGCGAGCGCGTTGTGGATGGACTGCTGGTCGATGCTGCAAAGGGTTGTATTCTGGCACCAATGCCATATTACGGCGTTGTAGCGTCAGCTGATTCGCCTGGCGTTCGTCGGCCTGTGCTGCACTCAAGTCTTTTAATGGCCAATGACTGTGCTGAAGTAAGGCATGAACCTGATCTGTCAGGTCCTTGGGTAAATTATTCTGGTTATAAAAGCGTTTTGAGGTAATTAAAAATTCTTTGTCTGCGCCCTGATGCTGATCAATTTCAGGATGTTCATTCAATTCAAACCAGTAACCGACCTGTGCATCCCGAACTGTCGAATTTGCAACAAACTGCTTGGCCTGAGCATCGTAGTATTGCCCTAAATTCTGATTCAGTTTTTCGATTTGGGCATTACCTGCTTTGGTGGTGCCATCTTCACCATTCAGGTCCTGAATCCAGGCCGGTGAAAAATGCCATGCCTGTTCCAGCGCCAGTTGCTGGTTATCATGCTGGTCACTATGTTGATGTTTACTCTGAACACTACCCGCACCTTCTTCCTGTTCCAAAGCATCGGCTTGCCAACGTTGTACATGTACCGCGCCAGGTTGTAATGTACGCTGGGCGACGAATGCCGTGATACTGTCCTGTGTTTCCGTAGCGCTACTGCGATGAAAACGGATATGACGACGTTCTAAAGCGTTATATTGAGTGTTGTCATCAATCAGTCTGAGTTTCTGGGCCTGAATCTGCTCACTTGAGCTGGCAACTTTTAACTGGGCTTCATCAATCAGCCAGTTAATCCCTTCACTCCGCATCAAACGGGTCAGAAAATCATAATCGCTTTCATTGCTCTGCATAATAAAAGGACGGACATCATAGTCTTTGCTGAGTCCACTGATATCCAATGTCAAACTGGCTGCAAATAACGGACTTTTAGACTGCCATTCCTTAAAGATGATCTGGATGACATCTGGAACTGATTTGGCCATAAACACACGGCTATTACGTCGATGCTTCCATAAAGCTGTCGGGTCTTGTACGCCGAGTTTATATAGGGTGAGCGAACCATCGCTCGCCCCAACATCAGCCTGGGTCACGATACCGGTGATACGGGTCAGTTCAGCGCGATCAGTGACAATATCAATGGCAACCTGACTGCCAATAAAACTTTTTAATGGAATGACGGCACTAGTCGAAAGACAGACCAGTTGAAGCTCAATACCCTGATTGAGCTGATGAGTGCCTTCTACATATTGTAAGAATACTTGATCATTTAAAGATGAGTTGGAGAACTGAGCATGGATCACACGTTTTTGCGCGCTCAGCCCTAAATTCTCTAAAGCTTGAAAGATATTTTTCAGCATCTTTTTATAGATTATTTAATAAAATTTCGCGCATTTTATAAACAGCATACATACTTGTCTATATTTTTAATGTTACGCACTTACCAGCTTTTCTGCACATGAACAAAATCATCTGAGAAAATAAAAACATAGCTCACTGTACGGATAAGTCTAAAAATCAGGAATTTTTATCCAAAAACGAATCAACTTCACCTCTGCACTCAAGTGCAGTTGATTCAGATAAAATTAAATGCTTGCCTTAAAATAATATTCGCTTGGCATATCAATTACTTCCACACATAGCTGTAGCGGTAATTGATTCTCTACTGGCAGATAGGCTTTTTGTTCCAGTATCGCCAATAAGACGCTGCCTAAATCCTGCTTTTGTGCCGCCGTTCTACCGCTGAGCAAATACAGCTTTAAATGGATATAGGCATCTTGCGTTTCACCCATTCCAATCAGGAACACCTCATCTTTAAAAATACGCGACTTTACATCATTCGGACTAAACAAATGGGTTGCAATCAATGCCGAATTGACACTACTAAGTAATGTATGCTGATCCAGTTCAGTCAGATTGGCTGAATAATTGGCAACGAGATGAGGCATGTTTGATTTGTCCTATTCAATAAACAGTAAAGCCAGACGAACCTGATCATAGGCCATACGCGGGCTGGTGGCTTCCACGATGGGACGCAACTTGATTGCACCATCATCGGTAAAATGTTCCGGATTTTTACGCTTATGCAAGCGTTTATAAATCTTGCGCACTTCTTCAACCACTTCATCACCAGGGTTGGCCACCGAAATATCCAGCCCCTGCTCCTTATGCAGTCGCGCCAGATGATTGATAATGGTGGCAGGTGTTAAACCACGCTCATGCGCAATATCTTCAATTTCATAACCGCCTTCGAATAAAGCACGGGTTTCATCTAAGGTCGCTGCAGCGTAGTTCTGTTTGCCGCCTTTGGCAATTTTCTTCTCATTGCGTGCGATTTCAGTCGCGTTCAGCGTACCGCCACAATGACGAATAAAGGCATTGTGCTGGGTCGTGAGATCAATATTTTCAAAGTTGGCTTCCGCTTCGGCAGACAGTTCCTGAAAACGGCGATCGGCTTTAATGGCCAGACTATCCAGTTCCAATGCCTGCTCATTAAAGCCCAATAATTTCAATCCTGTCAGTGACTTCAAACGGGATAAAGCCACATAGCCCTGACCTTTCTCAAAGGTATGGCTTAAATTGATTTCTGCCGCTTCCAGTGTCATGCCTTGGCTTTTATGAATAGTAATGGCCCAAGCCAGACGTAAAGGAATCTGCTGATAACTGGCAATCACCTTACCTGCTTCATTTTCGATTGACCATGTTTCTGGCTCAACCAGAAAAGTAGTGCCATCGGTCAGTTTGACTTTCGGCAAAATACCTTGCTTATCATCTTCTTCAAAGCCAATGACTTCGCCCAAGCTGCCATTGATATAACCCATATCGAAGTTATTTTTGACAAACATCACTTTGGCATGTTTTTTAAGGGTCAATTCTTCTGGCGCACGGACTGAAGATTTCAGGGTTTCAATTAACTTTTCATTACCGTCCAGCACTGCATTAAATTGATGGCTTTCATTGTCAATTTCATTGAGATGCTGATAGTTAATATTATCCACATCCATATTATGCGTGTACAACCGGGTAAAGGTTTCCCCAATATCATGCTGGCGTGACTGATGTAAGGCCGAGATATGATTGTCCTGAATACTTTGCGCCCGAATCGCATTCAAAATCTGGTTAAGAATCTCGTCATCCTGACGATGCTGTTCAGTTAAATAACAGACCCGGAATTTGGCTTCTACCCAGGCATCGGACATAAAACAGAATTTATCACGATTATTTTCATCTTTTCTGCCCACAGGCGGTAACTGGAAGAAATCCCCAGCCACAATCACCTGAATGCCCCCAAAGGCTTCATCACTTTCTTTAAAGTATTTTAAGACCTGATTGACCAGATTTAGCTGCTTGGCATGCAACATGGAAATCTCGTCAATAATCAGGACCTGGGCATTTTCCAAATGCTCTTTTAAATATTTACGCTCTTTCATACGCTTGAGGTCATCATCACTCAAGCTGTCTTTAATCCCGATACCTGCCCAGGTATGAATCGTCATCCCGTTCATATGCGTTGCCGCAATACCGGTCGATGCGGTAATCGCAACCGGAACTTTACGTGCTTTTAAATAATGAATGTACTGATTAAGCGTATAGGTTTTTCCTGCACCAGCTGAACCCGTCAAAAAAACATTTTCCCCAGCTTTAAGTAACTTCAGTGCAGTCTCTTGTTTCATAATTTCTTCAGTCAAAAACAACAGCACATAGCTTAACGATTTTTTGGCAAAAATAAAAATCTAATCCAGTACCAATCTGCGCTCTAACATGAAATGATGATCCGTGACTCAACTGCTGAGATCGTATATTTACGTTGACATCCAGATGTTTTCATTTAAGGTATTTATTAATGAATTCAGACTTGATCTATAAAAATGACGACTTCAAATCTTTATACTTATCAGCCAGATATACTAGGTGAAGATTATCAGCAACTAACCTTAAATTTCGCTGATGATTATGATGGGAAAGTTGTAGCCACGCTGGTACGCAAGAAAGCTGCTCAAACCACAAAAAAAGCAGTTTTATATATTCATGGATTTGCCGATTATTTCTTCCAGAAAGAAATGGCAGAACAGTTTAACCAGCATGGTTATGATTTTTATGCACTGGACCTGAGAAAATATGGTCGTTCCAGACTACCCCATCAGAAATTTTATTATGTACTGGATTTACGCGAATACGATGCCGAAATCAGCAAAGCCCTAGAAATCATTGGACAAGAAAATCATCAACAGGTGGTATTGGCTGGGCATTCGACTGGCGGCCTGATTGCGACACTTTATGCGGCACATTATCCGGATCACCGTCTAATTAAAGCGGTATGGGCCAACAGTCCATTTTATGATTTCTACAAAAGTACCCTCGAGAAAAAAATCGGCATTCCCTTGCTCAGTGAAGTCGGTAAACGACTACCAAAGGCGAAGTTCCCAAGTGGTCTCAATCCATGGTACACCCCAAGCTTACATCAAGATTTCTATGGGGAATGGAATTTCAATTTAGACTGGAAACCTAAAACCATGCCCTTTGTGAATTTAAGTTTTGTGACGGCGATTCATGAAGCGCAAAAAGAAATTCATCAAGGCGTGAGCTTAAGTGTGCCCACCTTGATCATGCACTCACATCAATCCAACAATCCGAGAAAATGGGGTATTGATGCACAGCAAAGTGATGTCATTTTGGATGTCAAAGATATGACACAGAATGCCAAGAAAATGAAAGGTGATGTACAAACTCTAGCAATTCACAATGGTTTACATGACCTTGTGCTTTCAGCCCCACCGGTACGGGAACAAGTCTATCAAGCGCTGTTTGACTGGCTGGCAGAAAAACTTAAATAATCACCATGACCTTGCGATGCTCAGCAGTCACGATAGCGTCTGAGCATCTGCTTTGCAGGATGATCTATAGGTAATAATTCCATCAATCTTTCCACAACGTCAATCGCTTCAGGATTGTATGCCAGATGCTTGAATAAAATATCACTTTCCTGCGCCTGAAAAATCGCATGACTTAACCGCGATTCGATACAATCACGCCATGTACACAAAAATGGACTCTCGGTTTTCGCCAGAAAGATACCGGTATAACATTGTAAAGCGGTATTTAAATAGCCCGCATCCAGTGCTTGTTCCAGTTGCAGAAAATCCGCTTCGACTGGAACGTTCAGTTGATAAGGTCGTGAGCCCAAGGCATTTCCTAATCGCTCTCTCAAATGGGACATCTCCGCCTTTAAAGTTCCGATACTGACTTTGCGTTCCCCATACAGTGCTTGATGCAGGTGATCGAGGCTCATCCCCTGCGGACATAACGCTAATATCGTCATGATTTCAATCTGTCGCGGGGTCAGCAGCAGATTTTTACCATTGAATGAAGCCTGAGGAGCCGAAAAGGTTCTTAAATATAGCGATTGTTGTTGTAACTCTTGTATTGCCATTTGAATAATTGAAGCACATCGCTCAACAGCCAGCACCCCCAGACTATTATGATTTTTCCAGGTCGTTGATAAATCTACCACCCCTAAAATCCGTTTGGAGTGAGGATCAACTACAGGAGCCGCATAACAAACCCAGTCATGTACCGAAGCCATGTAATGTTCATTAGAAAACACGCAACTGGATTGCCGGGTTTTTAGTGACAAAGCCAGCGCATTGGTTCCAACCAGCTCTTCCTGCCACTGTCCTCCTGCAACAAAATGCACCCGTTCTGCTGCATTACGCATTTGCGCACTAGTTGCTGTCCAGATAATGGTGCTTCCCACATCTCCAACCGCCAACACCATCGAAGATTGTTCTGCAATATGCTTCAAGTCTTCTTTGCAATACTCCAATGCCTGCATCAACGAACTTTTACTTTCAGTACTTTGATCTTGTAAAGGCGCAGCATCGCGCTCTTTCGGAATATTGGCTTGCGTGGAACGTTCCCATGAACTCGCAATGCTCTGTCCAAGTTTCTCCGCATGTTTTGGATTTAAAACACTTTGGGTACGACATTGCTCGACCAGCATCCTTTGCTGAAGTAGCTCTTTCTTTGTGAACATTTGTAATTTCCTTGTCCATTCACAGGCAGTTCCAACCTTTTCCCAACCTTGGGCAATTTAATCTTTGTTCAATAACGTACTCGGTACTTTATTCAAATGAACTTACACATAAAGGAATATGTTTATGCGCTATATCGATCCTAATCAACCTGATTCCAAAATACAATTTAAAGCCCAATATGAAAACTTTATTGGTGGAAAATGGATAGCACCAGTCAAAGGAGTGTACTTTGACAATATTTCCCCTGTCGATGGCAAAAGTTTTACACGTATCCCTCGTTCAAGTGCAGAAGATATTGAACTGGCACTTGATGCCGCCCACCAAGCCAAAAAGGAATGGAATAAATCTTCTCCAACTACGCGTTCTAATTTACTGCTAAAAATTGCAGACCGGATGGAAGCTCATCTGGAAATGCTGGCTGTTGCTGAAACCTGGGACAATGGCAAACCAGTCCGCGAAACACTTGCAGCGGATATTCCGTTAGCCATTGATCATTTCCGTTACTTTGCGGGTTGTATTCGTGCACAAGAAGGCGGTATTTCTGAAATAGATGAAGACACCATTGCCTATCATTTTCATGAACCGCTGGGTGTAGTGGGTCAGATCATCCCGTGGAACTTCCCGATCCTCATGGCTGCCTGGAAACTGGCACCTGCTTTAGCAGCAGGCAACTGTGTCGTAATCAAACCTGCTGAGCAAACACCGGTTGGGATTTTATTGGTGGCAGAGTTAATTCAGGATTTACTCCCGCCGGGAGTCCTGAATATCGTCAATGGCTATGGCGCTGAGGTTGGTCAACCCCTTGCAACCAGTCCACGTATTGCCAAAATTGCTTTCACAGGTTCAACTCAGGTCGGGCAACTGATCATGCGTTATGCGACAGAGAACATCATTCCTGTGACGCTCGAGCTCGGCGGAAAATCACCGAATCTGTTCTTTGCTGATGTCATGGATCAGGACGATGACTTTCTCGATAAAACTCTGGAAGGTTTCGCCATGTTTGCCTTGAATCAGGGCGAAGTGTGTACCTGCCCATCCCGTGCCTTGATTCAGGAAAGTATTGCAGATCAGTTTATGGAAAAAGCAATTGAACGGGTAAAACGCATTAAGCTGGGACACCCGCTTGATACAGAAACGATGGTGGGTGCACAAGCTTCACTGGAACAACAACAAAAAATCTTACGCTGTATAGATACAGGCCGACAGGAAGGTGCCGAGGTACTGCTAGGTGGTCATGAACGTAAAGCAGTAGGTAATGGTTACTACATTGAACCGACGATCTTTAAAGGCCATAACAACATGCAAGTCTTTCAGGAAGAGATTTTTGGTCCCGTCTTGTCGGTCACAACCTTTAAAGACTTTGATGAAGCGATCCAGATTGCCAATGACACCATGTACGGTTTAGGTGCTGGTGTTTGGTCACGCTCTACCCATACCGCCTATCGTGCTGGACGTGCAATTGAAGCTGGTCGCGTCTGGACCAACTGCTACCACATCTATCCTGCCCATGCTGCTTTTGGCGGCTATAAAAAATCAGGTGTAGGCCGTGAAAATCATAAAATGATGCTTGATCACTATCAGCAAACCAAAAACTTGCTTGTCAGTTATTCCACAAAAGCAATGGGCTTTTTCTAAGTCCGATATTCAAGGCATCTATAACAAGCCAGCGTAAGTTTCTTTTTAAAAATCTACGCTGGCTTCTAAAATGAAAATTCACTTCACACAGCATTATTGGCAGTTTTTTAGACAAAAAGCATTTTTACAACCGTGATTTCCCTTTTATTGCTATGACAACAGATTAAAACATCGATATTCACAATCAAGATTTGCACAAGGTGTGCAATATCGGCATTGCTTTTGCATCTTGCTGATAAATCGAATACATGGAGTTTTGTATGAACAATCAAGAACACACGTCTACATTGTCAGTATCCCCAAGCTCTTCTGAGGATTATTTTGCACAAAGACAGCTTAAACAAGGCGCTGTAGGCTGGTTATTACTCATTGGTCTGGGCGTGGCCTATGTCATTTCTGGAGATTTTGCCGGCTGGAATTTCGGTATCGCTCAAGGTGGTTGGGGCGGTATGTTTGTCGCCACCACAATTGTCGCCTTTATGTATTTATGCTTATGCCTTTCCATGTCAGAAATGGCAACCATGCTGCCAACTGCGGGTGGTGGTTATAGTTTTGCCCGTACGGCTTTTGGGCCTCTAGGGGGCTATTTAACTGGCACGGCCATTTTGATCGAATATGCAATTGCTCCTGCTGCAATCGCCACCTTTATTGGCGCTTATTGTGAGTCATTATTTGGTATTGGTGGCTGGCAAGTCTATCTGGCCTGTTATCTCATTTTTATGGGTATTCATCTTAAAGGTGCTGGAGAAGCCCTCAAAATTATCTTTGCCATTACACTGGTTGCTGCAATTGCTTTGGCTGTTTTTATTTTTGCCATGTTCCCTCATTTTAGTATGCATAACCTGTTTGATATTCCGGCAGGTCAACAACGCGGTGCCAGTTCGTTTCTACCTTATGGTTATTTAGGAATCTGGGCTGCCGTTCCCTATGCAATCTGGTTTTTCTTGGCCGTTGAAGGTGTTCCTCTTGCGGCCGAAGAAGCCAAAGATCCGGCCAAGTCATTACCTCGCGGGCTAATCGGAGCCATGTTAATTTTAACCGCCTTTGCCATGCTGATTTTATTCTTGGGTGCAGGTGCTGCTGGTGCAAGCGCTTTGCAACATTCTGGTGCACCACTGGTTGATGCTTTAGTGAAAGTCTACGGACAAGGTACATGGCTCGCCAATTTTGTAAACTTTGTAGGACTGGCAGGACTGGTTGCCAGCTTCTTCTCAATTATCTATGCTTATTCGAGACAGATCTTTGCCTTATCCCGTGCAGGATATTTGCCAACCTCACTTTCCCTCACCAATCAGAATAAAGCCCCTTATTTAGCGATTATTATTCCAGGCATTATTGGTTTCTTACTGTCTTTAACCAAAGAAGGTGATTTACTGATTTTAATTGCTGTATTTGGAGCAACCATCTCCTACGTGCTGATGATGCTTTCGCATATTAAATTACGTCTATCCCGTCCACTTATGCACCGCCCCTATAAAACGCCTGGTGGCATTTTTACCTCTAGTATTGCTTTAATTCTTGCTGCTATTGCTGTGATTGCGGGCTTTCTGGTCAACCCAAAAGTCTGGTGTATTGCGGCTACAATCTACGTACTATTTATTGGCTATTTCATGTTCTACAGTCGCCATCATTTAATACAAGGTACACCAGAGGAAGAGTTTGCTCATCTCAAAAGCAATGAACAGGAATAAATCAGCAGATTAAGGAGAATCACATGCGCTATCGTCAAATCGTGGCTCAACAACAATACAATTTTGCCGACTTGAAAACCTTGATGGCTAAAGCCACTCCTTTACGTTCTGGTGATCAGTTGGCGGGTGTGGCAGCCCAAGACGCCACAGAACGCGTTGCTGCACAAATGACACTTGCAGAAGTTCCACTCAAAAACTTTTTACACGAAACAGTTGTGGACTATGAAACAGATGAGATTACCCGACTGATTATGGATGAACATCGGGCAGACCTGTTTGCCCCGATTGCACATTTTACTGTGGGCGATTTTCGTAACTGGTTATTAAGTGAAAATGCAACGACCGAAAAACTGCAACAGCTTGCTGCTGGTTTAACGCCCGAAATGGTAGCCGCTGTCAGTAAAATCATGCGCAATCAGGATCTCATCTATGTCGCAAGCAAATGTGAGGTGATTACTCAATTCCGAAATACCATCGGTTTAAAAGGTCACCTATCCACACGTTTGCAGCCCAACCATCCAACCGATGATGTATTGGGTATTTCTGCCAGTATTTTAGATGGTTTGATGTATGGCAACGGTGATGCCGTGATCGGAATTAATCCAGCAACAGATAATCTGCATAATTTATCTGAATTACTGAAACTGATCGATCATGTCATTCAGGAATATCAGATTCCCACCCAGTCTTGTGTTTTAACCCATATCAGTTCAGGTATTCAACTGGCTGAAAGAAATGTCCCGATTGATCTAATGTTTCAATCCATTGCAGGTACACAAAAAGCCAATGAGGGTTTTGGTATCTCTCTTGCCATGTTGCAAGAAGGTTATGAGGCGACACTTGCGCTAAATCGCGGTACGGTAGGTCACAATGTGATGTATTTTGAAACCGGGCAAGGCAGTGCCCTGTCCAGCAATGCACATCATGGCGTTGATCAGCAGACCATCGAGACGCGAGCCTACGCCGTTGCGCGTAAATATAATCCTTTACTGGTAAATACGGTGGTCGGCTTTATTGGTCCTGAATATCTTTATGATGGTAAACAGATTATTCGTGCAGGCTTAGAAGATCATTTTTGTGGCAAATTACTTGGCGTTCCGATGGGCTGCGATATTTGTTATACCAACCATGCCGATGCTGATCAAAATGATATGGATGTACTTTTAACCCTATTCGGGACAGCAGGCATTAACTTTATTATGGGGATCCCTGGTTCAGATGATGTCATGTTGAATTATCAAACCACTTCCTTCCATGATGCACTTTATCTCAGACAACTGCTTGGACTCAAACCTGCACCTGAATTTTCTCACTGGTTAGAACAACAAGGAATCTTGAGGCAACAGCAGCACCAGATTCATTGGGCAGAGCAAGTCCCCGCTCAATTTTCCAAACTGTTCATGCATTAAGGAAGAGCAAAAATGAAACTTTCAAAAGATATCCAATATCCAGCCCAATCTCATCAAGATCAATGGGAAACATTAAAACAGTTTACCGATGCCCGGATCGCGATTGGACGTGCTGGATGTAGTATACCGACCCGTGCCTTACTCGATTTTCAATTGAGCCATGCGCAAGCCAAAGATGCAGTTTTTCAGTGCTTAAATGTCGAATTACTTTCTGAGCAACTACAGCAACTGGGATTAAATCCAATACATGTAAAAAGTCAGGCTGAGCATAAAGAACTCTACTTAAAACGACCGGATTTGGGGCGTTTGCTTTGTAGCCACTCTATTGAGCAACTTCAGCAAGTAAAGTCAGATGGCCAGTCTTATGATATCTGTATTGTAATTGGTGATGGTTTATCTGCGCGTGCCATTGAAGAAAATGCACTACCTTTTATTCAGGCACTCATTCAGCCTTTTTCTGAACAACGCTGGTCTTTAGCTCCTATTGCCATAGCCACTGGCAGTCGCGTCGCCTTAGGAGATGAAATTGCCGAAATTTTTCAAGCACGTATGCTCATTATGCTGATCGGGGAACGTCCCGGTCTTAGCTCTCCAGACAGTATGGGCCTTTATTACACTTGGGAAGCACATAGTGGCTGTCTGGATTCACAGCGTAACTGTATTTCAAATATTCGCCCTGCGGGTTTAAGTATTCCTATTGCAACACAACGCCTACTGGCTTTGATGCATAACTCCAGACAGCTGGGACGTTCTGGCGTTGATCTCAAAGATGAGCATGTCGTCCCTGTAATGGAAGATACTTATAATCGTAAGCTACTATTTTGACATGCTTTTTAAATAATAATCCGCCCTTCTTGCTGTAACTTGAGACAGGATGAGGACATCTGCGGTATAAATGTTTTAAGATGCACAAGTTTCCTCTATTCATCATTGGTAAGCGATAATGACAAAGTCCACTTTTATGAAAACCGTCAATGTGATTCAACACCTTGCCTTTGAAGATCTGGGCTCCTTAGAAGATGTCTTTTATCAACTCGGTTTTCGGGTACGTTATTTTGAAGCAGGTGTCGATGATCTCAGCCCTGCCCTGAATTATGAAGGCCTCACCGTAATCTTGGGTGGGCCAATTGGCGTATATGAAACTGAGGACTATCCTTTTCTGCTCGATGAAATTGCCGGACTTAAACAACGTCTGAAAGCCAATAAACCCACCATCGGTATTTGCTTAGGCGCACAATTGATCGCACATGCACTCGGTGCAAAAGTTTATGCAGGGCATCAAAAGGAGATTGGCTGGAGTCAGCTAGACATCAAAGCGGTTGAAAATAATCCTTTAGCATCACTTGAGCATGTAGAAGTATTGCACTGGCATGGTGATACTTTTGATTTACCTGAGCATGCAACCTTACTGGCAAGTTCGACAATCTATCCAAATCAGGCCTTTTCTGTCGGTAATAACATTCTAGCCTTACAATTTCATCTTGAGGTGGTCGGACAGAACTTTGAAAAATGGCTGATTGGCCATACCTGTGAAATACGTCATGCGGGATTATCTATCCCTCAACTCAGAGCAGATAATTCAGCCTATGCCATGCAACTGGAACAACAGACTGCTAAAGTCATCCAGCATTTTCTGACGCAGCTAGAACACGCCTAATCACCTGTTAGAATAAAACCTCATTTCAAGTGCTTTAGTGTTTAAAGCACTTCTCGCAACGCCTCCAAAGAGCCAGCTACAACAAAATAAAGAAGAAATACACTTTAGACAGAAAATAAATACCCTTTAGGACAAATATCGTCATTTGAAGGCTGAAATATTGAAAGAAAAACTAATTCATTCTACTGTTCAAGGAATATGCAGTCATTGCCAAACGATTAGTAATATTTTTGTGATTAAGAAAATGGTTATATTAAAATTTATCAAAAGTTTTCATACGCTAAATACGTATTTAGTGCTGGCCACCATTTTATTCATTGTACTGTTGGTTTATTTCTATCAAATCAACCCACTCTAACTGAACAGTATAAAAAAGGGCCTAATCAATATTAGGCCCTTTTAGCATTACTTCTTGTCTGCTTTAAAACTGTCTTTCAAGTCAAGAATACGGTTGAACACCGGTTTTTCTGCCTGATGATCATGTTGATCTGCGACAAAGTAACCTTCACGCTCAAACTGGAAACGATTTTCCGGTTTCGCTTGTGCCAAAGCAGGTTCAATCACCGCCTGAACCACTTTTAATGATTCTGGATTCAGATGAGCCAGGAAGTCATCATCTGCATCTGGGGCGGCTTCGTTAAACAAACGATCATAAATACGAACTTCAGCCGGGACACCTTTAGTCGCAGAAACCCAATGAATAACGCCCTTCACCTTACGGCCTTCAGGATTCTTGCCTAAAGTTTCCGGATCAATCGAGCATTTAAGCTCAACCACTTCACCATTCGCATCTTTGATCACTTCATCACATTTGATCACGTAGGCATGGCGTAAACGTACCTCACCCTCTGGAATCAGACGTTTAAAGCCTTTAGGCGGAACTTCTTCAAAATCTTTACGATCAATATAAAGTTCACGCGTTAACGGAATAATGCGTTCGCCCATATCCACATTTGGATGACGTGCATGCGCAAGATCCAATTCTTCAGGTAAGTTGGTAAGCGTAACTTTGAGTGGGTTCAAGACCGCCATACCGCGTGCTGCAGCATTTTCCAATGACTGACGGATACAGAACTCAAGCATCGCCACATCTACAATACCATCAGTCTTTGAAACACCTACACGCTTACAGAAGTCACGCAAGCCTTCAGGTGTGAAACCACGGCGACGCATCCCGACTACGGTTGGCATACGTGGATCATCCCACCCGTGTACATAGTTGCCTTCAACCAGTTTACGCAATTTACGTTTAGAGGTAATGGTATAGTCGACATTTAAACGAGAAGACTCGTACTGACGTGGTACTGCCTGCGAATGAACTTTCTCGACAATCCAGTCATAGAATGGACGGTGATCCTGGAACTCTAGAGTACAGAGTGAATGGGTAATGCCCTCAATTGCGTCTGACAGTGGGTGAGCATAGTCATACATTGGATACATTTTCCATTTATCACCGGTTTGGTGATGCTCTGAATGCAATACGCGATAAAGAATCGGATCACGCATATGCACATTCGGGCTGGCCATATCAATTTTGGCACGAAGTACAGCGCCGCCCTCTTGGATTTCACCATTACGCATTTGTTCAAAACGTGCCAGGTTCTCAGCAACCGTTGCATCACGGTATGGTGAGTTTTTACCAGGTTCAACGAAATTACCGCGATTCAGCTTGATTTCTTCTGGAGTTTGCAAATCCACATAGGCATCACCTTGTTCGATTAATTGAACGGCCCATGCATATAACTGATCAAAATAACCAGAGGCATAGCGAGGCTCGCCATTCCAGTTAAAGCCTAACCATTTCACATCATTGGCAATGCCATCGACATATTCTTGTTCTTCAGCATCCGGGTTGGTATCGTCGAAACGCAAATTACATAGACCATCAAATTCTTCGGCAATCCCAAAGTTCAGACAAATCGCTTTCACGTGACCAATATGTAGGTAACCATTTGGCTCAGGCGGGAAACGTGTCACTACTTTTTGGGTACGACCTTCATTTAGATCATCAGTAATCACTTGACGAACAAAATCTAAGCCTGCCTGTTGTTCTTGCTGCGCAGCATCGACAGAGGCTTGAGTATTCGGCGTCGGGGTCTTTGGCAGTTCTGAAACAACATCATTTGGCTTCATAGGGTGTAAATCACTTCTTACAGTTAAAAATGGGAAATAAAAACGCAATCTTTACTATTTATGAAAGATTTTAACGTTTTTTACTTGCCTTGTAGTTTACAGTTTGCTTATGCTTCTCTCAACCAAAAACCCATGGTCAATTTGCCCATGTTTAGGAGATTAATGTAATGAGTTTTCCTC